>Ga0302046_10002969_pt1 | contig 15558 bp, 17 predicted proteins | sample RVTome_11_FD_200261 | JGI IMG/M metagenome (GOLD analysis project Ga0302046, IMG submission 200261) | Soil microbial communities from uranium-contaminated site in the Upper Colorado River Basin, Wyoming, United States - RVT147D111 (version 2) ...
TCGTTTTAGACATGGGGGTCGGCCGAGGCTGCCTCATAACGCCTTCAAGGGTTGCGCCAAACCGGGTGCCGCGCCTTGACCCCGACCCTGGCGCTTCACGGCGTCACTTCACGCGTTGAGCGGTACCTCCTTGGCGATGGCCCACATGAACGCGAGGAGTGCTCGGGCGATCGCGGTGACGACCACGTTGCCGTGTTTGCCGCGCGCCGTTGGGAAGCGCCTCGAACCCCATGCCCGCTGGGGGTTCTCATCGCTGCTGCTTTTGGTTTGGATCTCATCTGGCTGATTCTGCTCCTCACCGGTCTCGAACGGGTCGTCATCGATCCGGGCAACACCGCGTTTGCCGGTTTTGATTTTGAATGGTATCCGTGGAGCCATAGCGTCCTGACCGCTATGGGTTGGAGCGTCGTTTCCGGGGCCTTGGCACTGTGGGTTTTCAAGCGCGGCCGGCTGGCTCTGGCCGTGGGGTGTCTGGTTTTCAGCCACTGGGTTTTGGACTTCGTGACCCATCGGCCCGACCTGCCCGTCTGGCCAGGTGGTGTCAGAGTCGGTCTTGGGCTATGGCACTCGATCGCGGGCACGATTGTGGTAGAGGGCGCGCTGCTTGCATGCTCCCTCGCCGTCTACCTCAGGATGACGCGGGCCCGAGATGCCGTCGGTCGATGGGCGTTGGTATCCATGGTTGGTCTGGTGGTGATCGTGTGGCTGCTTGGACCGTGGTCTCCGCCACCGCCAAACACAGCGGCCCTTGCCGTGGTGACGCTGGCGTTGTGGCTGCTGTCTCTTTGGAGCCACTGGATCGATCGGCACCGCCCGGTGGGGCCCGCCATGTGATCTCTCAGACGAGAGAACCCCTCATCTGCTCAACCTTGACTTCGCTTTCGTCCCGAGGTATCCGCTCATAGGAAGTGTGGGCTTACACCTTCCTGTCTTTGATGTGAGACGGGTTCGTCGCGAAAGGCCTGGTATATGAACATCTACGTTGGTGGGTCTCTGAGGGACGTGCCGCAGGCCAGCGAGCTGTGCCACGAATTCGTGGAGCGGCTCGCCGAGACAATCGTCGAGCGGAAACACACGTTGCTGACCGGGTGCCTAGGTTCGATGGATCAGACGATTGCCGAGGCGGCGTTCAGGGCGATTGAGAAAGACGGCTTGGATGTTCGCAAGCATCTGATCAGGTATAAGCTGGCGAACGATCCAGGCGGACAGACGGTCGGACGGGTTCAGATCTCGCGGCGGGTCGACTGGGAATTGACGCATCCGGATCTCAATCCTCCGGAGCAGATCGCAGAAGCCGATGTCTGCTTGTTCATTGCCGGAACCGAAGGGACCTTCGCGGCCGCTAACTGGGCACGAATCGCCGAAAAGCCGGTCCTGGGAGTGAAGCTGTTTGGGGGAGCGGGTGCGCAGCTCTTTGATCGAGAGCGCGAGAGGTTTCGCGATCGGCTACCCCAGTTCGTTGGCGTTCAGGACCTTGACATCTTGAGCGAATACACTGATGACTGCGCACAACTCGCGCGTGACGTCGTCGATCTCTGCGAACGCATGCTGACGCCTCGTACCGTGTTCACGATCATGCCGTTTTCTGCAGAGTACCGGGATGTCTTTGCGTCGTATCGGGCGGTGTGTGAGGAATTCCTTCTCAATGCGGAACGGACCGATGAGACAGAGTCCAATCAACGGATCATTCCCCGAATCCTGAATGGGATCAGACGATCAGCCTTTGTGATTGCCGACGTGTCCGACGTGAGCCCGAATGTGTTTTACGAAGTCGGTTTTGCTGAAGGGAGCGCTCGCGACGTTGTCCTGACGGCCAAGGAGGGAACGAAACTACCCTTTGACCTCGTGGATCTCCCGGTCCTGTTCTGGAGTGGGCAGGAAGACTTGAAAGACAAACTACGGCGTCGTCTGACCGAGGTAACAGGGCGACCGCCCGGTCGTCCCTCCAGAGCGTGAGTCGGCGCTGCTGGCCGTGATTTGGGTTGAACGACCGCTACTTGTCTTCTTTGCCCTCGGCCTCTTCCTTGGCCTTGCGGGCCTTGGCGGCGGCTTGCATCCGCTCCAGCCACGCTTCTTCTTCCCTTTGTGCCTTGAGGTACTCGCTCACCTCGCTGGATGTGTCCGTCTTCTTGGGGCCCGTCTCGCTTGCGTGTTCCCGGCTCGTGTCGTCCACTGGAGGCTCCATCTGGTGGTGTCTAAGTCTATTCACTTTACGATGGACGTCCAGACTCCGTGCCGGTGGAGCCACGGCTGTTGCACGCACCGCCGACGAATGCACCTGAGCGTACTTCGGACGCATCGGGACCGCGCCGTCTTGCCAACAACCGGATCTGAATACGGTGACATGACGGGTTGAGGTTGCGACTTGTCTAATTGGGGCTACGTAAGGGACGCGCAGCGATCCCTTCGTGTGTCATCCGCACTGGTTGAATGGTCCCGTCGGCATTGAAAGACATTCGGTCGATGGCCGTCACGCGGTGATCTCGGCCCTCGTTGGGGATCGGCCGCCGATGATAGACGATGTACCAGTCATCCGTTCCCGGGACATTGATGACGGAGTGGTGGCCGGCCCCCGTGGCAATGCCGGGATCCTGCTCCAAGATCGTCCCGATGCGTTCGAACGGGCCCAAAGGCGAATCGGCAATGGCGTATGCGACGCGATAGTCGTCTCCCGTCCAGCCACCCTCGGACCACATGAAGTAGTAGGTTTCGTTGCGCTTCAGCATGAACGGACCCTCGACGTAATCTTCCGGCGTGATCTCGCGGAACGTGGACCCGTCGTCAAACGGCAGGAATCCTGTAAATGAGTCGTTCAAGCGGGCGACATTGGCGTGTCTCCACCCGCCATAGAAAAGGAAATGCTCGTCTCCGTCCTTGAACACGAATTGATCGATGGGTTGCGCGCCGTGGTGGAACGAATCGATGAGCGGTCGGCCCAGGTAATCGTCGAACGGTCCCTCCGGACTGTCCGCAACCCCAACCCCGATACCTCCGACCTCATCGTCGCTCTGGATATCGTTGGCCGCGAAGAACAGGTAGTACCTGCCGTCTTTCTCGAGGGCGGCAGGCGCCCACAGCGCACGCCACGCCCAGCTGACGGCGGTGGTGTCGATGATACGCGGATGCTTTGTCCAGTTCACCAGGTCCGGCGATGAGAAGGCGTCGAGAAAGACTTGTTCCTCGTACGCCGCCGAATACGTCGGGTAAATCCAGTAACGGTCACCGAAGACGATGCCCTCGGGGTCCGCGTACCAACCTTCGAAAACCGGATTGCCGGAACGCTCGGCTGCGGGTTTCGCCCCACATGCCGCCAGCACGGCGCACAGCGCCCCGAGCCCGAGTCGGACGATACGGTCGGTGGGTGGAGTCACGTGAGGTCTTCGACGGTGAGCCCACTGGTCGCGCTGTCTGACATCAACGCTAATCTATCCACATGTTTGCGTTATCGTGAGACCGATAATCCCCTCTTCTTTGTAAATTGGGCGGCGTGTTACATCGAGGCAATACGGGATGGAGTGCCCGGTCGAACGGCACCCTGAGGGAGCCTTAGTACGGTTGGGCTTTGGCGAAGATGTCGCCGATGACTCGTGAACTGGTTCAATCAGGTGGATGCTACGTACAGGTCCGAACTCACGGAAGTCAACGAGATCAACTTTGCCCGGTTTGATGCAAAGCTCTAGCAACGATCGCCGAGGTGAAGGCTGAATTGCGGCGACTCTTCAATTATGTCTCAAAGTCCACTTGGCGAGGAGCCGAGTAAACGGGTCGACGGTCACGTTCACAACGTCCCTGTCGAATCGCTGTGTTATCGACTCCATTCGATCCGGCCCGACGGACACGGTTGCGACGCTCGATGAATCACCGGCGAACTCGATGAGAAAGTCGACCTCGAGATCGAAGTCGTACGTCTCCTGGACCTGCTCCACATTGATGGTCAACTCGCCGTTGTGGTAGCTCCAGGTGCCGCGCAGTTTGGGGAGTCCGCCCTGGAATAACCACTGCTGAAAGAACGGTTCGAGGTCCCGGCCCGACGCCTCCTCCATGTGCCGTCTGAGATCGCCCGTCTGCGCATTCCCGTTCATGAATTCGGCGTAGTAGGACCGGATCCCAGCGTTGTAGGCTTCGATCCCAATCTTCTCTCGCAACATGTGCAGCGTCCAGGCTCCTTTCTGATACATCATGGGGCCGGAAACCTGATTCAGGTCAGCGATGTAGTCGCGCACGATCTGAAAGTCGTAATCGGTTTCGTCATAGAACCGGATGACCGTGTTTCTGGCATCGTTCAGGCCTTCTATGAAGTCGTCGTGCCCGTAGAGATGCTGGCGGAACAGCAAGGTGTAATACGTGGCAAACCCCTCGCTGAGCCAGACGTCGTTCCAGTACAGCTCGGTCACCGCGTTGCCAAACCATTGATGCGCGATCTCGTGAATGATGACATGCTGCCAGCGTCGCGAGCGCGTACCGGTCACCGATCGGTCAGAATAAGCCGGCGTCGAAGCGGCCTCCATTCCTCCGGGAGTCGCGTTCGAGACAACGTTGGCGAGACGCTGATAGGCATACGGCCCGATCAGATCGCTGTAGAATGCAACGACCTTTTTAGATGGCTCGGCGAAGTCGTAGAACCCCTGATCCCGATCCTGATGATACACCCAGGTCTCTATCGGAATACCATCGAACGTATCAACCTGCTGTACGGCGAACTGCGCTACCCCGATGAAGTAGAGCCAGGTAGCCGTGGGAACCGGATTCACGTAATGGGTCAGCCTGGTTCCGTCTCCCAGATCCGTGGTTGCGACGATCGTACCGTTGGCAGCAACCTGATAGTGTGCCGGCGCCGTGACGAGCATCTCCGTCGTGGCCTTGTCCGATGGATGATCGACGACGGGAAGCCAGTGGCGGACCTGGGACGACCAGTTGTCGCTGAAGAACGTGCGGTCACGGTACTTGTTAGGTCCTATCCGCAAGCCCGCGGCAGGTTGACCGGAGTAGTGCACGGTGACCTGGACCCGCTCGTTCATTGCGATCTCGCGGCCGAGGTCGATGAAGATCTGATTGTCGCGGTGGCTGAAGGTGAGCGGTGTTCCACGGGATTCGACCCCAGTCACTGTCATGCCCATGCCGTTCAGGGTGTCATTGGCCTGAACTAGATCCAATCGCAGGGTGCTCTGTCCCGGGGCAAGGTAGCGGGCGGTCGCGGTCGTGACGCCATCCACGACATCTGAATCGTCTGAGAGGCTCAACCTGAAGACGTAACCGAGCACATCGACGTCCGGGTTTCGCGGATACGCATCGCGATACTGCTGTGCGCCGAGGGCAGGAGCAAATGTCAAGACGAGAACGGTCAGGATGAGTTGGGTCATGGTTCAGTCTCGAGGGAGTGATTCGCGCTCCAATGTCAGCGGATAGCGGCCGCTTCCTGCTCGCCTGCTTTTCAAAGGGGGCGGGTGTTAATGTAACCAGGGGAATGGACTGCTACGAGATAGGTGGAGCGGGCAGCACCATGACCCAGCCGTCGACGTCCTGGGCGAGCGTGGGGTCGAGGGCGGGCCGGTGTTGGCATGCCGGGGCTTGATATCGCGAATGCCCGAATACGGTTATGCCTGGCGCACGTGATCCCTGACCGTATGTGGCTTGGTGCGGGACCAAAGCATATGTTAGTTCATTCATGACGCGGGTGAAACACCCCTCCGCCGCACGGGGTGACCGCTATACCCTCGAGCGCGAGATTGGGGCCGCTGGAATGGCCACGGTTACCTGGCGATACTTCGGTACGGCCTCGAGCAAGCGCACCAGCCGCCCTGCGTGTGTGAACAACTGGGTGAGCGGGTACTTCCATTCCGCCGACCGGGACGTGTTCCGGCATCCCCGCCTCCTGCGTGCGCTCGAGGGCTTTGACACGATCTGCGAACGCCCGCTGGCGCTGCTGGGAGATCACGTGCTGTACCCGATCAAGCCAACTCACGACTCACGTTTGGTGTCATGATGAACGGCACACCGTTCGTTGAACGCCGTCGGCGGTTCATCGAGGCGTACGGCCAACACCGAGCCGAGGAAGGATACGAAGCGCTCAGTGACGCTGAACTGCTGGCGCTCCCTTATCTACAGACCGGGCCACTCGCCGCCATGTGGCGGATTCGCGCCCGCACATTTCGTGTGTTCGAACACGAGATCGTCAATCCACTCGCGGACGCGTTGAAGCGGCGGCTCACAGTGCTGGACGCGGGCGCGGGCAATGGCTGGCTCTCGTACCGGCTCTGCCTGTCGGGGCATCACTGCACCGTATTCGACCTCCGTGCCTCGGGCGGTGACAGTCTTCAGACCGCGTCGCGATACGCGAGTCACCTCCCCACGTTGTTCCGGCGGTCGGCCGGAGATTTCTCGAACCTCCCGTTCGCCGACCAGCGGTTTGATATCGTGGCGTTCAACGCCTCTCTCCACTATGCGCTCGATCTCACGACGGTGCTGTCAGAGGCCCAACGTGTGCTCCACCCGAACGGACGAATCGCTATCCTCGATTCGCCCTTCTACGCATCCAGGGCGCACGGTGAGGCGATGGTGGAAGAGAAGCGGCGCAACGCACGGCTCATGTTCGGCGACCGCAGCGACGTGCTGCTGAGTCTCCCCTTCCTCGAATATCTGACGGAGGACCGACTCCGTAGCGAATCAAAGGCATGGGGAATCAACTGGAGCCGGTACCGCGTGCGGTATCCGCTGCGCTATGAACTCCGATGGATTGTTTCGGCGCTCAAACGCAAACGTCCACCATCCCGATTCGATCTCTGGGTGGGTCGGGTGAGCAGTCGCCATGGTTGAGACGACCCGGCGATACCGGCTGCGGACCGCGCGCGGGGCGGAGATCGACGTCGACGGGTCACGGCTGCAGGCCCCTGCGGGATCCGTGGCGATGACGGTCGAGCTGGACACCGGCGTACTGCGCCCGGGCCTCATCAACGCCCACGACCACCTCCAGTTGAACCATTTCCCGCGGCTCGGCACACCACCTTATGCGAACGCATACGAGTGGGGCCGAGCCATCCATGCGGGTCAAACGGCCGCGATCGCAAGGGCATCGGCCTTCCCGCGTGATGATGCGTACCTGTTTGGAGCGCTCAAGAACCTCCTGGGCGGCGTAACATCCGTCGTCCACCACGACCCGTGGGTCTCTCAGCTGAATGGCACGTTGCCGATACGCATCATCCGACTCAGAGTCGCTCACTCACTGGGATTCGAGAAGGACATGGCGGCCGCCCGCGCCGGGAACGCGGCTACACAACATCTCCCATTCAGCATGCACCTGGCCGAGGGAACGGACGATATCGCCGCTGGCGAAGTGGCGGAGGCCAGCCGGCTGGGACTGTTGAACGAAGACCTCATCGCTGTTCATCTCGTTGGCGCGAAGGCCGCAGATCTGCAGATGTTGCGCGACGCGGGAGCCGCCGCGGTATGGTGTCCGACCACCAATCAGTTCCTGCTGCACCGAACCGCTCCGGCAGAACTGTTCGACGGACGCATCGACATCCTGATGGGCACGGATTCGCTGCTGACCGCGGACGGTACGATGTTGGAGGAGCTACGGACTGCTGCCAGTCTGGGTTATCTGTCCCGCGAGCAATTAGAAGACGCCGTTGGCCGCGTGGCCGCGCGGCGGCTCGGCGTGCCGGCTCCAACCCTGGATCCCGGCGCACCAGCCGATCTCGTTATGCTGCGACGTCCGCTTGGACACGCCAGGCCGGAGGACGTCGCCCTCGTGATCCACAACGGCGTTCCCAGCGTCGGTGATGAAGCGTTCGCCCATCTCTTTGACTATTGCGGCGTGCCAACCGAATCCCTGCGCGTTGGATCGAGCACCAAGCGTGTCATCGCGCCGCTCGGGGCCGTCGCCCGCCGGGCGGTGGAACTGACACCAGATGTTGCACGGATCTTCAACTGATATGCACTGTGCACGACTTGGCAGGTCACACGGCGGACACGGCGTCATCGGATCGACGCAGAGCGAGCGAGCACACACAGCGTCGGCAGATCTCGTTTCGATGCGTATCGAGGCCCCGCCGCCACGCGATGGCGTCGGGCGAGTTCAGCACCGACGAAAGGCTTCCGGTATCGTGAACGTTGCCCAAAGAAGGCTGAAAGAAGCACGGGCGAACTGTTCCGTCTACCTCGATGACCGTCGAGACCCACGGGGCGTTGCACTCGATCGGGTGGAAGTTGCCAGATCCTCGAAGCGCGGAGAAGTACCATAACAGGCGTTGCCGCAGTTTGGTAATCGACTCAGCAACGAACCCTGAGGAAAGCTCGGCTTCGTATTCCGTTTCCAACGCGTTCAGTTCCTCCGCCAGGGCTACCAGATCGTCGTCGTCGAGCGCAACCTCATGGACCCGTTCGGGCTCCCAACCATTCGGTCGATTGAACGCGGTGGAGGAGACATCCGCCGCCAGAAAGCTGATACGGTCCAACCCAATCTCACGCGCGGCTTGAATAGTGGCGCGCATGAACCGAAAGTTGTCGCGCTGCACGGTACAGCGCCCGGACACGCTCACCGAGGGACCGGTGTCACGAACGGCCGCGACACCATCCGCCAGCTTCTCATAGGCACGGGGAATGTTGCGAATCCGGTCGTGGACATGACGGGGCCCGTCCAGACTCACCACAACGTCATCCACGAACCGCACGACATCCGCGGCGTGGCGGCGGAGCAGCAGACCCGTGCTCAACAGCGTGATGCCGATCCCGGCCTCGTGCAGTACGCCGCACATCGCGGGGAACGCAGAGTGCAGCAGAGGTTCTCCACCGCTCAACACCACCCGGCGGACGCCGAGTCGCTCCCACTCCGGTAACCAGCGTCTGACCGCGTCGACATCGACCTCGTCCTTCGTCGTCACGCGCCAGATATCGCACATGACGCAGCGGCAGTTGCAACGACTGTGGGGATACAGGATCACGATCGGCAATTGGGCGATCGGATCGTTGCGTGGCAAGAGCGACGCCGGAGACCGGCCACCTGGCCTGGGACGCGGCGCAAGCTGGGTCATCAGCAGTCCACCGCGCTTTCGCGAGTTTTGGCCAACCGATACTTGGTGCTCATATGATTGTTCTCGTCAATCCGCAGTGCAAATGACGTCGCGCGGCGGCAGCGGACCGGCGGGGGCCGCACGCGGGCGTCGAGCGACTCGCCGTCCACGTGGCGCATGACGAAGTAGGCCAGCTCGCCGGTCTCCTCGACCGCTGCTTGCAGCGCCAGGAATTCGGTCGATGCCTGAATCAGTGCTCATGGCCGCACAACTTCACTACGCCGGCGAGTGGAGGGAAGGGTCCCGCGCGGATCCCGCCGAGAGTTTCCCCCTACGGATGGCGACCAGCCTGTAAGGCCGACATTCATGTCGTCTCTTCCATTGCAGAGCCCGCGACTCACGATCAACTTGCATTTGGGCGGAGGGACACCCCTCTGTCTCGGAGTTCAAACACGCCGATTTCCGAGGAGCGACCCATGACCCGCAAAACCGCACACGACTTCGACCAGGAACTCCTGATTCTGTTTGATGCGTACGTCCACGGCGGCATCGATCGCCGGGCTTTCCTGGACAGGGCGGCCAAGTTTGCGGTGGGTGGGGTCACCGCCGCGATGCTGCTGGATGAGCTGAGCCCGAAGTTCCTCGAGGCCCAGGTCGTGAACCCGCGGGACACCCGAATCCAGCAGGATCATGTCGAGTTCGACTCGCCGGACGGAAACGGGCGGGGGCGAGGGTACCTCGTCAAGCCCGCCGGGGCCGCCGGCCCGCTTCCGGGCATCCTGGTCATTCACGAGAACCGGGGCCTCAACCCGCACATCGAGGACGTCGCGCGGCGAATGGCTCTCGACAACTTCGTGGCGTTCGCGCCCGATGCGCTCTTTCCCCTTGGTGGCTACCCCGGCTCGGAAGACAACGCCCGGCAGCTGTTCGGTCAGCTCGACCAGGCCAAGACGCGGGAGGATTTCGTGGCGGCCACCACGTTTCTTCGGGGGCGGCCGGAGTGCACCGGCCGGATCGGCGCGGTGGGGTTCTGTTACGGTGGTGGCATGGTGAATTATCTGGCGACTCGGCTGGGTGCGGACCTGGCGGCCGGGGTGCCGTTCTACGGGTCAGGACCCAACCTGGAGGACGTGCCGAACATCCGCTGCCCCCTTCTGGTGCAGTCCGCCGAGAACGACCCGCGGATCAACGCGAGCTGGCCCGACTACGAGAACGCGCTGCAGGCGGCCGGGGTCGCCTATCAGCGCCACCTCTATCCGGGCACCCAGCACGGATTCAACAACGACACCACGCCGCGGTACGATGAGGCGGCGGCGAGGCTGGCCTGGGAGCGGACGATTGCGTTCTTCAATCAGCACGTCCGTTCGTAGTAGCCCGGCCCGAGCGGGGCGCGCCCTTACCTCGGCATCTCGGCAGCATGCGGGTGTCAATGGGACAGATCGCGCGCATCGAGGCGCGAGGCCAGGATATTCGTGTCACTCTAGCCGGGAGAAGTTGCAGCTGGAGCATGCCGGCAACCTGGGCGAGGGGAATGCCGGCATGCTTATCTTCCTCGCCGGGCATGAGGCGCCCGAGTACGTGCCCTGGAGCGACGTCGCGCGGGTCGACCTCGACCGACCGTCAAGAGATCTACCCGCCAGGACGCTCGTGACCGGAGCCGTGCGTGCCGAGCCGCGCGTTCGGTGACCGGAGTTGTTATGGACTCAACAACCCTTCGAGCGCCAGGCGCGTTTTGGGGACGAGTTGTGAATCGTCGTAGTACTGCAGGACAATCGCCTTCGCGTCTTCGGCTTTGTCGATGTTGAGGTAACGAAGCAGGAACCGCACGTCGTCCAGGTCGTGGAACTCTTCGCCCAATCGGCATGGAGGCACACTTCATCGCCAGGAGATACTCGGGCCTGGCGACAAACACTCGAAGGTGTGGTTAGCTCGATGTATTCGGCGAATTCGCCCCTCGGGCTGAGGTAGCCCTTCACTGCATCATTGAGCCAATTGTCTGGGACATCGGCCTGTGCCGCGATACGTGCGGACGCTTCGCGAATCGCTTTGGTTGGTTTGAAAAACGCATCAACCTCATTGGTGGCCCCACGGGCGTTCAGCGCGAGACGCATAACGGCACCACCTACGAGGTACACCTCTCCCTCGATGCCTTGCCGACTGAGTTCAGCATCAAGGAGTTCGAACAGACGCACAATGTCTGCCTTGGTGAGTTTGACCACGCGAGTCAGGCCCTCAAACCCTGTCGCCCACACTAGAATCGACAAAGAGGTTGCGGCGCTTAAACGCTACGGGAGCCGCGCGCAGGAGATGCCGGAGACTCCGTAGTTTCGAAGCAAACCATGGCTCGTCGAGGGGGCGCACGCCGTGGACCCAGTCCGGTGCGCCCATGTTCTTCTGTTGAGCAGCATGTTCCACCATGGCGGCCAGGTAATTCTGCGCGAAGGGACTCAAACCACGAAGCTCGCACGTCCCGACGACACGTGAAAAACCTGTTGGGGCCAACTGTGCCAGCAGGCCATTCATTTCTGCTAACGCGAAGCGACGGTCCTCGGTGCTTCCTAACGCTTTCACGAGCACTGTGAACCTGATTGTGTCGTGGAGGTAGCACCCGCGAAAGCACATAGCTCGAGACGTCCTCCCCGGCTTGCCGGGCCAACCGCTTCAAGGCGGCCTTCTCACTGGGCATGACCCGGATTTGCAGCTGTTCCGACTTCGTGGCCATAGTCTGCTCTTACTGATCACATACTCGTATGTCAATACAAACGTATTGACACCATTCGTGATGGTGGGAGGGGTAGGTCGATTCGATGGAGTCCTCGAGCCCCATGGCGCCCGGGGGCGACAAAACCCCGGATATTGTCACCCGTCTGGGTCGAGGTAAGAAGCTTGCGGCACAAGATCCGAGCCGATTCGAGGTTGGTAAGCTGCCCGGTCACCCCGATCTCGAAGACGTTTCTACCCTCCGGGCAAACTCTCCACGAGATCGATCATCATCCGCACATGCTGGGGCGTAGGCAGACGTCCACGGCCGCCGCCGAGGTTGTCCACCATGTGCTCGGGGTCACCCGTGCCTGGCGCGGCGACCGTGACGGCGGGATGCGTAGTTTGACGACCGTTTGGGTCTCGCGCAGGAAGCGATCGACGCTCACGTCGACCGACAGGACCTTGAGGGCGACGCGCCTTCCCGGAGCCACCTCCTCGGCCACAAAAACGCGGCTCATCCCGCCACCGCCGAGCTCGCGCTCGATGCGGTACGTCTCCAACAAGGTCTCGCGAAGGCGGTGTTCGAGGTCCATGGGGCAGGAAGGCATCAGGCGTCGGGGTCTACCGGGAGAGGTTCGGGAGGCTGGTTGGGGCCCCCACCCAGACGGGATCACGCGTTTGCTTGGCGATTGCGATGGTGACTCGGCTTTCCCAGTCAGGCGTGCCTAACGAGCAGTTCTGGCGGGTGGGGCGATCCGGTGCCGACGATCGTCAGCTGGTGCCGGTGTGGAGTGCACTGCGTCAGGTATCAGTACCGATCAAACCATCCGACTCCATTCCAGGTATTCGGCAGCCGCTTAAGGATTGCAACAATCGACAAAGGGACCACGCGACCTTCAGAACCAGGTGGGCACGGAATCAACATGGGATCCCGAAGCGCTGGCCGGTCACCCCTCAGCTCTCAAAGTCGTGACCGGGTCCACACGCGCGGCCTGACCCGCCGGCACCAGACACGAGAGCACAGACACCGTGATCAAACTGGCCGCCACCGCAACCAGGACGGCGGGATCGGCTACGCGTGTTTCGAACAGGAGCGGCGCGAGCCAACGTGACGATGCCAGCACCCCGAGAAAGCCCAGGGCCACGCCCGCAGCGCCCGTCGCAAGCCCCTGACGAAGTACGAGTACCAGAATCAATCGTCGGGTCGCGCCGAGCGCGATGCGCACGCCAATCTCTCGACGCCGCCGTGCAACAACGTATGTCAACAGACCGAACACGCCTGCCACCGACACCACGATGGCGAGGATGCCCGCCATCGACAGCATGACGGCTCCCAGACGCCATGGACGAATCTCACTGTCGACAAAGGAATCGAGACGCCGTACTTCGACGTAGTCGATGGATGGATCGAACGCAGCGAGTTCGGTGCTCAACCGCGACTCGTAAGCTCCTCCGCGGCGAGTCGGGCGGGCCAGCAGCGATGCGCCTCCAAAGTTGTCCACGGCATGAAGAGGGAGATACACCTGCAGCGACGCGGGCTCACGGTACCCACGCTGGTGAACGTCCTCGGCGACACCCACGACGGTCAGACATGGCGTTTCCTCTGCTCCCAGGTGCAGACACCGGCCGAGTTCTGATCCATCAGGCCACAACGCCCGAGCCGTTGACTCTCCGATGACGACGATCGGCGCGCCCCGATCGACATCCTCCACGGTGATCCCAACGCCGCGCACGATCGACGTACCGACAGTTTCGAAGTACCCATCAGAGACGAGGTTGATGAACGGCCCGCCTCCTGGAAGCTCCGGGATCGAGTCACGACCCGGAACCTGGATACTCATGCCGAACCCGCGAAAAAGGGGGAGCCCAAGGGACACGGCATACCGTGTTCCGTCCCCTCGCTGCCTCATGTGGTGCAGGGCTCGTTCGTAGACTGCGTCCGCCTCGGTCACGGCGGTCACGCTGCGATTCGATGCGCGATCGACAAGGGATCGGAGTTCGACAACATGAACGCGATCGGCATCGATGCCGAGGTCGGTGACGCGGATCGTCCAGAAGCTCTTGACGAACAGGGCGGCGCAGAGCAGGAGCACGGCCGAAAACGTCACCTGCGCCGTGGCCAGCACGTTCTGGAGCCGCGTCGCGCCGAGGCTGGCGCTGTGTCGGATGCTGCCTAACGTGTTGCTGACATCGAGCTGGCCCGCGTGTCTGGCCGGCAGCACGCCAAGTACCGCCCCGCTCGCCACGATGGCTAAGAAAGTGATTCCGAGGAGCTTCCAGTCGAGCATCGCGCCGACCCACGCGATGTCGGGTAACAGCACGCGCCGCACGAGCAGGCTCTCACCGTATGCGACCGGTAGACTGAACAGCCCGCCACCCAGACTCAGAAGAAGACTTTCCGCGAGCAGAAGCCGCGTTAGGCGGAGTCGCCCAATCCCCAGCGCCAACCGTACCATCATGTCCCGCTGCCGGCGGGCTATTCTCGCGAGTAGGAGATTGAGCACGTTGGCCCATGAGATGGCGAGCACGAGTCCTACGACGACGAGGAGCAAACCGGCGATGGAGCGTTCCACCGTGCGCTCTCCGGCCAGATCCGCGTCCACGCTTGACGCGCGGATTTGTCCTTCACGCGCCCACTGGAAGAAACGACCGGGATCCTGTCGCTCGTGAATCGACTGCGCGTCGGCCGCCGCCACTGCCGGCGAGTGCCCTTCCCGCAGCCGGGCGGTGACCCACCAGTTCGTATTGCCGGCTCGTTGCATGTCCATCGGAACCCAGAGGTCGACGCGATCCAGTCGCGGGCCCGCGAACCCTGCCGGGGCAACCCCGACAACCGACCGCCGGACATCCCCCACCTGGACAGACCGTCCGATTGCGGCACCGACCGAACCGAACGCAGCGATTGCCGTGCCTTCGGACAGGACGACGACATCCGGCTCGAGCGAGGGATCGCCGCGGAAGAACCGGCCCGCCCGGGGCACCGTCCGCAGTACGTCGAAGTACGAGCCGTCCGCTTCCGCCACGCGAACCGGCCTCACGCGTTCACCGAAGTCCGCGAGTTCTTCAGGCAGGCGGTAGAGCGCGACACCGTCGAGCGTCGCATTTCCGTCCTGGATGGCGCGGGCGGTTGCATACGGAATCCACGGTGAGGTGCGCGTCCCGGTCGCTTCGTTGAACTCCAGGTACAGTTGTACGATCTCGTCCGGCTCTGCAACGTGGGGCGGTCCGGCGAGGAACAGTCGGTGACCGAGCCCGTACATCGCGGAGACCGAACCGATGCCGACGCCGAGTGTCAGGAGAATCAGGAGAGCCGCCCACGGCTCGCGCCTGACTCCTCGAAACGCCTGGCGAATGTCCATGCCGAAACCAACGGCCCAACCATGACGCCCCATCGCAGTTTCCCTCCGTCGCTCTCGTCGTCTCATGGCACGGATGATCCCTAGCGTGCGTGGCGCGACGAGCTGCCCCACGTACCAGATGGTGAGGCGGACTCCCGCACCTTCCCCAGCCTTGCGTTGCAGTTCGTCATCTAGTGCCTGCACGAACTCCGCTGACCAGTCGTTATGCGGCAGGATGGCGCGCAGTACGCGCCGCGCCGCCCGTCGCGTGGGGGTCCAGAGGCTCGAACTCACGGCGTCCGCAGGCCTTTCCAGAGCCGTTCCGAGGCCTCACGCGTTTCGCGCAACGCCTCCCACCCGGCTTCTGTTATCGAGAACACTCTCATCTGACGTCCACCCCGCCGCGGAGTCTCTCCGCCCCTGGAGGTCACCAGACCCTGATCTTCAAGTCGGGTCAGCGTGACGAACACAGTGGGGACCGAGACGTCGCGACCGACGAGATCGGCGAG
>Ga0302046_10002970_pt1 | contig 15556 bp, 11 predicted proteins | sample RVTome_11_FD_200261 | JGI IMG/M metagenome (GOLD analysis project Ga0302046, IMG submission 200261) | Soil microbial communities from uranium-contaminated site in the Upper Colorado River Basin, Wyoming, United States - RVT147D111 (version 2) ...
CAGGAGCCCGGGCCCGACAGGACGGCGCAGGCTCGCACCGAGCGACGCCAGCGGGGCAAAGGTCGATTCGAGGCTTTCGGTCAGGGCGTTTGGCTGCTTGAAAAATCCACGGTACGCGTACAGCGCATATTCGCGGCCTGCAACGGTGCGAAACAATCGCAGCGCGAACTCGCCGTTGGAAAACGACTCATCCGGTTCGATGGCGGACAAAGGCGGATCCGGCGCCACATTGCCGCCGGCTATCGGCGAGAAGAACGAAAAGCGTTCTCCGGTCAGGTAAACGTCCGGCTCGAATACCGGGGTCCACGAGAAATCGATGTTGACGGCTTTGGTGTACTTGCTGATGCGAAAGGCATTGCCGGGTGCTTTAAGGTACTCGTCGTCGCGGCCGGCAAAAAAGGATACGAAGTCTTTTGGAAAGAGATCATTGAGAAACACGAGATCGCCGGTGCCCCAGGTTTGCACCTGGCGCCCGAGCTTGAGGTCGGCGCTGGCGCCGGCGGCGAACGCCAGGGTCAGGTCACGGATCTCGCCGGTCCACTGGCCTTCGATATCGTCCCAGGCAGCATCCCCTTTGAAACCGATCGTGTAACGGCCCGGCTGCCATTCCCTTTCCAGGCGGCAGCGTATTTCCTCCAGCGTGTTGCGATGGTCGATCAGCGGGTCGGCGCTGAAGCGCGTACCGAGTCCCCCTTCGAGAAAGCCGCTCCATGGCGACGCCTGTTCTTCATCCTCCCAGTCGTCGTTGCCCCACGGGTCGTCCTGCGCGACCAGGGTAACCGGCAGCAGGGCGAGCAACAGGGCAGGGAGGAGCGAATACGGCACGAACCCGGCTGTAACTCAGTTCGCTGGCCGCTCGAGCCACTCACGCGGCGGGGCTCGCAGCGATCGCTCGGAAAATATGTCCGCCGGAATGCCGATGTCGTACTGGATGTGACGGAACTGCATGTCCGTCTGGCCGCCGCCTGCGAGATCCATGACCCTGCTCGTGGTCACCGTCGGATGTCCGCCGAATTCCTGCACCTCGAGGACTTCGACTCGCCGGTATTCCTTGCCGGCCGGGTTCAGGTACTCGATCTTCATCGGCAGGAAAGTCTCTTTGTCGATCCAGGTCGTGTAACTGGAGAACTCGACACTCGCTGCGTCTTTCGGCACGTGCTTCAGCACGTAATATTCATTCGTCGTCTCGAGGAGCTCGTGATCGTCATCGGTCGGGCGGCGACCGGACACATCTTCATAATAGTAATGGGCCCCGACAAAGCTGGTGCGCTTGTCGCCGGCGGATATGCGTTTGACCAGGTCGAGTCCTGGCAGGTACAGCCAGCGATCGTCGTCCCGGTCGATGTGTTTGTCGACGAGAAACGCCGTGCCACGGACGTCGGACGGCTGGCTGAACACCACCAGGAACTGCTGGTCGCCGCCCTCGGCAACATTTCGCCTGAGCACCGTAAATTGCCGTCGCTGTTGCCGCCCCTGTGCATCACTGATGATCAGGCGCACCTCGGACCGGCCGTCCGCGCCGGCGTAATACGCGGCCAGGTTGGCGCGCGCGACGATCTTGTCTGCGTTTGTGAGTGCCTCGGCGTGTGCGGTGGCACTGAGCAACAGCGCAATCAGGCAGTGCATGATGGAATTCTTCACGAGTGAGACTCCTGTAACGGTGTGGTCGCGCTGGCCGGTGCAGTCGCGGATTCATCGTCCGGGCGGACCTTGTGGAACAACTGCGGCATCCACGACATGATCGCCGGCAACAACAGCAAGGTCGTCAGCCCGGAGAGGAACATGATGGCGGCCATGAACGCACCGACAGTGATATAAGGGACGAGAGGTGCGAAAAACAGCGGTGTGAATCCTATGGCAATGACTATCGCGTTTCGTGCGATGGCACGTGCCGGTTCCTCGAATACCTTTTCCGCCGCTTCCGCGAAGGAACCGCTGGCCTGCGACAGAGCGCGCATGCGCTCGATGAAGTGGATCGCGAAATCGACGGACAGGCCCAAGGTCAGTGACGACAGGACCGCAATAGGCATGTCGTAGTCCTTGCCGATCCAGCCGATGGCGCCGTAAACGCCGAGTATGGTGACCGACAGCGGAACCATCGAGAGCAGGCCGAGACGAAAGCTGCGAAACAGCAGGATCATCATCACGAAAACCATCGCGAATGCACCCAGCAGGCTCATCAGCATGCCGTTGACCATGGCGTTCTGCCAGACGACGTTGATGAAGGTCTTGCCGGCCCAACGCGCTTCGACGTTGTCCGGCAGGGGATACTCTCCGAGATAACGGTCAAACGCTTCGATGACACGCGTCATGTCCTGATTGTCGCCGCTCCGGAGCTGCAACCAGATTGCAGTCGATGCGTAATCCGGGGTCACCATGTGCCACAGGTCCTGCGGCCTGTGCGAAGACTGGAATTGCAGCAGCGTTTGCGCAACGGCCGGAACCGAATCGGGAATGCGGTAGTCCGATTCGTCGCCGCCGCGCAGCTCGCGATTGACCACTTTCACGACGTCGGGCAGTGCGTTGGTCTTGCCGACGTAGCCGGAATCCATGAGCGCTTCCTGCAGCCGGATGATCAGATGCAGCATGTCGGGGTCCTGGAAAATCCTGGCCGAGACCTGGGCTTCTTCAGCAGCCACCATCAGGCGCGTCAGCGCATCGATGGTGGCCGGCCCTTCGGCGTCGAACAAAGCGTCGTCCAGTGCGGCAACCAGGTCACCGTAGTAGCGGTCGGGCTCGGTGGTAGATGCCGAGAGTTTCTCACGGACCTCCGAAAGTCCGCCCGCGCCCACATCGCGCAGTATGGCTTCGGCAGTGGCCTGGAATTCCCCGGTCGCGTCGCTTTCCTTTGCCGAGAGTACGAGGAACGCATCGTAGGTGCCAGCGAAATGCTCGTTCAGCACGCGATCGGCAACCCGAATCGGGTGATTCGTCTTGAACCACCGCACCGGGTTGTCGTTGATTTCGATGCGGTAGACGCCGGCCACACTAACGGCGACCAGCAGTACAGCGATAGCGGTAATGAGTTTGCCGCGGGCGAAAGCAAAACGTCCGATGCGGCGCAGGGATCTCGCCAGCAATGAGTCCACGTGCGGTGTCTTGCGTTTCGCTACCAGCTTTGCCAGCGCGGCCGGCTTGATCCGGACGACGTAAGCGGGAATCAGCACTATGGTCAGCAGGAATGCCAGCAGGATGCCGAACGCGACAATAGCGCCGAATACCTGTACCGGTGGAATCGGCGTCGTCAGCAACGAGAGGAAACCGACCGCAGAGGTCAGCGAGGTGAACAGCATGGGTTTGAAAAGGTGCGACACGACCTCGGCGATCACCTCTTTGGGCGTTCTGCCCTCGCGATAGGAGTCGACAAATTCCGACATGATGTGCACGGAGTCGACAACGGCTATGGGCATGAGGAATATCGGGATCATCGAGCTCATGATGTGCACCGTGTATCCCATGCCGATCATGAGTCCCATGCTGACGATGACCGTCACTATTGCGACCAGCATGGGCGCGATCACCAGCCGCGCGCTGCCGAAAAAATACAGCATGAGCAGGAAGATCATCAGGCCGGCGAGCGGCGCCGAAATGCCCATCTGCACGAACATGTCATGGCCGAAAGTATTCTCGGCGACGGGCAGGCCGGTGATGTGGTAGTCGTCTTCGGATTCGAGCTTGTCCGCCAGCTCGCGTATTTGCAGGGACAGCGGATAGCTCAGGTCCTTGCTGGTAATCGGAACGTAAATGGCTGCGGCTCGTCCGTCTCCCGATACCAGGGTGTCGTTTAGCAAAGGCAGACGCGCAACTTTGGCCTTGATGTCCAGCGCCTGCTGCTCCGTAACCGGTGCGCTTTTCATCATCCACTCGAAGCGAATCGTGCCGGGGCCTTCCTGGGTAATGTTGTCGGACCCGGCGAGCGACATGAGATCCGGCGCAATGACGCCGTCCAGTTCGAGTATCGACCGGCTCAGGCTGTGAAGTGCGGCGAGAGACCCCGGATTGAAAATGCCGTCTGCGTGATCGTTATTGACAATGCCAACGACGATCGCATCGTGCAGCGTAAACCGGTCTTCGACGGCGTTGTGAAACAGACGGTCGGACTGGGTGTCCGGAAGCATGTTCTCCGGGTCCGTGTCGATCTCGAGGCGCATCATCATTGCACCGAGCACGATCACAAGCAGCAGCACCAGCGCATAGACCGTCTTCGGTCTTTCGGTGCCGAAACGTATGACGGCCTGTTTCATCGACCGGATTCCTTCAGCCTGGTCGCGCCGAGCATCTTGAGCACCGTCTTCTCATAGTACGGCTCGGTCTTCGCGCTCCGTACCTTGTGCAGGAAATATTTTTCGTAGGCAACCTTGGCGAGGTGAACCCATTTTCCGCGCGATGCCCAGTTGGTGTTGCGGGGCGGAATCTGCGGCAGCGCGACGAACGCGACACCGCTGTCACCGAAATCGGCCAGGCAAACCGCATTCCAGGTGGCGCGCGTGTCGGGCTCCTTGCCGTCGAGGGCGCGGCAGATGTTGTGCGTGGTTGCGGTAACCATGGACTCGATCATGTAACCGGTCTTGGGCGCGCCCGTCGGCACCGGTGTTGCGCCGACCGGCGGTATGGCAACGCACACGCCGACGGCATAGACGTTGGGGAAGCGTGGATTGCGCTGAAATTCATCGATAAGGATGAATCCGCGCGGGTTGGTCAGGCCCTCGATGCCGAAAACGGCGTCCACACCCTTGAACGCGGGCAGGATCATGGCATGCCGGAACGGCAATTCGTGTTGCTTGCGCTCCTTGCCGTCCTCATCCATCTCGGTGTAGCGAATGAGTCCATCCGTGACCCCGGTAATTTTTGCATTGCAGGCCCAGCGGATGTGCCGGTCGCGAAACTCGGACTCCATCAGGCCCTTGGTGTCTCCCACGCCATCGAGGCCAAGATGCCCGATGTAAGGCTCCGGCGTAACGAAATACATCGGTACTTTGTCGCGAATTTTTCGTTTTTTGAGCTCGGTATCGAGGATGAAGGCGTATTCATACGCCGGCCCGAAACAGGAGGCGGATGCGGCCGCGCCAATGACGACGGGCCCCGGTTTTTCGACCAGCTTTTCGAAGTCGGCAAAGGCTGTCTGCGCGTGCCCCGTCTTGCAGATCGACTGCGTGAATCCTGTTTCCGGGCCCAGTCCGCCGACTTCGTCGAAAGCAAGCTTCGGACCGGTAGCAACCACCAGGAAGTCGTAGGCTATGGACGCACCATCTTTCAGTTCCAGTCGGTTCTCTGCCGGGTGCACTCGCCGTACGCCCTGCGAATGAAACTCGATGCGGTGTTTTTGCATGAGCTTGCGCAGGTCGATGGTCATCTGCGATGCCTTGCGCCAGCCGACGGCCACCCAGGGATTGGACGGCGTGAACTCGAAGCGGTCGGAATCGCTGACCAGCACGATGTGGTGCGTCTTGCCCAGAGTCTTGTGCAGCTCATAGACCTGGGAGATACCACCGATGCCCGCACCCATTACCACGATTTTTGCCATTTCGATCACCCCCGAGCGGGATTGCTCTGCTATGCCGATAGGATATTACAGAATACTAATATAGTAAATACTAATTTATAGACATCTAAATTAGTATCGTCTATATTTAACCGGCACCGCAATTGGGGAAATCCACCATACCGCCAGCGCCGCAATGCCGCGGGACATTCAGAGACACACAATATGATTGAAAAACAATCAGTTAGCGACAGCTCAATGGCGGAAATGCGGGCTCATGCCGGCGAAGCTGCCGGCCTCATGAAAGCGCTCGGCAACGAAAGCCGGTTGCTGATCCTGTGCTCGCTCGCGGAAGGGGAGCGGTCGGTGGGCGAATTGAACGCCATTGTGCCCTTAAGCCAGTCTGCGTTGTCGCAGCAACTGGCTCGCCTGCGCGAACAGGGCCTGGTGCAAACGCGCCGTGAATCGCAGACCATTTTTTATGCACTGAGTCCCGGTCCGGCCGACCGGGTGATTCGTTTGTTGCATGACATCTATTGCCCGACGTCGGGTAAGGGTTCGGCGCAGGGGGCCTGCCGATAGAATCCGCAGAGTTCCCGATGCGCTAGGTTTTCACTTCGTGGAAACGTGTCACTACACGTTCCGCGGTATCGGCAATGAGTTCCTCGGCGCGCCGTATCGATTCGATCATCGAGAGTCCTTTGCCAATGAGTTCATACGCCGTCAAACCGGCCTGCAACATCTTTTCGGCGCCGGCGGCAACCGAGCCGACCAGCGCAATAGCCGGCACGTTCTGTTGCGCCGCATGCCGGGCTACGCCGAGGCAGGCTTTGCCCTCGAGCGACTGGCTGTCCAGTTTGCCCTCACCGGTCAGGCAAAGATCGCAGTTTTTCACCCGGGCGTCGAAATTCACAGCATCCAGAACGATGTCGATTCCGCTTTCGAGTTTCGCTGCAGCAAATGCAAGCAGGCCGGCCGCAAGGCCGCCGGCAGCACCGCAGCGCGGGCCGGTCATGTCGATACCGAGATCGCGGCTGACGATGTTCGCGAGATTGGCAAGGCCACGATCAAGAGCAGCGATTTGCGATTCAGTCGCACCTTTCTGAGCGGCGTACACCGGCGCCGCACCCCGTTTGCCGCACAGGAGATTGCCGACATCGCAGGCAACGACAAATTCGGTGGTAGCGATGCGCGGATCGATGCCGCTGATGTCGATGGCGGCAATGGAAAGGAGGTCCTCGCCGCCCATCGGCGCGGGAATGCTTGCACGCGAGGCATCGAGAAATCGCACGCCGATAGCCTGTGCCATGCCGCAACCACCGTCGTTTCCGGCGCTGCCGCCCACACCGATGACGACTCGCGGTGCTCCCGTCCCGCAGGCCGCCAGCAACAGCTCGCCGACCCCGTAAGTGGTGGAGCGCATGACATTGCGCCTGGAGGGCTCGACCAGCATCAGGCCTGCGGCAGATGCCATATCGAGGATGGCCACGCGTGGCTCGTCGCCCCGGTAGAAAAGCGCATACACGGTTTCACCCAACGGTCCGCAAACCGGGATGGCATGCGGCCGCGCGGCAGTTGCCTCCGCCAAAACCTTGGCCGTGCCTTCGCCGCCGTCAGCGACCGGGCAGGTATCGATGAGCGCGTGGGGAAATCCCCGTCGTATGCCGCGTTGCATGGCCGACGCAACACGACTCGCGGGCAGGCAGTCTTTGAAACTGTCGGGTGCGCAGAGGATTTTCACGTGCGCATTGTGGCTGACCGCGGGCGGCTAGCGGCATCCGGGAGGCAGTCGCGTCACCTTGATTCTGCCGGGCGTCACAGCTCGGCCAGCAGGCGATCGACAACGGCATTGCCCTGACCGACCACTTCCTTCGAGATCGTGAGGCAAGGCTCGGAGCCGTGGGCTCCGCCCAGCGATTTTCTCAGGATGCCGAGAAATTTCGGCGCGGCAATCACCCCGAACTCGGTAATGTCACCGCTGTTCAACGCCGCCGTAATCTTCCCGGAAATCAATCGGGCAAAGACGACGGCACTTTGCATTTTCGGTCCCGACTTTTCCTTCGCCATGGTATGACGGCCCTTGCCGAAGCTGTCATAACTGCGACCGCCGTGGTCGGTGATGATGTCATCGACCTTCTTCCTTGCGGTATCATTGTGCAACTCGAAAGATTTTCGGACTGGGGAATACTTCTTGTCCTGCTGGTAGAACTCGGCAGTCGCTTCGTCGGCCACAATGATCCAGCGCATAGTGTTCAATCCTCAACCGGATAGTCATCAAACAGTGTCGTGAATGCGTCGCGCATGGCGGATCGCGCGACCACATCGTGCATGTAGGAACCCATCTGCACACGGTGGGCGCGCACCATGCTGCCGGACCAGATCATTTCATTGGTGACGGCGTCACGAATTTCTATTTTCACTTCCGCCATGAATCGGGTTTCGCCACCCGGCGACAGTGGCTCTGAGAAATCGTCCGGTGCTTTTTCGAGTACTTCCGCGGGCATCGGGTTGTGCACGTAGGTCATTTTCAGAACGGCGTGGGCATCCCCCTCGGTGTAGTCGATACCTTTTTCGTGGAGCACGATGGCCGCCTCGTCGCGCAACATGGGCTTCAAGAACTCCGGCATGTCCGAAAACTCGATGCGAAAAGTCTTCAATCCCGGCATCTGTGCTTTGCAGCAGTAATCGACGTTGGTGGAGATCGGCGGCAGGCTGCCGCAGCCGGTGAGCAGCGAAAGGGCAAAGAGGGCAGGCAGCGATTGCGCATTCGTCCACGAGAATGTCAACGGCCTGCGCAAATCGAGTACTCCCTTTGGGTCTGCCCGGAGAATTCTAGCAGGCTGCAGCGATTGCACCTATGTGCAATTCCTGCTGCCGGCAGGTAATAACCCTTATTGCATCCAGCGAAGAGACTTTAATGCAGCGCCTGCAGGGCCGCGATGCGCTCGGCAATCGGCGGATGGCTGAGGAACAGTCGTGACAGCCCCGTGCCGGCGCGCTTTCCCGATATGCCGAACGCCTGCAGCGATTGCGGAAGCGCGGCAGGCTGGCTGCGATCGAGCCGGGCGAGGGCATTGATCATAGGCTGCTTGCCGACCAGGCTCGCGGACCCTGCGTCCGCGCGAAACTCGCGATGGCGAGAGACCCACATGACGATGATGCTCGCGAGTATGCCGAGGAGCAGTTGTGCGATCAGTACCGAGAGGAAGTAGCCAATACCATAGCCCCGGTCATTCTTGAGCACCACGCGGTCGATGATGTGCCCGACGATGCGCGAGAGAAAAATGACAAAAGTATTCACGACGCCCTGCACCAGGGTCAGGGTCACCATGTCGCCATTGGCGACGTGCGAAATCTCGTGCGCCAGGACGGCTTCCACTTCATCCTGTTTCATGCCGCGGAGCAGACCGGTGCTGACTGCAACCAAAGCGCTGTTGCGCCTTGCCCCGGTCGCAAATGCATTCATGTCGGGAGCGTCGTAAACGGCCACTTCGGGCATGTCGATGCCGGCGTTTTGCGAGAGGCGTTGCACGGTGTTGATCAGCCAGGATTCGGTGCTGTTCGTCGGGTTCGTGAGGACACGCGCGCCGGTCGCGCGCTTGGCCATCCATTTGGACAGGGCCAGCGATATGAACGAACCGCCGAAACCAATGACGGCGGACATGACCAAAAGCGCTTCGTAATTCAGGCCCGTGCCCGATTCATCGAGAATCCGGTCGACGCCGAGCAGGCGCAACACGATGCTGAGAACCAGGATGACAGCCAGGTTCGTGGCGAGGAAAAGGGCAATGCGCTTTAACATTCGCAGACTCCGTCAGGACTTGGTGACCAGCCGACGATCTTGGGCCGGAAACCGGGTGTTTCAAGGGTATTGGAGGGCTGGAAAGCAGCCGGGTTCCGCCCGCACACCCGACTCTGGCTATGGGCTTCAATGCCCCTGTACCATTCACCCCCATGAAAACCGACCAACTGAACAGATTGCAAAAACGGCTGCGCCGCAAAACGGGCGAAGCGATCTCCGACTATCACATGATCGACGATGGCGATCGCATCATGGTGTGCCTGTCCGGCGGCAAGGATTCCTATACGCTGCTGGACATGCTCATCGGATTGCAGCGCAGTGCGCCGGTGCACTTCGATCTCGTCGCGGTAAACCTCGACCAGAAGCAACCGGGCTTTCCCGAGCATGTGCTGCCCGAGTACCTCGACAAACTCGGAGTCGAATACCGGATCGTGTCGGAAGATACCTACAGCGTTGTCATGGACAAGATCAAGCCGGGAAAGACCCTGTGTTCACTGTGTTCGCGGCTGAGGCGGGGCATCCTGTACCGGACCGCCGGCGAGCTTGGCGCGAACAAGATTGCGCTCGGGCATCACATGGACGACCTGGTCGAGACACTTTTCCTGAACATGTTTCACGGCTCGCGTCTGAAGACCATGCCGCCGAAACTGGTCAGCGACGACCGCCGGAATATCGTGATTCGCCCGCTCGTGTATTGCCGCGAAAAGGAAATCGCACGGTTCGCGCGTGCCCGCGGTTATCCGATCATTCCCTGTAATCTTTGCGGCTCGCAGGCGAATCTGCAACGTGTGCAAATCAAGAACATGCTCTCCGAGTGGGAAAAACTGTCGCCGAATCGGGTTGTGAGCATTTTCAAATCCATGCAGCGTGTCACGCGCAGTCACATGCTGGATACCCGGTTGTACGACTTCGCCTCCATGACGCTGGAATCGGCTGCCGATCTCGAGGAACTCGATCTGGCCTTCGACCCGTTGCCGGGCCTGACGCCGAATTTCCTGTTGAATGCCGGGCCGGAACCGGCGCGTTAACTGCTGCGTCGGGTTGCTCGCCGTTTGAGAACGGCACAGCTGATCGAGCGCGCAGGCACCGACCACCAATGCGATGTCGATTGCACGGGCAGGGCGTCGGCACTGCCCGTCGCAACGTGCCAGCCAGCACCATTGTCATAGTTCGGCAGGCGGAAATCGCGCGAAGCAACGGACGTGTTGATCAGAGCCGCGATCGCTGCGATCGGCGCGTCGGGCTCGTGCGCTGACAACAGCAGGATCAGTGCCGTGCACATTGGCCAATCTGCATCCCGCATCGACTCGCCGTCCGGGCGGCGCCACTCGATGTCCTTCAAGTCGACGCCACTGCGGTCGTGACCGTGCAGGTACCTGTCCTGCCGCAGCAGCGGATAGTCGTTGCGCAGTTGAATGAAGTCGCGCACTCGGCGGTGAAATTCCGGGTCGTTCCGGCGGTCGGACCAGTCGAGCCAGCCTGTCGTATTGTCCTGCGCGTAGGCATTGTTGTTGCCTTGCTGGGAGTTGCCGAACTCGTCGCCCGCCAGCAGCATCGGTACGCCCTGGGAGAACAGTAACGATGCGAGGAAATTGAGCCGCTGGCGCCGGCGCAGGGCTACGATTTCGGTGTCATCCGATTCGCCCTCGACGCCGTAATTGCTGCTGTAGTTCTCGTCGTGTCCGTCACGATTGCCCTCACCGTTTGCTTCGTTATGCCGATATTGGTAACTCACCAGATCGGCAAGCGTGAATCCGTCATGTGCGGTGACAAAGTTGATGCTGGCAAAAGGTCCGCGGCCGGCGGATTCGAAAATATCGGCCGATCCGTGTATGCGCCGTGCAAATTCTGCTGCCTCGCCCGGATCGCCGCGCCAGAAACGCCGCGCAGAATCCCGGTACCTGTCGTTCCACTCGTGCCACGAAGCCGGGAACCGACCGAGCTGGTAGCCTCCCGGGCCGATGTCCCAGGGCTCGGCGATAAGCTTCACGTTCGACAAAACATTATCATTATCAATGGCTTGAAAAAGCGGATGGCGATTGGTGAAGCCCTCGCGCGTTCGTCCCAGCACGCTCGCCAGATCGAAGCGAAACCCGTCGACACCCATGTCGCATGCCCAGTAGCGCAGGCTGTCGATCAGCAGTTCGCGTACCCGCGGATGGTCGACATTGAGAGTATTGCCGCAACCGGTGTCGTTGACGTATTCACCGGGTTTGCCAGGAACGGTCCGGTAGTAGCTGAGGTTGTCGATGCCACGAAACGAAATGGTCGGTCCGAAGGTATCGCTCTCGCCAGTGTGATTGAACGCAACATCAAGAATGACTTCGAGACCTGCATCATGGATCGCGTTCACCATGTCGCGAAATTCATCAACGGGATGATCGCCGGCATAACGCCTGGCCGGAGTGAAAAAATTGATACTGTTGTAACCCCAGTAATTCCGCAGCGCGCGTAAGGCCAGCTGCTCCTCGTCGATGAATTCCTGGACCGGCATGAGTTCGATACTCGAAATCCCAAGTGACTTGAGGTAGGAGAGGATCGCCGCATGGCTCATGCCACGAAACGTTCCACGATCGAGTTCGGGGACTTCGGGATGGCGCATGGTGTAGCCGCGTACATTGGCTTCATAAAGGATGGTCTTCGACCACGGAATTTGCGGCCTCGAGCGCCGTCGATGCTTTGCCGTGGCAGTCACGACGCTTTTCGGCACGAACGGGGCGCTGTCACTGAAATTCGGTACAAATTCGTCGCCCTGTCTCATGAAATCGAACACGGACGGTGACCAGGCAAATTTTCCATCGAGCGCTTTTGCATATGGGTCGATCAGCAGTTTGCCGGAGTTGAACCGCAGTCCATCGTCCCGGGCATAGCGGCCGTGCACGCGGTACCCGTAGCGCTGTCCCGGCTGGCAGCGGGGCAGGTAGCCATGCCAGGTGCCGTCGCTGACATCGCGGAGCTCGATGTTGTCGTGTTCACGGCCGTCGTTGTCGAAAAGGCACAAAACGACCGACTCGGCCCGTTCGGAAAAGATGGCGAAATTGACGCCTTCGCCGTCGAAGCTTGCGCCCGGGGAATCGCTATGACCGCTTGTCATCCGGTCGCTGACATTCCGTGCCGGAGATTTCGGTCGCCTTTTTTTTCCGGTCATTGTCCGTTGAGTTCGATTTTCTTCAGGCGCCAGATATCGTCGTTATAGTTTCGGATCGTCCGGTCTGTCGAGAATCGGCCGGATGCGGCGGTGTTCCGTATGCTCATCTCCGTCCACCGGTCGACATCCCTGTACCGTGCCTCTGCGGCGAGGTGGGCGTCGACGAAGGCCCGGAAATCGGCGGCTGTCATCCAGGGGTCCCGCGGTTGCTGCAGCGAACGGACGACGCCATCCAGAATACCCGGTTCCGCAGGATTGAAATGCCCGCTTTCCAGCAACGTCATGACGCTCTTGAAATCCGGATCCGCCTCGATAATGGCCCGCGGGTCGTAACGCCCCTGCAATTCCTGAATCTGCTCGACCGTCAGCCCGAAAAGGAAAAAGTTGTCGAAACCAACGGCCTCGAGTATTTCGACATTCGCGCCATCGAGCGTGCCGATGGTGATTGCCCCGTTCATCATGAACTTCATGTTGCCGGTGCCGGACGCTTCCTTGCCGGCCGTTGAAATCTGCGCCGACAGGTCGGCCGCCGGGCAGATAAGTTCCATTGCCGAAACATTGTAGTCGGGGAAAAACACCAATCGCAGCCGATCTTCCGTTACCGGGTCGGAGTTGATGACCCGGGCCACGTAATTGATGCAGCGGATGATGTCTTTGGCCATGAAGTATCCCGGCGCCGCTTTGCCGCCAATGATGATCACGCGAGGAACGAGCTGGTCGCCATCCCCGCGGCGAATTCGGTCATACAGGTGAATCGCATGCAGGAGATTCAACAGCTGGCGCTTGTATTCGTGGATACGTTTGACCTGCACGTCGAACAGCATCGAGGGGCTGACCTGTATACCGGTTCGCAAGGCGATTTCCGTGGCGAGCCGGGACTTGTTGGCCATGTGCGCTTCGCGCCACTCTTCATGCAGTGACCGGTCCCCCGCCATGGGCCGGAGTTTTTCCAGTTCATTCAGGTCTGTGACCCAGCCGTCGCCTATGCGCGCCGTGATCAATGCCGCAAGTCGCGGATTGCAGGCGGCGAGCCAGCGGCGTTGAGTTACGCCGTTGGTCTTGTTGTTGAATTTGGCCGGCCACAATTCGGCAAAATCTCGAAACAGTCCTTCACGCAACAGGCGCGAGTGCAGTGCGGCAACGCCGTTCACGGAATAACTGCCAACGATGGCGAGGTACGCCATGCGGATCATTGCAGAATCGCTGCTGACGAGGGACATGCGACGAAGCCGGTCCGCGTCACCCGGCCAGGCCTGGCTGACCTCGTGAAGAAATCTTGCGTTTATCTCGAGGATGATCTCCATAATTCGTGGCAGCACTCTGCGAAACATCTCGACCGACCACTGCTCCAGCGCTTCCGGCAGCAAAGTGTGGTTGGTATACGCCATGGTCGACGTCGTGATTTGCCAGGCGGTGTTCCAGGCAAGCCCGCGCTCGTCCATCAAAAGTCGCATGAGCTCCGGGACAGCAATTGCGGGATGCGTATCGTTGAGCTGGAAACAGTGTTGATCGGCAAAGGTGTCGAAATCGTCGTGCCGCCGGCACCACCGTCGCAAAACGTCCTGCAAGCTTGCCGATGCCAGAAAATACTGCTGACGCAATCGCAGTTCCTGGCCGTTCTCGCTGGCCGCGTTCGGGTACAGCACCATGGTTATGTTTTCAGCGGCATTCTTCGCCGCGACCGCATCGACGTAACTGCCGGCATTGAACTCCTCGAGATCGAATTCCTCGGTTGCTGCTGCGGACCAGAGCCGCAGCGTATTGACAATGCCGTTGCGGTAACCTGGAATCGGTATGTCGAAGGGGACGGCGAGGACGTCGTGCGTTTCTATCCAGCTGTGATGTGAATTGCCGTGCTCGTCCGTCTGCGAGCACGTGTGACCACCGAACTTGATAGTGCGAGCAAACTCGAAACGTTTGATTTCCCAGGGATAACCTTCGCGCAACCAGGGATCCGGTTCTTCGACTTGGGTGCCATTGTCGATGTGCTGGCGGAACATGCCGTAGCGGTAGCGGATACCGTAGCCTACGACCGGGAGCCTGAGCGTCGCGCAACTGTCCAGGAAGCATGCAGCGAGCCGGCCGAGGCCGCCGTTACCGAGTCCCGCATCGTGCTCGCGATCGAGTATGTCCTCGAGATTGAGGCCGAGCCTGTTCAGGGCCTCGCGCGTTTCCTCTTCTATATCGAGACACAGCAGGGCATTTCGCAGCAGGCGTCCCATCAGAAACTCGAGCGACAGGTAACAGGTCACGCGACTGTCGCTGCGCTCGATGGCGATATTCGACTGGTTCCAGCGCTCCATCAGGCGATCGCGAACGGCGAACACGATTGATTGAAACAGGAATGGCGAACGTGTGCGGATCGTGCGCCGGCCGAGCAAGCGCGAGAAGTAGTGAGTAAGATCCTCGAGGAGCGCGTCCGCGGTCATGGGCAGCGCCGGCGCCTGCAATAGCTCGATATCTCCGATCCGAGCGGTGTCGTCCGAACATACAGCCATCAATTCGTCTCCATCTTGTGGCTCATCCGGCAGCGGCCGGCCCGAGTATCAGCGTGGCCAGCGGCGGCAGCGTCAACCCCAGGCTGAACGGCTTGCCGTGACTGTGCTGCGCTTCGGCAACGACAATGCCGGAATTTCCGGTATTGCTGCCACCGTACACCGTCGAATCGGTGTTAAGCAGCTCGACATACCTGCCGCCCTGCGGAACGCCGATGCGATAATCGTAGCGGACGACCGGCGTCAGGTTTGCAACGCAGGCCACAGAATTGCCGCTCCGGTCCCGCCGGATCCATGAAAAGATGCTGGAGTCACGGTCCTGCCAGTCGATCCAGTCGAATCCCGCCGCTGCAAAATCGACCTCGTGCATCGGTGGCGTATGCCGGTACAGCCGGTTCAGGTCCTGGACCAGCTTCTGTATCCCGCGGTGTTCCTGCTTGTCCAGCAAATGCCAGTCGAGCGATCGATCGTGGCTCCATTCCTGCCACTGTGCCAGCTCCGCGCCCATAAAAAGAAGTTTCTTGCCCGGGTGGCAGTACATCATCGCCAGATACGCACGCAGATTGGCGAACTTCTGCCACTCGTCGCCGGGCATGCGGCCCAGCAAGGATCGCTTTCCGTGTACGACT
>Ga0302046_10002971_pt1 | contig 15555 bp, 8 predicted proteins | sample RVTome_11_FD_200261 | JGI IMG/M metagenome (GOLD analysis project Ga0302046, IMG submission 200261) | Soil microbial communities from uranium-contaminated site in the Upper Colorado River Basin, Wyoming, United States - RVT147D111 (version 2) ...
GTAGACACGCAGGGGGTTGCCGCTCCACCGGTCGAATCGGAGGTTGCGGCGCTTACGGCGCTGCCGGCCCTTACCGACTCTTCGCTCATAGCCGCCCAGCAAGGCGAAGCACGTTTCATTACCGTCAACTCAGACCTGTATCAGGCGCGTTTTTCTACCCGGGGGGGTACGCTCGTATCCTTTGCGCTGAAAGACTATACCCAGTACGATCAACAGACGCCGGTTCATCTGGTCGATACGACGGCCGGCGGTGCGGTCGGTCTTGTTTTCACGACGCCGGCCAGCCACAACATGGATACCCGCACGCTCCTCTTCGAGCCGAACGTGAGCGGAGATGTTTTGCAGGTTGCGGGCGAGGGCGAAACGCTCAGTTTCGAAACGTCGCTCGGCCAGGGGTCGATCCGGTTTACCTACACGTTTACACCCGGCACCTATGAGGTCGGCCTGGAGGTAGATCAGAAACAAGTGGGGACGTTCCAGACCGCCGAAGGTTTTGAAATCGTCTGGAACGGCGCCATTCCGTACAGCGAAGATCCCCACAACCGCAAAGACGAGGTTTCAAAACTCGGAGCCTATGCCCGGAGTGGTGGGGAGGTCGAAGGGATCCTGCTGGCCAGTGACGCGGAGGAGGAATTGACGTTGCGCGGTGACGTCTCCTGGGTCGCGCTCAAGAACAAGTACTTCACAGCGGTCATCATCCCGGACGAGCCGGCGCGTCAGGCTGAACTCATCGGCGAGCGCACCGGCGAGATCGACGATCCCGGCGTTACCACCGCCTTCCGAGCCAGCCTGTTCATGCCCTCCCCGGCTGCCACCGGCGATCACTTCCGTCTCTACCTGGGCCCGCTCGAATACTACCATCTTGCTGCGTATGATCTCGGCCTGTACGGGATGATTGATTACGGCTGGGATGCGCTGGAGTGGATGACCCGCCCGCTGGCCAAGTTCGTCTTCATCCCGGCCTTTGCCCTGTTGAGCAATTTTATCGGCAACTACGGGTTGATCATCATCATCTTCGCCCTGGTGATCAAGCTGGCCCTGTATCCGCTGACCAAATCGTCCTACCGAAGCATGGCGCGCATGCGCGAGCTTCAACCGAAGATGCAGGAGATCAAGGAGAAGTATCCGGACAACCCGCAGAAGCAGCAGGAAGCCACGATGAAGCTGTATCGGTCTTCCGGGGTTAACCCGCTCGGCGGATGCCTCCCGATGCTGCTGCAATATCCCATCATCATCGCGCTCTGGATGTTTCTTCAACAGTCGATCGAAATCCGCCAGCAGGGTTTTCTCTGGGCCCACGATCTCTCTGCGCCGGATGCCATCCTCAACCTGCCCTTCACCATCCCGTTCTACGGAGATTTTGTAGCCGGCTTTACGCTGCTCATGGGGCTTTCCCTCGTCGTCCAGATGCGAACCCAGGCTATGCCGACGTCCGGGGTGCAGGCCAAGGTGTTTATGTACGTGATGCCGGCGATGATCTTCGTCATCTTCAACAGTCTGCCCTCCGGTCTCAGCCTCTATTACCTCTGCTACAACGTGATCACGGCCGTTCAGCAGCAATGGATCAACAAGTCGCTCGAAGATGAGAAGGCAGAGAACGGCGGCCCGGAAGGCACGAAGCCCGCGAAAACGGCGCGCTGGTCGAAAAACGGGAAGCAGAAAAGCGACGATAAGCCAGCGAAAGGCGGGAAGAAAGTGCGCACATGACCGCTCAGGGGCGTTCCGGGTCATAGGTGAATCATCGCCCCGTGACCCGCGGCCTTTCTCCGGCGCCTATGGATGCAAGAAACACCTCGGACACCATCGCGGCGATTGCCACGGCGCGTGGGCAGGCAGCCCTCGCGATCCTTCGCCTCTCGGGCCCGCAAGCTCTTTCAGTAGCGACGACCTGCTTTCGGGGACCTTCGCTGGATGAGGCGGCGTCGCACACGGCCCATGTGGGCTATCTGCTCGCGGAGGACGGCAGCCCGATCGATCAGGTCGTCGCTACGGTCTTTCGCGCGCCGCGCTCGGCGACGGGAGAGGATGTGGTCGAGATTACCTGCCACGGCGGCGATTTCGCTCCGGCGCTTATCCTGGAGAGCCTGCTCCACCACGGAGCCCGATTGGCCGAGCCCGGCGAGTTCACCCAGCGTGCCTTTCTCAACGGCAAGCTCGATCTTGCGCAGGCGGAGGCCGTCGCCGACCTGATTCATGCGTCGTCGTCGATGGCGCATCGCGTCTCGCTCGCTCACCTGCAAGGGCGCTATTCCGACGGGCTGGCCCGTCTTCGGGACGAACTGCTCGAACTGTGCGCCTTCGTTGAACTCGAAATCGATTTCTCGGAGGAGGATGTTGTCTTTGCGGATCGCGGGCATCTGGAGGCGTTACTGATCCGCGCCGATCGGCTGTTGATGGACCTGCTGGCGTCGTATCGGGTGGGCGAACTCGTGCGGGACGGCGTGCGCGTAGTCATCGGGGGCCGGCCCAACGCCGGTAAGTCCACGTTGCTTAACGCGCTTGTCGGTCAGCATCGAGCCATCGTCAGCGCTATCCCCGGCACCACCCGCGACGCGATCGAAGCCGACGCGGAGATCGAAGGATTGCGTTTTCGCTTCGTCGATACGGCCGGGCTGCGCGAGGCTTCGGACGTTATCGAGGCAGAGGGTGTTCGCCGTGCCCACCAGGCTATCGAACGCGCCGACGTGCTGCTCTACGTGTATGATCTCTCTGAGGGACTGGACGCTGGTGAGCAGCGCTTCTTGCAACAGGTCGCCCTGACCCCCATACTCGTCGGCAATAAGCGAGACCTCGTTGACCGGGTCATTGCGCCGGCCCTGAACGAAAAGGCTTTTGTCGCCCTCTCTGCCGAACGTGGGTTGCAGCACGCGGACGAGTTGCACGCGCTCGTCCGCCTCCTGGTCGATGCCGTAGCCGCCGGACTTAGCGACGCCGATGCCTCGCATGTGGTGACGAACCAGCGGCATCGGCAACATCTGCACCGCGCGTTGGAAGCCGTGCGTGCCGCCCACCATGCGCTCGGTACTGGCGTTTCCGGCGACCTCTTCACGCTCGACCTGCGCACGGCGTTGCACGAGCTGGGCGACATCACGGGTGCCATCACCAACGAGGATGTGCTGGATCAGATCTTCTCACGTTTCTGTATAGGGAAGTAACGCCCGACAGCGCGCTTTTTTCCTTGAACTTTGCCGGACCGATCGACGGCCGCCGGAGATGGCTTCCGTAAAAAATATCCAGCAGGTGATCGCCCAGTTGGAGGATGCGGCGTTTCGCCGTCTTCTGGCGCGGCTTGCCCTCTTGCGCGCCTACGCGCGCCATCGTGACGAACAGGGCCTCTCCGACCTGCGGGCGCAGGAACTCATAGCCGACCAGTATGCCCGGCAGGAAGTGCAGGTCGAGGCGTGGGTCTACGAGGTCTATCCGTCCATATCCGCCCGAACCCTGCGGCGGTGGGAGGAGCGGATGGTTGAAGGGGGCCTCGTCGGGCTGACCGATTTCTACGGCAAGCGGAGCGAACGGGATTACGAGTCCTACTTCGGGAGTAATGCCGAAATGCGCAAGGTGGCCCTGCATTTTTTCGCCGATCATCCCACCTGTTCGGCGGCACAGGTCTTCGAAGCACTGCGTGAACACTTCGAGGAAGATGAACTTCCCACCCTCAGGACCGTTCAGCGTTTCCTCGGGAAATTGAGACCGTGAAGGGATATCAATGCCTGTGACAAAGCACGCGTCGCGATTTTCGATACCGCGAGATACTCTGACAAAGCATGCGTCGCACTTATGAATACGCCTCTACAACGCTATTTCGAGTATGACGTGATCGTTGTCGGTGGCGGCCACGCCGGGGCGGAGGCGGCGGCGGCGGCGGCGCGTATGGGTGCGCGGACGCTCCTGCTCACGATGAACCTCGAAGCCATCGGCAAGATGTCCTGCAACCCCGCTATCGGCGGCATCGGCAAAGGCCACATCGTCCGCGAGATCGATGCGCTCGGCGGCCTCATGGGAGCCGTCACCGACCAGGCCGGCATTCAGTTTCGGATGCTCAACCGTCGCAAAGGGCCGGCGGTGTGGGGACCGCGTGCCCAGTGCGACCGGGCGGAATACGCCACCGCCGTTCGCGAAACCCTGGAGTCGATCCCCGGCTTGTTCATGCGGGCGGATATGGTTAGCGACGTGCTCGTCAAAGACGATGCGGTGACCGGCGTTCAGACGCAGTTGGGGCAGACATTCAAGGCGCGGAGCGTCATCCTCACCAGCGGCACGTTCATGAACGGCGTCATTCACGTCGGCGAGCGGCACTTCGGGGGGGGGCGGATGGGCGAACGCGCTTCTACAGGGCTCACCGGCTGCCTGCACCGCTTCGGCTTCCTGAGCGGGCGCCTCAAGACCGGCACGCCGCCCCGCATCGACGGGCGCACCATCGACTACGCTGAATTGCAGGAACAGCCCGGCGATCCGGATCCGGGTTCGTTTTCGTTTATGACCGATGCCTTGCCCGGCAACCTGATGAGTTGCTGGCTCACCTACACGACGCCCGACGTGCACGATTTGCTTCGGACGGGCTTTGACCGCAGCCCCATGTTTGCCGGGCGGATACAGGGCCGTGGACCGCGTTATTGTCCCTCAATTGAGGATAAGATCGACCGCTTCGCCGCGAAAGACCAGCATCAGCTTTTCCTGGAGCCCGAGGGCCGCCGGACGCACGAGGTGTACGTCAACGGCTTTTCAACGAGTCTTCCGGAAACCGTGCAATTTGCGGCCCTACGCAAGGTCCCCGGCCTCGAAAACGTTCATATGCTACGGCCCGGCTATGCCATCGAATACGACTACTTCCCGCCGTATCAGGTCCGCTACGGGCTGGAGACGAAGCGGGTCGGGGGGCTGTTTTTTGCCGGACAGATCAACGGCACGACGGGCTACGAGGAGGCGGCAGCGCAGGGACTCATTGCGGGCATCAACGCCGTTCAGCGATTGCGCGAGGCTGAACCGCTCGTATTGCAGCGTGCGCAGGCGTACATCGGCGTGCTCATCGACGATCTCGTAGCCAAGGGTACCGAGGAGCCCTACCGCATGTTTACCTCGCGGGCCGAACACCGCATCCTGCTACGGCAGGACAACGCCGACCTGCGCCTGACGGAACTCGGCTACCGGCTCGGCCTGGCTACCCGCGCCCGCTACGACCGGATGCTCACTAAAAAGGAAGCCCTCGAAAGGACCCGCCACAACCTTGAAAATACCAATGTTACGCCGGAACAGGTAAACGGCTATCTGGAGCGCGTCGGGACTTCCCCCATCGGCCAGCCGGAGCGCGTGCTACACCTCGCCCTGCGGCCCGAGGTAGACCTGGGCGAACTGCTGGCGCATACGGGATTGCGGGATGCGCTGGTCATTCCGGCTCCGGGGATCGAGCCCACGGAAAGGCTGGTAGAGATGGACCTCAAGTATGCGGGCTACATAACGCGTCAGGAGGAGCTGGTCGGTAAGATGCAGCAACTGGAAGCCTGGGCGATCCCTTCCGGCTTCGACTACCCCGCCGTCACGAACATCACGATGGAGGCGCGGGAGAAGCTCAGTAAGATCCAGCCGGAGAATCTCGGGCAGGCCTCCCGCATCAGCGGCGTCAGTCCGGCCGACATTTCCGTGCTGATGGTGCTTTTGAAGAAGGAGGGTCGGACAAAACATGTTTCACGTGAAACATCTCCGGGTGAAACCGTGCAGGCGTGAGGGGGCACCAGTTAAAGGCAAAGCCCCGGCATAGGGTAAAAGTCACGGTCAATTCGTCCTGGGCGATCGGCGCTGGGCGGGCGGGTCGTACCTGCTTCGCGTGTCGGGCGAGACGTTCACGGCGGTCCGACGAGCGATTCTTGTTAAATAGCCCGTCGGACCGCGTGCGAAGGGATCAATCCAATCCTAGAAATACAACGCCGCGCCTATCGTCGGGGCAACGGCGGATTGCAGGCCGCGGTCCAGAAGGGAGAACAGGGCGCTTCCGTACACGAAGAAGGACGGCGAGAAGACGGCCTGGAGGCCGAGGCCGGCGTTGAGCGTGTGATCCCGGGAGAGCGCCGGGATGGTGCTCCCGGCCAGCGAGATTTCCACGCCGGTGGCCTCGCCCGAGGGTTCGTCGAAGGGCGCCAGGAACGGCGGATCCTCGATGTCGATTTTGCCGAGCAGGTCGAAGGCAAAGAAGAGCTTCGACGCTACACGCTGCGTAAACCCGGTCGCGAAACGAAGGCTGTTGCTGTCGTCGCCGTTCCAGAACTGGGCGCCGAGGTTGACGAACGGCTTAAAGTTCTCGAATTCGTCGTATTCGGCGATGAGCGTCACCCGCGTTCCGAAATGCCCCTGCCCCAGCACATTGCCCTCATTTCTGCCGACCGGCAGGCGCATGTCGACCACGGCGGCCAGTTTGCCAGACGCCAGGGTGGTCGGGAAGCGATACTTGGCCCGCAGCGCCAGGGTGTTCAAATACGTCTCCGATTCCGGGATGGTCTCGAGGTCGGGCGTTGCCTCGATGGCGTCGTCGGCACCGACGTCGATAGCCACGCCGCCGGCGAAGAAGTAGTTGACGAGCGGTGAGCCGCCGCTTTGCCCGGGTGTACAACCGGCCCCGTAGCGACATCCGGTATGTTCTCCAACGACTTCGAAGGTCGTTGCCTGGCGCTCCATGCTGAGGTTCACGATGGGCAGGGCAAAGCCGACGTCCAGCCGATTGGTAATGCCGTAGGTGCCGTAGAGCGTAAAGACCGCCGCGTTGATGTCGAGCGGCATGTTTACGACGATAATGTCGCCGCCGCCGTCCTGTTGAAAGGCAAACTGAAGATCGCTGAGATCCTGGCCCCGGATCTTGGTCAGGTTGAAATACGAAAAGTTGGAGCCGACGAAGAAGTTGCCTTTGCCTACCGTGCCGCTGCTCTCAGTAAAGATGGGCGTGAAGCCGGTGACTACTTCGACCAGTTCGTTGTTTTCGGAGACGACTTCAAGGCTGGGGGGCGTCAGCGGGATGGAGGCCAGGTTGCTCTCGATAAAGCCGCTGAGGCCGGGGGCCAGCGATTGGGTAGCCAGGGAGAATGCCTGGCCGAACGGGCCGTCGGCACCGAAAAGGCACGCCCCATACATAATGTCGAGGGCGGCTGCCAGCTGGGAATCGTGTTGGACCTGCGCTACAGAAGGCCGCGCGCTAACCAGAAGCATCAGGAGGGCAAGGAGTACGGGAATACCACGTCGCTGGTTCATAGGTGTGTCAGTTAGATAGAGGGCAGCAAAGCGTCGAACAGGGGATTCTGTCCTTGCATGCTACAGAAAGCGATTGCAGGAGGAGAGTACGAGACCGGCTTACTGATCTCGGACGTTCGTCAGGTTCATGCTGTTGTCTACTTCGCTCCAGACCCACGAAGCACGAACCGGCGGCGCCCCGCGCACCTCGTCTCGCCCGTTCTGTTTGTAGTCCACGCGGACCGTCACGGGCAAGGTAGCATGGAGTCCGTCAAACTGCAATACACGCTCGTCCATCTCGATCCCGACGCCGGTGATGCTGAATTTTCGAGAGAGGAGGGGCTTGAATTTTTCCTGGTAGTAGGCTGCGATAGGGGGCGGTACGTTGGCCCACGCATCTTCCATCAGGGCATTCCTGAGCAGGGCTTTCAGGGTTTGTGTCTGCTGTTGGACGAGTTCCGCCGGGCTGGGTTGGGTTTCCTCCGTAGCCGAAGTAGGGGTCTCGGTTTCCGTCCGAGATGCGCCATCGGTCGGTGTGGCAGGCGTATTTTCCTGCGTATCCTGCCCCGAAACCGGACGCTCCGATTGAGGAGGTGTTTCGACAGCATTGTCGGTCAGCGCATGCTGGTTCGAAACCTCCGCCTGGGTCGGATGGGTGCGTTGCGGAGCCGCACCCGGCGTCTCTGCCTCTCTCTCGGACTCCCGCTGGGATTCGCCTTGGGCGACATGCTGGGTGCTGGGATCGGGTAAGGAGACATCGTCGCCGGGCTGTGTGGCCTCGGGGGTGTTCTCTCGGGTCGGGTTGCCCTCGCTATCGGTAGGCGTGTCCAGGCCGCCTGTTTCGGAGACGGACGTATCGGGACGGTCTTCCTGCGTGTTTTCTGCCGTTGTCCCGTCCGTTTCGAAGAGCGTGGGCACAAGTACGGCGGCGCCCCAGACCAGGCCGGCGGTCACGAAGAACAGGGCGGCGATGAGGGCCGCCTTACGGACAGGAGCGGTTGATCTGGGCGATGCCGCCGGCCGGGCACCACGGTCCATCGTGATCGTCGTGTCGTCCGCCGCGCCCGGCGCCGACACGGGAAGCGTGAGCGTGTCGTTTTCGAAGGCTTGGAGGTCGGCCTGGATCTCGGAGGCATGCTGATAGCGGCGCTCCGGATCCTTTTCCAACGCCTTCATGATGATCTTGGAAAGGCGTTCGGGTACCGCGGCATTGAACTGGTTCAGGGTCAGGAAGGCGTCCTCTACGATCGCACGCTGGATGCGAAACAGCGAATCATCGCGGTCGAAGGGCAGGCGCCCGGATAGCATTTCGTAGAGCGTCATCCCGAGCGAAAAGAGGTCGCTGCGCTGATCCAGGCGCGAGATGCCCTTGATCTGCTCCGGCGACATGTAGAACGGCGTGCCGGAGATGCCCTGGGTCAGGGTCATGTCGTTGCGCTGGAAGAACTTGGCGAGGCCGAAGTCCATCACCTTGACGGCCCCCTCGGCCGTCAGCATGATGTTGCGCGGCTTGATGTCTCGATGGATGATGCCCCGTGTGTGGGCATAGTCGAACGCCGCGAGGAGTTGGCGGATGATGGGCATAGCCTGCCGCCAGGCAAGCGCCCCTCCCTCGCTGAGGATATCGGCAAGGGTTTGCCCCTCCACATATTCCATCGTGATGTAGTGGCCGAGCCTGGACTGCCGCAGCGTATAAATCGTGACGATGTTCGGATGGTGAATCTGGGCCAGCGCCTGGGCTTCGAGCTGAAAACGACGTAAGAAATGGTCATCACGGACCAGCATCGGTGCGATGACCTTGAGGGCTTCCACCCGGTTAAGGGCGGCATTCTTCGCCTTGTAGACGATGCCCATGCCGCCCTGCCCCAGTACATCCAGGACGGTGTATCCGTCTACTTCCTGGCCTATCGCAGAATCAGGGGTCATCTTGTTTTCCTTTTTGAGCAACGTGGCGGCGTACTCGTCCGCCGGTGTTTCCAGGAAGCTCTGGGCCTTTTCATAGGCCTGCAAGAGCGATTGTACTTCCCGGAACAGGTCGGGATGATCCCGGCATTGCGTGTGCAAATAGCGCTCTCTTTCTTCCACGGGCAGCTCCAGTGCTGCATCCAGGAGGGCGTTCACTTGATCCCAGGGTACTGTTTTCATGATGTGGGGGTTGCCGAACCCGCTTTTTATACCTACTTACCTCTAGAATTAAAGACTTTAGGCCGTCATTTCAAACCTATTTGTCATGAAACCCGCTGCATGGTCTCCTCGGGCGTGTCTCTCTGCCAGGCAGCGAACACAGCTCGCCGCCTTTCAGGATCAACTCCTGGCTTTCAACAGGCGCTTCAATCTCATTTCCCGTGACGCCGAGGCTTACGTTGAGGAACGGCACCTTCTCCACTGTCTCGCGCTGACGCACCGATCGTTTCCTTCCAACAGCACGGTAGTCGACTGGGGCACGGGGGGAGGACTACCGGCCGTACCCCTGGCTATCAGCTTCCCGAACGTCACGTTCTACGCCGTCGATGCGGTAGGAAAGAAGATCCAGGCAGTGCAGACGATGGGCCGTCGGCTGGGGTTGACGAACCTGCATGCCTGGCACGGACGCGCCGAGGAATGGCCGGGCCGGGCCCATTTCTCCGTATCGCGTGCTACGGCTCCGCTGCTCGATCTCTGGCGCTGGCACCTGCACAGTTGCATCCGAGAGACGCGGCCGCTGAACGAGGGGGCCTGGCGGCCGGGCTTGATTTGCCTGAAGGGAGGGGATCTACGCGAAGAGATCGAAGTGCTGACCCAATCCTATCCTGAGGTCGATGTGGCCACGACGTCCCTGCAACCCTTGCTCGGGGCGTCGTACTTTGCCGAAAAGGTCATTGTAGAGGTTTTTGAGGCCTAACGCGATGAGATCACCTGCGAAAGTCGCAGGCGGTATGCAGCAACCGTTAAAGAACGGTGACGGGACTTGCTCGGCGTGTCGTTCTTGCGTTTCTTACCACCGGACACACTGTCTCCACATAGGTGTACCTGTGTCCCCTTGCTCGGAACATAACCGTATTGATACATCGCACTTTCTATGAGTAACCGTGAGCGCACGCTGAACCGCACGGAGCGGCTTTTCGCCCTCATCCTGTTGTTGCAGAACCGGCCCAGCATGACCTCCCGCGACCTGGCCGAGCATTTCGGGGTGAGCCGGCGTACCATCTTTCGCGATCTCCGCGCCCTCAGCGAGTCCGGCGTGCCACTGACGTATGCCGATGAAGGCGGCTACGAGATCCTTGAAGGCTATCAACTTCCCCCGTTGATGCTCTCGGCGCGTCAGGCGGCGACGCTACTCGTCGGGGCCGAGTTCATGAAGCTCCAGTCCGATGCGTCCCTGCGGAAGGAAGCGGACCAGGTGGCGATGAAGATCCGTTCCGTCCTGCCGAACCAGATCCGCGACTACATCGACCGGCTCAACGAGCGCACGGTGCTCGATCCCTACTGGCTGCATACAGGGCAACTCGTTGGGAAGGAAGAGGGGCGCTGGTACGATTTGAGCGAGGCGGTCGCGCATCATCGGTCCGTCATCATGGAGTATTACGTGCAAAGCCGGGACGAACTGACCAAGCGCAAGGTTGACCCCCTCGGGCTCGTCTACTACACCGATCACTGGAACCTCATCGGCTACGATCACCTTCGCGACGACATCCGCAACTACCGGCTCGACGGCATCGAGTCGATGTTCGTGTCGAGTGAGCGGTTTACGCCGCCGGCGGGCTTCGACCTGGAAGAGCACCTGAGGGAACGCGGAGAGAGCCCGAAGAACGTGCGGATCGTCATCCGGTTTTCGCGGCAGGTGTATCGGTGGGCCCGCCAGAGCATCCCGGCAGAGATTGAGGAAGAGCGGCCGCGCAAAGACGCCGTCGAGGTGACGTTCTACTTTGAGAACCTGGACTACGTAGCACGCTGGCTCTTGCGCTTCGGCACCGAGGCGCAAGTGCTGGCTCCTGAAGGGCTCCGCGAGCGTGTGCGGGCCGAAGCCCAGGAGATCGGCCGCCTGCACGAAGCGAAAAAGATCGTCGTGAAGTGAGGCACCTCGGGTCTTCGTAAACAAACCGGCGCCGGCGTCACGCGGTTGTCGGCGCGTCTGTGCGATTCAACTGCTCCAGGACGGTGATCGCACCGGCCAGGTCCGGGACGTTTTGCACGATGGCGCGCAGCTTCTTGCTGCCGGTTTCTTTGAGCACGTACCGCCGGTCGAGGTGGGTGAGCTTTTCGAGGAGGGGCTGGAAAACGTGGGCGTAAAAGTGCGGATCAGCCTCCTGGGGGGGCATTTCCAGGAAGAGGCGGCCGTTTTTGAACTGGATCTTCGATAGACGGATGGCTTCTCCGAGCAGCTTGATTTCCATGGCGCGCAGCAGGTTGTCGACTTCACCGGGGACCGGCCCGAAGCGGTCTTCCATCTCGGCGCGAAACTCGGCCAGCCCTTCGGGCCTGTCGGCTTCGCTGATGCGGCGGTAGAGGTCGAGCCGTTCGAGGTGGTTGGCCAGGTAGGACTCGGGAATGAAGGCGTCTTCTTCGACGTCAACGACCGTCTCGCCGAGGCGCGGGGCCGGAGCGTCTTTAAACAGGTCGTGGAATTCTTCGAAACGGAGTTCCTGCACGGCTTCGTCGAGGATCTGATGGTAGGTTTCGAAGCCGACCTCAGCGATGAAGCCGCTCTGTTCGCCGCCGAGCAGGTTACCGGCGCCCCGGATATCGAGATCGCGCATGGCGATGCTGAAGCCGCTGCCCAGGTCGCTGAACTCCTCGACGGCCTGGAGGCGTTGCCGGGCCTCCCGCGTGAGCGTGTGGATGGAGGGCACGAGCAGGTAGCAGAAGGCTTTCCGGTCCGAACGACCCACGCGTCCGCGCAGTTGATGCAACTCGGCCAGGCCGAAGTGTTGCGCGTTGTGGATAATGATGGTGTTGGCGTTCGAGATGTCGAGCCCGTTTTCGATGATGCTGGTTGAGACAAGCACGTCGAACTTCTTATCGATGAAGTCGATCATCACCCGTTCCAGGCGGGCCGGTTTCATCTGGCCGTGGGCGATCTGGATACGCACGTCCGGCAGCTGGGCACGTAGCGAGGCCGAAACCTCTTCGATCGATTGGATGCGGTTGTGTATGAAGAAAACCTGGCCGCCCCGGCTGGATTCGTACAGAATCGCGTCGCGGATCAGGTCATTGTCATGGGTGTGGATTTCGGTGACGATGGGCTGGCGGTTGGGCGGGGGCGTGTTGATGATCGAGAGGTCACGGGCGCCCAGCAGCGAAAATTGCAGCGTCCGAGGGATCGGGGTGGCCGTCAGCGTCAGCGTGTCGACGTTGACGCGGAACTGACGGAGCTTTTCTTTGACGCCGACACCGAAGCGTTGCTCTTCGTCGATGATCAGCAGCCCGAGCGCTTTGAAGCGGACGTCCTTCGAGACCAGCCGGTGCGTCCCGATGACAATATCGACGGTGCCCTTGCCGAGGCCCTCAATGACTTCTTTCTGCTGCGGGGCCGAGCGGAAGCGAGAGAGCATCTCGATGCGGAGGGGGAACCGGTCCAGGCGTTTGCGAAACGTCTCGAAGTGTTGCCGGGCCAGCACGGTCGTCGGCACCAGCACAGCGACCTGCTTGCCCTCCTGGGCTGCTTTGAAGGCGGCGCGGACGGCCACTTCGGTTTTACCGAAACCGACATCGCCGCAGACGAGGCGGTCCATCGGCGTCGAGGCTTCGAGGTCCGCTTTGACGGCCTCGGCGGCGGCGGCCTGGTCCGGGGTGTCTTCGAATTCGAAGGATGCTTCCATCTCGCGCTGCCACACCGAGTCGCTCTGGAAGGCGTGGCCGCGTGAAGCCTTGCGCCGGGCGTAGAGCCGGATCAGGTCGCGTGCGATGTCCTTGACGCGTTTCTTGGTGCGCGTCTTCGTGCGTTCCCACTGGCCGGAGCCGAGCTTGGTCAGGCGCGGCTGGTGGCCTTCCTTGCCGGTGTACTTGTGGAGTTTGTAGAGGGCATTGACGTTGACGTAGAGCACGTCGTCCCCGGCGTACAGCACGCGCACGGCCTCTTGCTGCCTGTCGCGCACCGTGATTTTCTGCAAGCCGGCGAACTTACCGATCCCGTAATCGACATGGACGACGAAGTCGCCGGGGCGGAGGGTTTGCAGCTCGCGCAGGCTCATGCCGCTCTGGCGCCGTCGTTTGCGGGCGGTCGGGCGGTGGTAGCGGTTGAAGATCTGGTGGTCCGTGTAGACGGCCAGATCCAGCGCGGGTATTTCAAATCCTTCGTGGAGCGACTCGACGAGCAGCCGGACCTGCTGTTGTTCGGCGAGGTCTTCGAGCAGGTCGTACAGGCGTGCTTCCTGGCCCCGGCTGTCGCACAGGATGAACGTTTCCGTGTGTCGGGCTGCGTTCTCCGCAATCTGACGGCGCAGCCGCTCGATGTTGCTGTGGAAGGCAGGTTGTGGATGGGCGTCCAGCGCCACCGTGTCGTCGGCGTCGTGGTCCGTGAAGGAGCCGAAGCGAAGGCGGGGGTAGGCGAGGAGGATGGTCGTCAGCCCGTCGCCGTCGAGGTAGCGCAGGGAAGGCGCCGGGTAGGACTGCTCCGGGTGCGCCGCGCCGGCTTGCGTATGTAGTTCCGTGGCCTGTGCAAACAGGCTGTCGGCCAGGCCGGCCAGGCGTCCTTCGTCGAAGGTAGCGAGGAGCGTATGCGCCGGGAGGTAGTCGAAAAGGGTCGTGTAGGGGGCGGTTGCGTCGTCGGCAGCGCGTTCCAGGTTCGGGACGAGGCGGGCCGTGGTCAGGCGGCTGATGGAGCGCTGTGACCGCGCGTCAAACTCGCGTATCGAGTCGATCTCATCTCCGAAGAACTCGATGCGCAGCGGATAATCGCTCGTGAAGGGATAGACGTCCAGGATGCCGCCGCGCAGTGCCATTTCCCCCGGCTGTTCGACGAATTCAACCCGATCAAACCCCTGGTCGACGAGGCGTTCGACGAGCCGTTGCGGGGCGAATTCATCGCCGGTGCTGAGCGCCAGCGTCTCGTGCTGCACGGTGTCCGAGGGAGGGACCATCTCGAACAGGGCGTCGATGCTCGTTACAACGAAGCCGTTAAACGTGCCGGAGAGTTGTTGCAGCGCATCGGCCCGGCGGATGAACGGGGCCAGGTCGGTGATCTGCTCGTGGTCGTAGGGTTTCTGGCCGCCGGGTGGGAAGAGGAGCAGCCCTTCAGGGTGCCCGTGAAGCTGTTCCAGGTCGCTATGAAGATACGCGGCTTCCTCGGCGTCGGCCAGGATGCACACGATGGGTCGTTCGAGCGTTCGGTAGATGTGGTACAGGAGGAAGGCCGGCGTCGACCCGGCGGCCTCCTTGACGCGGAGCGTAGCAGGACGCATCGGGTCGGTAGCCCGGCACCACGCGGTGAGCCGCTCACAGGCGTCGGACGTGGCCAGGCGTTGATACAAAACCGAGAGAGACACGGGCGGTACGCGTTCGGTAGGGTTCGGATACCGGGCAAAAAGCCAAACCAGCACCAAAGGCCGTAGCCCCTTTTGTGCGGGGCTACGGCAGCGGGCGGATGAGACGGTTTAACCGGGATAAGGTTCTGTTAAAAAACAGGGTGGTTTCACGTGAAACATCGTGAAACATTCCATTACGCGCTAAAATCGCCGGTGATGGCGGGCCGGACGAAGCCGTTGGTTTGTTGCAGGCGGTGCCGGGCCTCGTCGGCGGAGACGTCTGCCAGGGTCATCACGAGGGCTGTTTTGACGTGGCCGTCGGCCTGCTCCATGACGCGGGCAGCCGCCTCGTAATCCAGCCCGGTCACCATCATCACCGTCCGCCTCGACCGTTCCACGAGTTTACGGCTCGTCATCTGAAGATCGACCATCATGTTTTGGTAGACTTTACCGAGCCGGATCATTGACGCCGTCGTGATCAGGTTGAGGACGAGCTTCTGCGCGGTGCCGCTCTTCATGCGCGTCGACCCCATGATCACTTCAGGGCCGACGACGGGACAGATCGCCACATCGACGTCCAGGTTGAACTCGGCGCGCGGGTTGCAGGTGACGTAGAGCGTCTTGCAGCCCAGGGTGCGGGCATAGTTGATGGCGCCGACCACGTAGGGCGTACGCCGGCTCGCAGCGATGCCGCAGACCACGTCCGCCGGGGTCACGCCCGCGTCTTGCAACGCGCGTATGCCATGGGCTTCCACATCCTCGGCGCCTTCCTGGGATCGAAACACGGCCTCCGGGCCGCCGGCAATCAACCCCTGGACCATCTCGGGCGGGGTGCCGTACGTCGGCGGGCATTCCGAAGCATCCAGGACGCCGAGCCGGCCGCTCGTGCCGGCGCCGA
>Ga0302046_10002972_pt1 | contig 15555 bp, 11 predicted proteins | sample RVTome_11_FD_200261 | JGI IMG/M metagenome (GOLD analysis project Ga0302046, IMG submission 200261) | Soil microbial communities from uranium-contaminated site in the Upper Colorado River Basin, Wyoming, United States - RVT147D111 (version 2) ...
CGGCGACCATCAGGCGGAGGGTCGGCAGCTCCTCGGTGCGGGAGCGCGGTTCGATCCAGCTCGCCGCGTCGAGCCGCAGACGCCGTCGCTCCCCCGCCTTCCTCGGGTAGACCTCGTCGAGTCCCGCCGCGACCGCCGCCAGCCCGGCCACGGCCCGCTCCTCCCGCTCTCCGGCGCGCAGGCGCCCGTAGACCCGGACGAGAGGCGCGTCACGGTCCTCGGCGCTCGCGGCCCACCCCGTGTAGCGATCACGAAACGGCGCGAACGGGATCCACAGGCTCGGGCGGAAGTCCGAGGCCGTCCCCAGAAACTCGGGCGCGGCCACCCCCACCACGATGAACAGCCTGTAATTGAGGTAGATCGTCTCGCCGATCACCCCGGGATCGCCGCTGAAGATGCGCTGCCACCAGGCGTGCGAGAGGACGGCCACCGGAGTCGCCCCGGGCCGGTCGTCGTCGGCCAGGAGGCCCCGGCCCGCCGTCATGCCGACGCGCAGGACGGAGAAGTAGTCGCCCGACACCGCCTCGAGGAACGCCACCTCGGTCATCGACTCGAGACGGACGCTCGCGGCGTAGTAGGGCTGCGTCGCCGCCATCCCCTCGAACGGCCCGTCGATGGCCGCGTAATCGATGAAGTCCAGGTAGGAAAGGTCCTGGTAGGGGTTCTCCTTCTCCACTCCGGAGAGCCGCACCAGGCCGCCGGCGTCGACTCCCGGAAACGGCTGGTGGAACCCGTTGATGTAGGTAAAGACGGCGATGCCGGCCGACAGACCGGAGACCAGGATGATCAGGGCGATCATCGGGTAGAAGGGACGGCGGCTCAGGGCGCGGATGGCGGTGCGCAGATCGTAGACCAAGCCTGTCATCGCTCAGGGATACCACAATCGGGTATCCTTGACCAATGATGGCGAGGGCGGGACGACCGGTCCGCGGTCGACGCGACGCGTCGAGGGGAGGCGTTCATGCGGCGTGACGATCGGTCGCCGGCCACCTCCGGAGCGGGCGTCATGCGCAACGGTATCCCGATCGTCATTCTCTCTCTCCTGCTCGGCGCCGCGATCGTCGCCGCCTCGATTGCGACAGCCGCCTCCGTCCGGCAGCCGGCGGACGCGCCGGTGCCCGACTACTCCATCCGCGCGATCCGCTACGCCACCTCGCCCGGCTTCCCCGCGGCGGGGCTGGTGATGGGCGCCCCCGCCGATGAGAAGGTCGATATCGCCATGGTCTTCTGGCTCATCGAGGGGGGCGGGAGGACGGTTCTGTTCGACAGCGGCTTCCACCGCGAGAAATGGCTCGCCGACTTCACCATCGTCGATCGCCTGCGACCCGACGTCGCGCTGCGCCAGGCGGGCGTCGAGCCGGACGAGGTGACCGACGTCGTGGTCAGCCACGCGCACTGGGACCACATGGGCGGGATCGACCTGTTCCCGCAGGCGGTGATCTGGATCCAGAAGGAGGAGTACGCCTACTACACCGGCGAGGCCTGGCAGCCGGGCGGGAAGAACGGCGGCATCGATCCCGAGGACGTGGCGGCGCTGGTGCGGGTCAATACCGAGGGGCGAGTCCGCCTGGTGGACGGCGACGATGTCGAGATCCTCCCCGGGATCCGCGTCTTCACCGGGGCGCGGCACACCTTCGCGTCGCAGTACATCCTGGTGGAAGGAAGGCCACCGTTCGTGCTCGCCTCGGACAACTGCTATCTCTACCGCAATCTCGCCGAGCATGCGGCGAGCGCCACCTTCGAGGCGAGCGATCGCGCCGCCAACGTGGCGGCGCAGGCGCGCATGATCGAGCTGGCCGGTTCGCCCGAGCGGGTCGTTCCGGGTCACGATGGGCAGCAGTCCGAGCGCTTCCCGACCGAGGGGCGGGTGGCCCGGATCCGCTGAGTCCTGGTTCGACTGGTGCGCTCCGCTATGTGCCGGGAGCCTGCTCGCCGAGCCGGGCCGCGAAGCCGAGATCGAGGTAGAGAGTGCGGAGCGATCCGACTCCCTCGGGCGAGCGGAAGGTCAGAAAGCGGGACCCGTCCGCTGCCGGCGAGTAGGTATGCACTCCGTTCCCGGAGGCGACGCGATCGAACAGTCTTTCCGGGCGGCCGGCAGAGAATGCCGGGGAGGTGCGTATCGGCACCCGGTAGATCGTCTGATTGTCACGGTAGAACAATTCCCTGCCATCGTTGCTCCAGCGCGGCTCGACCCCGCCCGGCGTCGAGATCTGCCAGCGCCCCGCCCCTTCCGGGTAGGGGCGCACGTAAACCCCCGGCTGGCCGCTCTCGTTCGAGACGTAGGCCAGCCAGCGATCATCGGGCGACAGGATCCCTTCGCTCTTCATGAACGCCCCTCCCAGAAGAACCCGCGGCTGACGGGGCTCCTCGATCGGGAGGACCGAAACCTCGCGCGCCGTGGCGTCGACAGTGAGAGAGTCGAAGATCAGGAACCGGCCATCGGCCGAAAAGCCGCTCGGGAGGTGGCCGCGCTCTCCCGAGATCAGAATCTCTTCATCGCGGCTGCCGTCGGCCCGCTTCCAAGCGATCTGCCAGGTGTTCCCCAACGTTCCCTGCAGACGCGTGCCGTAGGCGATGCGGGTCCCGTCGGGGGTCCAGACCGGGCCGGCGACGTACTTGCCGAAGGTGAGCCGCGTCATACTCTCGCGCTCGAGATCCGCGACCCAGAGATCGGACACCCCTCCCTCGCCGCCTACCAGGGCAAGCCGCCGGCCGTCCGGTGAGAGCGACAGTTCGCCGTAGGGAGCGGCCGGAACCGGCGTTCTCGTCTCGGTTTGATTGCGGTCGACCCAGACCACCTGATACGACGTTGTCGCCTCCCCCGGAATCCACAAGCCGGTTCCGTTCTGCGCGATCGCGAACTGCACCGCGCCCGATCCGATGTCGGTCGACACGCCTTGAGCGACCGGCACCGGGCTGCCGTGCGTCTCGAGGGTGGCGGCATCGAACGGCATCGCATAGATGGATCCGGCCCGGGCGAAGACGAGATGCCCGCCGGGCGAGTACCAGGCCTGGCTCGAGCCGTTGACCAGGACCTTGCGTTCGCCGGTCGCCGGCCGCACCACCTCGATGCGGGCGTCGTCGTAGTACTCGGTCGATGCCTGGGTATCGCTGGTGAACAGCACGGCGCTGCCGTCGGGCAGCGCCTGCGGCCAGCGGTGCGTGCGCTCGTCGCGGCTCTCGTCGAGCCGGGTCACCGGTTGCGGCTCCCCGCCCGCCTCCGAGACGCGGGACAGCGGCAGGTTGGTGTCGGACGCGTAATAAATGAAGCCGTCGCTGCTCCAGGTTCCGCCGCGGATCTGTCCGGAGGTCGAGGCGAGACGGACCGGCGGGCCTCCCGTGATCGGAATCTTGAACAGCCCCATGTCCCGAAAATATCCCACCCAGGCGCCGTCGGGCGACAGAAACGGCGCCGCCGCCCGCTCGGTGTCGGGCAGCAGGCGCGGCTCGAACTGGTCGCTGTCGCGGACCAGGAGCCTGGGCGTGGAATTCTGGTCGACGACGACGACCACCTGGAGAGTTCCGTCCCGCGAAATCGCCACCTGCGGATACTCGGCGTTCGACAGCGTGACGCCGTCCGGGATCGCCAGCGTCCAGCGCGCGCCCGCGGTCGAACCGTCGATCGCCGGTCGCCATAACAGCCAGCCTCCCGCGAGGCCAGCCGCCAGGGCGCCCACGGCGAGGGCGGCTCCGGGCCAGCCGGAGAGCGACCGCGGAGCGGACCGGGCTGCGGTGACCACCTCGTTCGTCGCTCCCCCCGGCGACTCGCCGCTGAGCACCTCGTCGATCACGATGCGCGCGTCCCCGATGTCGCGCAGCCGCCGTCTCGGATCGCGCTGCAGGCAGCGGGCGAGCAGCCGGCGCACCGCGGCGGGGGTCGCCGCCGGCAGCTTCCGCCAGTCGATCTCCTCGCGCAGCACCGCCGCCAGCGTGTCGCTCAACGTTTCGCCGTGGAACAACTGATTGCCGGTGAGCATCTCGAACAGGACGACGCCGAACGCCCAGATGTCGGCCCGCTTGTCGATCGGTTTGCCCCGCGCCTGCTCCGGCGACATGTAGGCGGCCGTGCCGAGGATCGCCCCCGCCATCGTCCCGGCCTGCGCCAGGGTCGGTGACTGCGACAGGTCGCTCGCCGCGCCTGAACCGGGCTCCTCCGCGTACGCCTTCGCCAGGCCGAAATCGAGGACCTTCACCGCGCCGTCACGCTTCAGCATCACGTTGGCCGGCTTGAGATCGCGGTGGACGATCCCCTTGTCGTGCGCCTCCTCCAGCGCCGCGGCCAGCTGCCTCGCCACCGCCAGGGCCTCCTCGGCGGGAAGCGCGCCGCGGGTCGAGCGGGCCGCGAGGTCCTCTCCCTCCGCCAGTTCCATGACGAGAAAGGTCCCCCGCCGGCCGTCCTTCAGCGTCGCCGACTCGAAGCCGTAGAGATGGGCAATCCCGGAATGGTTGAGGGACGCCAGGAGACGGGCCTCCCGTTCCATCCGGGCCATCCTTTCGGGATCGGCGGCGAACGCTTCGGGCAGCATCTTGATCGCCACCTCGCGCCCGAGCTTCGTGTCGCGCGCCCGGTAGACCTCCCCCATGCCGCCGGCGCCGAGCTTCTCGCCGATCTCGTACTGGCCGATCACCTGCCCGATCACTCAGTTCCTCCGCACTGGTCGCTCCGGCGTCGAGGGCGGGATTATCCCACGGATGGGAGCCCGCCCTGCGATTCCGGAACGGTTTGCGCTAGAATGTCGCCCATGCAGAAGATTGCACGCGCCCGTTGCGCCGGTCCGGCCGCCGCCCTGCTCGCCGCTCTGGCAGTCGTCCTTCCCGTCCCATCGTCGCACGCAGGCGAAGCCGACCTCGACGCCATCCGCGCCGAGATCGCCAGGCGGCACGACGAAGGGGTGCGCCGCCTGCAGGACTGGGTGCGGCAGCCGGCGATCGCGGCCGAGGACCGGGCCATGAGCGAAGGGTGCGACCTGATGATGCGCCTGGCGCGCGAGGCCGGCTTCGACCGGGTCACGCGGGTGGAGACCGACGGACATCCCGGCGTCTTCGCGACGCTCGATGCCGGCGCCCCGCGCACCATCGGCCTTTATTTCATGTACGACGTCAAGCAGGCCGACCCGTCCGAATGGTCGTCGCCGCCGTACGAGGCGGCGCTGCTCGACCGACCGGGGCTCGGCAAAATCCTGATGGGCCGCGGCGCGGTGAACCAGAAAGGGCCGCAGGCGGCGCTGCTGGCGGCGCTGCACGCCATCCGCGGGGCGGGCGGGAAGATCCCCGTGAACCTGGTGCTGATCGCCGAGGGGGAGGAGGAGATCGGCTCGCCGCATATCGAGCAGATCGTGCGCCGGCCGGAGGTGGCTGCCGCGCTCGGGCGCTGTGACGGCGTCTTCATGCCGTCGGCGGCCCAGGATCCGGACGGCACGGTGGCCGTTTCGCTCGGCGCCAAGGGAGTGGTCGAGCTGGAGCTGGTCGCCAGCGGGGAGAAGTGGGGACGCGGCCCCGCGAGGGACGTTCACTCCGCCAATCGCGCTCGTCTCGACAGCCCGGCGTTCCATCTCGTCCAGGCGCTCGCCACCCTCGTCACGGCGGATGGCGATCCGGCGATCGACGGCTTCGCCGACGCGGCGCGCCCGCCCTCGAAGGAGGAGCGCGCCATGCTCGACGTCGCCGCCGCGCGGCTCGACGAGGGGACCGCCAAGAAACTCCTGTCGGCCCGTGTCTGGGCGCACGACCTGTCGTGGCGCGACTCGCTCGAGCGCCTGTTGTTCGCGCCGACGGTGAACATCGAAGGACTGGTCGCCGGCTACACCGGCCCCGGCGGCAAGACGGTGCTGCCGCATCGCGCCGTGGCCAAGCTCGACCTGCGCCTCGTCCCCGACATGACCTATGACGGCGCGATCGCCGCCCTGAGGGCGCATCTCGACAAACGCGGCTTCGGCGACATCGAGGTCAACGCGAGCGGCGGGTACGATCCGACCGGCGCACCGGCCGACGCCCCCCTAATCCTCGCTCAGATCGCGGTCTACCGTCGCGCGGGGCTCGATCCGATCCTCTGGCCGCGCAACGCCGGCTCCTACCCCGGCTACGTCTTCACCGGCGACCCGCTGCGGCTGCCGGCCGGCCACTTCGGCCTCGGCCACGGCAGCGGCGCGCACGCCCCCGACGAGTACTTCGTCATCGAATCGTCGAATCCGAAGGTGGCCGGCTGGGACGGCGCCGTCGGCGCCTACGTCGACTACCTTTACGAACTCGCCGGCTCTCGCTGAGCGCGCGGCGGACGCCGTCGGTGCAGCATCACCCGGGGAGGCCGGCCACGTCGCCGGCCGGCGCGGCGCCGCAACGCTCGATCAGTTCGCCGACCAGTCCGGGATGCGTCCCGGCGTCCACGGCGCGCCCATACCCTCCAGCGTCGATTCCAGCGCGCGCAGGTCCCCCTCCAGCGATCGCAGCGCCGCGAGCGCAGCCGCCAGTTCGGACGCGGCGACGCGATACGAATGTTCGTACAGGCCCGGCACGGGAGACTGGGACTGAATGTGCCCTGAATAGACGGCGCCGGCGCGGTCGGCGATCGACATCGGCGCCGGCTCGTTGCGGCCGGTGACGCTGGTGTCGCCGTTGATCGCCAGGGCGACGTCGGCCAGCCTCGAGTCGAGATCCCTGAGGGTCGCCCGCTGCGCCTCGCCGACCGACGGGGTCTGCACCACCGCCCCCTTGAGGTGCTCGATGCGCGCCTCCATCTCCGCCAGGACGGCGGCCGTGCCGGCGACGACGCGCCGCAGGTTCGCCGCCTTGAGCTGAAATTCCTGTAGCGCCCTGCGATCGGCGGTGATCTCCGGACTGCCCTCGATCGCCTTGACGGTGAACACCCGCGGGTCGCCGACCTCGGTCAGCACGCCGTCACGCTGCACGGCGAGGCGCACGGTGTACTCGCCGGGCAGCGCCAGGGGGCCGACCGGCGGCGTCTCCCAGTAGGGCCGCGGCTCGGCCGGTTCCTCGAGGGTGACCGGGTCGGGCGGCGGCAGGCGCAGGTCCCAGGCGCTGCGATGCAGCCCCTGCTCCGCCTCGCCCGCCACCTGACGGACGACGCTGCCGGACGGGTCGCGGACGACGAAGTGGACCGCCGGCTCGTCCTCCCGATCCTCGGCGCGGACCTCGTCCCAGGGGGGATAAGGCGTGTCGCCCCCCTTCTTCTCGATCGCGATCTCCTCCTTGCGGCGCGACTCCCGTTGCGACAGGACGCCGTCCTTCAGGTAATAGGTGAAGACGGCGCCGAACGGCGGATTGGGCGCCGTGTAGAATTCCACCCCCATCGATCCCTTCTCCCGCCCGTCCCAGATGTCGCCCTCGATGTAGAGCCAGGCATCCTTCACCGGAAAGAGATGGAGGTCGGTCAATGCCGCCCCGCTCGTGCGCAGCGGCGCGTAGTCGTCGAGGATGTAGATCCCCCGTCCGAAGGTCCCCACGACGAGGTCGTTCTCGCGGCGCTGGATCTCGAGATCGCGGACCGAGATGGTCGGGAACCCGCTCTTCAGCCGGTGCCAGCTGCCGCCGCCGTCCTGGGTGAAGAACAGCCCGAACTCGGTGCCGACGAACAGGAGATTCGCATCGACATGGTCCTCGGCGATCGTATGCGCCGATCCGCGGGACGGCAGGTCGCCGCCGATCGATTTCCAGCTGCGCCCCCGGTCGTTCTCAGCACGTACGGCCTGTAATCGCCGCGCTTGTGGTTGTCGATGACCGCGTAGGCGACGTCCGGGTTGTGCACCGACGCGACCAGGTCCTCGACGTACGACATGTCCGGGACGCCCGGGAATTTGTCCACGCGCCGCCAGTTGGCGCCGCCGTCCTCGGTGACGCTGATGACGCCGTCGTCGGTGCCGGCGAAGATCAGCCCTTCCTGCAGCGGGCTCTCGCTCAGGCCGATGATGCTGCCGTAGATCGACGTCGAGTCGTTCTTGGCGATCGCGTCGATGCTCCAGATCCGCCCCATCACCTCGAGCGCGTTGCGGTCGAGCCGGCGCGTCAGATCGGGGCTCACCTTGCGCCAGGTGTCGCCCCGATCGTCCGAGCGGAACAGATACTCGGCGGCGTAGTAGAGCCGCTCCGGGTCGTGCGGGCTGACCAGCAACGGCGTGTTCCAGTTCCATTTGTAGTTGTTCTCGCCCTGCTCCGGGTGCGGCGTGATGGCGACCCGCTCCCGCGTGCGGCGATCGTAGCGATTGAGACCGCCGTACTGGTACTGGGCGTAGATGATGTCCGGATCGCGGGGATCGAACTGCGGCTTGTAGCCGTCGCCGCCGAGGACCATTGTCCAGTCGGAATTGGTGATGCCATGAATGACGGTCGTTCGCGACGGCGCACAGAGGGAGTTGTTGTCCTGCGTGCCGCCGCAGACGTTGTAGAACGGCTCGTCGTCGTCGGGCTGGATGCGGTAGAACTGCGTGATGGAAAGGTTGCGGACGTGCCGCCAGGTCCGGCCGCGATCCCAACTCTCGTAGATGCCGCCGTCCCCCCCGATATAGAGGTGCGCCGTCTCGTCCGGGTCGATCCAGAGAGCGTGATCGTCCACGTGGCGCCACTCGAACGGGACCTTGGCGAAGCTCGCCCCGCCGTCCTCCGAGACATTGGTGAAGGTATCGAGCGAGTAGACGCGCCGGGGGTCTTTCGGGTCGACGACGATCTCATTGTAGTACTGCGGGCTGGTCGTCATGTGCCCGGAGCGCTTCTCCCAGCTTTCGCCGAAGTCGGTCGACCGGTAAACGCCCTTTTCCTCGTCGTTCGCCTCGATGATCGCGTAGATCATGTCGGGCTCGGACGGCGCCCCGGCCAGGCCGATGCGCCCCATCTGATCCTCCGGCAGTCCGGTCGTGATCCGGTTCCAGGTCCTGCCTCCGTCGGTGGTCTTGTGGATGCCGCTGCCGGGGCCGCCGTTGATCAGGACCCAGACGTGGCGGCGCCGCTGGTAGCTCGATGCCACGATCACCTCGCGATCGCGGGGATCGACGACGAATTCATTGACTCCGGTGTGCGGATCGATGTCGAGGATCCTGGCCCAGGTCGCGCCCCCGTCGGTCGTCCGGTAGAGGCCGCGATCCCCGCCGTCGCTCCACAGCGGCCCCTGCGCCGCGACGAGGACGTGATTCGACTCGTCCGGATCGATCCAGATCTGGCTGATGTGTCCGGAGTCCTTCAGGCCGACGTTCTTCCAGGTCTTTCCCCCGTCAATCGACTTGTAGAGACCGTCACCGTAGGCCACGCTCCGCTGCGCATTGTTCTCGCCGGTGCCGACCCAGACGATCTTCGTGTCGCTCGGATCGAGCGCCACGTCGCCGATGGCGTACGATCCCTCGCTTTCGAACAGCGGGGTCCAGGTGATCGCGTTGTCGGTGGTCTTCCAGAGGTTCCCCGACGCCGTCGCCACGAAGAACTCCTGCTTCCGCTCCGGGTGGAACGCGAAGTCGGAGATCCGCCCCGAGGTGATGGCCGGGCCGATATGGCGCAGGCCGAGGGCGGCGAGCGGATGCCCCTCCTCTTCGTCCTCGGCCGCCCGCAGCGCGGCGGGCGGCAAAGCGGCAAGACAGCCGAGAGAGATCAGCAGCAGGGTTCGCGACAAGGAACGCATCGGAGAGTCCTCCTTTTCGACCTGAGCGCCAAGATTATCATGCAGTGTGGAGACCGCGCGCTCCCTCCCGTCGGCTGAAAGGGTCGTCCCTCAGAACCGGATGCCCACCCCCGTGAAGCCGCTCAAAATCCAGTCATCCTCGACGATCGGACTGGCGGTGATGGCGGAGCCGAGCCGCTGGTAATCGACCCCGATCAGCAGGATCCACCGGTCGCCCGGCAACCAGATGGCGCTGAACCCCGCTTCCGGGTTCCAGTTTGACCGTCCCTCATAGGCCGGGCGTCCCGGCCGGGCCTCCTCCGGTCGCACGCCCGCGTAGTAATCGACGAAGTCATCGTCGTACCCGATCACGCCGACCGAGGGAGAGAACCGCCAGCGGCCCGCCTGCCAGGGGAATCCGGCCGTCGCCCGCAGGCGCTGGCCATGATTCCGTCCCAGCAGGTCGGAGTGCAGGCCGAGCGCCAGCTCGACGTGCGGGCGATTCCAGGAGAGTGCGGCGACGCCGTCGAGCGATGTCTCCCGTTCCTCCATCCCTGCGAGAAACGGACTGTCGTCCGGATCGAGACCGGCGAAGAGCGGGGCCCCGTACAGCTCGAACCTCCATGCGCGCTCCCCGCCCCAGCGATACCCGGCCCGGATCCCCTCGACGAAGAACCCGCCGCGATGGTATTGCAGCAGCGGAACCGGGAACAGCTCGTTGTCCGCGCCGACGTAGGGCCGCGCCGAGCTGACGACGCCGGCGCCGAGCGACCATCCCCCGCCGCGCTTCCGATCGGCCGGGGCCCCGGCTTCCTGGTCCTGCGCCATCACGGCACGACTCGCGGAGAGCACCGCGAGACTGAAGAGGATGGCGAGAGCCGTGATCGTCCCCGAACGAGCCGCCGAGTTCATATCGTGCCCCTGATCGTGCCTGAGGTCGGACATTCTACCTGCGGCGGCGTGCCGGACTGCGCAACGTTATGTCGCGAGTCGGGAATGCGTCGGGCGCACGATCACCTTCTACGAGCTGCCGGTTTTGTCTTTAATGAGCGTGCCGGGGGCGGGAGTCGAACTATTAGGGACACCCAGATCCAGGGAATTGGACAGATTCAGGCTGCCGGAGAATGGCTGGCGCGTGGTGGCCTGACGAGGGCATGACGCCCTCCACGGTTTCTGGTCCAGAAGAACATGAGAGACTTTCAAATGCGTTCATCATGCACCGAGGGGGCGATGACCTAGCTCAGAAAACTGGACCAGCCCAGGGGAGCGGCGCAGCACACGTAGAACGCGTGGAAGCGGCGGTCCGAGGAGCAGGGCCGAGCGGGATCGAAGAACAGCCGCGGTGTCGACCGAAGGGCAGCCGTGTGGCGGAAGCGACGAAACGGGCGATCGTGATGAGGTGCGAGAGACGAAGGCGCGTCCACCGAAAGAGCGACGGTTCGAGCGGGCGCGACCGAATCAGCTGTGGCAGAGGGATCTGTTCACGTTCTTGTTGAAGTGAGATAACCGGCGGGTCTATCTGGTGGCGTTTCTGGACGATCACAGCCGGTTCGTGGTGGGGTACGGACTGCACGCGACGGCGTCGGGAAGTCTGGTGCGGGAGATGGTGGAGGAGGCAATCAGGAACTACAGCGCGCCGGAAGAGACTTTGACGGACAATGGGGCGCAATACATCACCTGGAGAGGCAAGAGCGGGTTCACGAAGCTTTTGGAGCGGCGTGGGATCCAGCACATCGTGGCGCGGCCACGACATCCGCAGACGCTGGGCAAGACGGAGCGGTTCTGGGGGAGTCTGTGGAGGGAGTGTTTGGAGGGAGCGGCGTTCCGTGGGCTGCAGGACGCACGGACGCGGGTCGGGTTGTACATCGACTTTTGCAACTTCCTACGTCCGCATCAGGGGATCAAGGACCTAGTGCCGGCGGATCGGTATTTTGAAGCGGCGCCGCAGGTGCGAGCCACGCTGCAGGCGCGTGTGGAGCAGAACGCGCTGGACCTGGCCCGGCACGGGGTGCCGCGCAAGAGCGTGTACCTTGCGGGACGGGTAGGCGATCAATCGTTTGCGCTGCATGGCGAGGGCGAGCGGGTGATCCTGACGCGGGACGGAGGAAAGAGCGAGGAGGTCGACCTGCAGGCGCCGGGGCGGCGCGCGGAACCGGGGCAGGAGGCGGTGCTGCCGGAGCCGATGGCAGTCGACGAGCCGGAACGACCGCCAGGGACGTCACCGCTCGACGAGGGACTGAAGCGGCTGGAGGAAGGTGGCGTGATCGTCGGGGACGATGAGACTTCGGAGAACAGAGGTGAGGCATGAAGCGACATCGAGGACCGGGCGGGTCGCTGAACGGAAGCGTCCATGCGAAGCGGATGGCGGCGGTGATCCTGGAAGTGCCGAGCGGTCTGAGAACGCCGACGGATGCGAGTCAGGCAACGGGGATCTCGTTGCCGCGCTATTACGTGCTGGAGACGCGGGGACTGCACGGGCTGATCAGCGCCCTGGAGGCGCGCCCGAAGGGGAAGCAGAAGAGCCCGGCGAGCACGGTGGCGGCGTTGGGATGCGAGAAGGAGAAGCTGCAGCGGGAGCTGCTGCGGGCGCAGGCGCTGGTGCGGGTGGCGCAGAGGTCGGTGGGGCTGAAGGAGCGCCGGCCGGAGAAGGTGAAGCCGGGCGAGAGGCGCCGGCGACGACCGAACGGGCGGGCGCTGCAGGCGGTGAAGGCGCTGCGCCGGGATACGCCGGAGACGGCAGAGCAATCGGGTCAGGAGGGCTGAGCGATGGCGCGTCCACCGGAGAAAACAGGACACGTCGATCCCTTAGACGGATCGGACGCGGACAAGACGCGGTTGCGGGTAGTCTTGGAAACGGTGACCGGCGAGCGGAGCGTGAAGGAGGCGTGTGAGCGGCTTGGTGTGAGCGAGGCACGCTTCCACGTGCTGCGCCGGCAGGCGCTGCAGGCGGCGCTGGACCGTCTGGCGTCAGGGGCCCCGGGACGGCCGCCCAAGCCGGACGAGCCGGACGGCGACCGTGTGCGGGAGCTGGAGCAGGGGGTGTCGGAGCTGAAGGTCGATCTGCAGGCGGCGCTGGTGCGGACGGAGATCGCGCTGACGATGCCTCACCTGCTGCGGGAAACGCGGGGTAAAAAAAACACCACCCCAAAAAGGCGACGCCCGAAACGGCACAAAGCCGTCGGCTCGAGCGACACGCCGGGCGACTGGAGCGAACCATGAACCTGAATACCCGATCCCGGCCACGCCGCGGCGTATTCGGACAGCAGGAGCGACGGCGTGTCGAACGCACCGTGCGGATGACGGCGGTGGCGTTCGCCCGCTGGCTGCGCCGCGCCGACCAGCCGCCCTCGGCCGCCGCGGTCCGGCTCGGCCTCGCGCCGGGAACGCTGCGGGGCTGGAACCGACGCTGGCAAAACGATGGCATGACGATCCGAATCCGGGGTCGCCCCGAGCGGCGCGCCCGACGAGACGAGCGACAGTCGATCCTGGCGCTGTTCGGCCTGCCCGGGCCGCGACTCGGCCTGCCGACCCTGCTCGATCTCTTCCCGGACGTCGCCCGCGGTGAGCTGATCGACCTACAGCGGCGCTATCGCAACGCCTACCGGCGACGGAACGCGATCCTGCTGCACACATTGCGCTGGACCACTCCGGGCGCCGTCTGGGCCATGGACTTCGCCACGCCCCTACACCCCATCGAAGGGCATTACCAGCGACTGTTGGTGGTGCGGGATCTGGCGAGCGGCTACCAGCTCATGGCGCTGCCGGTCTTGGGAGAATCGTCCGGATTTGGCAATCGACATTCTGCGCAGCCTGTTCGAGGCATACGGAGCGCCGTTGGTGATCATTTCGGACAATGGGTCCGCATTCACGGCCCGAGTGATGCGCAGGTTCCTCACACGGCGCGAGGTGTTGCAGCTGTTCTCACCCGAGGGCACACCGGCGTACAATGGCAGCATCGAAGCAGGGATCAGATCAATGAAAACCCGCACCCACTATGAAGCGGCACGTCACGATCGCCCCGGCAGCTGGACCTGCGACGACCTCGAAGCCGCTCGCTCCCAGGCCAACGCGACATCGCGCCCGCACAGACCGCACGCCGCCACTCCGGTCCGGGCGTGGGCCGGACGCCTGCCGTTGACCGGGCTCCAGCGGACGACACTACACCAGAGCTGTGAGGACCATCGCAGACGAGAACGAAAGATCCGCGAGCTGAGCCAGAGCGTACTCAGCGAGCGGGAACGACGCGGGATCGAGCGCATCACGATCGGTCGCGCCCTGATCGACAATGGTTATCTCCTAATCCGGAGGAGACGAATATCTCCACCAATTATTCGTCGTCTGCTCGCAGAGATATCGTGAGGGGCTCAACACCCTGGAGCACCTCCCGCTGGCCAGAGTGCCAGCATATCTGGGTGTGCGTGAGTTCGGGGGAAGAATAGGAAGGACGAGCATAGTTACCTCGTGAGTCCCGGTTTCTCTCCTCAGGACGCGAGGCGGAACATGTCCTTTCTTTCCGGGTCCTGCCGCTCGGTGATGAATTTTGCCATGGGATGGTTCGCGGCAGAATCCAAGAGAAATTCGGGCAGGCTGTTGCGTAGTGCATGAGCGACGACCAACTCGGAGGGAGGGATGCCGGGTCGGATCGTACGCAGCCAAGAGCCGAAAGTGCGCCAGACGCGTTCGGGGAACACGACGGCAAGATACTGAAGGAGTCCTTGCGCGACGACCCCGGCTTGCATGAAGACGTGGTAGGCGTGGATCTTGCGTTTGATGCCCTGGCGATACTCGAGTGTTTGACGATGCAGATGTTGATTGCCGCTGCGGCGGTGCAGCGGTTTCATGTCGTGCATCCAGAAGTGGTAGGCGAAAGAGCCGATGAGGCGTACGGCCTGCTTGAAGCTGTGCTCGATCTTGAAGCGCAATCCGTAGAGACGCATGATCTCGATGGCATTCAAGGTGACATCGGTGCACATCAGCAGGCAGGTCCCCCTGGCAGGATGGATGACGGCCACGAAGCGCACGAGCTGACCGGCCGGCCGCCACAGCAGGTCGCGGACTCGGTACCGGATCGTAACGTTGTGCTCGCCGTAGACTGGGCTCGGGGCTGCTTGGAAGGCCCTGAAATCGCTCAGCAATGATTTGAGCTTGACCTTCTCCCCGTAGAGTCTGGGGCGGCCTCTCCTTCTCGGGCCCCGCTGGCGGTACATCGTATAGGCGACGGCGTTGGATCGGACGCGAGTGACGAGGTGGTGGTTCTGCTTGAGCAAGCCGCGGGCGACCTTGCGCGCTGCATAGAAGGCATCGGCCACGAAGTAGAAGGGTTGCTGGATCGCCACGATGGCGAGCAGGGCGAGCATTCTGTCAAGCAAGGTACGCCGGTCGCGATTGGACCAGACGAGCCCTTCGTGGATGCGGACGGCGAGAGGGACCGCGAAGACGCTTTGGGCGGCCTCAACGAGGAGGCTCACTGCTTGCCGCGAGTGCCCCATGATGTACTCGGGTTTGGTGTTGGAGTCGGACTGCTGATGCAACAGTTTCACGGCGGGCATCTTTTTGCCGCGCTTGGGGATCTTGAGGCCGTCGCCGACCACGACCCGCCGGCCGTTGACGAGGAGCGGCGCCGGGAATAGTCGCAAAACAGCTTGAGTCCACAGCGCCGAGAGTCGGTCGAGCTTCACGGCGGAGCTGTGGAAGAGATCGAGAAGCGGGTCGTAGAAGCGGGCGTGTAGCGACAGGGCCCGCACGATGCTGGTCACTCCCAGCAATTCCGTGCGCACGGTGAGGCCCGCGACGGCGGCGGCGAACCACAGGAAGGTGCGCAGTCGCGAGAAGGCCGGGCGCAACAACCAGAGCGCGTTCCACCAAGGGAGCCACAGAGACATCGACATCTCGTTCCTCCGGGGTGTTGTCGGTTGCTCGTTGCCAGCCTAGGATAGCATGTGTATGCTATATCCATG
>Ga0302046_10002973_pt1 | contig 15553 bp, 10 predicted proteins | sample RVTome_11_FD_200261 | JGI IMG/M metagenome (GOLD analysis project Ga0302046, IMG submission 200261) | Soil microbial communities from uranium-contaminated site in the Upper Colorado River Basin, Wyoming, United States - RVT147D111 (version 2) ...
CAGGAGCTGTGTCGATGACAATCGGGATCTCGCCCCTCACGGCCCCGGCGGTTCACACGCTGCCAATCGAGATCGTCGAGCACAAAGGCATCGGCCATCCCGACACGATCTGCGACGCTCTCGCCGAAGAGTTCAGTCGCGGCCTCTCGAGCTTCTACCTCGAACGGTTCGGCCGCGTCCTTCATCACAACGTCGACAAGGCTTTGCTCTGCGGAGGTGCGGCACGGCCGGCCTTCGGCGCCGGCGAGGTGCTCGAGCCGATCGAGATCCACCTCGCCGGACGCGCCGTCCGCGAATTTCGGGGCGTCGAAGTTCCGGTCGAGGAGATTGCGGTCGAAGGAAGCCGAGCTTGGATTCGCGAACATCTCTCGCATCTCGACCCACTCTCGGACGTGCGCGTCATTCCTCACGTACGGCCCGCGTCGTCCGATCTCATCGCGCTGTTTCACAGCGGCCAAGAGTCCCGGACGCCGCTCGCGAACGACACTTCGTTCGGTGTGGGCTATGCGCCGCTCGACGCTCTCGAAGCGGCCGTCCTGGCCGTCGCGACCAAACTGAATTCAGCAGAAACGAGGACGACGCATCCTGCGATCGGCGAGGACATCAAAGTCATGGGTGCGCGCAACGCGGCAGCGATCGAGCTGACGGTTGCGTGCGCCCTGGTCGGGAAGCACCTAGCGGGCTTGGCCGACTATGCGGTAGAGAAACAGAGGATAGGCGCGTTCGCATTCGACGCCGTTCGCACCGCGACCGACATGCCGCTGCGTGTCGCCGTGAACGCCGCCGACGGCGAGACGCCCGGTAGCGTGTATCTCACCGTGACGGGTCTTTCCGCCGAGGCGGGCGACGACGGTCAGGTCGGCCGAGGCAATCGCGTCAACGGCCTCATCACGCCATACCGGCCCATGAGCCTCGAAGCTGCGGCCGGCAAGAATCCCGTCACGCACGTGGGGAAGCTCTACAGCGTCATGGCTCGGCGGATCGCGGCCGCGGTGGTCTCGGCGGTGCCCGAAATCGATGAGGCCTATTGCTATCTCCTGAGCCGCATCGGTCACCCCATCTCCGACCCTTGGATCTTCGAGGTGAAGGTGAGGCTCAGAGAGCCCGAGCGTCTCGCGACGCTGACTCCGCAGATCACCGACATTGCCCGGGCGACGTTCGCGGGCATCGATTCGCTGTGGCGCGAGGCCGTCGACGGCACGCTCCGGTTGTGGTGAAGGCTGCCGTGCTCGAGATTCGGTCCCGACGAGGTCTTCAACCTGTATGTCGGTCACACGTTGCAGCGCTCGTTCGACGCGCGTGCGTGATAGTACGTATGTTCGCCGCCACACCGGTGGCATAGCCTCGCGTCGACATCATGGTGCGACTCATCGTCATCGGCCTCAGTGTCAGTGCATTGCTGGCGCATACCATCTGGGCGCGTTTCAGCCGGCGTGCCCGCCAGAGGTTGCCCTCGCGTGTGCGCAGCACGCTCGAACGGCTGGGCGCGCCGTTCGTGAAGCTCGGTCAAGCGTTGAGTCTCCGTCGCGATCTGCTGCCCGACGATCTCATCGTAGCCCTGCAAGGGCTGCAGGACGACGTCGCGGGCTTCCCGGGGGCCGAGTCGCGGCGTGAGATCGAGCGCGCCCTCGCACGGCCGGTCGCAGAAGTCTTCAGTGAATTCGAAGAGACGCCGTTCGCGGCGGCCTCGATCGCGCAGGTGCATCGCGCCCGGCTCGGTGACGGCCGCGAGGTAATCGTGAAGGTGCGCCGGCCGGGCATTCGCGGCCAGGTCGACCGGGACATGCGGCTACTAGTGTGGGTGCTTCGTGCGCTCGGGATCTTCGTGCCGGCGCTCGAGCGGTACGGCGCGGCGTCGCTCGCGCGCGAAATCTGGGCGCGCTTGCAGGTCGAGACGAACCTTCGCCAAGAGGCGATCAACGTGCGGCGTTTCGTAGAGGGTTTTCGAGATCAGCCGCTCGCCTACGTGCCGGACGTCGACGAAGCGCTCTGCACCGAGTCCGTGCTCGTGCAAACGTTTAGCCACGGCCGGCGCATCGACGACCCCGCGCTCCGGCCGGATGGGCCGCGGCTCGCGCGAGCGCTCGTCGATCTCTATCTCCATCAGTTTTTCGTCATGGGCGTTTTCCATGGCGATCCGCATCCGGGAAACGTATTCGTTCTGCCGGACGGGCGCCTGTGCTTCCATGATTTCGGGATCGTGGGTCAACTCACGCCACCGATGCGGCGCAAGCTGGCGGTGTTCGTCCTCGCACTCGCCGAGCAGAACGAGGACTGGCTCGTCGATGCGGCCGCCGATCTCGGTGTGCTCAGACCCTCGGTCGACCGCCGGCTCGCGCATGAGAGTATCGGGGCGATCCTCGCCGATTATGCCGGGCGGCCGATCGCCGATTGGTCGATCGGGGACGTAATGTTCCGAATCATGCGCCTCGGTCGCGGTGGGGGCGTCGCTCTACCGGCGAACCTCGCAATCCTCGCGCGCGTCGCGTTGCTCGTGGAGCAAGTGTTGCGCGGCTTGGATAAGGAGCTAACCGTGGTCGGCGCGGTCGCCCGCACGGATCCGGAGCTGCTGTGGAAAGCGATCACCGTCCGTCCCGAGGCCGGGGCTTCAGCGCGACTGAAGTCGGAAGCCGCGACGACGGTCCAGAGCTTGCCGGCGCTCGTCGCGGGATGGCTGCACGACGCGCGGCGCGCAGGCGCCGGAATCCCGGTGAGCTTGCGCGTCGAGGCGCTCGATGAGACCGGCCGCCGCGCGGTGCGCGGCGTGGACCGCCTCGCGCTTGCGCTCGTCGCGCTCGGTCTCTACGTCGCCGCGTCACTGCTGATGCAGCACAGTCTCGGGCCGAGGATCTGGGGCGAGTGGCCTTTGTTCGCCGTCGCGGGCTATGGGCTCGCGCTCTGGTTCACTTTTCGGATCGTGAAGGGAATCAACGCCGCCGAGCGCAGCTCGGTAGGGGACGGATGAACGCCGTGAACGACGGTCGCGTCAAGGATCTTTCCGCGGCATCGGCCGGCGAGGCCAGGATTGCTTGGGCGGGGGCCGAGATGCCGGTGCTGAAGAGCATCGCTGCGCGGTTCGCGCGCACGCGGCCGCTCGCCGGCGTTCGCGTATCGGCCTGTCTGCACGTCACGGCCGAGACGGCCAATCTCGCGTTGGCCCTCGCAGCCGGGGGCGCGCAAGTCCGCCTCTGTGCGAGCAATCAGCTCTCGACGCAGGACGATGTCGCGGCCGCGCTCGTCGCGAACCACGGCATTCCGGTTTTTGCCTCGCGGGGAGAAAGCGCGGACGAATACTACGCCGATATCGAAGCCGCGCTCGCTCACCGGCCGCAGATCACGTTGGACGACGGCGCCGATCTCATCACGTTTCTGCACACGCGGCACACCGATCTCCTTGCCGATGTCGTCGGCGGGCTCGAAGAGACCACGACGGGCGTCGTGCGATTGCGCGCGATGGCCCGTGACGGGGCGCTGCGCTATGCGGTGATTGCGGTCAACGATGCGATGACGAAGCATTTTTTCGACAACCGCTATGGCACGGGCCAAAGCACTCTCGATGGCTTGATGCGCGCCACGAACACGCTGCTTGCGGGCAAGGTGTTCACGGTCGCGGGTTACGGTTGGTGCGGTCGCGGAATCGCGATGCGCGCTCGCGGGCTCGGCTCGCGCGTGATCGTCACGGAGATAAATCCGCTGCGTGCGCTCGAGGCGCTCATGGACGGCTTCGAAGTCCTCCCGATGCGCGCCGCAGCGAGCGTCTCGGACGTTATCGTCACGGCCACGGGTCAAAAGAACGTCGTCGGCGCCGAGCACTTCGCGGTTGCCAAGAACGGTTGTCTGCTCGCGAACGCGGGGCACTTCAACGTCGAAGTCGACGCGCACACGCTCGCCGGGCTCGCGCGCGGCAAATCGAGTCCGCGCCCGAACGTCGAGGAGTACACGCTCGACGACGGGCGGCGATTGCGATTGCTTGCCGAAGGGCGCCTCGTCAATCTCGTCGCGGCGGAAGGCCACCCGCCGGCCGTGATGGACATGAGCTTCGGGAACCAGGCGCTCTGCGTGGAGTTTCTCGCCGCGAAGCGCCTGAACCTCGCGGTTGCGGTGCACGACGTGCCGCTCGAGATCGACCAAGAGGTCGCGCGGCTGAAACTCGCGGCCGTCGGCATCGCCATCGACGTGCTCACTGCTGAGCAACTCGCCTATGCTGCATCGTGGCAATCAGGGACGTGAGTCGCGGCGTGTGTTCGAGTCGCGAACCCATACGTTGCACGCATGTCATTCGGCGCCTCACTGCGCAGTCGTACGTCTTACAGCGTCCGGTGTCGTTGTCGTAATCTCTGCTCGGACCAGCAGAGGTCGATGGGAAGGAGAAACGTCATGAGCAACTCGAAAGCCAAGCCAAAAGCGGTGCGGCGGCAACCCAACGAATCGAGCGCGATCACTTCGTCGGCGTTGCGGCAGAAGATTGCGGAAGCCGCTTACTACAGGGCCGAGCGGCGCGGATTTGCGCCGGGTCAGGAGGAACGCGATTGGCTCGAGGCGGAAAAGGAAAGCGCCGGCTAGCCGCTCCCCCGTGAGCGAACGGACCTATCTCCTGGCCTTCAACGCAGGAAGCTCCTCGCTCAAAGTCGAAGTCTTCACGCGGCGGCCCTGGCGCTCGTGCCTGCGCGCCGTTGTCGAGGATATCGGGCGCGCGCGGGCGGTGCTGCGGATCGGTGCTGGCGAAGGCGCGGAGCGGGTCGAAGTCGCAACGCACGGCGAGGCCGCCGAGCTCGTCCTCGCGCGTCTGGGAAGCGCGGGCCTAATCCCGCGCGACGGGGAAACTGTGTTCGCCGCCGGGCACCGCGTCGTGCATGGCGGCGCGTCCTTCACGGCGCCGACTGTGGTGAGTGAGTCCGTCATGGATGGACTTCAGTCTCTCGCGCAACAGGCGCCGCTGCACAATCCCCCGGCACTCGCCGTCATGCGCGCCGTCCAAGCGAGACTCGCGCACGTGCCGACGATCGCCGTCTTCGATACCGCGTTTTTTCGCGATTTGCCGGAGCACGTGCGGGCGTACGCGATCCCGCAGAGCTGGCGCCGAGATTACCAAATCGAGCGCTACGGCTTTCACGGCATTGCGCACGAATATCTCTATCGCCGTTTCGAGGTCTTGCGGAGCACCAAGCGCGCACCCGCGCGCGTGATCACGCTACAGCTCGGCCAGGGGTGTTCCGCTGCGGCGCTCCTCGACGGGCGTCCGATCGAGACGAGCATGGGATTCACGCCGCTCGAAGGGCTGATCATGGGCACGCGTGCCGGCGACTTGGACGCCGGCGTGGTCTTGCACCTGGCGCGGCATGGGCATTCGTGGCAGGCGCTCGACGCCGCGCTCAACCGCGAGTCGGGGTTGCTCGGGCTTTCCGGCGCGAGCGACGACGTGCGCGAGCTCTTGGCCCAAGAGGCTGCGGGAGAGCCGGGCGCGACGCTCGCGCTCGCCGCCTTTTGCCATCGGCTCCACAAGTACCTCGGCGCCTACGCCGCCGTCCTCGGTGGCGTCGACGCACTCGTATTCGGCGGCGGCATCGGCGAGAACGCCCCCGTTATCCGCAGTCGCGTCTGCGCGGGACTCCGCTGGCTCGGGCTCGAACTCGACGAAGAGTTGAATGCGCGCTGCATCGGCACCGAGCAGCGTATTTCGCGACTTTCGTCATCCATCGACGTCTATGCCGCGCCGGTACGCGAGGAGGAGGCGATCGCCCGGGCTGCGCTCGCGTGTCTCGAAGCCACGGCAATGCGCACCTGAACCGAGTGTCATGAAAACCGGGGGAAGCTCAACTCTCTCCGGTGCAGACGAGGAAGATACCGGAGAGTGACAGCCCGACCAGCCCCGCCTAAGCCCAGAAGCTAATCTGTGCCACGCCCTCGGGCACGTTCACGCCGATCGAGTCGATGCCGCCGTTTCCGCAGACGGTGTCGCTCGCGAGCGCGGGACACGGCGGCGGCTTCAGCCCGCGCCGTTCGCGTTGCCGTGCGGCCCCTTCAGCAGGAACCGCGCCTCGAACGATCCGATGAGATCCAGCCATTCCTCCATAAGGCGCGTCATCAGAAACCGCTCACGAACGCTCTCCTTGGCCGCTCGTCCGAGCTCCTCGCGGAGGCGGCGGTCTTTGAGAAGCTGCACGATTCTCTGCGTTGCCTGCTCGACGCTTTCGACGAGAAACCCGTTCACGCCGTCACGGATCTGATGTCGTATCCCGCCCACGTTGCCGCCGATCACCGGCGTGCCTTTCCACATCGCCTCCGTCACGGTGAGGCCGAACCCTTCGCGGAGCGATTTCTGCACCACGACGCGCGCCCGCCGCTGCAGCGCATTGACGAGTGCCGAGTCCTGCACGGACAGAATGCGGATGCGCTCCTCGCTGCACCGACATAGCGATTCGAAAACCTCCTGGCCCTCCGGATCGTCGGTCGCGACATTGCCGACGAGCACGAGCGTCGCATCGACTTCCTTGCGCGCGATGAGAAACGCGTCGATCACGCCTTGCGGGTCTTTCCACCGGTCGAAACGCGAGACCTGTACGATGAGAGGCAGATCAGCCGGGATGCCGTAGTGCTGGAGTCGCTCGTCGATTTCTTTATCCGAGAGCGGCTTGTTGGTCACGGAGAACGGATTGATCGCCGGCATGATGAACCGCTGCGGTGTGCCGATCTTCTGCGCGTATTCAGGCAGCGACAGCACCACGGCGTCATAACGCTCGATGAACGGCGCGAGATAGTCCCAGAGCTCCTGATGAGGTTGCGACAGATCGACATGGCAGCGCCAAATCCATGGCGTCTTCTTGCGGAAATGACCGATCAGCGGCAGAGGCTGCGGATCGTGTACGATCACGATGTCGTGATCGATGTGCATACGGGCCGCGTTTTCGAACACGACCTCCTCGTAGATGCTGCGTTTGAGATCGCTGAAGTTGATCTCCGCGCCCTGCAGCGCGTTGTGCATCTTTTTCGTAACGCTGAAGAAATCGGGCCGGCCTTGAATAACGCGCCAGCCCGTTCTGATGCCGGCGGCATTCATGAGCAGCGTGAGCGAAGAAAGAAGCTCGGCGACGCCGCCGCCGTAATACGTGGAGTTGACGTTGACGACGTGCAGGTCGTGAAGCTTGCCGGCTTTCGTGAGGATGCGCTCGACGGTTTCGGCGCCCACGAGCGACTCATAGTCCTCGACCGTGGTCAGTGTAAGCGTGCTCTGCTCGCTCATGATCAATACCCTCTCGCTCCGAGAGCCTTGGCCGCCGTCGCAAGCTCGAGGACTTCCGCCGTGATCTCGGATTGCCGGGCACGGCGGCCTTCCTCGCGAAGACCGTCGAGCTTCCGCGTGACGTTGTCGCGCGCGGATTCCATCGCCTTGAGGCGGGCGGCATTCATGTCGAACGGCGTGGCAATCGTGTCTCTATATCCGTGGACGTGCAAGTTGCCGTCATTTGTTGTGCGTTTACCAGCGGGAGCGTCGGGGCGGCAGATCCGGGCTTGGCCCTATGAGGAGGGTTGACTCGAGTGTTGCGTACAGGTTGTAAGCTTGGCATTTGATTCGTCGCGAACCAATACCGAGAAACGACCCGCCTCCTGCCACCGGACCCATAAGTACCTCGGCGCGTACGCTGCCGTGCTCGGCGGTGTCGACGCGCTCGTCTTTGGCGGCGGCATCGGAGAGAATGCGCCGGTCATTCGCAGCCGGGTCTGCGCGGGTCTCGCATGGTTGGGGCTCGAGCTCGACGAAGAAGCGAATGCGACGTGTATCGGTACCGAGCAACGGATCTCGCAGGCTTCATCGTCCATCGACGTGCGTCATCCCTGTCCGCGAGGAGGAGCGATCGTCCGGTCCGTGCTCGCGTGCCTCGAGCCCGTGGGACGCGCCTCCGCCGCGTGAACCAACATGAGAACTTCGAAGCATGCAGATCTCTGACGTTCAAATAGCAGCACTACTCGACGCCGCGCCCGACGCGATGGTGATCGTTGACGCCTCAGGCAAGATCGTTCTGGTCAATGCCCAGGCCGAAGCACTGTTCGGCTACGCGCGCGACGAGCTTCTCGAGCGGCCGATCGAGGTTTTACTGCCGGCGCGGTTCCGCACGGGGCACATCCGGCATCGAACCGGCTACGCGGACTTACCGCGGACCCGCCCGATGGGGACGGGACTCGAGCTTCTCGGCTTGCACAAGAGCGGCCGCGAATTCCCGATCGAGATCAGTCTGAGCCCGCTCGCGACTGAAACGGGGCTACTGATCTCGAGCGCGATCCGCGACGTGACGGCGCGAAAAGTGGCCGAGGCTGAGGTGATCGAAGCCCGTAAGGCGGCCGAGCGGGCCAATCGCGCGAAGAGCGCCTTTCTCGCTGCCGCCAGCCACGACTTGCGACAGCCGCTGCAAACGCTGAGCCTCATGAACACGGTGCTCGCGAAGACTGCGCCATCGGGCTCGAAGTTCGCCGAGGTCGCCGCGATTCAAGAGGAAGCCATACGCTCGATGTCGGATCTGCTGGGCTCGTTGCTCGACATCAGTAAGCTCGAAGCGGGCGCCGTGAAGCCTGACATACGCGATTGCTCGGTGCGCGAGATATTCGAGCGAATCCGTGCGCAATTTGCGGCGCAAGCCGAAGCCAAGGGCTTGAAGCTGTTTCTCGATGAGTGCGACGATCTCGTCAGGACCGACCCCGCGCTTTTACGGCAGATCATTCAGAACCTCGTCGCGAACGCCGTACGCTACACGCAGCAAGGGCACGTGCGTCTCCGCTGTCCCGACACCGGCGCAACGATACGGCTCGAGGTGCTCGATACCGGGAGCGGCATCCCGCCGAACCAACAGGAGCTGATCTTCGAGGAGTTCTACCAAGTGCCGCGCGGACCCGGCGCGCGCAAGGAGGGCCTGGGACTCGGCTTGTCCATCGTACGGCGCACGGCCGATTTGCTCGGCCACACGATCGACGTGCGCTCGACGCCCGGCGCGGGGTCGTGCTTTGCCGTCGAAGTCCCGAAGGGGGCACGTGAAATACCGGCGACAAGCGCGCGGATGCATGGTGAGGCGGCGGCGCGGACGACCGGTGCCGTCGTGCTCATCGTGGACGATGAGCCTGCCGTCGCTCACGCGACGGCACTGCTGCTGACGGTGACCGGACATGAGCCGATCGTCGCGGTCGGTTTCGCCGAAGCCCAGCGCTTGCTGCTCACGGCTGAACGAACGCCCGACGTGATTATCTGCGACGTCCACCTGGCACGAGGCGAAACGGGCTTCGAGACGATCGGCAGCATTCGCCGGTTGGCGGGACGCCCGATCCCGGCGATCCTCGTCACGGGCGATACCTCGAGCGTCATCGCGGACAAGCTGGCGAGCATCGATGATTGCTATTTGTTGAGTAAGCCGGTTGACGGTGAAGCGCTGTTGGCTCTGGTAGAACGGCTCATCCAAGGCCGCCGGAGATGCACGAATCAATGAAGGACGGTCCGCTGAAGAGACTGCTCGTGTTCGGCCAGAGTCCTTGGCTCGACTTCATCCAGCGACGATTGATCGAAAGCGGCGAGCTCAAGCGCATGATCGAGGAGTGGGGATTACGAGGCATGACCTCGAACCCCGTCATCTTCAACCACGCGATCGCGGAGACGCACGAGTACGATGGCGACATCGCGCGTTTGGGCCGAGCGGGCAAGGGCGCCGCCGAGATCTACGAGGCTCTCGCGATCGACGACGTACGCGCGGCCGCCGATCTCTTTCTGCCGGTCTACGAAGAAGCGGACGGTGCCGACGGCTTCGTAAGTCTCGAGGTGTCGCCGCATCTCGCCCGAGATGTCAAGCGGACGGTCGCCGAGGCGAGGCGCCTCTGGTCTGCGCTCGACAGGCCGAACGTCATGATCAAAGTGCCTGGGACGCAGGAGGGATTGATCGCTCTTCGCAAGCTTCTGGCGGAAGGGATCAACATCAACGTGACGCTGCTCTTCTCGGTCTCGCGCTATCGAGAGGTTCTGGACGCATACTCCGCGGGGATCGAAGCGGCAATCGCCGCGGGTCGTCGTGTCGACCGTATCGCTTCGGTGGCGAGCTTCTTCTTGAGCCGCATCGACACCTTGATCGATCCCGAGCTCGACCGACTCGCCGCCCGAGAGGATGCTCGAGATGGGGCGGCAGCGGCGCTCCGCGGCGAAGCCGCCATCGCTAGCGCCCGCGTCGCCTATCACGTCCTCAACGCAACTCTCGCGTCCGAGCGCTTCCGGCGCCTGGCTGCCCGAGGCGCACGCGTCCAACGCCTTCTCTGGGCCAGCACGGGCACCAAGGATCCCGTATACAGCGACGTCAAATACGTGGAACCTTTGATTGGACCGCACACGGTCAACACGATGCCGTTGCAGACGATTGAGGCATATCGCGATCACGGCCAACCGGCGCACCGCCTCACCGAGCGAGCGGAACCAGCTGAGCGCAGCTTGCAGGATCTGGCCGGTCTCGGCATCGATCTTGATGCGGCAACGACTTGGTTGCTGCACGAGGGCATCGAGAAATTCGTTACGCCGTACGACGCGTTGCTGCGATCTCTGGAGACGGCGCGTCGCGCGGCGCTGGTTTGAGCTGCCGCCGAGGGCTCACGAATCGCTCTTGGTGAGCGCCCACCGGGACCGTGATTAGCCGACTCCGGCGGGCCCTCCTCAGTCCTCGGCCTCCATCCGGCCGCGCGGCTGCCACACCCAGTCGCGGATCTCCGGCATATCCTCGCCATGAAGGCGGATGTACTCGTGGTGCTCGCTGAGCTTGTTCCGAACGAGCTGCTTGAGGTGTGCGGCGCGATAGCCGAGCCGCGGTACGCGGTCGATCACGTCGGCCACGAGGTGGTAGCGGTCGAGGTCGTTCAACACCGTCATGTCGAAGGGCGTGGTGGTCGTGCCTTCCTCTTTGTACCCGCGGACGTGCAAGTTGCCGTGGTTCGTCCGGCGGTACGTGAGACGGTGGATGAGCCACGGATAGCCGTGGTAGGCGAAGATGATCGGCTTATCGGTGGTGAACAGCGTATCGAAGTCGCGCGCGGCAAGCCCGTTGGGATGCTCGGACTCCGGCTGCAACGTCATGAGATCGACGACATTGACGACGCGAATCTTGAGAGCCGGCGCGTGCTCGCGCAGGATGCTCACGGCGGCCAGGGTCTCCAGAGTCGGCACGTCGCCGGCACAAGCCATCACGACATCCGGCTCACCGCCCGCGTCGTTGCTCGCCCACTCCCAAATGCCGGCGCCCGACTCGCAGTGCCGGCGCGCGGCCTCGATGTCGAGCCATTGCGGCTCCGACTGCTTCCCGGCGACGATCACGTTGATGAGATCGCGGCTACGTAGGCAACACTCGGTGACGCAGAGCAACGTATTCGCGTCGGGCGGGAGATATACGCGCACGATCGACGCCTTCTTGTTCATCACGAGATCGATGAACCCGGGGTCCTGATGCGTGAAGCCGTTGTGGTCCTGCCGCCAGACGTGCGAGGTCAGCAGGATGTTCAGTGAGGCAATGGGGCGGCGCCAGGGAACCTCTTTGCTCACCTTGAGCCACTTGGCGTGTTGGTTGAACATCGAGTCGACGATGTGAATGAACGCCTCGTAGCACGAAAAGAAGCCGTGCCGCCCCGTAAGCAGATAACCCTCGAGCCAGCCCTGGCACGTGTGCTCGGAGAGGATCTCCATGACGCGGCCGTCGGCGGCGAGCTGCTCGTCCTCGGGGAGGCGCTCGGCCATCCAGGCCCGCGCCGTCACCTCGAACAGTGCGCCCAGGCGGTTCGACGCGGTCTCGTCGGGCCCGACAACGCGGAAGTTGCGGGCGGCCGCGTTCCGCTTCATCACGTCGCGCAGGAATTGCCCTGCGACGCGCGTCGTCTCGGCCGAAGTCTCGCCCGGTCGCGTGACATTGACCGCATAGTCTCGGACATCCGGTAGGTGCAGATCGCGCAGCAGCAGGCCGCCGTTGGCGTGAGGATTTGCGCCCATGCGCCGCAGCCCCGCCGGGGCCAGCGCTCGCAGCTCGGCCCGCGGTGCGCCGTGCTCGTCGAAGAGCTCCTCGGGGCGGTAGCTACGGAGCCACTGCTCGAGCAGCTGCAAGTGCTCGGGCCGATCCACGTCCGCAAACGGTACTTGGTGGGAACGCCAGAACCCTTCGGCCTTCTTGCCGTCAACTTCTTTCGGCCCCGTCCAGCCTTTGGGCGTTTTGAGGATGATCATCGGCCAGCGCGGCAGCCCTTCGCCGCCGCGCCGCGCGCGCGCTTGGATGCTCTTGATCTCTGCGAGCACGGCATCGAGCGTTGCGGCCATCAGTCGGTGCACGCGTTGCGGATCGTCGCCTTCGACAAAGTGTGGACGGTAGCCGTAGCCGACGAACAGGCTCTCGAGGTCGCTGCGCGGAATACGCGCGAGCACGGTCGGATTCGCGATCTTGTAGCCGTTCAGGTGCAGGATCGGCAGCACGGCCCCATCCGTTACGGGGTTCAAGAACTTGTTCGAGTGCCAGGCGGCCGCCAGCGGGCCGGTTTCCGCTTCGCCGTCGCCGACGACACAGCTTACGATGAGCCCGGGGTTGTCGAACGCCGCGCCAAACGCGTGCGAGAGGGCGTAACCGAGCTCGCCCCCTTCGTGGATCGAGCCCGGCGTTTCCGGTGTCGCGTGGCTGCCGACGCCGCCGGGAAAGGAGAATTGCCTGAAGAGGCGGCGCATGCCCTCGGCGTCTTGCCGCACGTCGGGGTACAGCTCGCTATAGCTGCCCTCGAGCCAGGTGTTAGCCACGAGCGCCGGCCCGCCGTGTCCGGGCCCGGCAACGAAGATCATGTCGAGCTCGTGCCGCCGGATGATTCGGTTCAGGTGCGCGTAGATCAAGTTGAGCCCCGGAGTCGTGCCCCAGTGACCGAGCAGACGCGGTTTCACATGCGCTCGCTTCAGCGGTTCGCGTAATAGCGCGTTGTCGAGCAGGTAGATTTGGCCGACGGAGAGGTAGTTCGCGGCGCGCCAGTAAGCGTCGATCCGCTGCATTTCCTCGCCGGACAACGCGTCTTTCACGTCGTTGGTTGCACTGCTCATACTCATGACGCTCGTCCACACGTGTTCTGGTAACGACGACAGTCTCGGGCGCGGCGGAGCGAGCATCGCGGGCTCGCAGCCCGTTTGTGCGCTAGCTAGGCGAACCCGAGCATCCGTGCGATCGGCCGGCCTCAGGCGATGGCGCAGGCCGCGTGGGCCCAAGCGCCATTGCCTTCCTCGACTGCCAGCACTGCGGGTTGCAGTCGGTCCCGTGGCACGGTGCCGCTCGCCGATTGATCGATGCGCGTGCCATCGGCGATCGCGTGGCCGCTGTCGACCACCACGCCCCGCAAGCGACAGCCCCTACCGATGACGGCACCCGGTAGGACGACGGAGTCGACGATTTCGGCGCCGCGCCGAACCTCGACGCCGCCGAAGAGCACGGAGTGGCGCACGGTCCCGCTCACGCTACAGCCGGCAGCCACGAGGGAGTTCTCGATCGTGCCGCGCCCCCTCGCGTCGTTGCGATGCGCGATCAACTGGGGAGCGGCTTCGGCCGTGGGCAGCGGCCAGTTAGGATCGTTCAGGCTCGCGCGGGGCGAGGAGCCCAAGAGCTCCATGTGCGCTCGCCAATACGCGGTGATCGTGCCGATGTCGCGCCAATACGCCGGCTGCACGCCGTCAGCCGCGCGAAAGGGGTAAGCGAAAGCCTCGGCCTCGCGGATCACTCGCGGCAGAACGTCGCCGCCGAAGTCGTGACGCGAGCTCGCCGCGGCGGCGTCGAGCCGCAGGGCGCGCGCAAGAAACTCCGCGTCGAATACGTAGATTCCCATCGAGGCCAGCACGTGCGTGCCGGCGCGACCGGGAATGGCGGCAACTGTCTTGGGCTTTTCCACGAAGCGCTCGATCCGGTCGCGGCGGTCGACGGACAACACGCCGAACTCGTGCGCTTCTTCGATCGGCACGGGAACGCAGCCGATCGTGACGGGGGCGCCCGACTCGCAATGCTGCTCGAGCATCGGCCGGTAGTCCATTTGGTACACGTGATCGCCGGCGAGCACGAGCACGAGGCGGCGACCGAGCGCTTCGATGACGTCGAGGTTGCGGTAGACCGCGTCGGCGGTCCCGCTGTAGCCCAAGCCCGGAGCGCGCTGTTGGCTGGGCCAGGCGCGAATGAAGTGACCGGGCTCCGTCCCGAAGTCGCGCCAGACGCGGTCGAGGTGGGAGAGCAGTGCGTCGGGCCGATGCTGGGTAGCGACACCGACGCGGTTGATGCCGGAGTTCACGCAGTTCGCCAGTGCGAAGTCGATGCTCCGGTACGCGGCGCCGAAGGGCAGGGCCGGCTTGCAGATGCGCCGAGTCAACGCACCGAGCCGTGTGCCTTTGCCGCCGGCCAAGACGACGGCCACGGCCTCGTCGACGAGTGCATCCGCTGCTGGCGCCGGGCGGCGCAGCCATGCTCCGGTGAAGGTGTCTTGCGTGGCCACGTGTTGTCGTTGGTGGGGCGGCACGTCCGAGAAGTTACTATCGCGCGCAGCGCGCCGGCATACGTGCTTGTACTTACGCGGTCGATCGCCAACCTGTACTCGACACCAAGGTTCGGTGTCGGCGGTTGGCGACGAGCCGCTTCCCACGGCATCACCCGACGCGTCTCCGGAATACGACCAGCGACGACGCGAACAGAACGGCGCCTATGAGTGCGAGCACGGCGAGCTGTGGCCAGAGCTCGGCCCACCCGGCGCCCTTGAGAAACACGCCAAGGATGATCTCCATGAAGTAGCGCAGCGGGCTCGCGAGCGAAGCGCTCTTCAGTACCGGCGGCATCGATTCGAGCGGCGTCAGCGTGCCCGAGAGGAACAGGATCGGGAACAGGCCGAAGAACGCGAGCAGCAGCGCCTGTTGCAGCGTGCGCGTGATCGAGGCGATGAACACGCCGAAGGCGATCGCGCTGAGCTGGAAGACCGCCGACAGCACGACGAACGTCGCCAGGTTCCCGCGGATCGGCACATCGAACAAGCGCGTGACGACGAGCGCGGGTGCGATCGCGAGCAGGTTGATCACGAGCGTCGGCAGCGTCTTGGCGGCGAACATCTCGCCAACGCGGATCGGCGTCACGAGCAGCTGCTCGATGGTGCCGCGTTCGCGCTCACGCACGATCGAGGCGGCCGGACAGATCGCGCCGATGAGCATCGCCGCGAGGCCGATCATCGACAGCACCATGAACAACGCCGTTTCTTGGTCCGGGTTGTACCAGACGCGCGTCACGGGCACGGCCGCTACCGCCGCGGCCGCAGCGCGCAGCGGCGGCCGTTCGGCGGCGAATCGCTCGACGATCGCGAGCGCATAGCGGCGCGCGTTCTCCGCCACGTTCGAGTTCGTGCCGTCGAGCAGAATCTGCACGGACGGGCGGAGGCCCGTCTGGTAGGCCCGCTCGAAGCCCGTCGGCACCACGAGCACAAGGGCCACGTCGCCGTCTTCGAGCCAGGCGCTCGCTGCCGCAGGCGACTCCGCTTGCCGATCGACGTCGAATGTCGCCGTCAG
>Ga0302046_10002974_pt1 | contig 15548 bp, 9 predicted proteins | sample RVTome_11_FD_200261 | JGI IMG/M metagenome (GOLD analysis project Ga0302046, IMG submission 200261) | Soil microbial communities from uranium-contaminated site in the Upper Colorado River Basin, Wyoming, United States - RVT147D111 (version 2) ...
CGACTCGGACATGGAGTGGGACACGGGGCTCCCCTGGTACCGGCCGACGCGCATCCTGCACGTCGTGAGCGGCGCCGAGTTCGGCTGGCGCAACGGATCGGGCAAGTGGTCCGCCTCCTGGCCCGACACGCTCCCCTCCGTCGTCGACGTCGGGCTCTCCTCGCCGACCGGCGTCGCCCGCTGGCGGAATGCGCTCTTCGCCGCCGACTGGGCCTACGGGAAGATCTACGCCGTTCACCTGGAGTCGAGCGGCGCCTCCTTCACCGGCACCGCCGAGGTCTTCGCCGAGGGCGAGCCGCTGCCCGTCACCGACCTCGTCGCGGGTGCGGACGGCGCGCTCTACTTCACGACCGGCGGCAGGCGCGCGCAGTCGGGGCTGTACCGCGTGCGCTGGGTGGGCGCGAGCGAGCCCGAGCCGACCGTTGCCGGTCCCGCGGAGGACGCGGCGCGCTCGCCGCGGCGCGCGCTCGAGTCATTCCACGGTCGCGCCGATGCGGCGGCGATCGACGCAGCTTGGCCCCTGCTCGCGCACGCCGACCGCCACGTCCGGTTCGCCGCGCGTACGGCGCTGGAATCGCAGGACCCGGGCCGGTGGCGCGAGCGGGCGCTCCGGGAAGGGGAGCGGCGCACCTCGATCGAGGCCATGCTGGCGCTGGTCCGCTGCGACGAGCGCCTGACCTGCGGCGAGGCGTTCGCGCGCCTCGACGCCTGGTTCTGGGAGGCGTTCGCAGGCGACGAGCTCGTCGCGGCCCTGCGCGTGGTCGCGCTCGCGCTGCTGCGCGTCGAGGGCTTCGGCGCGGACGCGAGCGAGCTCGGCGAGCGACTCCTCGCCCTGCTACCGAGCGGCGACGACGAGTCCGACCGCGAGCTCGTGCGCGTGCTCGCGAGCCTCGAGACGGACGGGCTCGTGCCGCAGGCGCTCGACTTGCTCGAGGGCGCCGCGAGCCGGGAGGCGGCGATCCACCACGCCTACGCGCTCAGCGGAGTGCGCCGCGGCTGGACCGATCCGACGCGCGCGCGGCTCTTCGCCTGGTTCGATCGCGCGAGCGCGGACTGGCGCGGCGGCGCCAGCTTCCGCGCCTACCTCGACGAGCTGCGGTCGCGCGCGGTCGATTCCATGGGCCCCTCCTTCGTGGCCGAGGCGCGCACCGCCGGCGACGAGTTCGCTCCCGATCCGACGCTGCCGCCGCTCGCCTTCGTGCGCGACTACACGGCCGACGACCTGCTCCCGGCCCTCGAGCGGCTCGGGCACGGTCGCGACCTCGAGCGCGGCAAGGCGCTCTTCCGCCGCACGAGCTGTCTCGAGTGCCACCGCATCGCGGGCGACGGCGGCTCCTCCGGCCCCGACCTGACCGGCGTCGCCGGTCGCTACGGTCCGCGCGAGCTGCTCGACTCCCTGCTGCGCCCGTCGGCCGTCCTCTCGGACCAGTACCAGGACGAGGAGGTCTGGACGCTGGACGGCAACGTGGCCGTCGGCCGCGTGATCTCGGAGCAGGAAGGCCTGGTCGTCCTGCGCGAGGCGAGCGGCCGGCGGCACGAGATCGCGACCGACGACGTCGAGCTGCGCCGCGCGCATCCCCTGTCGCGCATGCCGGAGGGCCTGCTCGACGTGCTGACGGAGGAGGAGATCCTCGATCTCCTCGCCTACGTCCTGTCGGGGGGCGCGGTGGAACCCGCGGACTCCCGAAGCTCTCTCCCAAACCGGTGAGGATGATCCGAGGAGCGGATCGAACTCAGCCGGATGGATCAGGTCTCTGTCCAACATGAGCACGACCGACGACCTCACGCTACCGGATGAGCAGAACGAACGGTTCTAGCACGACATTCGTGTCTGCGGTCTCGAGGTTCAATCGGACGTGGGGAGCGGGCTCGGCCAATTCGAGGTCTGCGTAGCCCGTGTACCCCGACAACCCCGCCTGCACGACTACGTGCTCTCTGGGAAGCCCCGCAAGACAGTACTCCCCGTTGGCATTCGTCTTGGCCAGCAGGATCTCATCGCTGTGGCCGCCGGGGTCTCGATAGCAAAGCACGAGCACGCTATCGACCGGGTCTCCTTCTTGGTTCACGACGCGCCCGGAGACAGATACTGGGCCGAGGCGAAAGGCGAAGTCACCGACATACGCGTCCTCGCCACCAAGGATCTTGATCCGCGACTCCTCGGGGCGTGGAACGTGATAGAGCGCATGACTGTGCTCTACGAAGAAGGAGAACTCGTAGTCGGATGGGACGACGCCTTGCAGTTCGAACTCGCCGTTGTCGTCGGTTCTCGTGTTGAACGTCACCCCGCCGCCTCCCTGGAACACCGATTGAGCCCAGACAATGACTCCAAATGCAGGCTCGCCATGCGGACCGAGAACTCGCCCGCGCATCACCGAGGGACGACTGAGCTGGATGTCTAGGCCGCCAACTGGAACTGGATCGAGCGCGCCACCCGAATCTACTCTGACACAAGGAGACCGCGTGTGAGCGGGATACGCTGCTCCCTCGCGGCAACGGTCTGCCTCTTCAGGGCCGACAAAGCCCGCGGGCACGGAGGCTGGGTTCACAGTGAAGTAGTGATGCCCCTCGGGCAGGCCAGAGAAGGAATAGACACCGTCGCCATTGGTGGCCGTCCGTTGCTCCAGACGTCCTGGCTTCCGCAGGTGCGCGACGACGATCACTCCTGCGGCGGGGACACCGTCGTCGAAGTGGACTCGACCCGATGCCAGGCCAGCGTCGGGCACCGGCGCTAGGTCGTCGTCTGGCGCAGGAGCATCAGGCTCACGAGTCCTTGCATCGTGCTCGTAGACGACCAACGAGGTCGCGCTGTCGAGTTCGTGGAGGTCGTCCGCCGAGCTACGTGAGAACTCCCGATCGCTCTTCGCCCGCGGCTTGCCATTTGGCCTGTCCTTTCTTGGCCCCCAGGTGGCAAGACTCCCGAACAGCAGTACGAGCGCGAGCACACCCCAGGCTGAGCGGATGGCAATGGAACGGGACGACTCCTCCATTGGGCGTCAGCCTACCCTGCCGCCCCCTCGTCTTCGTACGCGACCAAGAGCGGCGGACGTCGCCGCGCCTGCGCGCGAGTCGCCGAGCCGCTAGAACTCCCAAGTCGCTGTCCCGAGCTTCGTCTCGTCCGTCACCAGCTCCGCGAAGGTCCCGTTGACGAAGGCGACGCTGGGCGCGAAGCGGTCCTGGTAGGCGAGCGTCCCGTCGCCGAACAGGTCGGGCTCGACGATCTCCGTCCCGCCCTTGGCGGCGAGGAAGCGGATCTGCGCCGGGCCCGCCGAGGGCAGGCGGACGCACAGCACGGTGTGCGAGCCCGAGGAGTGCGGGTCCCACATCAGCTTCCCGTCGGCCGTGCCGTCGTCGTCCACGTCGTGGTCGTAGAGACCTTGCTCGTAGGTGTTCGGCAGGAAGGGGTCGAACAGCGGCAGGTTGCGGGCGTGGAAGAGCGAGTGCTCGACGCCGCCGACCGGCCAGGCGTGCACGTCCTGGTCGACGAAGAGCGGGAGGTCGAGCCGGTCGAAGGGCAGCGACGGCACGGACGCGGGATCGAGCCCGAGGTACCAGTAGCCGCGCAGCATGTCGAGCGGGTCGATCGGGATCTGCTCCAGCGTGAAGCGCTTGGGCGGGTCGAAGGTGTGCGGCGTCAGCCGGGTCATGTTCACGTGGCCCCAGCGCGTGACCTTCGTCCCGCCGATGATCGGCAGCCAGACCGGGTCGATCGGCGCGTCGTAGCGCGCGTCCGCCCAGGGATCGCCCGGGATCTGCGGGCTCAGCGCGAACAGCAGCGCCTGGTTGAGGAGTCCCTGCGGACCGGTGCCGAGCTTCCAGGTCGCGGCCGTCCCCTCGAGCGCCTGCTTCATCAGCGCGAAGTTCGTGGCGTGGGTGGCGAAGGTGAACCCGCCGGGCGCGGCGAACAACGGGTGCAATGGGTCGAAGCCGAAGCTCTGGTCGAGCAGGGGATCGTTCCCCGGATGAGAGGCCAGCAGGTTCAGGTACAGCGAGCGGAGCTGGGAGGCGTGGACCGCGACCTGCGAGAAGACGTGTGCCTCGAAGTCGTAGGCCGCGTTCGGCGCGTCGGTCTCGTCGTGCGAACGATACTGCTCGACCCAGGTGATGAACTGGTTCGCCTGGGGGCTCACGCCGCCGGGGATCGTGGCGGCGACGGTCTTGAAGAAGGGCCACAGCATGTGCGCCCACTGGTCGCGCCGGTCGTAGGCGGTGCGCTCGTTGTCCTGCGGCGTGATCGGGATCCCGAGCGACAGTCGCTCGGCGCGCAGGAGCCTTTCCGCGCGGAGCTGGCGGAAGCTCGAGCGCGCGGCCTGGGGCACGAGGTAGTCGGGATAGGTCGTGAGGTCGATCGGACGGGTCGGTTCGACCTGGTCGGGCGTGGCGTTGCAGTTCAGCCACGCCTCGCCACCGACCGCGAGCGGAACGCCGAAGCCCGGACCCGCCTGGAGGTTCGGGAGGAACGCCTCGACGCTGTTCGACCCGAGGTCGAGCGGCGGGAGGAAGCCCGCCGGCCGGTGGTCCCAGCGCGCGCCGTCGAGTTCCGAGCCGTACTGACCCGGCGCCACGCCGCTGCCCGGGACGAGCGCGCGCGTCGAGTAGAGGTAGCGCAGGTTGCCGTCGCTGTCGGCCAGCACGACGTTGACGCCGTACCCGAAGGTCATCAGCCCATGGTCGAAGACCGCGCTGACGTCCCCGGCAACGTTGGTCGCGGAGCCCAGGCCGAACATCACGCTCCACAGGCAGCCCTCGACCGTGAGCGCGCCCTGTTCGAACTGGATCCGCTTGCCCGGCCGCGGCGGCCAGAGGTAGCCCTGCTCCTCGTCGACGCGCGGGATCACGGGGTAGCGCGCGAACCCGAGGCCCGCGTCCTCGGCGGGGACGAAGTAGAGCAGCTCCGTGACCGAGTCCGTCTCGCCCGTGTCCGGGTCGAAGAACCTCAGCCGGACGCGCTCGACCTCGAGGGAGACGCGCTTCGTCGCTCCGCCCGGACCGAGGTACTCGAAGGCGCCGCCGCGGCTGACGGGGCCCGCCTTGCCGGAACGATCGGGACCCAGCGCGACCGTCCAACGCTGCCCGACGACCGCCGGATTGCCCGGGAGCCCGGCGATGCTCCAGAAGACGTCCTCGTTGCTGCCCGCGATCACGCCCGGGTAGCCGGGGATGGTGATGCCCGAGGCGCGGTACTCGTCGCCCCACACCTGCACCAGGTAGTGGTTGATGTGCAGCCGGTTCACCGGCACGTGTCCCTCGGACAGCCCGAGCGCGCCGCCCGATGCCGCCGCCGGGCTGACGACCCAGGCGTTCGACTGCCCGCCCGCCCAGCCGTCGTCCCAGCCGTTCGGATCGAGGCTGGAGGCGACGTCGCCGGTCGCGGGCTCGCCCAGCACCTCGCGCCCGAAGAACTCGACCACCGCCTCGATCGGAGCGGGCGAGTCGACGACCACGGCACTCGGCGGAGACGGACCGCGCAGGGACTTGTCGACCTCCTCGAGCACGGGCTCCTCGCCGGCCGGGATCACGCGCCGTGGAACGGGGTTGTTGGCGAGCAGCTTCAAGCCGCCGTTCACGACCACGCCCAGGCTCAATACGTGCTCCAGCGTGATCGGGTGGTCCTCGCCGAACATGCGGTTCACCACGGCACGCATGCGGTCCGCCACTTCGGGGTCGTCGAAGCTGCCGTAGGGCGAGAAAGCCTGGTCGAGGTAGTCGGGGATCGGATCCACGTTCACGGTCATGTCGTCACCCGTGCGCTCGAGCAAGTCGTCCAGACGTTGCGACTGCGCGGGATCGTCGTACTCGCGCCACCAGGCGCGTCCCTCCTCGATCCCGGCGACGAAGGCCTCGAGCCGGGCGAGGTCCTTGGCGCCGAGGCTCGCCTCGTGCTGCGCGACCGCGTTCGGGACGTCCCACAGCCGGATCAGCAGGTCCTCGTCGAGGTAGCTGCGTCCCGCGACCTCGGCCATGCGTCCCGAGTTGCGCCACAGCATGTTGAGCGTCATGAAGGGCGAGTCGACGATCTGCTGGAAGCCGAGGCCGAAGAACGCGTCCTCGTCCGTGTCGCCGAAGACGTGCGGAACCATGCTCGCGTCGTAGTAGATGCGCGTCGTGGACTGGGCCGCGCCGGGCGAGGCGAGCAGGCCGGGGAGCAGGACGGCGGACAGGGAAAGGCATCGCACACCTCGGCCACGGCTCGCGCGCATCGCTTCACCTCTCCCGGCGGATCCGCCGGGGCTCCTGGGGACGGTCGACCGGAAGAGGATTGCCGCGGGCTCCGCGGCGCTCCCGGGACTCGCCGGAATCCCCGGCCTACTTCGCCTGCTCGAGAGCGTACCAGGTCATCCCGCCCGCGGGCACGGTGACCTCGAGCTCGATCTGGTGGTCCCGTCGAGCGCGAGCTCGAGCCCCTCGGAACCCGGCCGCGAGACCGCGACGCGCTCCTCGAGACCGGTGTAGTAGAGGTCGACGCGCAGGCGCTTCGTCCGCTCGCGCTCGAGCGGGTTGTAGACGACCAGCATCCCGGGCGTCTCGAGGTCGGGGTTCGCGTGCAGCATCCAGTCGAGGTCGCGCCCGTCCGCGCGGCGGCCGTGGACGAGGTCGGACTCGAGGATGTCGCGGTGCTGCTTGTACCAGCGCACCCAGCGCGTCACCGTTTCGCGCACGCGCGGCGTGTCGTACAGGCGCGTGCCGCGGTAGACCGCCTGGACGCCGAGGCCAAGATTGCTCGCGAGCATGCGCTCGTAGTGGGCGAGGTGCTCGTCCAGCGGCTCGATCGTCGCCGCCGTCCCGCCGCCGTGGTACTGCACGAGCGGCACGAACATCCAGCCCATGCTCGGCGTCTTCTGCCAGGTGCCGTCGTAGATGTTCTGGCGCGTGTGGATCACCTGCTGCGCGCGCGGGAGCGACCAGTTCGTCTCGCGGTAGCCCATCCCGCACTCGTTCGAGCCGGACAGGTAGTAGTAGTCCGGCACGCGCAGGTACACGCCGCGGGCGCGCAGGAAGCGGTAGAAGTCCGTGACGATCCCGCGCTGGACCCACTGCGAGTCGTCGAGCCCGCGCTGCAACGGCGGACGCGCCGCGGCGTCGATGTCGCCCGGATAGGAGCCGTCGTGCGTGAATTGGAGGAAGCCCGTCTCCTCGAAGAACCGGGTGAGCTTGCGGAAGTACTCCTGTCCCCAGTCGGACGCGAGCGCCGGCGCGTAGCCGAAGGTCTGACCGCCCGGCTCGCCGGTCTCGGCGCTGATGCAGTTGTCCGAGTCCGGCTGGATGCGCCGGCTGGCGAGCAGCGAATAGCCGCCCAGGTGCAGGCCGCGCTCGCCCGCGTAGGCGGCGAGCGCGCGGAACTTCGCCAGGTTCGCCTCGCTCTCGTCCTCCATCGAGAGGCCACTGCCGAAGGAGAGGCTCACCATCTCGAACCCGCACTCGGCCGCCTGGTCGATCGCGGCTCTCACCACGATCTCGTCCGTGCTGACGACGTGCAGCACGAGCGGGTTCTCCGTCACCCAGGGCGCGAGCGTGCGGTAGAAGCGCCGTAGCGCGAGCCCGCGCCGCTCGCGACCGTCGCGCGGGTGCGCCGTGTGGACCAGCTCGAACACGCGGAAGGAAGCGAGGACCTCGCCCGGAGCCACCAGGACGTCGGGACCGCGCGTCGGCGACACCACGAGCTGGCAGGGGTTCTGGAGCAGGTAGTTCGCCTGCGTCGTGAACTCGGGGTCCGGGAGCCAGTGCACAGCGAAGCGGTTCGCGCTGTCGTGCACGAAGGAGCCGAAGGCGTAGTCGGTCTCGACGTGCAGGAGGTCGGGATGCTCGAGCGGGATGCCCTCGCGCACCTCGACCGAGTTGCCCCACTCGACCAGCGCCAGGATCTCGGCCTCGAAACGGTCGAGGTCGAGCACGCGCTCGGTCCCGTTCGTGACGGTGATCCACTTCGAGAGCGCCGGGATCCCGTCGTAGAGCTCGTAGTGCACGGAGACGCGCACCCCGCGCAGTCGCTCGAGGGGTGAGTCGAAGTCGAGCCGCAGCGCGACGCCGGCCGGGGGCCAGACCGCGTCCGGCGCGCAGTGCCGAACGCGCTTCCATTCGAGCCGCTCGACCGGCTCGCCGATCGCGTGTCCGACGTAGCGGAAGGCCGCCGGCGCGATGCTCATCCCCTCCAGCCATTCCTCCGTGATCCAGGCCTGGTTCGGCTGCCCGACGACGCCGCCGACGTCGTAGCTCGTGCCGTCCAGCGTCAGCCGCGCCTCCGGCCGGACGGCGCGCAGCAGCGAGCGGTCGCCGGCCAGGTCGTCGAGAGCGACGCAGGCGGCGTTGCGGTCGAGCCGGAAGGTGCGCGCGACGAGCCCGTTCGTCAGCGTCAGCTCGCGCTCCGAGGACTCGACACGCGCGGGGTAGGGCCGCTCGCGCAAGAGCCAGTCCGACCGCGGGGCGTCCTGCGTCGGGAGGAGCAGCGGAGCGAACGCCAGGAGCGACGGGGACGGCATGCCTCCATGGTCCCGGGGGCGCGGGACGGCGTCCAGGGACGACGGAGTTGCGAGTCGGACTCCATCCGCGCGGCGCGCGCGGCCGAAGACCCGGGTCATGCGTCTCCTGAGGAACACGGCGGTTCCCACGGGCTCGAGCCTCGTCGTCTTCCGGACCGCACAGGTCGGCCTCGCGCTGGCCGCACTCGCGTTCCTCGGGCTCGCCACGCTCCTCGCCGCCTTCTCTTGGCGTCTCCTGAGCGAGATCCCGCCGATCGCCTGGGTCGTCTTCGCTCCGCTGTTCCTGATCGCGCTGCTCTTCCTGTGGCTGCTCGTCGCGACGGTGTACGGCGCCTGGCGCGCTGCGCGATTGCCGACGCACTGGGTCATGAAGGTCGGCCAAGGAGGCGTCTGGCTGCAGCTCCGCTCCTACCTGAACCACTCCTTCGAGGACAACGACGACACGGCGCTGTTCCTGGGCTTCGACGAGCTGGCCGGCGCGGGCCGGGTGGACGAGAAGCGCGTGGGACGCGAGGAGGGAGAGACGCAGGTCGTGAGCATGCTCGAGCTCGTCGTCGACGGGGACCTCGAGGAGGTCGAGCGCGCCCTGGCTCGCGAGCGAGCGCGCAAGGGACCGCGGACGAGCTTCCTCGGCATCACCTCGACGACCCGCGCTCACCACAGGCCCGTCTTCGTCGCGCGCCCCGGACGCATCCGCGTGGAGTGGCGCGGGAAGCGGATGCTGAGGGTCCTCGCGCAGAGCGGCGTCGCGATCCTGCCGCCGCGCACCGAGGCGGGGCCCTGGGGTCCGGTCCCGCGCGAGGCGGTCGACGACCGCATCGTCGAGCTCTTGGAGCGCGGCGAGCGGATCGAGGCGATCCTGCTCCTGCGCGACACGCACGGGATGACGCTCGCCGAGGCGAAGGCGTTCGTCGAGGACCTGAGCGATCGCGCGGCGTAGGCGTCGCGCGCCCGAGTTCGCCGAGCGTCGCGCGGGCCGGATTGACACGCCGCGAGGCGCCGCGTAGCGTCGTGACGAGCCGATGGATTCGACGGTCTACACCTCGCGCGGAGTGCGCGCCCTCGTTCTCCTGCACGAGCGCCATCTGCGCGAGTTCCTCGAGACCTGGCGCGCGGCCAAGGCGGCGAACCTATCGCTGCCGGAGACGAAGGACCCGTCCTACGCGTCGCTCGAGACCCTGCTGCGCCACGTGCTGCGCGCCGCGCGCGGCTACGTGGTCTGGACCTGCGAGAACCTCGGCCTCGCCGACCCCGCGATCCGAGCGACGCCGGAACCGGAAGCGATCGAAGCCGAGGCCGAGACCTACCTCGAGCACCTCCTCGCGCGTTGGCGCGTGTCGCTCGTGGAGCTCGACGACGAGCGGCTCGAGCACGCGGAGTTCCGCTCGCCCTGGGGCGCGACCTACTGCATCGACGGGATGCTGGAGCACGCGGTGATGCACCCGATCCGCCACGCGTTCCAGCTCGCGGAGCTCTTGGCCGCGCGCTAGCACGTCTCCCCCTGGGTGTCAGGCTCGCTGGTCGAGCATCGGCCGCGCGGCTTTAGGGGAACCTCATGGGCTCTTGTCGGGCGGTGAACACTCGCTCCCTACCGTTCGCGCCGTGCGAACCGGGCCTCCCGATTCCGAGGAGGCCGGGACGCGCCACGACACATTCCCCTGGCCAAGAGAGAACCTCATCCCGTGAGAATCCAACTAGCAGCCCTTCTGACCTGCGGCATCGGCCTGGCCGGAGCCGCCGGCGCCCAGTCCCCCTCCGCCAACATCGACGTGACCGCGGACATCACGGTCTCCACGACCTGGACCGCGAACAACGTCTACAACCTCAGGAACCAGATCTACGTCAAGAACGGTGCGACGCTCTGCATCGAAGCCGGCACGCTCATCGCGAGCGAAGGCTTCGGCGGCGGCGAGGGAGGCTCCCTGGCCGTCACCAAGGGCTCGCAGATCTTCATCAAGGGCACCGAGTGCGACCCGGTCATCATGACCTCGGTCAACGACACGCTCACCTGGACGAAGGGCGACCGGAAGACCGGCACCTGGCGCGAGGCCGCCAACGAGTGGGGCAACCTCACGATCATGGGCTGCGGCTACATCTCCGAGAACAAGCCGCTCGGCCAGAACCTGCGCCGAGCGCAGTCGCTGGAGTACCGCGAGAACGTGCAGCGCTTCCTCGAGGACCTCGAGCTGCGCGCGAAGCGGTAGCTCCCTTCACCGACGGCCGCGCGATGGAATCGTAGGTGCCGCGGTGGCTCGCAGGGGCGCCGTCGTGTCCTTGACCGGCCGTGTCTTCGACGGAAGCACGGAGGAAGGGCTGTCGGGGGCCAGGATCGAGTTCCATCCTCTCGTCCGGACGAAGTTCGACGAGTTGGTGACGAGCATTGCGGAGGAGTGTGAACCGCGGTGAACCGCGGGCAGGGAACGCGCTGCTGCCTGCGCGCGCCGCGGCCCCCAGCGCTACTCCTGCGCCTAGGCGGTTTGCCCGGGACGCCGCGAGTCGTCCACCTGCGACGTCAGTGCAGGGGGCCGAAGTCGTCGGTCAGGCAACAGCTCGGTTCTTCCGGCGAGCCCGCCAGGGGGATCCGAGGGACCTCGAGCGGCTCGGCGGTCGGGTTCCCCTCGACGACGCGGTAGATCCGGTCCAGGTCGAGGCCGCGCAGGTGGTCGACGCGCCCGCCGGCGGGCCATCGAATCTCGACCTCCTCGATGCGGTCGGCGTCGCCGAGGCCCAGCCGCAGCGTCAGGCTGTGGGCGCCGAAGCTGCCACCCGAGCCGACGGACCCGTGGATCTCGCGCCGGCCGGAGGGACCCTGCGTCCGCACGCACACGCGAGCGCCGATCGCATCGCGGTTCGAGCGCGTGCCTACGAGATCGAAGCCGAGCCACGCGTTCCCGTGTCCGGGGTTGAGGAACAGCGAGTTGCGGAAGGAGTCCGTGCTGTACGCCCCGCCCATGACGGCGAAGACGTCCTGGTCGCCGTCGTTGTCGACGTCGGCGAAGGCGATGCCGTGCCCCTTCTGGAGGTGCCCGAAGCCACCCGAGGTGGTGACGTCCTGGAAGCGCCTACCCCCGTCGTTGCGGAACATCCGGTTGGGAACCAGGGTCCGGAGGTCGGGACGTCCGGTGCCGACGTAGAAGTCCAGCCAGCCGTCATTGTCGAGGTCGCCGTAGTTGCACCCCATGGTCAGGAGCGCGTGGTCGAGGCCGACCTCCAACGCGACGTCGGTGAAGGTGCCGTCCCGGTTGTTGCGGTGCAGGGCCGGTCGGCAGGTCTCCTTGAAGACCTCCTCCGGAAGGTGCCCCGGCTCCTCGAAGTAGTCCGCCGCGACAGAGGTCATCTCGCCGTCGAAGCGCGTGGCATACAAGTCGAGCCAGCCGTCGTTGTCGTAGTCGAAGAACCACGTGGCGAAGCTGGTGGGTGGTCCGCGGACGCCGGCAGTGCCGCCAACCTCCTCGAAGCGCGTCGCCCCGGAATCGGTGCGGCCGAGGTTGCGGAACAGGAGGTTCGAGGGCCGTTCCTGAAGCATGCTGACGTAGAGGTCCGGACGTCCGTCGTTGTCGTAGTCTCCCCAAGCAGCCCCCTTGACGAACGTGTCGACATGCAGGCCGACCTGGGTCGAGACCTCGGTGAAGGTCCCGTCACCATCGTTGTGGAACAGCTCGCTCGCGTGGGAGTCGTCGGGGAGCGACTCATTGCCGACGAAGATGTCCAGCCACCCGTCGCCGTCGTAGTCGGAGACCGCCGCAACCTGCGTGGGGTGGAGACTGCCCAACCCGACCTCCTCGGCCACGTCGGCGAAGCGCCCCGTCCCATCGTTCCGCAGCAGTGAGTTGGGCTGGAGTGCCACCTTGCCCGTCAGCCAGGCTCCGCGTAGGACGAGCACGTCCAGGTCGCCGTCGTTGTCGAAGTCTCCCGGAGTCAGATTGAGGCCGCCGACCAGGCCCTTCAGTCCGGCCTGATTCGTCCGGTCGGCGAAGGTGCCGTCGCCCTTGTTCTCGAGGTAGTGCAGCTGGTCGATCGGCGCCAGTCCGAAGGAGGAGACCATCACGTCGAGATCGAGATCGCCGTCGAAGTCGTCGACCACGCATCCCCCCGCGTGTCCCTCGGTCGCGAGGCCGGCCGGGCCGGCGACGTCGTAGAAGCGCCCGATGTCGTACTCGGACTCGAAGGCCTCGGGCGAGAGGCGCCAGGCCTCGGGAACGCCCTGCGGATACTCACCCAGGGTCATGTAGGCCAGGTTCAGGAGCCAGCGCGAGCGCAGGTCCTCCGGGTCCTCCTCGAGGAGCTTGGTCAGGCCCTCTACGGCGGCGCGCGATCCGGTTTGGTCGACGTGGACCCCTCCGCCCGCGATCGGCATGAGACACGAGTCCACGCCGTGCCGCGCGATGCAGTTGTCCTCCTCGCCCTGCCGCAGATGCGCCATCGCGAGTTGGCTGGCCACCTCGCGATCGATGCCGGACCTGTCGTCCGAGCGCTCCTTCGTGGATAGCCCTCCGTGCAGCTCCCGGAGGGACTCGATCGCCCCGGACGTGTCACCCGCGAGGAGCGACTCGCACGCCACCAGGAACGCGAGCCCGGGCCGCGTGCGACCCGCGTCCTCGATCCACCGCTTCAGAATGGCGACGCGCCGGACGTTGCCGAACACGTTGGCCCAAGCGTGCTCGCGAGCGATGTCCTTGAGTCGCATCGCTGTGCGGATCGTTCCCACCACCGGGAGGCGCTCGTGCCCGAGGGAGCGTGCTCCGGTCCGCGGTCCGGGCTCGACCCCGACGAACTCGGGCTGGTCGTTCGCCGTCGGCACCTGGCCGTGGTCCGCCCCTAATCCCGGAAGGGCGACGTAGAAGATCAGGGCGGCTCCCGCCAGCCATGCGATACGGAACAGGGTCCGGGTGAAGCGAGCGTCGTCCCTGGGTCTCATGTTGTTGCGTCTCCCGCTGTGGGGCGCTGTGGTCCGCGCCCCTGAAAGAAAACCTACGGGACCTCGAGCAGGCTCGCGCGTCGGAGCGTGCGCCCAAGTGTGGTGGCTGGATTCCTCACGGGGTGTCGAGGTTCAGCTCGCGACGCGCCACGATCGCGCCGCGACGCTCGTGCTCGCGGCCCAGGAGACGCGTCCCGCGATGACCTACGCCGCGCACGTCAGCCCGTATGCACGCCGGGACCCTGGGACCGCCGGCGCGCAGGCAGTCGAAGCGAATGACAAGCGACAGCCCATCCTCCCGGATGTGCCTCGCGGGGGTGGTCTCCGCCCGGAGGGTGCGTTCGGGACGCCAATGAGAGGGGGGCTGTCTCCTGTTGGTTTTGTGAGAGGCAGTTCTTGGGCCGTCTGGCTACGGAAGAAGTTCCTTCCGGCCAGGGGTCGGGAAGGGAGCAGAAGGGGGCGAGCCGACCCATGGGAACTCGAGCTCGGGTGGGGAGCGGGCTGGTGCGATGGTCGGGGCCGTGGTGGGAAGGCCCAGATGCTCGACGCTCGAAGGCCGCTACGTCGAAGCGATCCAGCTCCTGCGCCGAGCGCAGTCGCTGGAGTACCGCGAGAACGTGCAGCGTTTCCTCGAGGACCTCGAGCTGCGCGCGAAGCGGTAGCCCCGAGTCGCCTTTCTCTTGTGACGATCGGGAGTCCCGTGCAAAACCACGGGTGCCCCCGATGCAGGACCTCGACCCCTTCCTCCGCCGCTACCGCTCGACGCGCGACCCCGATGACCTGGCCGAGGTCTTCGACCAGTCGGCCGCGCGGCTCCTGCGGCTGGCGGTCCACCTCGCCGGCGACGCGGCCGTGGCCGAGGACCTGGTGCAGCAGACCTTCCTGGCCGTGATCGAGCGGCCGGAGAGCTTCGACGCCGGGCGCGGCGCCTGGCCCTGGCTCGTCGGGATCCTGAGCAACAAGGCGCGGCTCCACCGCCGCGACGCGGCGCGCGTCCCCGATCCCGATCGCCTGCTCGAGCGAGCGGTCTCGACGCCGCTCGACGAGACGCTCGAGGCCGAGCTGTCCGGCGATCTCGCACGAGCGATCGACGAGCTGGAGGAGCCCTACCGTCGCACGCTGCTCCTGCGCCTGCGCCACGGCATGGGACCGGCGGACATCGCACATGCGCTGGGCGAGACCCCGGGCGCGGTGCGCACGCGGCTCTCGCGCGGCATCGAGAAGCTGCGCGCCAGGCTGCCGCGCAGCCACGCCTCGCTGCTCTTGTTCTGGAGCTCGCCGGAACGCGGGCTCGGGATCGTGCGAGACGCGGTGCTCGGACGCGCGAAGGAGGCTGCGCTCGCGGCCGGGACGGCTTCCGTTTCCATCGGATCGGTGTCCATCGGAGGTCTGCTGATGACGAACAAGGTCCTGGTCACCTGTGCCGCTCTCGTTGCGGCGGTCGTTCTCTCGGTGCTCTTGCGGGACATGCTCGCCGGTCAAGAGCAGCACGCGGCGGCGCCTGGTCCGGATCGCGCCGGCCTGACCGCGCCGCACGCGGAAGGGGCCGGACTCGCGGTCCCGCTGCCGATCGAGGCAGTGGAGACGCGCACGGCGGAGCGCGTGGTTCGAAGGGACCCCGTCGTGGCGCTGACCGGTCGCGTCTTCGACGGGACGACGGAGGAGGCGCTCGGCGGCGCGGCGATCGAGTTCTACCCGCTGCACCGGACGACCTTCGACGAGCTCATGCGGGAGACGGCGGGGGAGCGGAGACCGACTCCATGGGACGGCGACTTTCGCATGACCGCCTCGCTCCCGCGACCGGTCGCGCCGATCACGAAGGAACAGCGCTTTGAGCTCCAGCGCCTCCGAATCTTGACGGCACGTCAAGATTCGGAGCCGGAAGCTCGTCGCCGGACTCTCCGCGATGAGGGAGAGACGTTTCTCATCCACGATCGACCCGGGGAGCACTCGACGCCGATCGCGTTCACGAAGTCGGCCGGCGACGGTTCCTACTCGCTCGACGTGCCCGAGGAGGGGGGGACGCTCGTGTGCTCGCTCGATGGCTATGGAACTCGGGCGATCCCGATCTCCCATGCCGAGCTTCCACACGATCTCCCGCTGTTCGAGCCGCGCCTCTTGCAGGGGTCCGTGATCGACGACATGGGGAGACCCTG
>Ga0302046_10002975_pt1 | contig 15545 bp, 8 predicted proteins | sample RVTome_11_FD_200261 | JGI IMG/M metagenome (GOLD analysis project Ga0302046, IMG submission 200261) | Soil microbial communities from uranium-contaminated site in the Upper Colorado River Basin, Wyoming, United States - RVT147D111 (version 2) ...
AAGGAAGAAACAAGCCGGATCCGGCGAAACTCGGCATGGCGCACATCGCGATGCCCGCGACCAGGCACAGCGCTCCCAGCACTTTTTCCGAATCAAAAAACCGGTCGGCAACCATCCCGAGGAAAAAAGGCGCGATGATCGCACAGATCGGCCCCAGCGCATAGGCCGTGGAGATCGCCCCGCCCATGTTGATGGTTTGCATGTAGTTGCCCAGGGTCGGCGCCCATGATCCCCAGATGAAGTACTGCGCAAACATCATCAGGCTCAGACGGGAGGTAAGCACAATGTTCATATTCGTTTCGGACAAGGGGTGAGCGAGTGAAATCGCAAGGCGCCCCGAAAGCGCTTTTGCGGACTCGGACGCTGGCGTGACATCCGTGGAATATCCCTACAATCGCAGCCAAGCGCAAGCATCGAAAAATGACGCTCGCTGTTTGGTGGCGCGCCCAGGGGCGATGCAAGAAGCGCCGGCACAACGAGACCGCTGCCGAAACGGGAGCCGACCGCGCTCCTTGCCGGCGGCACCGGCTCAGGGTTGGCTCAAAAAGCGCGCGGTGTTGATCGCCTCCCGGGCTTCTTCGAGGCGCCCTACGCGCTGTAGCAGCACAGCCAGCCGACGCCACCGGTCCGGGTCCTTCGGCGCCTGATAGGTGGCGAGTTGCAGCATGCCGACGTCCGCCTGAAGGGCTTGCAGGCTGTCCGCTTTCTCCAGATAGCGCCGCGCCTCCTCGCGGCGCCCCAGTACCATGAACGCCCGGCCCAGGTTGAAATGGGCGCCGGCATGCCAGGGCTCCTGGACGGCAACGGCCTCCAGGTACGCGACGGCTTCGGCGGCTTGCTCGGTCCGCAACAGATACGCCCCGACGCCATACCGGTACTCGGTGTTTTCCGGCTCCAACCGCAACGCACGCTGCGCATAGGCCAGGGCCTGCTCCGGTTCGCCGAGTTTTCCGTAGAGGTCGCTCATCCACCCGTACGCCTTGGCGTTCGACGAGTCGACCGCCAGCGCCTGCGTATAGGCCTGCCGGGCACTGTCGGCGCGGCCCAGCCGAGCGTACATCTGTCCTATCTGGAGGAGTACCGCCGCCCGGCCCTCTCTCTCGTCGCCGGAATCGGCGTGCCGTTCTCGGGACGTGGTTCCGTCCAGCATTTCCTCTTCGTTGCGATAATACGCGAGGGCGGTGCGATATTGCCCCTGGAGAAAAGCGTTGTGCCCCAGATTGTACCAGGCACCTGGATAGGCCGGATCCAGCGCCAGCGCCTGCTCGAAGGCCGCCCTGGCTTCTTCAAAGCGGTTGAGCCTCGTATAGATACGCCCTCGGATAAAGGGAATATCCGCCAGGTCGGGCGCGTAGCGTGCCGCGCTGTCCGCCAGGGCCAACGCGTCATATAACACCCCCCGGGTGTAGGCACGCTGCATGGCGCTAAGCAAGCTGACGACCTGAGGGCCGAGCGCCCGTCGTTGTACCGCGGTAGCCGAAGGGGCTTCCGCCGGCTGACGATCTCCGGGCGCACACCCCGAGACTATCGACAGCCCCAAACCCAGGAGGAGCGCACCCAGGAGAACATCTACAAGGCTCTGTGTCCGCAAGAACGCCTGACGAGACATGCTTTCGTTAAAATCAGAGGATCTCCGGGGCCGGAACGCTCCCGACCGCCAACCGGCCTTACAACAGCGGGCATCCGGAACGGGTTGCACCCCGTGACGATCAACCGCCCCTCTCAACGCCCGGCGATACCGGCTCCCTCAACAATACGCAACGCCTGGTTGGCCGGCACGTCGGCGAAACGATCGACACCCCCGGCCGGCCAGTAGACCATCAACGAGTCCACCCGCCCGGCAGCCCCCAGCCCGAAGGTTATCGCCTGCTCCGACTGCGACAAATAGCTCGCCCCCGTGCGTACGCGCCGTTCCGATCGACGCCCTCCGAACACCGCGACGACGCGGGCACCCAGGGCATCGCGATTGCTCCGCTTCCCTTCGAGCCGTACGCGTAGCCACGAAGCCTCCGCGAGGTCGTTGCGCCACAGGTGAACCGGGCCGCCGTTCTCATTGATCAAGACGTCGAGGTCGCCGTCTCGGTCGTAGTCGCCGTAGGCGGCGCCCCGTGCCACCATCGGCTCGGTCAGCGGACCCGCCTCGGGAAGAACGACATCAAAGAGGCCGTCGCCCCGGTTGCGAAACAGTTGCGCGGGCTGCCGAAACGTGATGCCTTCTTCAACGCGCCCGATCTCTTCGGTGATGTGCCCGTTCGCCAGGAAAAGATCCAGGTCCCGGTCAAGGTCTACGTCGAAGAGAAACAGCCCGAAGGTTAACGTCTGCAACGACGGCAGGCCGACCCTGGACACCGCGGCGCGGTCGATGAAGAGCCCATCGCCGGCATATCGGTAGACGCCTACCATCTCCTTCGAGAAGTTGCCCACGAAGATCGTCGGCTGCCCGGTGTCGTCCACGATGCCTACGTCGATGCCCATGCCGGCCCTGGCGCGGCCGTTTTCGTCGAAGGCCATCCCACTGAGCATGCCGATCTCTCGAAACGTGCCGTCGCCCCGATTCTCGAAGAACAAGTCCCGTTGCGTGTCGTTGGCGACGACGAGGTCGGACCAGCCGTCGCGGTTGAAGTCGGCTTCGGCGACGGCCAGCGTCTTACCCGGCACCGACCCAAAGCCGGCCTCTTCCGTCCGCTCGACGAACGTCCCGTCGCCCTCGTTGCGATAGAACTGCCCGGCGAGGCCCTCGTAGAGGGTCGGGGTGCAGTAACTCCGAATCTGCGTCCCGATAGCCGTGCAGAGCAGATCCTTGTCGGGCGACCAGACGACGTAGTTGCCGACATAGAGGTCGATATGGCCGTCCCGGTCGGCGTCGAAGAACAGGGCCGATGTACTCCAGCGTGGTGTGTCGCCCAGGCCGGCCGCCCGGCCCACTTCGGTGAAGACACCGCCGTCGTTGCGAAAGAGCTTATTCTCGGCGAGGGTCGTGAGGAAAACGTCCGGGTCTCCGTCGTTGTCGTAGTCAGCCGCCGAGAGGCCGAAGCCGTAAGCGGCAATCCCGGCCAGCCCTGCGGCCTCGGTTTGATCCGTAAAGGTGCCGTCACCGTTGTTTCGGTAGGCGGCGAGGGCCGGCACCGGGCCGGCACCGGACCAGGTACCGCCCCCGACGAGCAGGACGTCGATCCATCCGTCGCCGTCGTAGTCAACGAAGCCGACGCCGCCGCCCATCGTCTCGGGAAACCACTTGTCGCCGACGGCCCCGGTCACATGCCGAAAAGTGCCCAGGCCGGCGGCCTCGGTGACGTCGGTAAAGACGGTGCCGCCGACGGCTTCCGGGACCGGCCGGCCGCCTTCTGCTGCACCCCCCTCCTCTCCCGGACCGCACCCGACGAGCAGCACCAGGCAGGCTCCCGGCAACCAGGGCAGGCATAGCCTGTATGCAAGCAACCCGTAGCGCATGCGACACGTCGTTGACAAGAGGACCCGGAGGAATCGTCGGTGTTTCAGGGTTTGCCTGTTATCGTGTTTGCTTTCGTCTCCGGAGCCCCGGCGGCCTTGCCTTAACGTCCAGCAGGCCGGCAAGCCGGGCATCGCCCCACGCGTCAGCGCCATGCGTACCGAGGGTCAACGATCGGTCTCATCGTCTCGTTGCGCCTGAAAGTTGAGCACCCAGGGGGTGCTGTCGTATTCATAATAAAGGCGGAGTTGATTGCGCTCGATCTCATACGAAGTCGCCGTGGACAACGCATAGTAATACTCGAACCATCGTGATCCGTGCGGATACCAGTGAGGGTTGTCGTAAAAATCGAGCAGGCGGATCGATAAAGAACCGTCCTGCTCGACCTTGTAGGTAGCGTGGTACGCAGCATCGCCTCTCGCATTCACTTCATCGAAGGCGAAGAGGAGCCCTTCGAGGCGCTCGTCTTCGAGGAACATGAGCGTTATACCCTGCGGGCCGCTGCCTCGCTGAATCCCGTCGGGCTGTTCAAACGAGGTGAAGACCCATTCGACGCCAACCAGGTCATACGCGGCTGCCGGGTCTTCACCTTCGAGGAGGCGGGTACACCCTGCGCCCAGGAGGGCGATCATCAGAAGGACCATGCTACCTTGTTTCATGGCAACTCCGGTCTTGGCCTGTAAAAAAACAACCGCCTCTCGCTACCGGCCGAGGCATGGAGGGTGTACCCGGCTACCCGGTTTCGGGTTCTGGATTTTCTTGCTACTCCAACCCCGCCATCACGCCGGCAGGGTGATCACAAACGTGGCCCCTTCGCCCTCGCGGCTTTCGACGGTCAGGGTACCTCCGTGGCCCTGGGTGACGATGTCGTAGCTCAGCGAGAGCCCGAGCCCCGTACCACGCCCCGTCGGCTTCGTCGTGAAAAACGGCTCGAAGATCTTCGCCTGCACCTCGGAGGCCATGCCGGGTCCGTTGTCGGCAATGCGGATCTCGATGCCGGCTTCCACCCGCTCCGTCGCCACCGTCACCGTCGGCGTGTACGCTTCCCCGGCCTGCCCGGCGTGCTCACCGACCGCGTCGAAGGCGTTCGAAAGCAGGTTCAGGAGCACCCTACCCAACTCTTGCGGGATCACCGACGTCTGGCCTACCGCCTCGCTGTAAGCCCGCACGATCTCGACCGCGAAGCCCGGCGTCGAGGCGCGCATTCCGTGAAAGGCCAGGTTCACGTATTCCTCCACCAGCACGTTGATGGCCGCCGGCACCCGCTCGGAGGCACCGCCCCGCGCGTGCTGCATCATTGCCCGTACGATGTCGTCCGCCCTGCGGCCATGCGTGGCGATGCGTCCCGCGTTGACCCGGATGTCGTCGAGGACGTCTTCGACGTCGGCGAGGCGGACGCCGGGGTTTGCGGCGAGTTCGTCTTTGAGTTCCTGGACGAGTTCTTCGCTCAGTTCGGCAAAGTTGTTGACGAAGTTGAGCGGGTTCTTGATCTCGTGCGCGATGCCGGCGGTGAGCGCGCCCAGCGAGGCCATCTTTTCAGCGTGGATCAGTTGCTTCTGCGTGGCCTTGAGGTCGGCCAGCGCTTCCTCCACCTCGGCCTTGGCGACCTCCAGCCGTTGGAAGTCGTCATAGCGCGCATAGGCCACGGCGAAGGCATGGGCCAGGGCTTGCACCGTCTCGACCTCCTCCGGGCCCAGCGGCTCAGCGCTGCCGACGTAGAGCATGCCCTGCGTGAACGGCACGAACTGCAAGGCCAGCGACGCGGGCAGCGTCTCGGGGTTCGGATCGGCTTCTCCCGCCTCCGGAGGCCCCTGCTCGCCCATCGTCTGCACCCAGGCCGTGAATCGATCCCGGTCCCACTGCTCTGCGTAGACTTCACAGCACCGCCAGTGTTCGACGGCCCGGCGTGCGGTCTCGCTGCTGCCGAAGGGCAGGTGGAGCCTGGCGATAGATCGGCCTTCCGGGGTCGAGAGAGAGGTGTGGACGTATTGGGTGGCTTCGTCCATGATGAAGACGCCGCAGCGGAAGAACGGCACGCCGAGGGTGGTCAGCTCGCGCCACACGAGGGGCGTGATGTGCTCCAGGTCGTCGGCCGTGCGCATGGAGGCGATCTCGGCGCGGACGCGGTCGAGGGCAGCCTGCCGGGTGGCTTCACGGGCGCGCACCTCGGCCTCCTTCAGCTCCAGAAAACGCCGGTACGTGAGGTCGAAGACGCGGGCAAAGCGTTCGAGCACGGCCCGATCTTCGGCGCGAAGCGGCTTCAGCGTATGCGCCAGCAGGCCGCCGTGCGTGAAGAAGAAAAAGTTGAAGCATACCTGCGTCGGGTACACGCCCTGCTGCACCTCCGCCGCCGCGTCCGGCAACCGTACCTCGGTACGCCCCAGGAGAAAGTGAATCAGCGCATCGAGTTCGGCGCCTGAGAAGGTGCAGGTGAGCGAAGCGGGATGACCTTGTCTCCAGGCGGCAAACGCGTCCTGGAAGTACGGGATGGCTTCTTCCGACAACAAACCCGCTTCCTCGATGGCCCGGCCTTCCTTCGTGGTATGCCAGAACTGCCACAGGGAACGCTCGGCTTGCTTGATGGCGAAACCACATCGCCTCGGCACGATGCCGAGCTTTTCCAACTCCTGAAACACCACCACCGAGGCATCCGCCAGTTCGTCGCTGCGATGCATCGCCATCGCCCGCTCGCGGACGCGGTCGAGGGCGGCTTCGACTTGAGCCTGCCGATGCGCCGCCTCCAGGGCTTCGCGGTGCTCCTTCAGGGCCTCGGCATGCTCGGCCACCAGCCGTTCCAGTTCCCGGTTGCGCGCCTGTAACGTATCGAGGGTAGCTGCGTGATCGGCCATGGCAAGGTCAACCTCGGAGAGAACAGAGAAGAACAGAGATACACGGCTCCCTGTCACGATACGGCTTCAGAACGCCTTCAGAATCGGGGCAGCGCTCCGTAATAGCAAGGCCCCCTGTCGGCTATCTAACCCGGTATCCAGAATCGCTCGGCCGGGTATGATCCGCACGCGTGCAAGGCGTACGCCCGCAACCGCCCGGCGAGGGCCTCCTCGTCGCCGAAGAGCATCGCCACCTGCGAACGATACGCCCCGGCCCCGTCGATCTTGGCCTGCATGTCGTCTTCGGAGAGACGAATGCTTCGGGGAGCCAGCGAAGGCCACGCGGCCACGGTAGCCGCCAGCGTGGAGGTATTGGCCGGGTCGAGAGGATGCGGATGGTCGGGTTCGGCATAGGGGTAGTCTTCGAAAAAAACGACCCGCCATCCGTGCGCCCGTAACACCCGAGCCGCGCGATGGACGACCTGGTGATCTACATGACCCCCTACGGTAAGCGGTGCGTACAGCGTCGTCTGCGGACCGCCGGCGACCTTCTCCTGCACAGCCGTGGCGATCTCTGCAGCCAGCGCTTCGTCTCCGGGATGAACCCGTCCGAAGACCTCAGGGAGGCTCGTATAGTACCAGGAGCCCCGGCCCGCCCTCCGGTAGATACAATCCGTAACGCCGAGCCACAACCCGTCTGCCCCCAGCCGAGCCAGCGCGGCACGATCCTCGGCACGCCGCAGGGCCACCACCTCCTCGGGGCTCCCCATCAACGCATGCAACCGCTCGGCGACCGAGGAGAACGACAGGGTCGCATCCGGCACCGCCGCACACACGGTGACGACCAGCACCGCCTCGCCCCGGCGACGTTGCTGGTGGATAGCGCCTCCACACGAAAAAACCGCGTCGTCGAAATGGGGAGAGAGATAGACGTGGTCGTAGGGTTTCATGGGAGTCTGCGTACCGGCCCCGTCGTCAGGTGTAGAGGTGCGCCAGGCTCCGGCGATAGCTTTCGTAAAAACGATCCAACTGCTCTTCGGCACTCACATTGCCGATGAACTGATGGCTGGGCAACACCTCGGGCTTGTGACCGCGCGCCAGGAGACGTTCGGCCACTTCCACGCGCAACATGTTCATCAGCATCCCGCCCGTAACCGTCGAGACCGGCCCCGTACGCCACGCCATCCCGGCCAGCTCGGACACACAATCCCCGGCGGGCGCATGGTTGTCGAGGACGACGTCGGCCACGTCGATGAGTTTGTTGCCGGATGAATGCGCCGGCGGCGATTGTGCACAGTGGGTTCGCGAGACCACGCCGATGACCGGCATCCCCCGTGCCTTCGCCCCCAGTGCCATCTCCACGATCAACGGGCGGATGCCGCTCGTCGAGATCACGATGAAGGCATCGTGCGGGCCGAAGGAAAAACCCTTTAAGATCTCTTCGGCATAGCCTTCTACCTTTTCCAGGTGCAGAGGCCCCCGCAGGCCGTTCGTCCCCACAATGGAGGCATGGTTGGATACCGCCAGTTCAACCAGGGCGAAGAAGCCGACGAAGCCGCCCTGGCGCGGCGTCATTTCCTCGCACATCATCCGCGAATGGCCCGCTCCGAAGAGGAACACGAGCCCTCCCCGGGCAATGCGCTCTGCGCAGATCTCCGCGGCGGCTTCGATGTGGGGCAACTGCGTATCTCGTAGCTGTTTGAGCAGGGCGGTTGTCCGCTCATAATAGTCCAGTCCGGCTCCCATGCAACAGGTAGGTTGGTGTGAAAAGGTAGGGCCATCACAGGCTGGGGAGAAGGTATTGCCTGCCGCATCGAACGTCAAGCGAGCCCCCCGGCGATGGCCCGCCCGGGTAGCCGGTCTTTTGCTAAAGCCGCCCTGCCTGCCCACACCGGTAGCGCTTCCTCCGCCCGGCGCGACGGCCGGCTGAAGCAACCGGCACACATTTTGTTCTACCCTACAACCTCTTAGATGCGACCCGGCCGGACCGGCGTACCCTTGCTCGCCGATTATCGCGGCTCCCCACCGTGGGACGGTGCCTGGCTGTCTTGGCGCCACCCCTAGCCATCTCTACCCGATGGCCCTACCCTCCGAAAGACGAATCTACGTGAGAGGGCTTGCTCGCTCACACTCGATCCCTGCTTCGCTCGTCGCATGGCTGGTCTGGTCAACCATGGCCTTTCTGCACGGATGCGGCCCCGAGAATCCGCCGATCCTGACAAGCATCGAGCAGGTGCGCAACCTTTCCGATGAAGAAGCCAACCAGGGGTGGCCCGTGCATCTACGCGGCATCGTTACCTATATAGATTTCGCCCGGAACAAGCTCATCCTGCAAGAGAAAGACGGCGTCGGCATCACCGTCGACCTCTCTACGACAAACGTGCCGGTGTTCTTCGGCCAGGCCATCGCCGTGGAAGGTTTTTCCAGCGTCGGTGGTTTTTTCCCCCTCATCATCAACCCTACGCTGGTCGATTACGGCCCTGCCGAGCAACCCGCTCCGCGCCCGCTCCGGGCCGAGGATCTGGACGAGAAAGAACACTATCACCGGTGGGCTCAGGTAGAGGGCGTCGTGCAGTCGGCAAACCGAGACTCCCATGGAAGCATCGTCCTGCACGTCGCTTCGGACAGCCCCGCAACCGGCAAGCACCTCACCATTTACCTCGAAGACGAAACAGCGGTCGATTTTGAGGCGCTGGTGGATGCCCGCGTACGCTTTCGGGGCGTAGTCACGACGACATTCGACGCGCGTGGACGGGCCTTCCAACGTCGCCTCTCCCTGCAGTCGGGAGCCCTCATCGAGGTGATGGTGCCGGCCCCCGAGGATCCGTTCTCGATACCCGCCCGTGCCGTCGACCGCCTTACCGAGGGAGAAGCGGTCCATGGCATCGGGCACCGGGTCCGTGTTGAAGGCCTATTCGTCCGCCGCGAAGCGGACGCATTGTATATCCGGGACATCACCGGCCTGCTCCGGGTCGAAACCGCGCAGCAAACCTTTCTACAGCCCGGGGACTCGGTGGAGGTGCTGGGCTTCCCGGCGGGGACGGTCTCCGAACCCCTGCTCCAGGACGCCCGCTACCGTCCCCTCCTCAGGGAGAACACGCCGGCGGATACCCCCTCGGCGCCGGCGCATGATCTCCCCGTCCTTACCCGTGTGGCGGACGTCCGGCACCTGACGCCGGCCCAGGCCGACCTGGGCTACCCGGTCCGCCTGCGCGGCGTCATGACGTACGCCGACCTGCACTGGACCAACATTCTGTTTCTACAGGACGAAACGAGCGGCATCTTTGTCCTCAACCTGTCTCAGGATAGTTTGCGTGTACGGGCCGGGCAGCAGGTCGAGGTTACAGGCATTACCAGTGCCGGAGACTTTGCCCCCAGCATCGTCCGGCCCGCGTTTCGCATCCTGGGGCAGGGTGCGATGCCTGCCGTGGTTCCTGCTTCGACTGAACACCTGTTCACGGGCGTCGAAGATAGCCAGTGGACCGCCGTGGAAGGCATCGTGCTGGCCGTGAGCCGGGGTGACGGCGGCCACCTCATCCTCGACCTGCTCGCCGGCCTCCGCCGGTTCAGGGTGCTCATCCCCGACCCGAAAGGGCAGCCGTTGCCGACCCATCTTGTCGACGCCAGGGTGCGCGTCCAGGGCGTCGCCGGCACCCTGTTCAACACCCGCCGCCAGATCTTAGGCATCCAGGTGTTCTGCCCGGGCCTGGACTACGTCTCCGTCCTCGTGCCCGGCACCCCCGACCCGTTCCTGCTCGCCGTCAGCCCCATCAACACCCTCTTGCAATTCGTACCCGCCGAAGACCCGGGGCATCGTATCCGCGTCCAGGGCACCGTCACCCTGCAACAACCCGGCTGGGACGTATTCGTGGCGGACGGCTCCGGCAGCGTGAAGGTACACCCCGCGACGCAACAATCGTTGCAGCCGGGAGACCGGGTAGACGTCGCCGGGTTTGCGACCACCGAGGGCTTTACGCCCCTGATCCAGGAAGCCGTCGTCCGGGTAACCGGCAACGGCCCGCCACCGCAATCCCTGCCCATCGTGGCGGAAGATGCCCTGGCCGGGGATTTCAACGCCCAGCTCGTTCACATCGAGGCCTTCTTGCTCAACCGCACGGTGAACATGGCGGAGCAAGTATTTATTTTGAACGCCGGCAGCCATACCTTCAATGCCCACCTCGACCTGGCCCAACCCGGAAACACCCTGACGGCTCTCCGTAAAGGAAGCCTGCTCCGGATAACCGGGATCTGCCTGGTTGAAGCCGCCTATTCCAAGCAAGACCGCAACCTTGCCCGTCCGCAGACCTTCAGGCTTCTCCTTCGCTCGGCAGACGACATCGCCGTCATCGAGGACGCACCCTGGTGGACGCCGCGCAACACCTTCGGGCTGCTCGGCGCCATGACGACCCTGTTCCTGGCTGCGTTCGGGTGGGTCACCATCCTGCGGCGGCGCGTCCAGGCCCAGACCCAGATCATCCGGACCCAGCTCGACCGGGAAGCGACCCTCAAAGATGCGGCGCAGACGGCCAACCGCGCCAAGAGCGAGTTCCTCGCCAACATGAGCCACGAGATCCGCACTCCGATGAACGGGATCATCGGGATGACGGAGCTGGCCCTGGACACGGCCCTCGACGACGAGCAGCGCTCCTACCTCGAAATGGTGCACAGCTCTTCGCAGACGCTGCTCACCCTGATCAACGACATCCTCGACTTCTCCAAGATCGAGGCCGGCAAACTCGAACTCGAAACGACGGCCTTCAGCCTCCGGGAAAGCCTCGGCAAGACCATCAAGACGCTCGCCATCCGGGCCCACCAGAAAGGGCTGGAGCTGGCCTACGACATTCCCAACGAAGTCCCCGACGCGCTCCTGGGTGATCCGATTCGCCTCAACCAGATCGTCGTTAACCTCCTCGGCAACGCCATCAAGTTTACCGAAGCCGGCGAAGTGGTAACACGCGTCGCGCTTCATGCGCAAACGGGCGACGGGGTCGAAATCCGCTTCTCCGTCTCGGACACGGGCATCGGCATCCCTCCGGAGAAGCAGGCACTCATCTTCGAATCCTTCTCCCAGGCGGACAGCTCGACGACGCGCCGGTTCGGGGGCACGGGGCTGGGCCTGACGATCTCGAAGCGTCTGGTAGAACTCTTCGGCGGCCGCCTCTGGGTGGAAAGCGAGGCCGGCCGGGGCAGCACCTTTCACTTTATCGCCCGGTTTCGCCTGAATCCCGAGCCGCTGCTAACGTGCATCCCCGCAGCACTGCCCCCTTTGCACGGCCTGCGGGTGCTGGTGGTGGACGACAACGCAACCAACCGCCAGATCCTGGAGACCAGGCTTCGGACCTGGCACATGCAGCCGACGCTGGTCCACGACGGCCCGTCGGCGTTACGCGCCGTCCGGGAAGCCCGTGCCGCCGCCGCCCCCTTCGCGCTCATCCTGCTCGATTTTCACATGCCCGAGATGGACGGCCTCATGACGGCCGAACGCATCCGGGCCGCCGCGCCTTCCTACGACGAAACGATCCTGATGCTCACGTCGGCAATGCGTTCAAACATCCAGACCCGTTGCCAGACGTTGAACATTGCGGACTGCTTGATGAAACCCTGTGCGCCGTCCGAGCTTTTCGACGCCATCGTCACCGCCCTGAAGGCACAGCCTCCCGCCCCGGCAACGGCGCCTGCGCATCCGGCCGCCCCCGTGCCGGGCCCCGACAAGCCGTTACGGATCCTGCTGGCCGAGGACAACAAGGTCAATCAGGTGCTGGCTATCACGATGCTTACCCGTCGCGGGCACCAGGTCTCCGTAGCCACCACGGGCCGGGAAGTCCTGGCCGCATATGAAAAAGAACCGTTTGACCTGATCTTGATGGACGTCCAGATGCCCGAGATGAACGGTCTCGAAGCAACCGCAGCGATCCGCCGCCTGGAAGCCTCTTCGGATCGGTGCATCCCGATCATCGCGGTGACGGCCCACGCCCAGGAAAAAGACCGACAAGCCTGTCTGGAGGCCGGAATGAACGGCTATATTTCGAAACCGATCCACTTTAAAAAGCTCTTTGCTCTGATGAGAGATCTACACGCACCCGGCCCGGCCGATCACGATAAGACGAGCATCGATCACGCCCCGGCCCGGCCTTACGACGAAGACCCGATCTTCGACCGGGCCGCTTTTCTTCAGATGTCGGGCGGCGACCCTGACCTCATGCAGGAAATCATAACCTTGTTCGTTGACACGGCGCCGATGCAATTGGCTAGCATCCGGCAGGCACTCCAGCAAGACGACCGAGAAGACATGAACATGACGGCGCACAGCCTCAAGGGTGCCGCCGGCAACCTGTACGCCCATGCTACCTATTCAGCGGCCCATCGGCTGGAGGAAGTATCCCTGACGGCCGACGCGCACACGCTGGCAGCCATCGTAGAGACCCTCGATCAAGCACTCCGCCGCCTCCTCGTCGTGTTGACCGTACCCGACGCAGGCACCCTCCCGGAAAAGCGTGACAAGGGTGAATCCGACGACCGGGTTGCCCGCCCGGCATCGACTGTCCACAGGACTTCTACCGCACCAGAAGCATCGTCCGCGCCGCAATAAACGTCCCCATCTCCAGGCGGTAGAGGTATAACCCTGACGGTAACGGCCCGGCCTCAAAAACGGCCTGGTGCCGCCCCGCCGACATCGGACGGTCTACGAGCGTGGCGACGACCCGACCTGTCAGGTCGTAGACTTTCAAACGCACATGGGCCGGTGCAGGAACGTCGAAGGCAATGCGGGTGGCGGGGTTGAAGGGGTTCGGGTAGCTGGCATAGAGGGCCGGCCTCCCCGGCACGCCTTCGGCCCGCTCCGGCTGCGGCGCGTCAATACCTGTGGGCATGGCGTCGGAGCGGAGCGGGCGACTGATCAACGTCAACGCTGGTACGACCGGGCTGGTGATTTCGCAGTGATACGTCGCGTGGACGGCGGCCGCCTCGACGATCAGCGTATCCGCCGTCTCGCCGTCAAGGAGCATCCCCTCGCGGAACCACTGATACGCATTCTGGCTTCCCTCAACCGACACGGAGAACGTCACCGTCGGCTCCGTGCGCTCCAAACGGGTCTCCACCGTATCTTGCGGCGCGTAGGCGAAGCGACCGGCCGCCAGGGCTACGTTCGGCTCAAGGTCTTCGAACGTCAGCCGGTTGTTCGCGACGCTGACCGTGTCCAGCGCCGTCAACGCCGAGAGGTCGGGCAGGTCTTCCAGCCGATTATCGTTGAGGAGGAGGAACATGAGGGTGGAACGTGCGGCCAGGGCGGGAGGCACGTCTCCCGTCAGCGCATTGCCGTCGAGCAGCAGGGCGAAGAGCAGGATCGGCCGCCCCAGCGAAGCCGGTATCGCGCCGGTGAACGCGTTGTCGCCCAGGTCCACGACCTGTAGACCGGGTAAAAAGCCGAGATTGTCTGGAATCGCCCCGGTGAACCCATTGCCGCGCACCAGCAGGATTTGCAACTGATCCAGGGTCGTCAGCCTGTCGATCGTGCCGGTCAACTGATTACCGTCCAGGTAAAGGTCCCGCAGGCGTGACAAGAATTCGATGGTCGACGGGACTGCCCCCGTCAACTGGTTGAAGCCAAGATCCAGTACCCGGAGCCCTCCCAGGGCCCCGAGGGTCTCGGGTATCTCGCCCGTCAGGGCATTGCCCATCAGGTTCAGCTCGACCAGGTTAGGCGTAAAGCCCAGGGCAGCGGGAATCTCGCCCGTCAAGGCGTTTTGAGGCAGATGCAGTTGCGTGAGGTTGGGCAACAGGGCCAGTTCCGGCGGAACCTCGCCCGTAAGCTGGTTGCCGCCGAGGTTGAGCACCGAAAGGGTGCTCAGGTTGCTCAACGACAGTGGAATGGTCCCTGTCAAGGCGTTTTGATCCAGAAACAGGACGGTCAGGCTGGGCATCGAGCCCATGGCTTCCGGAATCGCCCCTTCCAACTGGTTGCTGCCCAGGAGCAGCACGAGCAGGTTGGGCAGATCCGCCAGCCCTGCAGGGATCTCGCCCGTGAACCGGTTGACATCGAGGGCCAGTTGTTCGAGCGCGTCCAGGTCCGCCAGCCCCGCAGGGATCTCGCCCGAAAGCTGGTTGCCGCCCAGGTCGAGCACCCGGAGGTTGGGCAGGTCGTAGAGCGCCTCCGGGATCGTCCCGGTGAGTCGGTTGGACAGCAACAGCAACTCTTCGAGGTCGTCCAGCCGTCCCAGGGCTTCGGGGATGTCTCCCGCAAACGCATTACCCCACAGGCTCAGCCGCCGCAGGTCGACCAGCGCGCCGAGCGTATCCGGGATCGGGCCTCCCAGCACGTTATCGTCGAGTTCGAGCAGGACGAGGTTGCTCAACCGGCCAAGCGATTCGGGCACAGCACCCAGCAAGAAGTTCCGGCAGAGCACCAGCGTATCCAACGCCTCCAGATCGCCCATCTCCGGTGGGATCTGTCCGAAAAGACTGTTTTCGCTCAGGTCGACGGTCGTGACGCGCCCCTTGTCGTTGAGGCTTACGCCATGCCAGGTAGCCACCGGGCCGCTCAGCCAGTTCGTATCGAGCGACCAGTTCGCCCCGCCTGCCGCGTCGTACAGCGCCACCAGCGCGAGGGAATCCTGCTCGTGGGCGGCTACGGCGGCGGGTGAAGCCGTCGTAGCCCGACGTCGCCGTCGCTGCTCATGCGTCGCACCGCGCGCCTCGATACGTTGCAGCGGCGTAGCAGGGCGGGCCGCACGCACCCGTTCCGCCGCCGACCGCCCGCCGGACTGCTGGGCCTGTACCACCGGCGCCAGCCCTACGGCGAGCAGTATGAGGAAAACCCCGGGCAGCAACCGACGCCATGCGTACGAGGGCGGTGCGTAGATCCACTGCGTCCATGAACGACACCTCAAGCCGACCCGTTTGGTATTCATCTCGCGGCGCCTCAGCTAATCCAGCGTATGCACGGCCACTCCGATGCCCGAGTCGCCCATGCCGAAATACAGAAACCATTGTTCACGCAGCACCGCCAGTCCTTGTATGAACACGACGTTAGGCACCTGCCCGGTCTGTTCCAGCCGGGCCGTGGGAACCAGGAACGGCTCCTCGGTGCGCGCGATGAGCTTCGTGGGATCCGCCGGGTCGAAGAGGGCCTGTCCGCTGGCGTAGAGGAGGGCGCTGTCGGCAGCGTTGTAGAGGAGCAGGATGCCGTCGTCGGTCAGGAGCGGCGGAGGGCCGGGCTCCACCAGGCGAGCGTCGAACCGTCCCGGTCTCGGTCGTAACACCGGCTCTTCGAC
>Ga0302046_10002976_pt1 | contig 15533 bp, 17 predicted proteins | sample RVTome_11_FD_200261 | JGI IMG/M metagenome (GOLD analysis project Ga0302046, IMG submission 200261) | Soil microbial communities from uranium-contaminated site in the Upper Colorado River Basin, Wyoming, United States - RVT147D111 (version 2) ...
AGTCGCTATCAATGTCGCGTACATGGCACGCGGCGGGTGAAGACCGCCAAGGAGTCAGAAGATGAACAACAGTTTATTGGCCGGGCTCATCGTCGGCGCGGTAGTCGTGACGGCGGTCGGCGCCGTGGCGACCAACAGTGGATTCAATCCATTACAGAAGTACGCGAAGGTTGTCTCGGTGGAACCCGCATTCGAGACGAACCGCATTCCACGCCAGGTTTGTGGTGACCAAGCGACACTCGAACAGGCGCCCGTGAAGGACGAGAAGCGCATCGCGGGCACCGCGATCGGCGCGGTAGTCGGCGGGGTGCTCGGTAGCCAGGTCGGAAGCGGAGGCGGACGTGATGCCGCGACCGTTGCTGGCGCAGCGGCCGGCGGCTATGCGGGCAGCAAGATCCAGAAGCGCATGCAACAGGGCAATGTCCAGGAGACAACCGAACAGCATTGCGTGACGGTCTACGACACCGAGTCAGTCCAGGCCGGATACGACGTCACCTATGAGTTGGACGGCGTTCAAAAGGTGGTCCGGATGGACAAGGACCCCGGTGAACGCATTCCGGTCGAGGACGGCGAGCTGGTCCTGAGCAAGTCGTAAACGACGATCGTTCGCTTCGCCCGTCCTCGCGGCGCCTGCCGCGGGGACGGGCGTCGCCTTATGGGTCGATCACCCGCGCCGAAGCCAGCGCCACCCGGTACTGTTCCGCGTTCTGGAATGGCCCCAATCCCGTTGCGAATTGCAGCTGCTGGCCGGCGGCGAGCGTTCCATTGACGTTGCGGCGAAGTTCGCGCATGCGGCCATTGGCATCCACGTAATGGATCGCGACGGCGAGCCCGGTGACGGGAACCTGCGTCGGATTGCCGATGGCGATCACGAGCATCCCGCGCGGGTCGAGCGCGGCCTGGGCGCGGAGGTACTTTCCCGGATTCTGCGGGAGGTCGAGTCGCATGAGCGCCTGCGTCGCTGCCTGGCCGATTTCACCCTGGGATCCGGACGCGGCCGCGTAGTACTGCTTCGCTGCCTCGACATTGCGCGCGCGCGTGGCGATGTTGCCGAGCGCGTAATAGGCAGCGCCCGTCGGCAAGAGCTTGAGACTCGTCTCGAGGTCGTGGCGCGCGGCGTCGTCCTGGCGCTGCCGTTCCGCGATCAGGCCGCGCTGCAGGTGGTAGTAAAAGAATCCGTCGTTGCGCGCGATCGCATCCGTGTAGGCCTGCGTTGCGGCCGGATATTGCTTTTGAATGAGGTAGGCGTCGCCCTTGAGCGCGTGGAAGTGGCCCTCACCGGGCACGAGCTTGATCGCTTGCTCGGCTCTCGCGAGCGCGGCATCGCCCTGCTTCTTTGAGAGCGCCTTGCGACCTTCGTCGTAGGCATCGTAGGCCGGCTTGGTTTTCATCGATTGCGCCATGGCCGCCGTGTACGCTTCCACGCCCATCTCGCCGCCCGGCGGAAGCGCAGCCGCACGCTTGCGATTTGCCTCGAGCCGCTCCTGTGAAGGCGGATGGCTCGCAAAAAGACCTGCGAGCCAGCCGCTGTCCTTGCGCTCGTTCATTCGCACGAAAGTTTCCTGAAGGGTGACCGCACCCTGAGCGTCATAGCCGGCGCGCTTCATGTATTCGATGCCGTAGCGATCGGACTCGAGCTCGGCCTCCCGGCCATAGCGCTGCATCGCGAGTTGCGCCGCGAGGCCCGCTCCCGCCATATAGAGATTCCCGTAATCGCTGTCGCTCGCCGCGACCTGGGCCGCAAGCAGCCCGCCCTGCATCAGCATGCCGCGGCTCATCTGCTGCGCCGAGTGCCTCGCCGCCGCGTGGACGATTTCATGCCCGAGCACCGCCGCCAGCTCAGACTCGGACTTCAGTTGCGTCAACAAGCCGCGATTCACACCGATCTTGCCACCGGGCAGTGCCCAGGCATTCGGAATCGTGTTATTCAACACGACGAACTCGTACGGCAGCTTGCGGTCGCTGACGGCGGCGAGTCGGCCGCCGACGCGCTGCACGTAGCTCTGCAAGGATGGATCCAGGACGTAGTCGCCGCCCTCGGCCTGGCGCATCGGCGCGTAGTTTTTCTGGCCGATCGATAGCTCGGTCCCCTCGCCGACGAGCATCAGCTCCTTTTCGCCCGTGACCGGATTCGTCGAACAGGCCGCGAGCAACGCAGCCAGTGCGGCGACCGGAAGAAACCGCCAACTACTGTGCTTCATTTCAGTACCTCCAGCTGTCGACGTCCGCGTCTGGCGGCGCGGTTTCGAGAATGCGCTCGACGACCCAGGGCAGGACCATCTGCGGATAGCGCAGGCGCGAGTAGGCGTTCGCGCGCGTGGGGTCACCGTTCCAGCAGTGCTCGTGACGATCGCCGTACTCGACCACGGCCTCCGCCGGCGGTTCGGCGTTCTTCAGGAATTCCTCAACGCCGTAGACGGCATTGTTGAGGTAATAGTTGTCCATGTCCCCCGTATAGATCCTGAGTTTCCCGCGAAGTTTCGGGCCAAGGGTTGCCCAGTCGCGGCGCAGGATGTGCGCGAGGTCGTAGCGCTCGCGCCAGTAGGCGGCGGTCACTGGGTCGATTTCTCCCGTCAGCCGGTCCCAGATGCGTCGCGGGTAGCCGTCGGGTCCGACTGGCGAGTACACGGATTCCCAGGCGTCCCACTGGTCGCCGGACCGGCCCTGCGTGCCGAGCGTGAGCTCGTACCGATTCTGCTCCTCGATCGTCGTATCGACCTGCCCCAGCCAGTTGCGATGCGCGGGACGCGGCGTGCGCTTGTACGGGTTCGCAGTGAAATACGCGTTTTTGTCTTTGTAGATGTCGACCAGCACGTAGTGCTGGAAATCGATCGGGTCGGGGCACGCGATCCAGGCGCCGTTGTAATCGTCCGGGTAGAACATCTGCACGGCCATGGCTTCCCAGCCGCCGGTCGAGCCACCGTACACGATTCGCGACCAACCCGTACCGAGGCCCCGGAATCGCTTTTCGATTTCCGGAATCAACTCGTACTGGATCGCATCGCCGTAGGGACCGTTATTCGCGGAGTTCACCGCATACGAATCGTCGTAATACGGCGTCGGATGCTGGATTTCGACGAGCAGCACGCGCGGGAAGCCCACGGTGATCCAGTCCTGATGAGCCCGCCAGGCGTATTCCTGCTGGATGCGGTTGTAGCCATCGAGGCGAAAGCGTTTGCTGTATTCAGGCTTGAGATCGGGGTCCGGCGGTGTTTCGCGGAAACCGAATGGCTCAGCCGGGAAGTGGCCGTGCGCGATGACGAGCGGATAGCGCGCGTCGGGATGCGCGTCGAATCCCCAGGGCAGCCGCACCCAGGCACCGAGATACATGTCCCGGCCCCAGAACTTCGAGAGGCGCTCGCTGCGGATGCGCAGATAGCGAACGTACTCGGTCTCCTTTTTTTCGAATGGCTCGACCGGCGGGATCTTCTGGTCGAGCACGATCGAGACGCGCCCGCGACGCTTCGCCTCGATGCGGATCGTCTGCGGTGTCGAATAAAGATTGCCGGGCTTGCGGCTCCAGACCTGGCCTTCTCGCTGGTCGGGGGGCAGCAGGAGCGTCCAGCCGTCGCTCCGGGCGAAGCGCTCATAACGGTTGAATGCCGCCTGCACGCGGTATTCGCCCGCCGGCAGGTCGTCGAGCGAACGGATCGGGAATCCCGAAGTCCTGCTGTCCATCACCTGCCGCTTGCCTGCTTTCCAGGCCTCGGCGTCCACGCCGAAGAATGGAATCGCGTCGCCGTCCCAGATCACCTGCTGGCGCGGTTCCTTCTCTCCCTCGCCGCCGGGCGAGAAAATGAGCAGCAGGCGGCCCGTCAGCGGCTCGCCGCTCATTTCCTCAGGAAACGTGATGCTGAATCGCGGCGCGGCGAAAGCCGGGGATGCCGCCAGAATCAGCGCGATCGACAGGGGCGCGAAGCGAAAAACGTGAGTCACGCGAGGCGCAAACATCTGGATACCTCCCGTTGCGGCGATGCTAGCGCATGGGCGGCGGAACTTCGCCTCGCAATGCGCTGCACAGCTTGTCGAAATCGATGTTGCCACCTGAAACGACACAGACGATCTTGCCGTCCCCGGCCCGACCGGACAGCGCGCAGGCGACGGGGCAGGCGCCCGCTCCTTCCGCGATGATGTGATTGCGCTCGGCCATCAGCCTGAGCGCCGCAGCGACTTCCTCGAGCGTCGCGACCAGGCCGCGATCGACCAGCGCACGCGCGCGTTCGAACATCTGCGGGAACACGCTCCGGCTGCCGATCCCGTCGACGAACGAAGGACGGTATTCCACGATCTGCGGCGAGCCGGCCGCGAGCGACGCGGCGAGCGGCGCCCCGGTCTCGGCTTCCGCCGTGATCAACCGGCAGGCGGGCGCGAGCACACGCACGGCGGATCCGATTCCGCTCGTGAGCCCTCCCCCGCCCCAGGGAATGACGATCGCCTCGACGTCCGGCAGGTCCTCCAGGATTTCGAGGCCGATCGTTCCATTGCCCGCCATGACATCCGGATCGTCGAATGCGTGGATGAAAGTGCCATCGACTCCGGGGTACGCGCGATCCTGAAAGGTTTGCCACCAGCGCTCGAACGGCGCCTGGATGACTCGCCCGCCCAGCCGTTCGATCGCCCGGAGCTTGGTCGCAGGCGCCATGTCGGGCGCGATCACCGTGCACGGAATCCCGCGCTCGCGCGCGCACCAGGCGACTCCCTGCGCCATGTTGCCCGCCGATGCCGTGAGCACACCGCGTGCCAACTGGTCAGGGGGGATCTTCGCCATCGCGTTTGCGGCCGCGCGGATCTTGAACGACCCGATTGGCTGGAGGTTTTCGAGCTTGAGCCAGATTTCCGCGGGGGCGTCGCGGGCATTGAGCCGGACGAGAGGCGTGCGTATTGCGGATCCGGCAATGCGCGAGCGTGCCTGCCGGATATCGGCGAGAGTCGGAAGCATGATGGACGTCGATATTACCGGTAGTAAATGTCGCGTCCGCCGACTTTCTTCCAGACCTCTTCGATCTGGCGTGCATCGGCGTCAGAACGCGGCGCCACCATGATCAGGATGCCGCCCTTCTTGATGCCGGATTCGTACGCGCGGATACGCTCAGCCGGAATGCCCCAATTTCCGAGCGCACCGATCAAGCCCGCCGCGACGCCGGCTGCGCCGGCCGCAGTCAGCGCGACCGCGATCGGTCCCGCGACGAATCCGATGGTCGGAATGGCTACGGCGGCGCCAACCGCCGCGAAGATGGTGACCAGGATGCCAACGCGCCCGCCGGTCGGGCCGCCGAGCTCGCCGCCCTCCGCTTTCCTGCGCGCGAGCTCGCCCTTGACTTCGCTGTCATCGGACAGGAATTTCTTGCGCGTGCCTTCCGAAATTACGACGTTGACGACCCCGATCTCGTAACCGCGATCGAGGCAGGCCTGATACGCGCGCTCGGCCGAATCGGTGTCGGCGAAGAGGCCCGTCAACATCGGTTTCGTCGCTGCAGACAGGGCGGTCGCCATCGCTCCTCCAAGTCGGGCATTCGCCAGACGATCTCGTGCTGATCGTGCATGCGCTAACGAAGAGCTGTCTGTCGGTGGAGGACTACAAGGTTTCCGGCATGTATCCGCCGCGACCATGCAAGGATATGCGTCATGGACAACGTCCTGTCGTTGCAATGCCCGTACTGCGGCGAGCCCGTCGAGTTGCAGATCGACACGGGCGGCGGTCCGCACCAAGCCTACGTTGAGGATTGTCCAGTCTGCTGCCGACCGTGGCAGGTCGATGCCTGGATCGACGACAAGGGCTCCTGGCGGGCGACACTCCGGACGGGGGATGCCTGAGTTCCCTGGACTCCTAGCGCAATTCATCAGTGACATAATGGTTCATCCGCACCAACCGCGACAGGGAGCAAGAAACGAAAACAATCCTCACAGTCATGCTGTTGGCATTGCCGATGGCGGTGAGCATCAGCTGCAGTGGAAACAAGGACGCGGCGCCCCCCGCGCCGGCCGCGCAGGATGAGACGCCGGCCCAGGCAGAGGCCGCCGCACCCCAAAAGTCCCTTTACGACCGCCTTGGTGGCGAAGCGGCCATCAAGGCGGTGGTGGACGACTTCGTCGCCAACGTGGCCGCCGATACTCGCATCAACAATTACTTCGCGAACGCCAATCTCGACAGGCTCGAGGGACATTTGGTGAATCAGATTTGACAAGCGAGCGGCGGACCGCAGCAGTACACGGGACGCGACATGAAGACCGCACACGCCGGCATGGGAATCGACGAGCCGGCGTTCAGCACCCTGGTCGAAGACCTGGTGAAGGCACTCGACAAGTTCGCCGTTCCGGAGCAGGAGAAGAGCGAACTGCTGGCCGTGCTCGGACCCATGAAGGCCGACATCGTCGAGAACTGAAACCGGCACGCTTCGCCCCGGGAGGCCGCTCGGCCCACCCGCGCTAGGCGGCCACTCCGGCCATCTCTGCGTTATCGACCAGCAATCCCACGATTGCCTATTACGATTCAGCGTCGAACACCAACGCGGCAATTGGCTGGCGCTTAAGCCGAGAACCGGCAGAGAGATTGGCCCTTACCATCCAAAGATTCGCGCCGCCGAGCGCGCCGGCGGGCTATTCGCGGATCACTCCACTTCGACGTCAGCGTGCAGACTGCGGGTGACGGCTGATGTCGCCGTGCGGCGCACCTGCCATCAGCTTCCGAAAATCGGTCCCGCTGACGTGCACGAGGCCCCGGTGATCGCCGGCCTCGAAATAGACGTCCGACTCCTCCATGAGGCTGTCATCGAGAACGCTGTCGATGCCGTAGGCCGCGCCCAATGGAGGCACTGCACCCGGCTCGCAATCGCCGAACAGACTTTGCAGCTCATCCTCGGTCGCAAGCCCGAGCGGGCGCCCGAAGCGCCGGTGCATGGCGCCGAGGTCGACCCTTCGCGTGGCTGGCACCACCGCGATGACGAAGCCCTGGTCATCCTTCAGGACCGTTCCCTTCGCGAGCTGGGCGCCTGGGACATGCGCCGACTGCGCGGAATGCGTGCTGTCCAGGGTACGGGTATGTTCGATCAGCTCGTAGCTCACGCCCTCGCTAACGAGATGCTTCTGCACGGATGCTGCAATCGCCATGACTGGCCCTCCTGTGCGGCTGTCCTGATTGTTCGGTAACTATACGCTCGGGCGGCGCGAGACGACTCTCGTGGAGGGTTATGCTGGTGATATCCCGGCCGAGCGCCGCGCGCGCCAGTCAGGCAGGAGGTAGGATCATGGCGAGCATCAAAGTCCGGCAGAACGGGCCCTATCTGGTCGACGGTGACGACGTGACACTGCTGGACTGGAACGGTGTGTCGTATCCCATTCCGAGACGGCCCTTCGCGCTGTGCCGCTGCGGCGGCTCGTCGACGAAGCCGTTTTGCGACGGCACGCATTCGCGGATAGGCTTCGCGGCCGCACAAGCCGCCGTCCCGAACAGTCAGGACCGGCCGGCTTCGGCCGACAGGTGAGCGGATTCATGCAACGTCGGGTCGGTTCGCGGCCCGGCATTTGCCGGGATTGAGGCTGCGGATGGGTAAGTCGGACAGTGGCCGCAGTCGCTGGATCGAGGCATCGGATGTGATTCCGATGTTTCCCACGCTCGTATGGAAGTTCCAGCTCGAACCGCGGCTGCACGAAGCTATCGACGCGAAAGTTCTCGCTGCCCTTTCGGATCTTCGACGCGAGTTGCCACCGCTCGCGGCCGGCAAGGGCTGGCAGTCGGTTCAAACGCTCCATGAGCGCGATGACTTCAGAGCCCTCGTCGGCTGCGTGCACGACGCAGCGCGAGGAATTCTGCGATTCCTCAAGATCAGCTATAACGCCGTCGAGATCAGCGCCTGCTGGGCGACCATTCTGGCGGCAGGCGCATCACACAGGATTCACAATCACCCTAACAACTTCCTGAGTGGGGTCTACTACGTGTCGACCCACACGGGTGCGGACACCGTCAATTTCCATGACCCGCGCCATCAGACCGGAATCATCCGCCCACCGGTCGTGGAGCTCACGGCCGAGAATACAGACCAGGTCGTCGTGAACGTGAAGAACGGCACGTTGATTGTTTTCCCAGCCTGGCTGCAACATTCGGTCGACACGAACACGAGCGAGCACGAAAGAGTCAGCGTCAGCTTCAACGTCATGTTTTCTGCGTTCACCGAGCATCTCAGCAAGCCACTGTGGTAGAGCAGTAGCCCACTTGTTCAGGTGTGCAGCTCGACAATGTCGCCATCGGCCAACGGATGCTCGGGGCCCACATGCTGCCCGTCATAACCCGATCGGCCCCACACGCGCGCGTGCTTGAGCGTACCCGCGAGGTCCCGATGCACTAGCCGCGCGACGTCCGCAATCGTGTCGCCGCGGCGCAGCGTGAATGGTCGACCACGGTCAGGCGGTTTGCCCGGTGTTTTCGTGTAAACGCGCACGATGTCGAGATGGCCGAACAGCCACGCACCGACTTCTCCCAGTCCGTGACCAGTGATCGCCGATACTGCAAGTGCGGGATAGCGAAGTCCGCTGAGCTCGAGGAACGCGCGCAGCTCGGCTGGCGCATCGGCCAGGCGATCCGACTTGTTGGCAAGCAGCAAGGTGCGTATTCGCAGCGCGAAGGGATCTCCATCGTCGCTGCTCTCCTCACGTGATCCGTCGCGCGGTTCCCAACGATCGAGCAACGACAGGTTTTGCTCGCGCAGGACGGTGTGCACGGCTTCCACCTGTGCGATGCAGTCCGAATCGCCCAGATCGGCGACCAGTAGACACGCATCCGCCGTCTGCAATGTGTTTGCGAACCAGGACAAGGGGTGCACGGGCGACACGGGAGGCAGGTCGAGAAGCTGAAAGTGCACATCCTCGTGCTGCATCATGCCCGGCTCGGGATACTGGGTCGTAAAGGGGTACGGGGCAGCCCGTGCATTCGATCCGGTCAAGCGCGCGTGCAACGACGACTTTCCTACATTCGGCGCGCCAATCAGCGCCACTTGCGCCGCGCCTTCGGGACGCACGACCAGGACGGGACCACCGCGCGTTCCGCCTTTTTTCGGACGCTCCAGCTCATCTGCAAGATTCTTGATCCGGCGCTTGATATCCGCCTGCAGATGATCCGTTCCTTTGTGCTTCGGAATGACCCGCAGCATCTCGCGCAGCCATTCCAGGCGCTCTTGAAGATCACGCGCTTTGCGGAAGGCCGCTTCTGCGGCCTTGTATTCAGGCGTGAGATTGGCGGGCATGTCTATTGCGACAGGCGCAATGAACTCAACCGGCCATGGCACCGGTCGGCAAGGGGTCAGGCGATCTCTCCAGCCAGGTCGGTACGGGCAGGCCTTTCGAGCTCAGGAACCCGGGATTGAAGAGAGTTGACTGATAGCGAAGCCCGGAGTCGCACAATACAGTCACGATCGTGTGGCCCGGTCCGAGCTCTCGTGCGAGCCGCAGGGCCCCGACCAAGTTGACGCCTGTCGATGCGCCGACGCACAGGCCCTCGTAATGCAGCGCGTCGAAGACCGCCCGCACCGTCTCGTCGTCCGGAACATGGTAAGCGAAATCGACGGCGAGTCCCTCGAGATTGCCCGTGATCCGACCTTGGCCAATGCCCTCGGTGATCGACGAGCCTTCCGCCTTCAATTCGCCGCGGGTGTAGTAGTTGTAGATGGCGGCGCCCGGCGGATCTGCGAGCGCGATCTTGACGGCGGGATTGCGCTCGCGCAGCGCCATCGCCACGCCGGCGAGCGTGCCACCCGTGCCGACGGCGGAGACGAATCCGGCCACCTTGCCGGCGGTCTGCCGCCAGATCTCTGGGCCCGTCGTTTCGTAGTGGCCGCCGCGATTCGCGACGTTGTCAAACTGCCGGGCCCAGATGGCACCATTCGGCTCGGTCAGCGCCAACTGCTTGGCGAGCCGCTCCGCCACGTGTATGTACTGATTGGGGTTCTTGTAGGGAACCGCCGGTACCTCGTACAGCGTCGCGCCGAGGGACCGCAGCGTATCCTTCTTCTCCTGCGACTGAGAATCGGGAATCACGATCACCGTGCGATAACCGCGCGCATTCCCGACGACGGCGAGTCCGATACCGGTATTTCCAGCGGTCCCCTCGATGATGGTTCCGCCCGGACGCAACAACTGCCTGCGCTCCGCGTCGAGTATGATCGCGAGCGCGGCGCGATCCTTGACCGAGCCGCCAGGGTTCATAAACTCCGCCTTGCCGAGGATGTCGCAGCCCGTCATTTCCGACAATCGCTTGAGGCGGATGAGTGGCGTGTTCCCGATCGAATCGACCAGGCCATTGCAGATGCCGATTGATTCCCGGTGCATCGGATCTCCGCTCTTTGGACGGCGAATCCCGCCGTCCCGGGCGCCGCTGGAGCCGTGGCTTCGCCCCATCGTCCGTCCCGCCCCCGGCGTCGTCAACGCAGCGCAAGCGAAGCCGCGGCAACACCGCGCTATGATCAAAGATGAAGTCGTGCACGTCGAGCAGCGGTGGGTGGCCTGGGCCGGACGGCGGTGGTTCAGTTCAGGGTCTGATCGAACGCGAACCCGAACGAACTGGAATGGAGGCTAGGGTCGGAATCGAACCGGCGTACACGGCTTTGCAGGCCGCTGCATGACCACTCTGCCACCTAGCCTTTCGGGGGCATTAAACACGAAACCCCGGATTTCCGTCCCGGGGTTTCAGGAGATTCTGGAGCGGGAAACGAGGCTCGAACTCGCGACCTCAACCTTGGCAAGGTTGCGCTCTACCAACTGAGCTATTCCCGCACGGCCGGCGCCAATCAGGAGGCGACATTTTAGGAGCGCACCCCGGGGTGTCAAGTTTGGCCGGAACCGCGCAAATCCGGCCCCGCCGCGTGCAGATAGGCCACCATCGACCACAGCGTGAGCACCGCGGCCAGCGCCGTGAGCCCGAGTCCGAACTGGTAGATCGGCAGTCCGAACAGGTCCTGCCGAAACAGCATCATCGAGAGCCCGACGATCTGCACGATGGTCTTGAACTTGGCGACGCCCGACACCTTCATCTTGTGGCGCGCGCCGATCTCGGCCATCCACTCGCGCAGCGCCGAGATCGCGATCTCGCGGCCGATGATCACCGCCGCCGTCAGCGTGACGTACCAGGTCGGGTCCTTGCTGACGATCAGCACGAGCGCCGTCGCGACGATCAGCTTGTCGGCAACCGGATCGAGGAACGCGCCGAGCGGTGAAACCTGGCCGAGCTTGCGCGCAAGGTAGCCATCGAACGAATCCGTGATCCCGGCGAGCGCAAACATCACGCCGCAGGCCATGTCAGACCAGTGATATGGCAGGTAGAAGAGCACGACGATCGCCGGTATCAGGGCGATGCGAATCGCGGTCAGAAGGTTCGGGATCGTGTACGGACCGCTCATCCGGCTCCAGGATGCAGATGCTCGAAGATCGCCTGTGCCAGCGCCGGCCCGATGCCGGGAGCCCGGGCCAGGTCCTCGACTCCCGCTCGCAGCACGCCTTGCAGCCCGCCGAACTGCCTGAGCAATGCGCGGCGCCGCGCGGGTCCGAGTCCGGCCACTGCCTCCAGCATCGAGGTCTGGCGCGACCGCGCGCGGCTCCGGCGATGGCCGCTGATCGCAAACCGGTGTGCCTCGTCGCGCGCGCGCTGGATGAGATGCAATGCCTTCGAGTCGGGCGGGAGTATAGAGGCCGGATTGCGGCCCAACAAGAAAATGCGCTCTTGTCCCGCGCGCCGGTCCGCGCCTTTCGCGACCGCGGCGACCGCCGGAATCGCAAGTTCGAGCTCCGCGAGCACGCTCGCCGCCTCCGCGAGCTGCCCCGCGCCTCCGTCGATCAGGAGCAGATCCGGAAGCGGCGCCACTTCCTGTTTGCGCCGCCGGTAGCGCCGCGCGAGCGCCTGCCGGAGCGCGCCATAGTCGTCGCCTCGCTCGACGCCCTCGATGTTGTAGCGGCGGTACTCCGCCTTGACCGGTCCTGAGGGGCCGAATACGACGCAAGAGGCGCTCGTCGCCTCCCCCTGCGTGTGGCTGACGTCGAAGCACTCGATGCGCTCGATGGGCTTCTCGAGCTCGAGAAACCGCTGGAGGTCCAGAAACTGCTCGGCCAGGCTCGCCTGTGTGGCGTCCCGCATGCGCAACGCGTTCGTCGCGTTCTGCATCGCGAGCGCTACCCAACGCTGGGGGAAACCGCGGCGCGCCGGGCCGATGCGGACCTTGCGGCCGGAGCGCTCCGTGAGCGAGGCCGCGAGCGTTTCCGCGTCCTCGACCGCATGCGAAAGATAGATTCGCGCGGGCGGATCGCGCTCAAGGTAGTGCTGTGCCAGGAATGCTGCCAGCACTTCGGGCGCGTCGCTGATCGGCGCGCGGGGATGGAAGGTCGAGGTTCCGAGGAGTTGCCCGCCCCGGATGAACATTAGGGCGATACAGAATTCACCCGCGGATTCGGCCACCGCGATGACATCCGTGTCGGTTCTGCCGCGCGCGCTCGTGACGATCTGCCGCGACTGGATGTCGGTCAATGCCGCGAGCTGGTCCCGAAGCGACGCCGCTCGCTCGAAGTCGAGGCGCTCGGCCGCCCGGTCCATCTCCTCGCCCAGACGCGCGGTTACGTCTTTGGCCCTGCCCTCGAGCACCATGATAGCGGACTGGACGTCGCGCTCGTAGGTCGCCGCATCGATGTACGCCGTGCAGGGCGCCGAGCAGCGCCCGATCTGGTACTCGAGGCAGGGCCGCGAGCGGTTGGCGAAGAACGTGTCCTTGCAGCTTCGCAGCTTGAATAGCTTGTGGAGCTGGTTCAGGGTCTCGTGCAGGGCGCTGGCCGAGGGATACGGCCCAAACAGCCGCCCCGGCAGGCGGCGCGAGCCGCGATAGAAGGAAAGCCGCGGAAACTCGTGCGCCGACAGGTGCACGTAGGGAAAGCTCTTGTCGTCGCGCAGGATGACGTTGAAGCGCGGGCGATGACGCTTGATGAGGTTGTGCTCGAGGAGAAGCGCCTCGGTGTCCGAATTCGTTACCGTGACTTCGATGCCGGCGACGACGCGCACCAGCGCCTGCACCTTGGGCTGGAGCTGGTCGGCGCGGAAATAGCTGCCGACGCGCGACTTGAGGCTCCTGGCCTTGCCGACGTAGACGATTTTTCCGTCCGCATCGAGCATGCGGTAAACGCCCGGCCGGTCCGGTAACCGCTTGACGAAGGCCCTCGCGTCGAAGTCGCTCACGGGGCCATGGTGTCGCGTCCGTCAGACCTCAAGCAAGTGGCGGGCCCTGGCGAAGACGCGGTCGAACATCGCGGGCGTCAGCCGCCGCGTATTCGTGTTCTGCCGGCTGCAGTGATACGAGTCGCGCAGCACTCGCTCGCGCGGCAGGGGATGCTCGGCGCCGTGCGCGAAGGCGAGTGCCGCCGGCTTCAGCCCGTAGCCAAGCAGCACGGCCGCGTGCGCGATGGCGCCCAAGGCGATCACGACCGCGCCCGGCGGCAGCACGGCGAGCTCGCGCTCCAGGTAACGGTTGCAGCGGCGGACCTCCGCGGGCAGCGGCTTGTTGCCGGGCGGGAGGCACTTCACCGCGTTACTGATGCGGCAGTTGACGAGACGCAGGCCATCATCGGCCGAAACGGAATCCGCGCGCGTGGCGAATCCGTGGGCGTGCAGCGTGCGAATGAGCAGGATGCCGGCATGGTCTCCGGTGAAGGGCCGACCCGTGCGGTTCGCGCCGCGCAGACCCGGGGCGAGGCCCACGATGAGCAGGCGATGCCGCGCGCTGCCGAACGGTGCGACCGGCCGGCAGTGATACTCGGGATGGCGAGCCTTCACCTCGTCGAGGAATCCCGCGAGACGCGGGCACAACCGGCAATCGGGTTCGAACGGCGCGCCCTTCACGCGCGTCACGCTGCGCTCAGCGCACCTTGAACTGCGCTTCCTCCGTGGACCCGCGCATGGCGGTGATCGACGAGGTCCCGGCGGTCACCGTCTGCGTGACGTCGTCGAAATACCCGGCGCCCACCTCCCGTTGGTGCTTGGTCGCCGTGTACCCCTGCGGCTCGGCCGCGAACTCCGCCTGCTGGAGCGCGACATAGGCGCTCATCTGCGTGTCGCGGTAGCCGCGGGCGAGCTCGTACATCGAGAAATTGAGCACGTGGAACCCGGCAAGCGTGATGAACTGGAATTTGTAGCCCATGGCGCCGAGCTCACGCTGAAACTTCGCGATCGTCGCGTCGTCGAGCTTCTTCCGCCAGTTGAACGAGGGCGAGCAGTTGTAGGCGAGGAGCTTATCGGGGTACTGCCGGTGGATTCCTTCGGCGAATTCCTTCGCTTCGTGGAGATCCGGTGTTCCGGTCTCGCACCAGACGAGGTCGGCGTAGGGCGCGTAGGCGAGCCCGCGCGCGACGGCCTGCGCAATGCCCGCGCGCACCGGAAAGAATCCCTCGCTCGAGCGCTCGCGCGAGGCGATGAATGCGGCGTCCCTTTCGTCGCAGTCCGAGGTGAGCAGCGTCGCCGATTCCGCATCGGTCCGCGCAACCAACACGGTCGGGACGCCCGAGATGTCGGCCGCGAGGCGCGCGGCTGCGAGCTTGTTGATCGCTTCCTGCGTGGGCACCAGCACCTTGCCGCCCATGTGACCGCATTTCTTCGCGCTCGAGAGCTGGTCTTCGAAATGCACCCCGGCCGCGCCCGCGGCGATCATCGCCTTCATCAGCTCGAAGGCATTCAGCACTCCGCCGAAGCCCGCTTCCGCGTCCGCGACGATCGGCTGCAGCCAGTCAATCTTGTTGTCGCCCTCGGCATGGCAGATCTGGTCGGCCCGCAGCAGCGTGTTGTTGATACGGCGCACCACGGAGGGGACGGAATCGGCCGGATACAGCGACTGGTCCGGATACATCTCCGCCGCCCGGTTCGCGTCGCCCGCGACCTGCCAGCCCGAAAGGTAAATCGCCTTCAGACCCGCCCGCACCTGCTGCATCGCCTGGTTGCCCGTGAGGGCCCCGAGCGCATTCACGTACGGCAGCGTGTGCAGGTATCGCCAGAGCTTTTCGGCGCCCAGGCGCGCGAGCGAATGCTCGACGTGCACGCTGCCACGCAGGCGCACGACGTCCGCCGCCTGGTAGGCGCGCGTGACGCCTTTCCAGCGCGGATCGTCCTTCCAGTTCGTCTCGATCTGGGCGGCCGACTGCAATGTCATGAATGCTCCCTGGTCAATCGATGTCTTCGTAGGCGTTGAGTGTCAGGAACGGCTGGAACGCCGGATTCGCGGTCAGGCGGTCGAGGTGCTCCGCGGCCCGCGCATAGTGGCCGGCATCGAATGCCGCATCGCCGGTTTCCGCGCGGATTTCTGCCAGCACGGACTTTGCCTCTTCGCGCACCCGTTCGAGCGTGACGGCGTTCCCATCCTCGAGCGGCGTCGAATGGCGCACCCACTGCCAGAGCTGCGCGCGGGAGATCTCGGCGGTTGCGGCATCCTCCATCAGGTGATGGATCGGCACGCAGCCGTTGCCTCCCAGCCAGGCCGCGAGATAGCGGATACCGACGTCGATGTTGTTCCGAAGACCCGCGC
>Ga0302046_10002977_pt1 | contig 15526 bp, 13 predicted proteins | sample RVTome_11_FD_200261 | JGI IMG/M metagenome (GOLD analysis project Ga0302046, IMG submission 200261) | Soil microbial communities from uranium-contaminated site in the Upper Colorado River Basin, Wyoming, United States - RVT147D111 (version 2) ...
GCGCTCACGCAGACGCTCACGGAGTGTCCACGAACCGGACGTACAGCTGTCCGCGGGCGTTCTCCACCTTCACGCCGCCGGCGGTCTCGCGGGTCGTGAGGTAGTCGACGTACAGCCTCACACGGATCCCGTCTCCCGACACGTCGAGACGAAGCGCGTCGCGCGGGATCGAGGAGGCGTCCCGGCCGTAATCGGGCGAGCGGGCGTCGTCGGCGGCCGCGAGCAGCGAATCTAGCCCCACGCCGAGTACCCGGCGCCCGTTTCGGGAGATGTCGAATCGTCTGTCCTCGGGGTCGACGGCCAGCTCGACCGTGTCGGCGCCGACGATGTGCCGCGAAGCGACGAGATCGACGTCCACGAGGGCGAAATCGTACCCCGCGATGTCGCGGACCTGATCGGCCCCGACCGCCTGGTAGTAGCGGAACTCGCCGTCCTCCCGCGGCCCGTCGACCGGCTCGATCCCGAGGTCGCGGATGATGAGGTCGGCCCTCAACCCCGCTTCGTACCGCTCGGAGGGCCCGGTTCCATCGCCGACGGTGTCGACCGTCGAGATTCCACCTTCGTACCACGGGTCGATGGCTCGAGTCCCGTGGTACCGAACGAGGTAGCGAAGCGTCGCCGTGATCTCCCGGGCGTCCTCGCGTCCGACGTCCGCCGCCCCGCGACGAATCGAGCCGTCCACCAGGATCCCGTTCGTCTCGAGGAGCCCCCGCAACCGGCCGAGCTGGCTGGAGCGCGAGGTGGCGTAGGCGGACCAGGGTCCGATGAACGTGATGAACGCGATCGCCGCGAGGCTCGCGGGAATGGCCTTGATGCTTCGCGAGCCGGAGACCGCGTAGTAGACCGCGATCGCGGCCAGCCACAGCGCGAGGGCGACAAGCAGGTAACGCCGCTCGGTGATCCCGTACTGCCCGACTCGCTGCCAGATCGCCATGAGCAGCATCACCACCGCCGGGAGGATCGCGACCCAGAAGAACCTCGCGTACCGGTCGATCCACGCGTGCTCGCTCCGCTCCCGCTCGGGGTGGACGAGCAGCAGCGACAGGATCCCGAGCGCCGCGAGCGCGGACACGAGATACCCGATCCAGCCGCTCGGCCACACCCGGGTGACGAGCACCCGGACCAGATACGCGCTCAGGATGACGAGGTAGACGCCGACGAGAGGGAGGAGGACGTATTGGGCGAACGCCCGCAATCCGGCGGGGTATTCGCGCAGCCGGTCGAGCGCCGCGACGTCGCGTGGAACCCCCGCCGCGAAGAACCACGTGTTGAACACGAACGCGATCACGATCCACAGCCGAAAATAGGATTCGCCGCTGATCGACACGCCGAGCAGGTTGTCGACCCCCGCGAGCGCGATCGCCAGCCCCGAGAACAGCGCCGCGGAGTAGACCGCGCCCAGCAGGAAGCGGAGAAACAGGGCGCGGTTGAACTGCCAGAATCCGTTGGGCTCGCGAAAGCCGAGGTGGGCGGACACCGCGACGAGGAAGTGGAGCCCCGCGTTGAAATGGAAGTACCTGAGCGCCGCCGTGTCGTCCGACCAGCCGCCCCAGCGCCAGTAGAACGCGGCGAGCACGCCGAACCCGACCGCGAGCGCGGCGATCTCACGCGCGCCCGCCCACCCGAACCGCTCGGCGCGCAGACCGATGGCGAAGAACAGGGGGAACCCGAGCGTGGCGCAGGCCGTGAGGCGCACCCAGCGGGACTGCTCGTCGGCGTCGATCGCGATGATCGCGGCGACCGCCGCGACGACGGCGCAGGCGATGATGAAAGGGAACCGCACCGCCGCCGCCCGCGCCGCCTCCGCGAGCCGATCGATCGAGGGCAGCTTCACAGACGGAACCTGCGCACGAGGGGCTTCTCGGTCTCCCCTTCGACGACCGCCTCCACGAGGAAGTACCGCTCGAGACCGGAGCCCCTGAGCTTGCGGCCGAGGAGCTCGTCGACCTGGAACACGCCGGCCGAGTTGCTCATCGACACGCTGATCCGCACCGGCTGCGTCTCTCCGGCCTCGATCCGGACCGATTCGATCGCGGCGGCCGAGACCGAATGGATGCTCGTCGAGCCCTCCGAGAAGGGGATCCGGGATCGGCCGTGCTCCATGTCGAGGGCGTCCGCGATCCGGAGCACGCCGCCCTCGACGGTGTGCGGAGACCCGCCCGAGCGGTGCGAGATGATCGCGTGCTGGACCTCGGCGCGGATGATCGTGTCGTACGGCGGCTCGTACACCCCCGCGAGGAGCTCGGTGAGGATGGGCTGCGCGACGAACAACGAGAAATCCTCGTGCCCCGTCCGGTGGATCGACATGCCGAGGTCGTGACACAGCGCCGCCACCGTCACGATCACCTCGGCATCCGTCGGCTCGAGGCCGTAGTGCTCCACCACGCTCGGGACGACGCCGCCCGCCACCAGCAGGCGGAGGATCCGGAGCGCGGAGTTGGCCACGATCTGGACGTGGACGGGTCCGTGGTCGGACATCCCGAGCCGATCGACCGCCGTCACGTTGGCCGCGACCCACAGGGCGTAGAGGTCGGTGCGGGCGTTCACGCGGTCGATGATCGCCGACAGCTTCGGGTTGTGCCGCACCGGCACCGTGATCGTGACGCGGTGATCGAAGCGCTCGCCCGGTCCGGGTCGGACGAATGCGGACGGACTGGCCATGACGGCATCCAGCCCTTCTTCGCCCGGACGCCCCCCGTCCGTCATGTCAGCGCGCGGACCTTCGCCAATCGCTCCGCGGCCTCCTCGAGCACGTCTTCCGTCTTGCAGAAGGCGAACCGGACCAGGTGCCTTCCGTCCTCCGGATCCCGATAGAAGCTCGACCCGGGCACCGGGGCGACGCCGACCTCCTCCGTCAGCCAGTACGAGAACTCGTCGTCAGGCAGATCCGACAGGTCCGAAAAGTCCGCCAGGATGTAGTAGGCGCCCATCGGTCTCTCGCACTTGAAGCCGGCCTCGACGAGCGCCGGGAAGAACAGCTCGCGCTTGGCCCGGTACGCCTCGCCGAGCTCCGCATAGTAGGAATCCGGCAGCATCTCGAGCGCGGCCGCCACCCCCTCCTGGAGCGGCGCGGCCGCGCCGACCGTCAGGAAGTCGTGCACCGTGCGGTTGGCGTCGGATACCTCCGGGTGCGCGATGATCGTCCCGAGACGCCACCCCGTGACCGCGAACGTCTTCGAGGCGCTGCTCACGGTGATCGTGCGGTCCCGCATTTCCGGGAGCGTGGCCATCGGCACGTGCTCGGCGCCGTCGTAGGTGATGTGCTCGTACACCTCGTCGGTGACCGCGTAGGCGTCGAACTCGCGGCACAGCGCCGCGATCCCTTCGAGCTCGGCCCGCGAGAACACTCGTCCGGTCGGGTTGTTGGGCGAGTTGACGATGATCGCGCGCGTCCGCTCCGAGAACGCCTCTCGGAGCGCGGCGAGGTCCACGCTCCAGTCGCTCGCGAGGGGCACGTAGACCGGCTCGGCCGCGCACAGCACCGTGTCGGGTCCGTAGTTCTCGTAGAAGGGCTCGAGGACGATCACCTCGTCGCCCGGGTCCACGATCGCGAGCAGCGAGCTGACGATCGCCTCCGTGGCCCCGCACGTGATCGTGAGATGTGCCTCCGGGTCGACGTCCATGCCGTACCACAGAGCGTACTTCTCGGCCAGGGCATCGCGATACCGCTTCGCGCCCCACGTGATCGCGTACTGGTTCACGTCGTCGTAGATGGCGCGCGCGGCGGCGATCTTGAGCGTGTCCGGGCAGGCGAAGTTCGGGAACCCCTGCGACAGGTTGATCGCCCCCTGCCGGTTCGCGAGCCGGGTCATCATTCGAATGACGGACTCGGTGTACCCGTGCGTGCGCGCCGCGGTGTGCATCGTCATGCGGAGAATGTGGCGTCCCGACACGTCACGGGATAGCCTGACGGCTCACCCGAAGTGCCCGGTGCAACCGTTCGCCGACTTCCGGCGTCAAATCCGCAAACGTCACAGGAGGGGATTCCGCGAGCCCGGTCGCCGATCGGCACGGAGGCGGGTCGGGTGGGCGAGGTGGACGCGCAGGCGTCCGGTCCCCGAAGCGCCGGGGCGGAGGCGCCCCGCGGCGAGCTGCCGGAATGGCTGGCGAAGGAGTTGTTCAGGATCTTCGTTTGAATCGCGAGGAATAGATGGCGGTTCCGAGGGGCCCTCGGTCTTCGGTCGAGCGTCTTCCGCTGGGAACTTCGGGCCGCCGACCCCCATGGGCGGGGTGGCCAAACCGACCACACGAACGACACGACCTGGTCACTCTCGCCCACCCACCGAAGGCCCGGGCTCAGCCCGGGCCTTCCGCGTTCCAGCCCGCCGCGGACAGCCCGGTTTCGACGCCCTGGCGGTCCGACCCCTCGTAGGCGAGCCAGACGATATCGCCCGCACGAAGCTCGACGCCGTCGTGCACCGGCAGCCCGACGTCGCCCCGACGGTAGGCGAGCGGCAGCACGGGCGACGCATCTCCCCCGGCGGCCGCCAGATCGGCCGGTCGCCGCGCCGGGTCGGCGCCTGCACGCCACGCGCGTGTGACGATCCGGCCCTGCCGGAGCTCGTGCGCCCAGCGGTCGAAGTCGAGACCAACCCCGAACAGGATGTGGGCCCCGGTCTCGTGCACCTGTTCGTCCACCACCCCGGGGTCGGTCGCGTGCACCGCCACGATCCGAGTGAGCTCACGGCTCTCCTCCCGGACCCGATTCGCGAGCAACAGGTTCACGCCCTCGTTGGGGGTCGCAGTCATCAGCGCGCGTCTCGATCGTACGTCCGCCTTCATGAGCGTCGCGGCGTCCCGGGCGTTTCCGTACACCACGCGGAATCCCTCCTTCTCGGCGATCCCGGCCTCGTGGGCGTTCGAATCGATCAGCACGACCGGCGTCTTCCGGGTCACCGCCTGCTCGAGGGCGCGCGCCAGCAGACGCGCGACCGGGTTGGCGCCCACGATGACGAACCCGTCGTTGGATGGCATGCGCACCCCGAGCAGCCGGGAGACCAGACCCCCGGTCCCACCCTGGACGACCACCGTGACGGCGATCACGAGAAACACCATCGCGCGGAGCTCCTCTCCCTCGGCGGCCATCCCGACGTGGGCCAGCTCCTCGGCGAACAGCGACGAGATCGCGAACGCGATGATCCCGCGTGGCGCGAGCCAGGCGAGGAACGCGCGCTCGCGAAACGAGAGACGCGTGTCGAACGTCGCGATCCCGACCGCGAGGGGGCGCACGACCAGTATCAGCGCCAGCACGGTGACCAGCCCGGGCCAGCCCAGCGAGACGACGCGGTCGAGCTCGACCGCTGCCGAGAGCAGGACGAACAGGAGACCGACGAGCAGGGTCGTCAGCTGCTCCTTGAACTCGGCCAGCTGGCGTCCCGCGTGGCTCGGCATGTTCCCCACCACGAGCCCGGCGATGGCCACGGTCATGATCCCGCTCTCCGGAAGGATCGCGTGGCTGGCCTGGTAGAGCGCGAGCACCGCCGCGAGCGTGAAGATGTTCTCGTTCCCGCCCGGGATGACGTTCCGGAGGCGCAGTAGACCGCCGATCAGGAGACCGCCCGCCACGCCGATCAGGAGTCCGAGCCCGAGGGTGTACGGGAGCCCGAGCAGCCCCGCCGCCGCACCGCTTGTCGTGGGAGCGAGCACCACCCGGAGCGCGACCACGGCGAGGACCGCGCCGATCGGATCCACGAGCACCCCCTCCGCCTCGAGGATCGTTCGCAGATTCTGGCGGAGACGGATGCGACGGGTCAGGGGGTTGATCACGGTGGGGCCCGTGACGACCACGAGCGCGCCGAACAGGAGGGCAATCCGCCACTCCCACCCGAGGATCAGCTCGGCGGCGACGGTTCCGGCGGTGAGGGTGAAGAGCGCGCCGATCGTGATCAGGCGCCGAATGGCGACCGCTTCGCGGCGCAACCTGGGGAGGTTGAGTTGAAGGCCGCCATCGAACAGGATCACGGCCACCGCCAGCCCGACGATCGGCTGTAGCCCCGACCCGAGCACTTCGGGACGGATCACATGGGCGAGCGCCGGCCCGAGCGCCACCCCGGTCGCCAGCAGGAGGATGATCCCCGGTACCCGGAGGTGACGCGCGACCGACTGGGCCAGGACACCCGCCGCGAGGGCGAGCGCGAAGGTGAGGGCCGGGTCCTGTAGATTCATGTCGCCAAGGTCGGCGACCGCTTCCGGCGTGACAACCCGACCAGTGCTGGCCGGGCCCGCCTTCAGCGTTTCGCGAGCCGGGATCCGTCGTTCTCGCCCGCCGTGGTGGCGGCGGGCGGGCCGGGCTCGTCCTCCTGGACGGGTTCGGTCGGTTCGGGGGCCGCCGACGGTGGCCGGCTCGCGACCACGAGCCCCGGCGGCGGCTCCGCTCGCGTCTTGCGGCGCGGCAGCGCGAATATGAGCGTCGCGCCCTGCCCCGGGCTCGACTCGACCCAGATCCGTCCGTCGTGACGCTCGACGATGCGCCGGCAGATGGCCAACCCGATCCCCGTCCCCTCGCACTCGTCCCCGACGTGGAGACGCTGGAAGATCTCGAACACCCGTGAATGTGACTCCTGCATGATCCCGATCCCGTTGTCGCGCACCCGAATGTGCCACTCTCCGGGATGCCCGTGCACCCCGACATGGATCTCGAGCGGCCGGTCGGACCGGAATCGGATCGCGTTCGCGAGCAGATGCTGAAACAGCTGCCCCATCTGGGCCGCATCCGCGTCCACGGACGGGAGCGCATCGACGGTCAGGGAGGCGTCGGCCTCCTGGATCGCCCGGGCGAGGCTCGCGCGCGCCCAGTCGAGCGCGTCGCCCAACGCGACGGCCTCGAACCGTCGTGCATGCGTATGGACGCGGGAGTAGTCGTGCAGGTCGCGGATGAGCCGCTGCATCCGCTCGGTGCCCGCGAGGATCTGGCGGATGAACTCGGCGGCCTCCTCGTCGAGGCCCCCCTCGAGCTCGCGTGACAGCAGCCTCGCGTACCCCGCGACGACCCGGAGCGGCTCCTGGAGGTCGTGCGAAGCGACATGCGCGATCTGTCTGAGGTCTTCGTTCGAGCGCGCCAGCTCGCGCGACTTCGACTGGAGGAGATCCTCCGCGGTGCGGCGGGCCGTCACATCCCGCACGATGCCCCGGAAGCCGACGATCTCTTCCCGGGGGCCGTGGATCGGACCGGCCGACGCCTCGGCGACGACCACCGACCCATCCGGCCTCACGATCTCCCAGCCGAACAGGTCGACCGGCTGCCCGGTGCGGTAGACCTGGCTGAAGATCTCGAACACGGCGGTCGTGTGGGCGTCCCGGGTGTAGTCGCGGTAGTTGAGCCCGGCGAGCCGCGCGACGGGATGCCCGAGTATCCTGGCCAGCGAATCGTTCCAGAAGACGAAGTTGCCGGCCAGGTCGACCTCGAAGTACCCCTCGCGGATGGTCTCGAGGATCGTGCGGTACTTCTCCTCGCTATGCCGGGAGGCGCGCTCCGCGTTGCGGCGCTCTTCGACCTCCACCTTGAGGGCCTCGTTGCTGTGGCCGATCAACAGGGCGGACCGCTCCACCTGTCGATACAGTCCGTACATGCTGGCCACCAGGCCGACGAAGATGAAGGCGTAGCTGAGGAGCTTGAGCGCCTGTGCGGTCGTCGCGAACGCGTCCACCGGGGATTCGCTGAACGGAATGAACAGCCACTGCACGGCCACGCCGACGATCAGCGACGGGACGAGCCAGACCTCGAACGGCCGGTTCCGCCAGTTGCCCTTTGCGAGGTATCCGACCGCCGCGATGGCCAGCACCAGACCGGGCAACAGCTCGAACGGACGCGCGACGGGACCCCCCGGCCGCACGGCGGAGGGGAGGTCGACGAGCCCGAACAGGGCGATCGACAGCGCGGTGATCGCCCCCACCTCGAGATAGATCCGCAGCTCCGAGAGGATGCCGCCCGCTTGCCGGTTCTCGTGCCGCCAGGCCGTCCAGCTCCACAGCAGCAGGAGTGACAGAAACATCCGCGATCCGAACCAGCTCCACGGATCGGTCGCCGCGTAGTCCTCGGGCATCAGCCAGACGTCGACGCGGGCGGCGACCATCAGGTGATAGGCATCGAGGACCGAGGTGCCGATCAACCCGGCGCCGATGAGAAGGAGGGTGTTGTTTTTCCTCGAATAGTACCGCACCAGCGCGAGGATGCCGACGACGAGAGCCACCACGGCGGCGGAGAGCTCGAGCAGGAGCGGCGTGAGCGGGCTGACGCGCCACTGGGCCCCCCGCACGCCGAGAAACAGCAGCAGCAGCCCGGCGGCCAGGGCGCAATACGCGGCCGCGCGCGCCCCGACGCGATCTTGACCGAGCTCGCCCGACTGTGGCTGTCTGCTTGCCAGCGAGGTGTCCTGCAAGGAGTTCCCGGCTCGTGTGAGGAACACGGGGCCACTGCCCGGGCTCCGTGGCATCTTTACCGGGTTTCGAGGCAAGAAGCGGGCGCGTCAGGCCTCGCGCTCGATCGCGAGCAGGAAGTTGGTGAATCCCTCGTCGTAGTCGGAAAGCCCGTTCTGCCCCGTCATCTTCATCCGCGCGTCGTAGACGCCCTTCATCAGCGGGGAGACGAGCCGCGCATAGGTCTGTTCGTCGGGGTGTCTCAGCTCGAACCCGGTGCTCAGCTCTTCGCGGAGCGAGGTGTCGGCCAGGATCTCGTTGTACCGCCGGGCCTCCCGGTCCGCGAGTACCCACAGTTGCCGGTCGAGCCGCTCGCAGTGGGCCGCCTGCTCGAGCACCGGGTCGCCGGACGCGGCCATCGCCAGATATGCCAGCGCCTGCGCCTCGACCTCCTTGAGGTAGCCTTTCCGATGACAGAATTCGTGCGCGATCACGTGGGGCTCGAACACGCCAACGCTCTTGAAGATGGCGACATCTCCGGTCAGCGGATCCGCGGCCCCGAGCGCGAACGGAAACACGAGCTGCGCGAGCATGAACTGCCGCACCTGAGCGCTCGTCTCGAGCCGCTGGCCGGTGAGCTCCGCGAGGTAGTCCGTGAGATGCCTGTCGACCTCCTCGGCCAGCTCGCGGCGCGGCACCTTCATGGGACGGTATCCGCGGTTCAGGAGCGCGACGAGGCGTTGGACATCGGCTTCCCGCTCCTCGCGGCTGGCCTCCGGCGGAGACAGGGGATCAACCCCGAAGACCGCCTTGAAGTCCACGCGCCGGGCATCGGAGCGGACGACCCAGTCGAGCGCCGCGCTGCCCGCGTAGACCCCGAACGCGGCCGCCTGCACCATGCGGCCCGCCGGGGAGACGCCGAACAGGACGCGCGCCGCGATCGGCGCCGTCACGAGCAGATCCGACGGCGCGATCGGGAGATACGTGGCGAGATTCGGGATTCTGAGTCGTTCCATCGAGTCTTCCTTCAGAGGATCCGCGCTCGCGCGGATCCGGGACGGGATGCGGCCGCGGGTGGGGGCTCACCCTCCCCGTGTACGTCGCGCGGCCCGGGAAAGTTCATCCGCCGGAGCCGTCGAACGTATCGCAGCCATCCACGTCGCCGCTCCCGAGCCCTCGTGACAGCCATGCCACTCGTTGGGCCGATGTGCCGTGCGTGAACGACTCGGGACTGACACGGCGTCCCGCGTTCCGTTGCAGCCGATCATCCCCGATCGCCGCCGCGGCGCGCAATCCCTCCTCGACGTCACCCGGCTCGAGGATCCGCCGGGTTCGGTTGGCGTGGTACGCCCACACGCCTGCCAGACAATCCGCCTGGAGCTCCATCGACACCTGGAGCGCATTCGCGTCCGCCTCACGTCGCGCGGCCCCCTGACGCCGCCGCACGTCATCCGCGATACCCGTCAGACGCTGGACGTGGTGGCCGATCTCGTGACCCAGCACATAGGCGCGGGCGAAATCCCCCGCGCCCCCCATCCGGGCGAGCTCGCGAAAGAACCCGAGGTCGATGTAGACCCGCTGATCGGCGGGGCAGTAGAACGGGCCGGTGGCGGCCGAGCTGTACCCGCAGGCCGACTGGACGGCATCGGTGTACAGCACGAGAATCGGCTCCGTGTACGTGGCCCCCACGTCCCGGAACAACCGGCTCCACACATCCTCGGTGCTCGCCAGCATGGCGGAGACGAACGCCGCCTCGTCGTCGGCCGGCGTGCCCGGCGTGCCCGGCGCGCCCGTCTCGATCGTCCCGGTGTCGGGGGACGGGTCGAGCAGGATCGACGGATCGCCCCCGAACACGAGAACGAGGAGGACGACGACGAGCCCCATGCCGCCGCCGATCTTCATGGGGGCGCCCATTCGGTGCCGCACGCCCCGCCGGTCCTCGACGTTCGTGCTGCGTCTCGCGTCCCTCCAGCGAACCATGCTTCCTCTTCTTCTCCGGGCGGCCCGGGGCTGCGGATCGGACTCGACGATCCGGCACGGTACGTCGCGAGACCGTCCGCCGGCCAGCGGGCCGAGGCATCCCGGCACCGCGACCGCCTTTTCTCCGCTCCAGCGGTGGGCTATCCATCAGGCATCCAATCGGGAGGAGCGGCGATGAGACGATCGTGGCGGGCGTCGGGGACGCCGGCGGGGACGGTGGTGGGGACGGTGGTGGGGGCGATGGCCTGCCTCGCGGGGTCGCTTCACGGACAAGGCATCTCGCTCGGTGTCCAGGGCAGCGTCGCGGACGAGGCGAACTTCGGGATCGGACCGCGGATCATGCTCGACCTCGGGCCGTTCGACGCGGGGCTGCGCGTCGTCGGATCCTTCGAGATCTTCTTCCCCGACGACCGCGAGTTCGACGACGGGGGGACGCTCGTACCCGCCTCGACGGACTACTGGGAGGCGAACCTCAACCTGCTCTATACCCTGGGTCTGCCGCTCGTCCCGATCACGCCGTACGTCGGGGGCGGGCTCAACTTCGCCCACCTCGAGATCACGGGGTCGCCGAACGGCGAGTTCGATGAGAACGGGACGGATACCGGAGTCAACCTCCTGGCCGGGGTCGAGCTCCACATCGCCTCCTTCGCGCCCTTCTTCGAGATCCGTCGCTCGCTCGGGGGCGGAGACCAATGGGTGTGGACCGGCGGGATCACGTTTCGCTGAACGGGGCCCGGATGGGCGCGGCCGGATCGGCGGGCGCGCAACGCTATCGCTTCCACGGACATCGAAGGATCGACGGCTCGCGGCTTCGCAGGTTCCACGAGCGTCCTTCAACGTGTAGGATACGGGCGCGGAAGCGAAGCGCGCATCCGCGGTCACGGGCATCGGGAGTCAATCCAGGGGAGGTCGGGAATGGTTGGAAGACGCGTGCTGATCGCCATCACGGCGTTCGGCTTTTTCGCGGGGGCGGGCGCCGTGGAGGCGCAATCGGTACAGATCGGGCCGCAGCTGAGCCTGGCGGAGGACACGGATTTCGGGATCGGGCCGCGGTTGGAGATCGGGCTCGTGCCGGCGATACCGGGTCTCCGGTTCGCGGCGAGCTTCGACTATTTCTTCCCAGACAACCCCACGCTGGGCGGCGGCGCCGCCACCGCGGACAACGACTACTGGGAGCTGAACGGGAACCTGCTGTACGGGTTCGGGATCCCGAGCCTGCCCGGGTTCGACCCGTACGTCGGCGCGGGGATCAACATCGCGCACGCCTCGTCCGTCGGCGAGATCCAGGGCGTGCCGTTCGATGACTCCGACACGGACGCCGGTGTCAATCTGGTGGGTGGAGCTCAGTTCCCGATCGGGGGTCTGACTCCGTTCCTCGAAGCTCGTCTCGAGCTGAGGGACGACAACCAGCTCGTCGTCGCCGGGGGGTTCCTGTTCCCGTGATCCGGTGATCGAGGTGTCGCCGGCGGTCCGCGCTGCCCTGGCCGCCGGTGACCCGAGGCCACCGCCACCGCATGATCAGAACCTGATCCCGGACCCGAGGCTGAAGGCCCACCGCGGCTCTTCCGATTCGGAGAGTCCACCTCCGAACCGATAGCCCCCGCTCACGTGCGTGACCTGGGCGAACGAGCTGAGCGGGGAGCCGAAGAACACCGACAACCCCGCGTTTCCGCCGAATCGAGTGTCCTGATCCGCGTACCAGGCGCCTCCGTAGTCGACGAACCCGGCGACCCCCGCCCCGACGAGATCGGCGACGTTGGTCGCGATGAAGATCCGGTGCTCGAACGTGGCGCTCAGGCTCCGCGTGCCCACGAACGCATGCGGTCCCCACAGTCGGGGCAGGATCTCGAATCCGAGATCGAACTCCCCGCCCGGGGGTGGACGGTCGAGCACGCCGCCCGTGACTTGAAGGAAGGTCGCGTGTCGGTCGTGGGGCTTTACCGCGAGCGTCCCCCTCGCGAACACCCGTCCGGAGTCGAGCCCGGCCGCGTTGAACAAACCGTTCGCGTCGACGAGCCCCTTCGCCGTCGCGCGTCCGAGCCGAGCTCCGGTCTGGAGACGGACCCGGGCGCCGACCCCGGTCGACGCGTAGCCGAGCCCCTTCGCGGCGAGCTTGACGGAGACGAACACGAGATCGCTCAGATCCTGATCTTCTTCCGTAAACCCGTTCAGTCGATCGACCCGCTGGTACCGGGCTCGACGGTATTCGGCGAACGCGCCCAACAGCCCGTACACCGTGTCGGGGACGAGGCCGAAGACACTGTCGAGCTCGACCGGCGCGATGGGGAACGGGATGTACTCCTCCCGTCGCACCTCGGCCGACGCTCCCATCCGCACGTACTCCCGCGGATTGGCGATGGGAGCGAACGTCACGAACCCCCGGTTGATGAACGCGCGGCGATGCCAATCGGCCGTGTCGCGTTCCGCGATGCTCAGCGTGCGGTACTGCGACAGTCGCCCGGTGAACGTCTCGCCCTCGTAGTAGACCGACCACCGGTCCGAGAACGACGCGAACGAGCGGCCCCCGAACCAGTACCACGAGCTCCAGTCCGAGAGCGAGGTCCGCGACACCCCCGTCCCCAACCGGGATCTCCCGATCCGGCCCGCCGAGGCGGAGAAGACGAGGCCGTCCCGGTCGGCCTGCCGAACGTACCACAGCCGGAGCCGGTTCCCCGTACCGCCGAAGTTCGTCTCCGTGAGGCCGACCGACCCGGTCAGCCGGCCATCCGAGGCGACCCGCACGGCCGCCCGGGGCTGCAGGCTCCACGCATCCCGCGTCCGGACGGTCGCTACGAGGCGGCCGCCGACGCTGGCGGTGTCGAGCCGGACCGAGCGGAACAGGCCCAGAGCGCGGAGGTTGCGCTCGCTCTCGGCGAACAACGCGGAGTCGTGGGCCGTCCCGGGCGCGAACAGCAGCTCCCTTCGAATCACGAACGGCTTCGTCGTTGCGTGGATCTCGTTGAGGAAGGCCTTGATGGGGTTGATCTCGTCGGTCCGCGCAAAGACATCCTGGCGCTGGAGAACGACGGAGTCGATGACGGCCGCGGGCGCCGGTGAGACGGATTGGGCGAGGTTCGTGGCCGGACAGGCGAGACAGATGACCACGGCCGCCAACCAGGCTCCCGGGCCGCGGGCTTCTCGGATCGGCGGCTGCCGCATCGGCTACCGGGCGCGTCGCTCGGGACTCATGCCCGAAGCTATGACGGCGACTGGACCGACAAAAGGCGACCGCGCGGGTCGACGGTAGCCCGCAGCCCCTCTACGGAGAGAGATCCAGGTCTTCACGCAGCCGTATCCCGCACCCCGGCTCGAGACGCCGGGCCAGCTCCGCGAGCGTGACGCCCACGCCGGGGAGGACCAGCAGGGGCGCGATATCCCTGAGGGGGAAGGCGAGATGCGCCAGCCGTGCGATGCCGGGGTCCGGGACCGACAGCCCGGTCTCGGGGTCGTCGATCCGGAGCCCGCCGATCACGGCGATGTCGATGTCGATCGTCCTCGGTGCGTGCGAGTCCTCGACCCGAACGCGACCCAGTCGCGTCTCGAGCGGCCGCAGGATCCGGTGTTTGAGACGAGCCGGGGGCAGAAGCGTCCGCACGAGCACCGCCGCGTTGAGGAAGTCCGGCGTGCCCGGCGCGTCGACGGCCTCGCATTCGTACACTCTCGACACGGCCTCGACCCCGAGCAGACGGTCGAGCTCCCTCACCGCCGCCGGGAGATTGGCCTCCGGGTCGATGTTGGACCCGAGGGCGAGCAGGACCGCCCCGTCACTCGAAATCCGCTCGCCTCCGAGTGATCTCGATCCCGACCGATTCGGCGAACCGGAGCGCGCCGGGCTTCTCGACCCGCACGGTCACCCACGCCGCGTGGTGGTCGACGACGGCGATGCGAGCCAGCTCCGTGGCGAGGGCTTCGACCAGATGGTGACTCGACGTCTCGACGTGCTCGAGCACCGCCTTCGTGATCGTGCGGTAGTTGATCGAATCCGACATGTCGTCGGATTCGCCGGCGGCCCGGGCATCGATCCCGATGTCGAGGTTGATGAGGATGTCCTGTTTCTTCTCGCGCTCCCAGTCGTTGAGCCCGACGATGCCGCGGACGAGGAGATTCCGGACGAGGAGCCGGTCTTCAGCGGGCAAGCAGGCCTCCCCCGGCGAGCAGGTGCTCCCCGCCATCCACGAACAGCGTGGTACCGGTCACGTAGTCGTTCCGGGTCAGGAACACGGCCGCGGTCGCGACCTCGCGGACATCCCCCGGACGTCCGAGCGGGACCCGAGCTCCCTTGGCGATCCACGACTCGCTCGTGGCGTCCTCGCCCGGCGCAGGCAGCACGGGCCCGGGGATGATCGCGTTGACCCTCACTTCCGGCCCCAGCTCGCGCGCCGAGACCATCGTGAGGTGAAGGAGCGCGGCCTTGCTCACCCCGTGGTGTGCGAATTCCTTCCACGTCGTGACCCCGGCCATGTCGGCGAGGTTGATCACGGATCCCGGGACGCGCTCGGCGCCCGGCAGCCCGGCCCGATTCGTCGCGCGCATCAGCCGCGCGGCCCGCTGGGTGCAGAGAAACGGGGCCCTGACATTGACGGCCTGCACGGCGTCCCAATCCGCGGCGGTGATCTCATCGATCGGTTTTCGCTCGAACGAGGCCGCCGAGTTCACCAGCACATCCAGACGCCCGAAGCGATCTTCCACCGCATCGAACAGCGCCTCGATGTCGTCCGGCTCGGTCAGGTCGGCGGAGAGCGCGACCCCGTCCCGGCCCAGAGCCCTGATGTCGTCTGCCGTCCGCCGGGCCGCCTCCCGCGATCGTCCGTAGTGGACGACGACGCTCGCACCCGCCGCCGCGAGCTCGAGCGCGATCGCCCGCCCGAGCCGCTTCCCGGCGCCCGTGACGAGCGCGACCGTGTCGGAAAGATCCAAACCTGCCTGCCCCGATGAGTGTGGGCCCACCGCCGGCTACGATCGGTAGAGGCTAACCGGTGCGGCTTGTCGACAGAAGGGCGGAGCCGCCCATTGCGGCGGCGGCACTTCCCGCACGAGCCTGGTACGCCATGAGAGCAGCGTACTACGAGCGCACCGGTCCGGCCCGCGACGTGCTGGTGATCGGCGAGGTGGAGACACCGGAGCCCGGACCCGGCGACGTACGGGTCCGGGTCCACGCGTCGGGGGTCAATCCGTCGGATACGAAGCGCCA
>Ga0302046_10002978_pt1 | contig 15524 bp, 12 predicted proteins | sample RVTome_11_FD_200261 | JGI IMG/M metagenome (GOLD analysis project Ga0302046, IMG submission 200261) | Soil microbial communities from uranium-contaminated site in the Upper Colorado River Basin, Wyoming, United States - RVT147D111 (version 2) ...
GTGCCGGCCTCGGGGCCGTCGTCCCAGTTCTGCACGCTCGAAACGTTGGGCACGCCCCAGTCCGCCCCGTTCCAGCCCTGGAACCCCGCCATGCGGAACGTCCAGAACCCCGTCGACATGTCGCTGACGACGATCAAACCGTCCGCGTTGCGCACGTCTACCCCGAAAGCCCCGTTGAAGACCGGCGTGCGGTCCGTGTTGGGCGGGCCGAGGTAGGTATCGAAGTAAGCGACGGTGACGGGGTTCTGGGGGTCCATGAGGCTGAAGACCTGGAGGCCGTCGAGGTAGCCGGAGACGAAGACGTAGGGCCAGCGCACCTCGTGGTTATGCACGAGGTTTTGCCAGTCGGCCGTCCACGCCGAGATCGGGTTGCGGATGTTCGACACTTCGCCGTCGAGGGCGGGTTTGAGGTCGAAGATGCGGAGCGGGGCGTACTGGTATTCGGTCTCAGCGATCACATACCGGCCGTCCGGGGAGGGGGTGAAGGTATGGCCGGAACGGACGCCGCTGATGCCTGTGAGCGTTACGAGCAGTTTAGGGTTGGCCAGGTCGGTGATATTGTAGACGTAGTAGCCGCCCGTGCCGCCGCCGTAGAAACGATCCTCTCCCGAATCGGGATGGAAGCCGGCGTAGAAGTCGTGGTAGCCGCGCTGTCCTTCGTTCGGGTTGGGCACCCGCCCGGCGAGGGCGTTTTCGACATCGCCTTCGACGATTTTGCCGAGATCATACACATGGGCAAAAGGCCCGGAGACGGTTGTGAACAGCAGGACGCGTCCGCTGGAGTGCTTGTAGATAAAAATGTTGTGAAAGCCGCCGGGCAGTTCGGGCTCCCGGATGCGGGCCACTTCCTTGACGGTCGACGGATCGGGCAGGCCCGTCACGTCGAGCACGACGGCGCCGAGGTCCGTGTTCGGCCCTCCCTGGCGAAATTGCAGCGACTGGACGACGTAGTAGCGGTCTTTCCACTTGAAATACTTCACGTCCATGCCCCCTGTGCCTGCGTGCAGGTCCTGGTTCTCGATGCGCCAGCGGTAGATCACCTTCGGGTTGGCCGGGTCCGAGAGGTCGATGATGTCCGTGCCCCGGGGGCCTTCATCGCCGTAGACCATACGGGCCACATAGGCATAGGGCCGGTTCAGTTCCTGCTCCAACTCCATATCCGCCACGCTCAGGCGGGGGCCCAGCGGGATGTGGCCGAGGACTTCAATGTTGTCGCTCCCCGGGTTTTCCGGGGACCACTGCGCGCTTGCAACGCGTGCGCTTTGCGGTAGAATGGCGAAGGCAAGCAGGGCGATAGCGAGTGTGTGGCAGGCTTTCATGAGCTTCCTCGGGTTTACGTGTGGGGTATGGGTGTGTGGACGGGGCGGGAAAGTAGACGCGCCGGTAGGGAAGCGGGAAAAGCGATAGGAGTCGATACCCTCTTCCGCGTTGATCCTATCTTCATCCCGCAAACCCATCGTTCATGCATCCATCCCTATTTATGGGTCGGCCCGGCATCCCAGTCCTGGACGCTGGAGATGTCCGGCATGCCGTAATCGCGGCCGTTCCAGCCGTCGAAGCCGTCCATCTTGAAGACCCAGAAGCCGGTCGTCATGTCGCTGACGACGATGAGGCCGTCGGCGTTGCGGACGTCGACGCCCCAGGCGCCGTCGTAGACGTTCCACGTATAGGGGCTTCCGGCGCGGCGTGCGGCTTCCTCGCGGTTGTTGTGGATGCCGTCGAACGTATCGTAGTAGGCCACGGTGTACGGATTCGCCGGGTCCTCCATGTTGACGACCGACAGGCCCGTCTCGTAGCCGGACACGAACAGGTAGGGCCAGCGGACTTCGTGGTTGTGGGCCACGCTCTTCCAGTCGGCATGCCAGGCTCCGACGGCGTGCTCGATGTTTTGCGTCTCCCCGTCGAGGGCAGGTTTGAGGTCAAAGAAACGAAGCGGGGCGTACTGGAATTCGGTCTCTCCCACGGCGTACCGGCCGTCCGGCGACGGCGTAAACGTGTGGCCCCAGGGCACGCCCGGCACGCCGAGGATCGTCAGTAGCAACTCCGGGTTGCCGAGGTCGGTGACGTTGTAGACGTAATAGCCGCCACCTCCACCGCCATAGAAACGATCCTGGCCGGATTCGGGGTGATAGCCGATGTAGAAGTCGTGGTACCCTCTCGACATCATGTTGTCGCTCTCGGGTACGGGGACGCGGCCGACGAGGGCGTGGTTTTCATCGGCCAGCACGTCGGCCATCTCCGTCTGGTTGCCCTCCAGGAATTTAGCCAGGTCGAAAATCTTCGCATAACGCCCGGAGGTGGCGAACAACAGCGGGGTATCGTTCGAGTGCTTGTAGACGAAGATGTTGTGGAAGCCGCCTCGGTCTTCGGATTGACGGATGCGGCCCACCTCGTGGATCGCGTCGGGCAGGTCGGTTACGTCGAAGACGATAGCACCTACGTCGGAGTTCGGCCCGCCCTGGCGCAGTTGCATGGACTGGACGTAATAGTACCGCCCGTCCTGTTTGAAGTACCGCCCGTCCATCGCACCGCCTTGGTGGAGTTCCGGGTTTTCGATGCGCCAGCGATGGATCACCTTCGCGTGGTCCGGGTCTTCGAGGCTGATCACGTCGAAGCCGATCTCATCGGAGCGCCGGGCGACGTAGGCGTACGGCCGTGACAGGTCTTGTTCGATCTCGATGTCGGAGACCGAGCCGCCGGCGCCGAGCGGGATGTGGGAGAGCACCTTGATGTTGGGGCTGCCTCGTTCACCGGGCGGCGGCGGATGCGGCGGATGCGTCAGCCCTTGCGGCTGGGCCCACGAGCCCGCAGCCCCGATTCCTGCCCAGAGCAAGGCGAGGAGCAGCAGGCTCGCCCCGGCGATGTTCTTATAGGCCGTCACAGGATCACCTCCTTGCTAATTGTCAATGTTCAATGGTCAATGGTCAATGGGTAATGCGAGCACCCGTTGACAATTGACCATTAACAATTGGCTATTGACCATTACTTCCCGTCGGGTCCCGCATCCCAGTCCTGGGCGCTCGACATGTTGGGCAGGCCCCAGCCTCGCCCGTCCCAGCCTTCGAAGGCTTCGAGGTAAAACGCCCAGAAGCCGGTCGTCCTGTCGCTGACGACGATGAGGCCGTCGCGGTTGCGGACATCGATAGCGCCGGCACCGTGGTGGTTCGACGAAGGATCGGCCAGGGCGCCCACCGGACCCTCGTACGTCCGGTAGTAACCGACCGTGTAGGGGTTGACGGGGTCGCGCATGTTGAAGACCTGGAGGCCGTCGTCGAGGGCGGCTACAAAAACGTACGGCCAGCGCAGTTCAACTTGCTCGGCGGCGTTGCGCCAGTCGGCGGCCCAGGCCCCTACGGCGGTCCGGATGCGGGGGATGGTGCCGTCCAGGCCGGGCTGGAGGTCGAAGAGACGCAAGGGAGCGGTCCGGTAGCCGGCCGTGGTGGCTACGTAGCGCCCGTCCGGCGTCGGCGCGATGCCATGCCCTCGCCGCACCGCCGCGGAGTTGATCGTGACGAGCAAAGCAGGAGCGGCCAGGTCAGTGATGTCAAAGACGTAGTAGCCGCCCGCCCCCGCGCCGTAGAACCGGTCCTGGGCCGTCACCGGCTCGAAACCTACAAAGACGTCGTGATAGCCGGCGGCTCCTGCCTGCAACTGTTCCGGCGTGTCGATCCGGGCCACGAGCCCATGATCCGCTTCGCCTGCCAGGAGCCGGGCGAAGTCGTAGACGTGAACGGCGGCGCCGCCCGTTGCAAAGAGCAACGCGCGTCCGTCGGAGTGTTTGTATCCGAACAGGCTGTGCAGGCCGCCCGGCACCGAAAGGCGCGCGCGCTCCTGGATGGACGAGGCGTCGGGTAGGCCGGTCACGTCGAAGACGACGGCGCCGAGATCGGCCTGCGGACTGGCTGCGTCGAACTGGAAGGCCTGGATCAGGTAGTAACGGTTTTCCAGCTTGACGTAGACGAGGTCTCGCGAGGCGGCTCCTGGCGCAGCGGTCGGCGCGTCGATATCCCACGTGAAGAGGCGGCGGGGTGCCTCCGGCGTCTCCAGGCTGAGCACGGCGAAGCCGCCCGGTCCGGTGCGCCTGGAAAGGTAGACATACGGCCGCGACGCGTCCTGTTCGACCTCGACAGCGCCGGAGCCGCCTTCCAGCGCGAGGTGGCCCGCAACGGTGATGTTACGGCTTCCCCGCACCTCCGGCCCGGTTTGCGCGGCCGTCGTGGAGGCGCCGAGCACCAGGCACGCTGCAGTGAGCGCGGTCATCCAACGGATTCGTGGTCTCATACCCCTGTGCGATTTTCGAGGGCCGCATGCTGACCGGACAGCTTAAAAAAATGCGACGCCAAACGCAAAGGATGTCCCCGCGTAATTCCCGTGAAAACAGGACGATTCAGGCTTGCTCTTCCTGCAAGACCATCTGGGCTTCCTGCCGGGCGGCGCTGAAGACGAACAGGGCGATGAAGAAGAGAACCGGATTGAACGTCCAGACGGCGAAGAGGGCGAAGAGTACGGCCATACCTTGCCCCACATACGAAGCGATACGGGTCGCCATTCGGTAGCTCATTTTCGAGGCCAGGCCCGCGCGTAGCACCCGCCCCCCATCCATCGGGAAGGCCGGCAGCATGTTAAACCCTACGAGCGCCAGGTTCATCCACATCAGCATCCCCAGCACGTTGGTTTGGGCTTCTATGATGGCACCGAAGGCGATCGGCCGCCCGGTGGCGACGTTGACGACGAAAAGGACGGCGGCGATGGCGAGGTTGACGGCCGGGCCGGCGATGGCGATCAACAGCTCCTGACGGGGTTCTCTTGGGATGCCCTCCAGGCGGGCTACCCCGCCGATCGGATACATCGTGATGTCGACCGTGCCGATGCCGAAATGCTGTGCCGTCAGCGCGTGGCCCAGCTCATGGAGAATCACACACCCGAAGAGGGTTCCGACCAGGACCATCCCGGCCAGGGCCGCTGCCACCGAAGCGCCATTGTACAGGTAAAAGGCAAACAACCCGGCGAGCATCACCAGCAGGGTCCAGTGTACATAGATCCCGATGCCTGAGAAGGTGCCGAGTAGGAAATTCTTTTTCATCGTGTCCGGCCTGCAGATGGATGTTTCAGACGCGCGCGGGCGCAAGACGCTAGGTATCGCGGATGTGCGTCCAGCTATGCCGAAGGCGAGGCGTATGACTCTCCCTTTGCGAACGTGACGCCCGAAAGTTTCATGCGCATAGACATTTGCTATAGACAAAGCGGCCCGGGACGTGGTGTTCCCGAGCCGCTTTGCCGATGGACCTCGCGCTGATGCCGTGGTGCGAATGGGTGTAGAATGGCCGTGGAGATGAGGGCTTACGCAAACATCTCCTGGGCCGCTTTGTGCATTTCTTCGGGCGTCACGTCGCGGACGTGCGTGGCGACGGCCCAGCTGTGGCCGAACGGGTCGGTGAGCTTGCCGTACCGGTCGCCCCAGAACGTTTCTTCGACGGGCGTGACGACGGTCGCGCCGGCCTTCTCGGCCTGCGCCATGAAGGCGTCGGCGTTTTCGACGTAGAGGTGGAGCGTCACCGAGGCGCCGCCTCGGGCGTTCGGGCCCAGCGCGTCCCATTCCGGAAACTCGTCCGCCAGCATGATGGACGAGTTTCCGATGCGAAGATGGGCATGGAGCAACTTGCCGCCGGAACTCATATTCTGGTCAAGCTGTACGGCGCCGAACGCCCGCTTGTAAAAGTCGAGGGCCGCCAGGCCGTCGGCGCAGACGAGGTGCGGGGTGATGGTGTGCATGCCTTCGGGGATGGGTGATACGTCTGCCATATGAACCTCCTGGATCCGGGTGAACGATAGGGTTAAGGTGCCCGCTCCGGGGCACGCTGTACGGAGGTCAAAGTAGGCATGGCGGGTGCCACCCCTCGTTCATATGTGCGCCGGCATCGTGTGAAAAGACGACACTTTTTTGAGGCGAAAAGCAGCGTCGATCAGCCGGTGCGCTCTTCCGTACGATACACGACGCCGCGTTCGGCGAGATATTGCACCACGGAGCCGAAACAGGCGGCATCCCGGCCGACCAACTCGGGCGGGAAAACACCGTGGTCCGTAAACAAGCCTTTGAGGATGAGGTGGGCGGCAGCCGTGCAGGTGAAGCCCGTCGTCCGGGCCATCGACGAGAGCCCGGTATCCGGGTCGTAGACGTCGTGCAGGTGGTAGATGTAGGCTTTGTCTATCCCGTCCTCTCTGCCTTTCACCGTGACGCGCATGACGGTCATCTCGGGCTCGCCCGGCGCCAGCTTCCAGGCGTCGAACAGGACGCGCGCGGTAACCGCCCGCGGGGACACCGCCACACCGTCCACCTGAATCGGCTGCTCGCGGAAAAAGCCGCCGGCCTGGAGGGCCTGGATCAGGCGGACGTGGCCCGGATAGCGCAGGGTCTTCTCTTTCATGTTGGGGATGTGCGGCATCGTCTCCAGGAGCGAGCGGAGCCCGTCGGTGTTGAAGGCTTCCAGCGTGCCGACGCCCTCAAAGGGGATGAACTCCGCGTCGGACAGGGCCGGCCGGACGACGACGTGCCCGTTCTCTACGTACCGGGCCGGGCGCGTGTATTCTTCGATGACGTCGATAGGCGAAAAGGGCGCCTTGTATTCGAAGGGCCACGTCCGCTCTGTCGGAAGCCCGCCCACCAGGCATTCGAAGGTGTGGACCTGCATGGTGGCGTCATGGTAACCCAGGATCAGGTGATCCATCCCCGGCGCCACGCCGACGTCCACGAGGGCCGTCACGCCGTGTTCTTTGGCCAGGGCATCCAGCACCAGGGCATCTTCCGGGGCAAACGAAATATCCACCACGTCTTTGCCCGCCTCGATGACGCTCTTCAACATCGCAAAGCCCATAAACCCCGGCACCGCGCCGACGACGAGATCGACGCCTTCGAGGGCCTGGTGCAGCCGGGCTTTGTCGGCGATGTCCAGCGCCACGGCGCGCAGGCCGTGTGTGTCCCGTAAAACACGCAGGGCGTCTTCTCGGACGTCGGCGGCGGTCACGGTGTGGGTGCGGGCCAGGTCGATAGCCATCGCGCGGCCCACCATGCCGGCGCCCAGGACGAGGATATGAGCCATGGATCGTAGCGGGTTGGCGTCGTCTCGTTGGGGCTTGCTTTGGATGTGTGCGGAAGGTACGGTAGCCCACCGGCTTGTGCACTTGAAACCTAACGAAAGCATTCGTCCGGCTCGTCCTGGTAGCCTTCGTGGCGGCGGTGCCTCTCACCTACCTGGCGATGAGCCGCTGGCTCGACACGTTCGTCTACCGGGTAGATCTCGCCCGGGAAATTTTTCTCGCATCGGGGCTGCTTGCCCTGGTGATTGCTTTCCTGACAGTGAGCTACCAGGCCCTGGGGACGGCGATGGTCTATCCCGTGCAGGCGCTGCGGAATGAGTAATACCCAACACGGGACGCCACACGGGCAAGCCTCACTGGTTCAAAAGAATCGTCACCGAGTTTTCGGCGTCGTTGGCGGTGGCCAGGTCCAGGTCGCCGTCGCCGTCGAAGTCGGCGGCTACAATCTGGTGGGGTTGCTGTCCTACGTCGGCGACGGTCGTCTTGGTGAACTGTCCGTCTCCGTCGTTGTCGAGGATGGTCACGCGGTGTCCGGCATATTCAGCGACGGCTACGTCCTCGTCGCCGTCCCCGTCGAAATCCCCGGCGATGCCGGCCCAGGGCGTATCCGAGAGCACGATAGAGGCGACATGAGAGAAAGACCCGTCTGCGTTGTCCAACACCATCACTTCGCCGGTAGCTGTGCTGGTCAGCATGAGATCCACGTCGCCGTCGCCGTCGAAGTCGCCGGCGGCCGGGATGTGTTGTCGGTTGCCGAGGGGCAGGGCGGCTGTACCTGCAAAACCGCCGTGGCCGTCGTTGGTTAGGATGTTGAGGGTGGCGGCGCTGAAGCTCGGCACGGCGAGGTCCAGGTCTCCGTCGCCGTCGAAGTCGTCAACGATGGGGCGCTCGGTGCCGGCGCCGGCCGGGGCCGTGGCAGTGAGCGTGAAGCCGCCGTGCCCGTCGTTCATCAGCAGCGACACCGTAGCACCTCCGAAGTTGGAGACGGCCCAGTCGAGGTCGCCGTCGCCGTCGAGATCGGCGGAGACGATGGCATGGGGACTGTTCCCTACCGAGATAGCTGCGCCGGGCGTAAAGCGGCCCTGCCCGTCGTTGACGACCAGGGTAGCGGTGTTCGCGCCGGCGTTTGCCACACCCAGATCAAGGTCGCCGTCGCCGTCGAAGTCGCCCGCCGTGAGGGCTTCGGGGCGCGTGAATCCTTCCAGCGTTTCCGTGACGGCAAACGTGCCCGTCCCGTCGTTGCGCAGGACGGATAGCGTGTTGCCGCGCTGATTGACCGTTGCCAGGTCCACGTCGCCGTCGCCGTCGAAGTCGCCTGCCTCTATGTTGTAGGGCTGCGAGGGGAGGGCGACCGTACGGCGTTCAAACTGTGGCATCGACTGGGCCCGTCCGGGGCTTGCCGTAAAGGCGAGACCGAGCAGGAAGGCGAGGAAGGGTTTCATTGGATCGCTGCACACGTGCTGTTGGGGTGTCATCGAACGGGATGCCCAGGCCTCGGTGCGCGGAGGACGTCTACCCGCCCACACACGCCGTGTCCAGGCCGTCCACCGTGCCTGCATTGATGAAGGCTTGCTGGATGCTTTGTACACACGGGGTGAGCGGCACATGCCCGGCGTCGGGGACGATGATGTGACGGCTGTTCGGGAGGGCTGCGCGGATCTCTTCGCCCCAGGTTGCCGGTGTGACGGGGTCGCGCTCGCCCGAGATGATGAGGGTGGGGACTTCCGAGGACACGAGGCTATGGTATACTGCCGGGATGGCGCCGCGCGGCCAGCGCTTGCAGGCCCGTTCGTAGCGCCGGATGAGGAAGTCTCCCAGGAACGTACCCTGCGTGGCTTCAGCTACCTGGGCCTCTGTCATGAAGGGAAGGTCTTCCGAGCAAAAGATCGACAGGTGCATCCCGGTAGCAAACTCGGACGCGACCCAGCGCGACCGTTCCACGTAATACGCCGGAAACCCGGACCAGGTATTGGTAGCAACAGCCTCTGTCGTCCACGGGGCTATCTTCTCCGCCAGGCTCCCGTAGAGCAGGCCGCGTACGGCATAGCCGAAGTCGTCCCGAGAAAACGCCACCGTCGTCAGCGGGCCGTCGTCGGATTGCAGGGCGACCTTGACGGGGCCTTCCTCGAACCGAGCCAGGAGGGTCTCGAAGTCGGCACGCAGGTTCGGGTATTGTGCGGCGCAGGCGGCGTTTTCTTCGCAACGGCTGAACAGCCGGTTGAGGGCGGCCTCTACGTTGGCGGCGTCGTGCAAGTGGATGTTGATGTGGGGCGGGGCGACGCCGTTGAGCAGCACCGAGCGGACGCGCTCGGGATGCCGGCGCAGATAGACCAGGGCTGCGCGGGTGCCATACGAGGTGCCGAACAGATTTACGGCGTCGTAGCCGAGCCATTCCAGCACTTCGTCGATGTCGTCGACGGCGTAGGGCGTGGTATAGTGCCGGAGGTCGGCATCGGCGCTGAGGCGGGCCGCACACGCCTGGATATGGTCGTCCGGGAAGAGCGAGCCGAAGAGGGAGGCGTCACCGCCCGGCAGCGGCGTATCGCATGCAAGCCGCCCGGAATGGCCCGTTCCGCGCTGGTCGATAAAGACGAGGTCCCGGGTGAGGTTGACGTCGGCCAGCACATCGCTGAAAAAGGTTGCCCGGTCTATGGCAGAACCGCCGGGGCCCCCCTCGAAGTAGACGACGGGATCCCGGTTGGGTTTGGGACGCCTCGCCTTCAGGACAACCACCGCGAGGTGGATTGTACCCCCTGTACCGGCGTCCCGGTCTTCATACACGGAGTAGGTTCCACAGACCGCCGGTCCGTTGACGCCGGGATAGTTGCAGGGAGTCCGCTCCCGCAACAGGGTGGGAGCGGCTGTTTCCTGTGCCGGATCGGTATGCTGGGCGCCGGCGGGAGGCGGGTCGGTGAGATCTGAGGCACATGCGGCGCACAGGAGTGCGACCGCCAGCAAGAGTGGAGTGCGAAGCATGGCTGAGCGGGTTTGTCACGAAGCATCCCAAAATATTCGTGCCCTTCCCGGTGCGGCAATTCACTAATTGCTACCCCTGGCCGTGCTGCTTGCACGCCGGAGCCCGCCGTTCAGCGGCCGTCCGCCATGTCGACGAACGCGCCCGGGCCGATCATCGTGCCTGGGATGCCGGCGTTACCGTGATCGCTCCAAACGCTGACGCTCGGCAAAAGTTTAGAAGAGTTGGTTTCAACGACGATCTCGTAGTAGAACCCGCGCTGGAACGGTTTGTCCGGGCCGACGCTGTTGGCGTTGTGGGTACTCTCGAAAGGCGCGACGGTCATCGTGAGCGAACCGGGAGACGCCACCTTCTTGGGCACCTTGACGCCGACCTCGAAGACCGTCACGCGGATGGCCTGTTCTTCGTCGCTGTTGTTGATGACGGCCCAGTCCACCGACTTTGCATCGGCAGGGATGGAAAACAAACCGCTGGAGAGGGTATGGCGATAGGCCCGGTTGGTTGGGGAAGGTTCGGCCCGGGGCGCTTCGGGTGCCGGCTCGGGTGCCGGGGTCGACTTGTTCTGTTGCCGGAGCTGAAACTCAGCCCGCTTGCGCGCCTCGCGTTCTTCCTCCAGTCGTCGCCGCAGGTCGTCTACCTGGTGCTCCAACGATGCGATGTAGGCGGCATGACCCTCTTCGGGCACGACGTAGACCGCCGAGGGCGCGGTGAGCGACTGGTACAGGATGAGGACGACGGGGGCCGAGATGAGGAGAAGCACCCCCCAGAGGATCGGTGATCGATGAAACTCCATACCGCATACCGGCTGCGTTGCGTCGAGGCATCCGGGATTGATGCCCGGAGCGGCTATGGAGAATATCGACGGGAGACCCGGGTAGGTTTAGCACCGCGTCGGTCACAGGTCCCTGTGCACCCTTCGTTCGCGTCCTTAGTCATGCGTGTCTTTTGCCGCACCTATGGTATTCCCGGGGCGCAGGGCCGTGAGACGAAGAACCCGCTCGGAACGGGTAGCAACGACCGTTCAGTCCGGCCGAGGTAGGACAGGGCGGGAGGTACGGGTCCGCCGCGAGCGGATGGCCCGGCCCGGCCTGATCGGACGGAGTGATGCCGCCCCGGAGGGCGTCTTGCTGCGTGCGGGTTGGCCGTACCGGTTGATGAGCACGACGGCCGTAATGAGCAAACCGACCGCCAGCAGGATCCGCGCGTTGAGCGGTTCGTCCATTAGGGCCCATCCCAGGAAGACGGCGACGACCGGGTTGACGTAGGCGTAGGTGGTGGCCTGGGCGGGCGAGGTGTTGCGCAGCAGCCAGACGTAGGCGCTGAAGGCCAGGATGGCACCGAAGAAGACGAGATAGCTCCAACTGGCAAAGGAACGCAGGGAGAAGGCCGTCACGTCGAAGGCGGCGCTTTCGCCGAGCAACAGGCCGGTAAGGGTCAGGAGGGCTCCGCCCGCCACCATCTGCAAAGCGGTGCTCATGAACGGGTTCGTCGGGAGATCCACCCGGCGCCCGTAGAGCGAGCCGACGGACCAGGCCAGCGCGCCCAGCAGCACCATCGACGCGACGAACACATCCACCGTGTAGGTCGCCAGGACCGCCAGCGGGTCGACGAGCACCCCGACGCCGGCGAGGCCGAGCAGGAGGCCGAAGAAAACGACGGCGTTCGGCCGCTGGCCCCGTTGCCAGAGCCAGTCCAGCAGGACCATCCATAACGGGACGGTCGTGATGAGCAGGGCGGCCAACCCGGAAGGGATGTACTGTTCGGCCCAGCCTACCGTCCCCGTCCCGGCGCACAGCATGAGTCCTCCGATCAGCGCTGCCGTACGCCATTGCTTCACCGAGGGGGCGGGCACGCCGCGCCAGCGCATCCAGCCGTACAGGACGGCCCCGGCCAGGACGAACCGCGTGCCAAGCATCAGGAACGGCGGTATCGTCTCGATGGCGATCCGGATGGCCAGGTAGGTCGAGCCCCAAATGAAATAGACCGTGCCGAGGGCGATCACCAGGGCCCAGCGGGAAGGAGCGGCGGTTGCGAGGGAACGGTCTTGCATCATGCCTCAGTTACCGTGTTGCGGCGGGTACCGTGTGAATTTATGCACCCTCATATGGTTCTTGGAAGTATAAGATTCATTTATTATTTTTATGCAAAAGATAAAGATAGCTAATGGAGAAGATACGATGAACGACCTTTCCATCGACCAGCTTCGGAGCTTCGTGACGATCGCCGAGACGGGCAGCTACACGCGGGCTGCCGAACGGCTCTATCGAACCCAGCCCGCCCTGAGCGTCCAGATCAAACGCCTGGAGGAACACCTCGGGACGCGCCTCTTCGAGCGGACCGGCCGGCAGACGATCCTGACGGAGCCCGGCCAGGTGCTGCTGGACTACGCGCAGCGTATTCTGGATCTCAACGAGGAGGCCGTCGCCAAGCTGGCCGTCACCGAGACAGAGGGGTCGGTGCGGGTCGGCGTTCTCGAAGAGGTGGCGCTGGGGCCGCTCGTCGGCCTGCTGACGAAGTTCGGCCGCCTGTGCACGAAGATCGAACTCGAATTACAGGTAGCGACCAGCTGGGACCTGGCCGACCGGATTCGGGAAAACGAACTCTGCCTCGCCGTAGCCAACGGGACCTACGCGACGGATCCCGCCACGCCGCTCTGGCAGGAGCGGTATGTGTGGGCCGTCAACCCGGCGTACGACTTCCCCGCGGCGGGTTCGCTTCCGCTGGTGTTGGATCCGCTTTCCTGCCCCTGCAAGATGCGGGACGACGCGCTGGCGGCCCTCGACGGGCAGGACTTCCGCTGGCACGTCGTGTTCAGCAGCGTCAGCCTGACGGCCCTCCAGGCGGCGGTACGGGCCGGGCTGGGTATCGGTATCCTGGCCGAGAGCGCGCTGACGCCGGACATGCGCGTGCTGGGGCCGCAGGAGGGATTTCCCGAGATTACCCCGGCGGAGATTGCCCTCTACCGGGGTTCGCGGGCGACGTCGGAAGCTGTCGATTGCCTGGCCGACTTCCTCATGACGCATCTCGCGGCGTCTCCGGTGCCGGTGCTTTAGTGCAAAATCGGGCAAGTTTTTTGGCAATTCCGTCATGCTGAGTGCAGCGAAGCATCTCCCCCTATCGGGGTTGCAAGGCCGATGTGGCGCGATTCCTTCGACAAGCTCAGGGCAGGGTCTTCCCTGCGTTCAGCATGACACGAAAGAACACGGGTGCTCATTACCCGACGTGCTCTTTGTCGGCACTCAGAGCGGTTCGATGCCGAAGTGTTTTTCGAGCATCAGGTCGGCTGTTTGCAGGGCGCCTTCCACCCAGCCCTGGGCGTCGGAATAGGCTTCGCCGCAGACATACACGGGCACCGCTGAGACCGGTTGCAGGATCGCTTCCTTCACCTCCCAGCTTTTCACGCCGATGTTCCAGGAGTTCCAGCCACCGCCGAAGGGGTCGTCTCCCCAATCTTTGAAGCTGGCCTCTTCCGGATCCGGGACGTACTGGAGTCCGTGGATCTCGGCCAGCTGGCGTTGCACTTCGGCCACCATAGCCGCCGGGGCCTGGTACTGATCCCAGGCTATGGACGCGGGGTCAGCCTCTCGGCGCGTCGGCTCGAACCAGTCCAGGGTGGTGCTGCTCGGATCCAGGGGACCGCACCAGATCTGGCCGCGCTTGGGCCGGAAGCCGTCCCAGAAGCCGATGTTGAGTCCGTCGTCGTAGCTGGCCATGAGCATGGCGCGTCCTTTACGGGCCGGCTTGCCGTTGATTCGGGGCCAGTAGTAGGTCTGGCGGATCGGCAGGTCGGTCGTCGTGCGCCCTTTCTTGACGCCGGCCGGCAGCCACCACGGTTCGAGGTAGGTGGTGAAGAGTTTGAAGAGCGGCCTCGGCGTGACGCTAGCGATGAGTTGGGTGGTGTCCGGGTCCTGGAGGATCGGGCTGTGGGGGACCAGGAGGTCCAGGGATCGCCGGGGCATCGCCAGGATCGCCGCGCCGGCGGTGACGGTGCCTCCGTCCTGAAAGCGCAGGGTGATGGCATCTCCGTCCCGGTCGAAGCCGGTCAGGCACCGGTTGCAGTGGAGGGCGCCTCCGGCGGCGGCGACGCGCTCCGCGAGGGTCAGCGGCACCTGCTGGAAACCTTGCTGGAAACCCTGGTATTCCGGGTCTACGCCGAAGTCGGACAGGAACCACGGGATGGCGTCGGCCGCGTTCCAGTTGCTGAGCGTCGTTTCGTAGCCCCCGGCGGCGATGGCGAGTTGATAGGCCTCGCCGCTCAGCACCCGCATGAGCACCTGCCAGAACCCCTGCTGGTAGAGGGGCGTGCCGTCGAAGCGGGCGGCCTGGGCCATCGTGCGGCGTTCTTCTTCCGTCCGTTTTTTGTTCGTGATGCCCGGCACCAGTTGCTCAATGGCGTTGATCACAAGGTCGCCTACCGTCTTGCCGAACTCCTGAAAGGTCAGGTGATAGGGCACCTCGTGCGGGGCGTCCGTAAAGTCTTGCAGGCGCAGGTGGACGCCGCGCAGGTAGGCAATGTTCTGGAGCTGGTCGACGGGGAAGGGGTACGTCTCGATGCGGTCGTCGTCGTTCGCGGCGCCGTCGTTGAGGACGTCGAGCAGCCGGGCAATGCGCGGCTGCACGGTCGGCAGGATCCGCATGCCGCCCAGCTCGGCGACCATATAGGGAATATGCGGCGGCGTCACGGACAGCAGCCGGCCGCCGACGCGGTCGCTGCCTTCGAAGACGGCGACGCGGCGGGAGGCGTCTTCGGTCAGCAAGCGCCAGGCCGCGTACACGCCGGACACGCCGGCCCCGATGATGGCAATGTCTACGTCATGATGCGATGACATATTATGATACCTGTTATGAATAGTACGGTCCCTTCGTATGCATGGAGCACGGCATGGCCGTGATGCTGCGGCCAGGGTTCAGCACAGCCGGTGCTTCCGGAAGGTATCCATGCGGGGTAGGTAGTCGCAACCCTGTTGGTCATGGGGCATCGGAATAGGAAAAGAAACCAATAACCCATGACAGCTCGCCGAAGGCGAACACAATGACCAGTGACCCGCATATCCGCCGGGTCGAGGTGCCGGCGATCAGGCCCTCACGCGGTGCCCGGTCGGGGCTTATTCACCGCAGCGTGACGTCGAAGAAGCGGTTGGGCTCGTAGAGGCTGACGTCGCGTTCCAGGCCGCCCTGCGGCGCGGTGATCGAGACGCCTACGTCCAGGCCCATCGTCGCGCCTTCGTGGAGGCGCAGGCCCAGGCGCTCATTGCGGGCGAGGCTGAGTTGGAAGCCGGTGCCGCCGGGCAGCCGGCGCCAGGTATAGCGCACCGTAGCGGCCAGGGCCGGGTCCATGCGGGGCCACTGGTCGGGCAGAGCGGCGTCGAAGACTTCGAGCGTGGCGCCGAGCGTGTCGGACGTGCCGAGGGTGAAGAAGAGGTTGTCGCGGCCGACGAACCAGCCGTCGGCGTCG
>Ga0302046_10002979_pt1 | contig 15524 bp, 8 predicted proteins | sample RVTome_11_FD_200261 | JGI IMG/M metagenome (GOLD analysis project Ga0302046, IMG submission 200261) | Soil microbial communities from uranium-contaminated site in the Upper Colorado River Basin, Wyoming, United States - RVT147D111 (version 2) ...
CAGGGGCTGGGCTGGTTTCGCCTGCACCTCCGGGTCGATTCCTCCCTGCACAACACCATCCTGGCCCTGTCTATCTATCAACTCGGGGCCTCGGAAATCTATCTCGACGGGCGCTACGTCGGCGGCTTCGGCGTGATCGGAGCCGCCGCCGAGGCGGACCGACCCTACACGCCCAAAGGGCTTCCGTTGACCCTGAGCCAGGATGACCGCGACATGCATGTGCTGGCCGTCCGCTACGCCAACCGCAGCGTGTCTTCCAAAGCAGCCGCCACCTTCAGGCACAACCCCTATTTACCCGTAGGCTTTGCAGCGGTGCTGGGGCAGAATCTGACCCTGGTACACAGCTATGTGAACGGCGTCTGATCGTTCTGGACGGAAGGGGTCATTCTGGGGATCCTGGCGATCATGGCGCTGCTGCATGCCGTGTTGTATCTCTTCGACCGGCGGGACGCTCGCGGTCGAGAGCGAAGCAGGTCAGGGCGCGACGTTCATCGTCACGTTGCCTGTGAACCTGACGCGTACGTAGTCAACACCCGTGATTGCTGACAAAAAGCGCATCGGCCTTGCTTCGCTGGAGCGTTTGTGTTTCCTTGCCCCCAATAAAGGCGGTGCCGCTTTTTGGAGGTAAGCACCGCCGTCAGACTGCTATTCATCTGCTTCAAGATAACACAACCATGAAGCCGTTGCTCCTCCTGTGTCTCGTCGCGCTGCTTGTGCAAGCATCGACCGCCCGGCCGCAAACCCGACAACTCTTCAACGGCAAAGACCTCACGGGATGGCACGTCGACGTCCCCGCGATGGATACGAGTTCGTCGGTGCAGAGCCCTTTTTCCGTACGCGACGGACTCCTGGTGAGCGCGGGGAAACCCGAGGGGCATGTGATCACGGACGCGGTTTTCCGGAATTACAGGCTGGAAGTGGAATACCGGTTTTCTTCGACGCCGGGCAACGCCGGGGTCCTTATCCATGCCTCGACGCCCCGCGCGCTCTATGCGATGTTTCCCAGGTCCATCGAGGTGCAGATGCTGCATGAGAACGCGGGAGACTTCTGGTGCATCGTGGAGGATATCGAGGTGCCGGACATGGTGGAGCGCCGGGGGCCGCGCGAGGCCTGGGGGATCACGGAAGGCAAGGCGCGTCGCATCATCAATCTGACGGACGGCTCGGAGCATCCGGTCGGATCCTGGAACACGATGGTCATCGAGGCGGTGGGCCGTGCCGTGCGGGTATGGGTCAATGGTGATCTGGTCAACGACGGGTTCAACGCCACCGCCGATCACGGTCAGATCGCGTTGCAGGCCGAGGGATCGGCCGTCGCGTTCAGGAAGGTATCGCTTACGCCCATCGAGCAACTGACGCCGCAATAAGGCGCCGTGTCGCGGAAGCCCGTTTTCTTAAAGCAGAGGTTAGAGCAAAGGCGTTGCCAGCGCACCGGGCGCTGCCAGGCGAGAACACTGCCAGACAAGCGGCGCGTTTTTCGAGGGCCGTGTTATCACTTCGACCGTGTTTTCTTGCGTTATCGGGTGAAGGGCACCCCGTCTCGGTGCTCTTCTCTCGCGGTTCTCGCAACCCCGGTAGAGGTGCACGCGATAGCCCCGGGAAGCCAGGACGCGGCGTATGACCGAGACGGACCCCATCCCCCAGATCGTTGGAGAACCTCCTTTCAGGCTCGACCTGAGCCGGCGGCCCGCCTTGTTCGTCGAGCGAGCCGCCCCGATCGGTGGTGCGCTGGCTCTTCTGTTCGGGGTTTGCTTCACCGGCCTGGGGCTTGTGAGGCTCTGGCTCGTCCTCACCGAACCAGACGCGTTCGGCAGTGAGCGGATCTTTGCAGGCTGCGCGTTCGCCTTCGGTTTCGTGGGCGGAGGGGTACTGTGCATCCGCGGCGCCTTTCGTTATCTGCTCACGGGCAAGCGTATCCTCTTCGATACGGACGCCGTGACGTTCGAGAGCCGCAGCCCGTTCGAGGCGGTCCGCTGGAGCGAGCCGTATGCGGCTTTTCGAGGGGTGCACCTCCGGATGGAGACCGTGCAACTGCGATACGGCAGCCAGTCGCGTTGGCTGATCGAACTGGTTCACCCGGATCCAGGCCGGACGTTGCTTCTGTTACGCTGGAGAGCCGGTGCTGACGTGCAGGCGCTGAAACAGGCGCTGCAGCAGTACGCCGCCCGGCTCCAGGTCCCGATCACCGGGCCGTCGTTGCCGCCATGGCGCCGCCGGTTGGCGCAATCAGTGCCCGGTGAGACCCTTTTCGAACGAATACGCCATCGCCTGTTGTGGCCGGTGCGTCGGCTCGTCCGGTATGCGGATGATCCGTGGCCTACGGCCTGGAATCCGGGTGTCAAGCCGAGCGCGCTGGGTAGCGGATCAACCCGGTCGTTCGACTGGTACCTGGCACGCGAGAGTGCCGTCGCCGTCACGACCATGCAGGATGTGGTGGACTGGCTCATCCGGTGCACGTATCTGTCGGACGAAGACCTCTTCGACCACCCAGACGTCTGGCAACACCCGAGCGACTTCGAGGCGTTGCGACGGGGAGATTGCGAAGACCACGCCCTCTGGGCCTGGCGCAAGTTTACGGAGCTGGGGCTGGAGGCGTGGCTTTTTGTGGGCATGTACGTCGTGCAGGAGGGGCAGCCGGCTATCCTGCATGCCTGGGTAACGTATGTTGCTGAAGATGTCGAATACCTGGTTGAGGCGACGACCAAACAGCGCGACGGGATGATCGGCACGGTGGCGGAGCACGGCAGCGATTACTGTCCCCATTTTTCCGTAGGCCCCGATCTACGGATCCGCTCCCATCGGGGCTATGTGATGGGTTCGTTTGGATGGAAGTGGTCTCGCAGCGACGGGTCGCCTAGGCGGTCTCCGTGGAGGACTTCTTCCACTACCCTGAAAACGACGCTCCCTATGCACCCTGGTTGTTTTCCGGCAGGCCGGACGGCCAGGACCGGTCCAGCACCGGACGCAGGATCGTGCGTACGGCGGCCAGCAGGCCGGAGTCGGGCGGGGTGCCGACGGCCTGCACGTTTCGGATCACCTCTTCCGGCCGGCGCATCCCGACGAGCGTCGTGGCCGCGTGCTCGTAGTCCAGCGCGAACTGCAAGGCCAGCGCCGCGAGATCAACGCCCCGGTCTGCGCACCACTGCGCGGCGCTGCGTGTTTTTTTCTGCACGGCCCGGGGGGCCGGATGCCACGGCGGTGCGCCCGCCTGCGTCAGCATCCCCATATGCAGGGGGGAGGCGTTGATGAGCCCGATGCCGCGCGCGCGGGCCAGCGGGCGCAGCACGGCGTCCAGCGTCGTGTCCAACAGGGTGTAATGGCAATAACTCAGGACCACATCGACGTCCGATGCCTCCGCCATGCTCTTCAGGAAGCCGAGCGGGTATCCCGTGATGCCTGTGTACCGGATCTTGCCCTGCTCTTTGAGCCGGTGCAGCGCCGGCAGTGTCTCGTGCAGGATCACCTCCCGTTTGCCGAACTCTACGTCGTGCGCCTGGAAGACGTCGATCACATCCGTCTGCAAGCGCCGCAGGCTCCCTTCTACCGACCGCGTAATCCCTTCGGCGGAAAAGTCGAACCCGTCCGGGAGGTGCCGGTCGTAGCGCCCCGCCTTGGTGGCGAGGATGATCTGATGGCGTTTCCCTTTGAGGAAGGTGCCGAGCCGCGTCTCGGCCAGGGTGCGCCCGTAGTAGGGCGCGACGTCGAAATAGGTGATGCCGTGGTCGATGGCGGCGTCCACCGCCCGCTGACCGTCGCGGGGGTCGATAGCCCCGAACTCGTCGCCCAGCGGAGAGGCGCCGAAGCCCAGCACCGAGACCTGGAGCGAGGTCTTTCCCAGTTGACGGTATTGCATCGCGTATGGTCGGCAGATAGAAAGGTGGAGAGGGTGCCTGCGCTCGCTACGCTCGCGTCATTAGGGTGCGTCTGCAAACTGGATTTCGGGAAGCCCTGGACGGGCAACCTGTTTACTTCGTCAGTCGCCTTGCTCGTGTGTTAGGTGCGTCCCCATACCCACAAGAAGCTCCGTAGGAGCGACCTGTCATTAAACAGGCCGCCCCTGACGGGGCTTGATTCGGATAAACGCGCGTGCCTTCTACAAACAGGTCGTCCCTACGGGACTTTGCGGACACACCTAGTACATCGCGGCAGAAGTTCGTGATCGGTTAGGCAGGACGTGAACCGTAAAACGTGAAACGTGCGGTCACTTCGCACGGTCGTTGGAGGCACCCTCACGTTTTACGTTTTACGATGGTGCTAAACTGCTTACGGACTTTCGCCCAGCGGTACTAGTCCTTGGTTCCTGGTTCACAGGCTTTGTCCTTACCACGGACCACTGACTACTGACCAGTGGCCAACGGCTACCGCGTATTTTCAAGGACGACGAAAGCGGGTGCCTCTTGTACCCATCGTTCGTACAGGCCGGTCCGGTCGCCTTGGGGAGCAAAGCCGATGTTGGATCCGAGCAGGATGTCGGGGTCCTGGTCCCGGTCGAAGTCGCCCACGTCCATCACCAGCCACCGCCCTCGGGAGGCGTCCTCGAACGTGCGGGCTTCGAAGGTGAGGTCGCCCGTGTTGGTTAGCAGGACGAAGCTCTCCTCGGGTGTCTCTGCATAGTCGGGGAAGTAGGAGATGGCCGCGATGTCCAGGTCGCCGTCGCCGTCGAAGTCGGCGGCTTTCGCCGCGACGGCGCCGTGCAGGGGGAAGAAGAACGCCTCGTCGAACGAGCCGTCCGGTGCGCCGAGGAAGATACGGACGCCGTGGTATGGCTTGAGGATCGGCGTGATGTCGGCGTTGTCTCCGTTGGCGTAGAGGATGTCGACGTGACCGTCTGCGTTGAAGTCGGCCAGTTCGAAGTGGTTGGATCCGTAGACCGGGGGAAAGCGAAGGGCGCGGCTTGCGTTGAAGCGGCCGTCGCCGGCGTTGTAGTAGATGTCGAAGCCTTCGTCGCCCTGGGCGGTGAGCGCGCCGATATCCTGCCGGCCGTCGCCGTCGAAGTCGTACAGGGCGGCAGCGACGGCGCCGGGGCGGGTGCTCAACACATGCCGGCGATAGGTACCGTCTTCGGCCGCCTCGTACCACGACAGAAAGCCGGTCTGATTCCCGTACTCGCAGACCACGAGGTCTTGCCGGCCGTCCCCGTTCAGGTCGCCGAGGTCCAGGTCGACGGGGCGTTTGAGGTGGGTGATGAGGGGCCGGGCCGGTGCGTACGGGCCTTCGATGACCTGGATCGATCCGGCGGCGGCTTCCGTCGGCTCCGGCCCTTTGCCCATCACGGCGATGAGCAGCCGCGTGCCGTCCATGCGGGCCGCGACCGGGGCGCCCGGCAGCTCGAAATGATGCAGGACCTGCCCCTGCGCGTCGAGCACCACGACGTCGTTGGTCGGCCCGTAGTTGCCTACGAACGAGACGCGGGGATCTTCCTCGATCTGGGCCATCGTGGTGAGGCGAGCATCCAGCCTGACGCCTGGCACGCGTACGGTGAAATGGGCGAGGCCGACCGTGATAGGAGGCCGGTGCGATGCGGGGGCCATCGCCTCCGGGGCGGCATGGGCGTAATAGGACGCCAGGGCCTCCCAGGCCTCGGGCGTCAGGACGGGATCCACGGGATAGATGGTGGCCGGGTCGACGTCGTGCCAGGCGAAGAGGCCGATGAGGCTGTCGCGCGAGCGCGTCGTGTAGATGCCCAGGCGGCTGCCCATGTCCGGGAGTACCGCAGCCCAGCCGGACCGATCCAGGAGGTCGGGTTCGGGAAAGGTGTGGCAGGAGGCGCAATACGTGCGGGCCAGACGCTCGCCGTCCCGGGTCGGCGCATCACGGGGCGAGCCACATCCGACGCAGCAGGAAACGAGCCACAGCACGGCCGCTACAGAAAGCCTGGAAATACGCATGATCCGGTTGGCAGAGGCTGTCGTGCTTGTCGAGACGAGCGTGGCGACCTGTACGGTGGGTGACCCCGGAGAGAATAAGAAAACGGCTCCGCAGTTGAAAGAACAGCGCGTGCTCGGCGGCGTCGTATCCTGCGATGATCGGTGATTCCCTTCGTAGTGAGCCTGATATACAGCCGCCTGCGTGCCGGGTTCTGTACCTTGTATGCTAACCCGGTAGTGACTAGGTTTACCCTGCCCCTCAGCGTGGTTACCGAAGCCTCCGGCGAGACGTACGCAGCGACTGACTTCCGGGCTTCCTGCATGTTGACCGCTTGCCGTCGTGATGGCCCGAGTTCGTATCCTCCAGATAGGGAGTATGTTGGGAATGCGCCATGTCTTACCTGGCTTGCATGACCGTGTACGCAGGAGGCCGAGGGTAGCCGTCCGGAGGCTGGGCTGGATGCTCGTCTTGTGTGCTTTGGCAGCCGATGCGGAGGCGCAGGTGGCCCGGCTCAGCGGCTTTGTGACGGACCGGACGGACCGGCAGGCCCTGGAACTCGTCAATATCGTCCTCCTGGCCGATGAAGGGCTGGTCAAAGGCACCGTCACCGACCGCGACGGGCTCTATCTGCTCACCGGGGTCGCGCCCGGCCGCTACATCCTCCGGGCGTCGTTCATCGGCTACGAGACCTTTGCCGATACGCTCGACCTCGAAGCCGACGAGCGGCGTACGGTCAACATCACGCTGGCCCCGGATGAGGCGTTCCTCGATGAGGTGGTGGTGGAGACCGAGCGGCAGTCCGGCGCGGCGCGCGTCACCGCCGGGCAGCAGACCATCCGCCCCGCCGACATCGAACTGGTGCCGACGCCCGACGTCTCGGGCGACCTCGCGAGTTATCTGACGACGTTGCCCGGCATCGTCTCTACGGGCGACCGGGGGGGGCAACTCTTCATCCGGGGCGGCGAGCCTGCGCAGAACCTCGTCCAGCTCGACGGCATGTTGCTCTACCAGCCGTTCCACATCCTCGGCTTTTACTCGGCGTTCCCGTCCGACATTCTCAGCCGCACGGATATCTACGCCGGCGGCTACGGCGCGAAGTTCGGCGAGCGTATCTCGTCGGTCATCGACGTGTGGACGCGTAGCGGCAACAAGCGGCGGTTTGCCGGTGCGGCCGCCGCCTCGCCGTTTGTGAGTTCGCTTCGCCTGGAAGGCCCCCTCATCCCGAACCGCGTCTCTTTCCTCGTGTCGGCCCGGCAGTCGATGATCGAGCAGGGGGCCGAGCGCCTCATCGACAAACGCCTGCCCTTCGAATTCAACGACTTCTTCGGTAAGATCCACGCCGAGGTGTCGGCCCGCAGCCGGCTCTCGGTCAGCGCCCTGGCGACGCACGACCGGGGCACCCTGGTCGAGGAGGGGCTCGGCACGCCCGCCGAGGAAGTACGCTGGGATAACCAGGCGATCAGCCTGCGGTACCTGCATCTGCCCCGCTTCCTGCCCATCTCGGCCGACCTGCGTGTGGCCCATTCGCGGCTCGATACCGAGCTGGGCGCCGCCGGTGATCCCAGCCGCACCTCTTCCATCTCGAACACGGCCGTCACGCTCGACGGCACCTTCACGGGCGACCGCATGAATGCCGAGGCCGGCCTGGCCCTGCGCTTCATCTCGTCTTCGACGGACCTGGGCGGATTCTACCAGAACACCGAGTTCAAGGGCGTCGGCATCGACCACATCGCGTTGTACTTCGAGCCCGAGTTCTTCGTCGGGCCGCTCCGGGTACGGCCCGGCATGCGCCTGCAGTGGTATTACCTCCGCGTAGATCCCTACCTGGAGCCGCGCCTGCGGGTGGTGTGGGGCTTCGGCGCGCACGCGTTCAGCGGGGCCCTGGGCTACTACCGGCAGGAGATCATCGGCCTGAATGACCGGCGCGACGCCGCCAGCGTCTTCACGGCGTGGACCAACATTCCGAAGAGCAACCCGCGCCAGCCGGACATCCTTGCCGGCCGGGTGCCTTCGGCGTTCCACGCCATTCTCGGCTACCGGACCAATCCGGCGGACTGGCTCGAGTTCTCGGTCGAGGGTTTTTACAAGGCGCTCGACAACCTGTTCATCTCCGAGTGGACGGCGTTCCCGCGTTTCACGACGCGCCTCCAGCCGGCTACCGGCCAGGCGCTCGGGTTCGACGCCCGCCTCGAAGTCCGGCGCCCACCCTTCTACGGTTACGTCAACTACGGCCTTTCGTCGACGCGCTACGAAGCCCGGCAGGCGGCGCTCCTGCTCTGGTACGGCGAAGAGACCTTGCGCTTCCGCCCGCCCCACGACCGGCGTCACCAGGTCAATGCCCTGCTCAGCGCTACCCTCTTGGGATTCGATCTGAGCATGCGGTGGGAGTTCGGCTCGGGCCTGCCTTTCAGCCGCGCCATCGGCTTCGACGGATTCGTGCTGATCAACGACGTCATCGACGTGACAGAAGCGCCTTCTTCGCGTCGTGTCATCTACGAGCGCCCGTTCAACGGCATCTTGCCCACCTATCACCGGCTCGACTTCTCCGTAGACCGCACCGTTACCTTCGGCCCGGTCGGCGTGACCGTCCAGGGCAGCCTCATCAACGTCTACGACCGGCGCAATCTGTTCTACCTCGACGTCTTCACGCTGCGCCGCGTCGACCAGCTTCCATTCATCCCGTCCGTGGGTATCAAAGTCGCCTTCGAATGATGCGTCGATCCGGATGGATACTGCTGCTGTGGGGGGTCACAGGGTCGCTGCTCGTCGGCTGCGAGGAGGAGGTCGTCGGCGCGCTCAACACCGAGTACCCGTTCTCGCTCTGGGGCGTGCTCAACCCGCTGGCGGACACCCAGTTCGTCCGCGTCTTCCCCGTCGAGGCCACGCTCGCCCCCGGCCTGCCCGTACCTCTCGACGCCCGCTTCGTCTCGATGGATCTCGCGACGGGGGAAGAGCACACCTGGCGCGACTCGCTCTTTGTGGATTCGTCGGGCGCGGTCGGGCACGTCTTCTACGCGCCGTTCCAGGTGGTGTGGGAGCATACCTATCGGATCGAGGTCACGAAGGCGGGGGGGCGCACCAGTACGGCCGAGGTGGAGATCCCGGTGCGGGCGAACCTGACGTTGAGGGAACCGAATACCGAAGGCGGCGTGCGGCTCGATGGGGTCGTCACGGGCAACCCGCCGCGCCTGTTTCGGAGCGAGGTGGAGTTCTACGTGCGCTATATCGTCGGCTTCACGCCGCCGCCTATCCAGATGCCGATCTACGAATACGTCCGCTATGCCCTCCCGTTCGACGACCGCCTCCGGCGTACCGGCGAGGGGTGGGCGGTGAGCGTCGACCTCGACGAGGCGTATTTTGCCGTCGCCTTCGAGGTCAGGAAAGACCCTGATTTTGTGAGTAGCGGGGGGATTACCCTGCTCCTCGTCACGTTTCGTACGGTGGTCGCCAACGATGCGTGGGCGCCCCCGGATGGAGTGTTCGACCCGCTGGTGCTCATCCAGCCGGGCACCCTGGAGAACGTCGAGAACGGCTTCGGCTTCATCGCCGGCGGCTACCGGCTCTCGCGGTCGTGGACGCTGCCCCTCGACGTAGTCGCGCAGACAAACTTCGTACCGAATCAACCGTGAATGCGGACCGCGGTTTCTGTGTTGTGGGGGGCGATGGGCGTGTGGGTGTATGGGAGGACCCCGAGGATTGAGGATAGTCGACCCAAAAGAAAACGCTGGAGAACGCAGGCGTTTCATCTTCGGCGGCGAAACGACGTCGCGCCGGTCGTGGTTCAACCGCTATGCGATACCTCCTTTGTTGGCTCGTCCTCGTGCCGGTGGTGCTTACCGGGTGCGAAGAAGATGTCGTCAGCGTACTCGGCACCGAGCGGGCGTACACGCTCTACGGCGTGCTCAACCCCAAAGCCGATACGCAGTTCGTGCGCGTCTACCTCATCGAGCAGCGGCTCGAACGCACCACGCCCGAGCCGCTCGACGCGCGCTTCACGTCGACCGACCTGACCACCGGCGAGGTGCTGGTCTGGCGCGACTCGGTCGTCGTAGACCCCGACGGTGGCTACGGCCACATCTTCTGGGCGCCGTTCCGCGCCGGCTACGACCACGACTACCGGCTGGACATTACCGGCGGCGACGGCCGTGCGTCGAGCGCGACGATCGACGTGCCGGAGGAGGCGCAGCCCGAATTGGGCGACCCGCTCATCATACCCAACGTCCTGCTGCCGGTCTACGTGCGCGGCAACGTCGCCCGCCTCATCAACACGGAGCTTTCTTTTCTGATCAGCTACGTCAACGGTTTCACGGCGACGGGCACACCGCTTGTCCGGGTCGATACCCTGATTGTGCCCTACGACGACCGGGTGTCTCGCGTGAGCGACGGGTTGCTGGTGCAGGTCAACCTCACGTCGGCGTACCGCGAAGTAATAGACCTGGTGCGTCGCGACCGTGACTATGAGCCGGCGTACGGGGTCGACCTGCGGAGCGTCTTCTTCGACGCCGTCGTTGCCAACGAAGCCTGGCAGCCGCCGCCCGGCGGGTTCGACCCGAACGTTCTCGTGCAGCCGGGTACGCTGTCGAACGTCGAAAACGGCTTCGGCTTTGTGGGCGCCGGGTATCGCGTCCAGATCCGATGGCGTCCCCCGGATACCGCCATGGCACAGGCCGGCTTCCGGACGTTCAGTTGATTCTTTTACGGGTCGCCTACCCCGATGCTTGCCTCGGAAAGCAACCGTTTCCTTAGACGGATACCGCGGAGCTTGCTCCGAGGAGGGTCATCGGCCTATTGCAAGACGAGGTGTGCGGCGGTCGTCGGGGCGAGCACGAACGTGAAGGCGTTGCCGGTGATGCCGGTAACCTCGCCGCGTTTGACGATGCTCGGGCTCTGCGCGTTGAGGGTCCACACCTCGCCCGACGTATAGGCCGTGCTGCTTTCGATGGCGACCTGCATCTCCAGCGACCCCTGCTGATTTTTGTTGATCAGGATCACGTGCAGGATGGCCGGGTCGTTGCCTTCGATCGCTGCATAGACCGACGTGTTGTCCCGGTCGTTCGTGGCGGCCCGGACGCTGGTATCGCCGTAGGTGCCGCCACGTCCGTCGTAATTGCGGTAGAGCTTGTAGGCGGCCGAGGTGTAGGCGTCGTTGGGGCCGATGCCCCAGAGGGTGGCGAGGTAGACGCCGTATTTCCCGTAGGCGCCGAGCACGTCGGCGTGGGCCAACCCGCCGGAGACGGTGTGGCCGCCGCCGTAGTTGTACTCGGTGACGGAGAGCTTCGTCCCCGGATAGTACGTGTCGATCGCCTGCCGGAGGGTGGGGAGGATCGGCAGGAAGGTGCCGCAGCAGCCGGCGATCCAGCTTGCCTCGGTATACGCCGGGTCCCACAGCGTGCGCGGCGCCTGCAGGCGGGCCGTCACGTCGGCCGGTGTGGTGGCGTTGCTTTCGGTGATGCGGTTGTCCCCTCGGGCTTCGGGATACCAGTGCACGTCGAGCACGTCCACCAACCGCCGGCCGGTCGTCTGTTCGGCCTGCCGCAGTTGATCCAGGTAGTAGTCGATGAACCACGTGTAGCCCTGGTTGACCTGGTCCCAGTCCGGCGCTTCCTGCAGCGTCAGGTAGGCGGCGAAGCCGTAGAGCGCCGGCCCCAGGATCTCGCTGTTCGGGTCGACGTCCTTGACGGCCGAGGCCAGGTCGATGGTGCGCTGCACCAGCTCGGCGGCACCGACGGGCTCGGCGTGGATACGCGGATGCGTGTTGAACCAGAGCGCGGGCTCGTTGTCGAGGCTGTACCAGCGGACGCCGTTCGGGGACGTGGCGTCGCCGTAGCGCTGCACGAGAAAATAGACCAGTTCGTCCATGTAGACCACATCGTCGGCGAGGTCCGGTGACGTCGTGAACGGTGCGTTCTTGCGGGGTTCTACCGGCACCCAGCGGGCTGAAGGCGCGGTCTCTCCCTCAGTGACGGTCCCATGGTCGTCTCTCGACACGTAGCCGGCCATCTGGAGGGTGACGACCGACTCGGCCCCCATCTGGAGCGACTGGTCGTGGAAGAAGGTGACCACCCGACCCGGCTCGGCGGCCTCGGCGTCGGGGATGCCGGCGTTTGAGAGCAGGAACCGGTCGCTGGAATGCTGGAAGTCGTTGCCCGCGTTGGAGAAGTTGTTCTCCCAGTTATATCCCGTCAGGCGGTTGCCGCCCAGGCGACGGACCGTCCACACGTCGCTCGGGCGGTCCTGGTTGGATCCGTAGATGTACGGGCTGATGGGAGCCCGGTCCACGCCGGTGTCGATCGTGATCGCAGCCTGTCCGACAATGTCGGGCTCGGGGCCTCCGGTGTCCGACATCCCGTCGTTGTCGCACCCGGTCAGGAGCAGTCCGCCCCACAGTAGGGCTGCGGCGAAGCGGGGCACACACAGGATCGAGGCCGACCTGCCGGGATGAGCGGGGTGACGGAGCGCGCGCATGGGTTGTACCTCGCACAAAGCTATGGATGGGCCGGCCGGCCGGATCAATACGTCAGGCCGTAGCCGTACTCAAAGAGCGGGTCGTAGGGGTCGTCACCGACGTTGACGAGGATCTGATCCATCGAGCGCGGCCAGGAGAACGGGAGCTTGCCGGTCGGCGCGTAGTCGCCGAAGAGGACGTCCGCCACGCCGTCGCCCTCGGTGCCGGGCAGCCAGGCGGCGAGGAAGGCGTCGGCCTGGTCGAGCACGCCGTCGAGGAGCAGCGGCCGGCCGGAGATCAGGATGACGACTACAGGGATACCCGCCGCTTTCATCGTGCGTACGGCCGTGACGTCGGCCTCGTCGAGCGCGAGGTCGGCGCGGTCCCCGAAGCCCTCGGCATACGGCGTCTCGCCGATGACGACGATACCGACATCGGCGCCTTCGGCGCCCGTACCGTCGCGTGAGAACGTGACCTTCGTGTCCGCCGAGACGGCCTTCCGGATGGCGGCGAGGACGGTCGTTCCGCCCGGGGTCACGTCGCCGCTTTCACCCTGCCACGTGATGGTCCAGCCGCCGACCTGGTTGCCGATGTCGTCGGCGTTCTTGCCGCCGACGTGGATGCGGGCGGCCTGCTTCGAGAGCGGCAGGGTCGCATCCTCGTTCTGGAGTAGTACGAGGGACCGGCGAACGGCATCGCGGGCAACCGCCCGGTGTTCCGCTGAGCCGAACGAGGCGTGCAGGCTCCGGTCGGCGAGGTGGGAACGGCCCTCCTCCATCAGTCCCATGGCGGTCTTGTAGTCGTCCGGGTAGATCTGATCGATGGCGTTGTAGTCGGAGATCAGGAAGCCTTCGAAGCCGAGTTCACGCTTGAGGAGGTCGGTGAGCAGGTATTTGTCGCCGGAGACTTTCTGGCCGTTCCAACTGCTGTACGACGGCATGATCGAGCCGACGCCGGCTTCGATGGCGGGGATGTACGGCGCGAGGTGGATACGCCGCATCGTCTCCTCGTCGACGCGCATGTCGCCCTGATCGAGTATGTCTCGTCCGAAGCTGCCCGTCCCGTACGTGGTGCCGCCGTCGCCCACGTAATGTTTGGCGCAGGCGAGGACGGAGAGCGGGTCGTTGAGGCGGGCGCCCTGAAGCCCTCGGACGGCGGCTTCGCCGAGTGCGCCGACAAGGGACGGATCTTCGGCGAAGCCCTCGTAGGTTCGGCCCCACCGATCATCCTGGGGCACGGTGACGCAGGGCGCAAAGGTCCAGTGGATCCCCGTGGCGCGTACCTCTTTTGCGGTGATGCGCGAGACCTCCGCGACGAGGTCTGCGTTGCGGGTTGCGCCGAGGCCGATGTTATGGGGAAAGATCACGGCGCCGAGCACGTTGTTGTGCCCGTGCATGGCGTCGATCCCGTAGAGGATGGGGATGCCGAGGCGGGTGTTGCGGGCATGCTGCTGGAGGCGGTCGTAGAGGTCGGTCCAGGCCTGGAGGCTGTTGCCCGCCTCGGGATCGCCGTTGCCGCCGCTGAGCACCGAGCCGAGGAAATAAGTCTCGATGTCGGCAGGATCCGCGAGTCCCGTCTGTTCGGCCTGGGTCATCTGGCCGATTTTTTCCGCCAGCGTCATCTGGGCGAGCAGGGCTTTGGCCTGCGCGTCGAACGCGGTAAACGACGGCGTGGCTGCGGTCGCTGTGGAAGGCATCGGGTCGGTAGGGGCTGGGGTGTCGGGCGTCTCACAGGCGGCCAGGAACACGCCCAGCGAGACGGCGCAGCACACGGCCGCACGGTGGAGGGGCGCAGCGAAGAGAGGATTCATCGCGCTTGGTGGGGTTAGGCGAGGCTTGGTCAAGGGTTTTCTTGCAGGTTATGAGTCGCTTTCCAGCCGGGCCAGATACGCTCGGGCGGCTTCGTTGCCGGGGTCGTGGGCCAGCACCTGCCGCCACGCCTGGCGCGCGGCGTCTCGCTGGCCCGAGAGGACGTACAACACCCCCAGGTTCAGCCACGCTTCGGTCGTCGTCGGGTCTTCTTCCAGCATATGGCGGTAGGTCACGATGGCGGCGGTCGTATCGCGTTGGAGGAAGTAGAGGGAGGCCAGGTTGTTCTGAAACTCCAGGTTTTTCGGGGCGAGGGTGAGGGCGATTTTGTAGGCGGCGACCGCCTCGTCGTAGCGTCCGGCCAGGCGGAGGGCGGTCCCCAGCGCCGCATGGGTGTAGGGGTTGTCCGGGTCGCCGGCGACGCTCTTTTGCTGGGCGGCGACCGCGGCCTGGCGTTCCCAGAGCATCTCGGCGTGCGCGAGGATAGCACGGCCCTCCTCGGCGCGTCCGGTCCGCGTCAGCGCCTGGGCCAGCTTATAGTGCGACTCGTTATGCCACGGCCAGGCGTGGGTGACGGCTTCCAGGTGCGGGATGGCTTCCTCGGTGCGGTCCAGGCGCAGCAGCAACGAGGCGAGCGTATACTGCACCTCCGGTTCCCGGGGCGCCAGCGCAAGGGCTTGTTCCGCCAGCGCCAGCGCCTGTTCGTACGCGCCCTCCTGTTCCAGGGTCTGCGCATAGGAAAGGTACGCTCCGACGTAGGCGCTGTCCAGCGCTATCGCCTGCTCAAACGCATAGCTTGCACTATCTATGCGGCCCAGCTCCCGGTAGGCGCGGCCGACGGCGTGCCACGGAGCCGGAGCGGGATGCCGTTCGAGTTCTCGGTGGTAATACGCCAGCGCCTGCTGGTACATCGCTCGTCGAAGCGCGTTGTTGCCCAGGTTGTTCCACACGCCCCGGTAGTCGGGATCCCGGTCGATCACGCGGCGATAGGCGGCCTCCGCCTCGTCCCATTCCAGCAGGCTGGAATGAATCATACCCTTGAGGAAGTCGGGCTCGACGGCTCCGGGTGTCTGCCGGGCCGCGCTGTCGGCGAGGGCCAGGGCAAGGCTGTATTCACCCTGTTTTAAGGCGTGCTCTCCCTGCATCAAGAGGCGACCCGCAACCGGGCCGGGTGGTGAGGGGCGGTGTTCTCCCTGTCCGCATGCCGTGAGGCCGACCAGGATGGTCAGGATCACGAGCAACAGGCCGGGGCGGCGTGCTATCGGGTCAGCATAAGACAAACCCTTGACCGGTGTCATCGCGGACTTGGCCCGGGATCTCTCGGAAAGCATCTGCGCAAGACCATGCGATCCCGGCTCGGGGGCCGAGATGACAGGCACATGGGACGCTGCGTCATTCCTGAT
>Ga0302046_10002980_pt1 | contig 15522 bp, 8 predicted proteins | sample RVTome_11_FD_200261 | JGI IMG/M metagenome (GOLD analysis project Ga0302046, IMG submission 200261) | Soil microbial communities from uranium-contaminated site in the Upper Colorado River Basin, Wyoming, United States - RVT147D111 (version 2) ...
GTGATCAGGTGGGTGAGCCGGAAGGCGACCCGGCAGACCACCATCAGGGTGACCACCATCGCCACCCCGGAGAAGATCGCGCCGGCGACGAAGTAGGGCGGGAAGATCGTCGTGTGCCAGCCGGGGATCTGCGAGGTCGCGAAGTCGAACGACACCACCGAGTGGACCGACAGCACCAGCGGCGTCGCCAGCCCGGCGAGCAGCAGGTAGGCCTTCTCGTAGTGCATCCACTGCCGGTGCGAGCCGCGCCAGCCGATCGCGAACAGGCCGTAGGCGAGCCGCCGGATGCGGGTCTTGGCGCGGTCGCGGAGGGTCGCGAGATCCGGGATCAGCCCCAGGTACCAAAAGAGCAGCGACACCGTGCCGTAGATCGAGACCGCGAAGACGTCCCACATCAGCGGGCTTCTGAACTGCGGCCACATCGCCATCTGGTTGGGCAGCGGCAGCATCCAGTAGGCGAGCCAGGGGCGGCCGACGTGGATGCCCGGGAAAACCAGCGCGCACATCACGGCGAAGATCGTCATCGCCTCGGCGGCGCGGTTGATCGAGGTGCGCCAGCGCTGCCGCAGCAGGAACAGGACCGCGGAGATCAGGGTGCCGGCGTGCCCGATGCCGACCCAGAAGACGAAGTTGACGATCGGGAAGCCCCAGCCTACGGGGATGTTGTTGCCCCAGATCCCGACCCCTTCCCAGAACAGCCAGGCGATCGCGACGCCGAAGATCCCGAGCGCCGCCAGCGAGATCGCGAGCACCACGTACCAGCCGCGCGGCGGCTTCCACTCGACCGGCCGCGCCACCGCCTCGGTGACGCCGTGGAAGCCGGGCGCGCCGGCGACCAGCCTCGGCCGGCCCTCGACCGGGTCGATGTCGGTGACCGCGGGGTCGATGTCGAGCGTGTGTGGATCGATCTCGGCGACGGCCATGCGCTGTGGGCTTCCCCTCCCTCCTACCCGGGCCTACTCCCCGAGCTTTACTCAGCGGGGCCGGCCGGTCCGGCCCGGCCGCGGGCGGCGCCGCGGCGGTCGCCCCGGAGGGCGTCGATTGCCGGCGAAAAACCGCGGAGGGTGTACCACGGCCGGCCGGTAGCGGTCAACCCTCGATCAGGCCCGAGCCCGGCGCAACTGGGCCGCTCTCAGGGCCGCTCCGGCCGCCCGCGCGGCCAGCGATTCCAGCACCGCCGCCGCGGCGCGCTCGGCGCTCGCAACGGTGTCGGGCAGGCCCGCGCCGTGGAAGGCGCTGCCCGCCAGGACCAACCCCGGCCCGCACATCGCCTCGAGCGCCGCCACCCGCTGCCGGTGGCCGACCTCGTACTGCGGGTAGCCGCGCGGCCAGCGATGGACCCGCACCAGCGCGGGCTCGGCGGCCAGGCCGAGCAGCGCCCGCAGGTCGGCGCGCACCGCCGCCACCAGCTCGGCCTCGGGCAGCTCGGCCCAGCGCTCGCCGCGGGCGCCGCCGACGAAGGCGCGCACCAGCGCGCCGCCGGCCGGCGCCCGGCCCTCGAACTTGGTCGAGGCGAAGGTCGCGGCGACCAGCGCCCGGCCCTCGGCGGCGGGGACGAAGAAGCCGAAGCCCTCCGGCAGCCGCGCCCCGCCGGGCCGGTAGCCGAGGGCGACGGTGGCGGCGGAGGCGTACGGCAGCTCGGCGAGCCCCGCCGCCAGCTCCGGCCGCGAACCGGCGACCAGCTCGGCGGCGGCGAACGCCGGCAGCGCCAGCACCACGGCGTCGGCGGCGAGCTGCTCGCCGCCGGCCAGGCGCACGATCCATCGCGGCGCTCCACCGTCGCCTCCCGCGGTGCGCACCTCGACCGCCGGGCGGCCGGTCAGGATCTCGGCGCCACCGGGGCCCCGCAGGCGTGCGACCAGGGCGTCGATCAGCTCGCCGAGGCCTCCGGCGAGGGTCAGGAAGGGCCGATCGGCGGGGGCGGGGCGACCGGCGGCGGCCGGCAAGGACGCGGCAGGACCGCCGCCGGCAGCCGGGCTGCCGTGCGGACGGCTTGCAGCGGCCGTCGCGGCGCCGGTGCCGGCGGTTCTGCCAACCGCGCCGGTGCCGCTGCCGGAGGCGTTCCTGCTCACGGCGCGCACGCCGCGGCCGACGCTGCCGAAGCGCCGCTCCAGCCCGGCGCAGGCCGGCCAGACCGCATCGAGGCTCAGGCGCTCGGGGTCGCCGAGGTGGATCGACGACAGCACCGGGTCGGCCAGCCGCTCGAGTGCCTCGCTGCCGAAGCGCCGGCGGACGAAGCCGGCGAGGCTCTCGTCGCCCTGGCCGTCCTCCGCCCGCCGCGCAGGCACCCACCGCTCCGCCAGGATCCGCGCCTTGCCGCGCCAGGAGAACAGCGGCGAGCCGAGGAACGGCTCGAGCCGCATTGGCACCAGCGTCTGGAGCCCGGCCGGCACCTCGACCAGCCGTCCGCCGCGCGCCACCCAGACCCGCCGCGGCGCGGCTGCGCAGCCGACCAGCCGGTCGCCGAGCCCCAGCTCGCGCGCCAGCTCGGCGGCGCGCGGCTTCGACGCCACCAGCGAGTCCGGCCCGCCCTCGACCACGAACCCGTCGATCCGCTCGGTGATCACCTTGCCGCCGGGCCGCGAGTCCGCCTCGACCACCGTCACCTCGACCGGCAGGCCGGTCTCGGCGGCCTCACGGCGCAGCCGCCACGCGGCGGTCAGCCCGCAGACACCGCCGCCGACGATCACCGCCCGCAGCGGCGCACCGCCCGTCCCGCCGCCGGCGGTCGCCGGAGCGGAGCGCAGTGCGGGGGCGGAAGCGAGAGTGGGAGGGCTCACGGTGCTCGGGCACGCACGCGCCGGGACCTCCCACGGCGGGAGTCGCTCCGCGGTCCTGCTGGAGCGGCGGTGTCGCGCTGGAGCGGCGAGCTTACATGATCCTCGACGCCTGGAGCCGCTCTCTCGCGAGCGCTCGGGAAGGTCCGACGCACAGTCGAACGCCGCGTGTGCGGCGGCCGCAGGGCCGCCGAGCCGGGGGAGCGGCCACCGAGGGATGCATCGGAGAGATCGCGTGCCTTCTCCTTGACAGCTTAGGAGAGCTTCTGTACGCTTCTCCTAAGCGGAATAGGAGAGCGAATGACCGACCAGGCCGACCTGATTCCCGGCACCCTCGACCTCTTGATCCTCAAGGCCGTCTCCCTCGGCAACGTCCACGGCTACGGCGTGCTGCTCCGCATCGAGCAAGTCTCCCGCGGCGCCCTCGAGATCCAGCAGGGCGCCCTCTATCCAGCGCTCTACCGGCTCGAGCACCAGGGCTTGATCGCCAGCGAGTGGGGACGGTCCGAGAACAACCGCCGGGCCAAGTTCTACCGGCTGACGGCCGCGGGGCGACGGCGACTCGGCGAGGAGGAGGCGAGCTGGAACCGCCTCGCCGAGGCCATCGCCGTGGTCCTTTCGGCCACCCCCCAGGAGGTGTGAGGATGCCGGGACTTCCGGGATCCGCCGTCGGGGCCGGTGTGGTCGGTCGCGCCCGCTCCCTGCTCCGCGGCCTCCTCCGCCGCTCGGAGGTGGAGGCCGAGATGGCCGAGGAGTTCCGCCACCACATCGAGCTCCGGACCGAAGACCTGGTGCGGCGAGGGGTTCCCGCCGCGGAGGCCTCCCGCCGGGCCCACCTGGAGTTCGGGCACGTGGAGACGCACCGCGAGGCGGCGCAGGTCTCGCGGGGCCTCCGGCTCTTCGACCAGGTCCGCTTCTCCTGGGTCGACTTCAAGCTGGGCGTCCGGATGCTGGTGAAGCACCCGGGCCTGACGCTGGTGGCGAGCTTCGCCCTCGCCGTGGGGATCCCGGTGGGCATGGCGCCCGTCCACCTCTCGAACGCCCTCGAGGCGCCGCTCCCCGAGGACCGGGACGACCGCGTGCGGGCGATCCGGCACTGGGACCCGGCGAGCGGGACTGCGGAGAGCCCGTCGTACCGAGACTTCGAGCTGCTGCGCGAGAAGCTGACCACCTTCGCCAACCTCGGGGCGTTCCGGAGCTCCTCCTACAACGTCGCCTCGGGAAGCGGGCCCGCCGCGCCCGTGGCCGGCGCCGAGGTCACGGCCTCCAGCTTCGAAGTGCTCGGCACGCGCCCGCTCCTGGGGCGGACACTCGCCCCGCGGGACGAGGCGCTGGGGGCTCCGGAGGTGGTCGTGCTCGGCCACGATCTCTGGCGGTCGCGGTTCGGGGGCGATCCGGACCTGGTGGGGCGCGTCGTCCACGTCGGAGCCGTCCCTCACACGGTGGTGGGGGTGATGCCCGACGGCTTCCTCTTCCCGGTCCGGCAACAACTCTGGGTGCCGCTCCGGGAGCGGCCGGGCGGAGGGCCGGGCTCGGCCCGCGAGGGCAGCCCGAAGGTGCGGATCTTCGGCCTCGTCCAGGACGGAGCCTCGACGGAACAGGTGCAGGCCGAGCTCGGTGCCATGGCTTCCCGGCTCTTCGACGACGCGCCCGAGGCTCCCGTGCGGCTGCGTCCCCAGGTGGTGCCCTTCGGCATCGCCCACTTCGGGCTCCCGCGACGCGGCCTGGAGGAGATCCCCGAGTTCTACTACCTCCAGGTCCTGGCGCTCACGCTCCTGCTGGTCGCGTGCGCCAACGTCGCGATGCTGGTCTTCGCCCTCACGGCGACGCGGTTCCGGGAGCTCGCCGTGCGCACGGCCTTGGGCGCGAGCCGCGCACGGATCGTCTCCCAGATCTTCGCGGAGACCCTGGTGCTCGCCGTGTGTGCCGCCGGCGTGGGGCTCTTCGGGATCGACTGGATCCTCCGCCAGGTCCGCGCAGCCGTCGTGGCCAGGGGGCTCGACCTCCCGTACTGGCTTTCCCTGGAGGTCACCGGCGAGGCGGTCCTGTGGGGCCTTCTCCTCGCGGTGGTGAGCGCGACAGTCGCTGGCGTCGTGCCGGCCCTGAAGCTCACCGGCACCAAGATCCAGCAGAGCATCAAGAAGGCCGAGGCGGGCCGGTCGGGGATCCGGTTCGGGGGCCTGACCAGCGTGCTGATCGTCGCCGACGTCGCCCTGGCGGTCTCGGTGTCGGGCGTCGCGCTGGCTCTCGGGGGCCTCCTCTGGCACACCGCGAAGGCGGACGAGCTGACCGGCATTCCGGCGGACGAGTACCTGGCGGCGGAGGTCCGTCTCCCCGGCAGTGAGCTGCGGGCGGGCACCGGCGGGGCCGCAACCGAGGGGACGGAAGCCCGGCTGGCCGGGACGCAGCGGCGGCTGGTGGAGCGCCTGGAAGAGGAGCCCGGCGTTCGGGGCGTGGCCGTCGCGAGCGGCCTGCCGCGGATGGACCACCGCTCCCGCCTCCTCGAGATCGAGGGTATTGAGGAGTCGGCGTCGACCGGCGGCTGGCAGGTCCGGACGGTCCTGGTGGACGTGGGCTTCTTCACGGCGCTCCGCCAGCCGATCCTGGCCGGGCGCGGGTTCGACCGCGCCGACGTGGCGAGGCAGGTCCCGCCGATCCTCGTGAACACCGTGTTCGTGGACCGTCTGCTGCGCGGTCGGGCCGCGGTCGGGAGCCGGGTACGCTTCGTCTCGCCGGAGGGTGGCGAGGGCGCGCCCTGGCACGAGATCGTGGGGGTGGTGGAGCACCTGGGCATGAAGCTCTTCGACCCGCAGGGGGACCCGGGCGTCTACGTTCCCGCGCCCCCCGGCGCCATCCACCCGATCCAGCTCGGGATCCACTTGCGAGACGACCCGGAGAGCTTCGCTCCGCGCCTCCGGGAGATCCTGACGGAGGTCGATCCCGCGGCGGTGCTCGGCAGGACCGTGGCGCTCGACCGCGTGTTCCCGGGCGACTGGTACGTGACCGCGGCGATCGTCGGAGGGCTCGGTCTCCTGGTCGCCATCCTGATCGCGCTCGGCGCGTCCGGTCTCTACGCGATCCTGTCCTTCTCGGTCTCCGAGCGCAGGCGCGAGATCGGCATCCGCACCGCCCTCGGAGCGTCCCGGTCCGCCGTCGTGCTGACCGTGCTGCGGCGCTCCCTGGTCCAGATCGTCGCCGGGGCCCTCCTCGGACTGCCGATCGCGGCGAGGCTCCTCTACGAGTTCGGAGAGGCAGTGGGCCGGGAGACGTCGCCCGCCGTCCCGCTCCTCGCGGGCCTGGGCTTCACGGTGGGCATCGTGGCGGTGATCGGTGGCGCCTCGTGCGTCGCACCGGTCCGGCGCGCCCTCGGGGTCGACCCCAACACGGCGCTCCGGGCCGAGGGCTGATCGGCCCGGGCACCGCCGGCGCCCCGGCGGCGCGGCGGCGGTGCAGGACGCGTCCCACCGGCAGAACGGCGTCCTGGGAACCGGGGTACGTGACGAAGCCGGAGCCGGTGGGGCGCTGGCCCGGGAGAGGCCTAGGAATCGAACAGCGTCGGCCGGACGAGCTGCGGCGGCTCGTCCTGTTCGATCTCGGCCGGCTCGTCCCCGGCGGTTCCGGGGGCCGCGTCCTCGGCGGGCCGGGGAGGCTCGACGGGGGGAGCCGGCGGCGGGGCCGTGGCCGGCGGCGGGGCGGGAGCCGGAGCCGCAGCGGGAGTGGGCGATGCGGCCTGGGCGGTAGCGGGTCCTTCCTCCTCCCGCTCGGCCCGCCAGATGTGCCGGCCGAGCCCGCGGTGCCAGGTCAGCCCCGGGGCCGGCTCGCGCAGGAAATGGTTGATCTTCGAGTCGAGGTCGTCGAGGTAGTGGAGGACCAGCGCCTCGGGGGTCGCGGGTTCGACCGGCGAGGCGTACTCCTTCCTCCCTTGATGAGCGAGCACCATGTGCTCGAGCTCGAGCCGCAGCTCGTCGGGAAAGCCGGGGATGGCCGCACAGCGCTCGCGCAGCAGGTCGCGGCCGATCACCACGTGGCCGACCAGGCGTCCCTCGAGGGTGTAGTCGTTGGCCGGCATCGCGCCCAGCTCGGCGAGCTTGCCGAGGTCGTGGAATAGCACCCCGATCAGCAGCAGGTCGCGGTCGAGGGTGCGGTAGTGCGCGCACACCGCGACCGCCAGCTCGGCCATCGAGACAACGTGCTCGAGCAGGCCGCCGCGGTAGGCGTGGTGCATCGACTTGGCCGCCGGGTGGACGCGCAGGCGTTCACCATAGGCGGCGAGGGTCTCCTCGGCGAGCCGGCGTAGCGCCGGCCGCTCGATGCGCTCGGCCATCAGCCTTTCGAGGCGCCGCTGGAGATCGTCGATGTCCTCGCGGGTGGACGGCACCAGCAGCGCTTCGTCGAAGCCGTGGGCGCGGTCGTCGTCGGTGGCGCGGCGGCAGCGCTCGATGACGAGCTGCAACCGCTCGCGGTACTCCTGCACCCGGCCGCGGAAGGCGACGAAGTCGTGCGCCTCGAACTCGGCCTCGAGCGCCTCGCTGTCGGCCCACACCTTGGCCGGGATCGAGCCGCTCCGGTCGGCCAGCTCGAGGTCCATGAAGGCCATGCCCCGCCGGTCCTCGCGGACCTCCTTGCGCAGGACCAGCGCGAAGCCCTGGACGCGGTCGCCGGCCTGCCAGGCGGTGATCGATTCGTTGCGGCGGTCCATCAGCGGGCTCCGGGGGGCGGTCGCGGGGAGGTTCCGGGCGGGAGTGTATCCTGCGCTGCGGCGCCGCGGCGGGCGCGAACCGTCGCGGCCCCGGGCGCGTACTCACCGCGGGGGTCGCCTCGCCGGGTCTGGCACCTCCCGTGCAGACGGTATCGGCGCGGACGACCCCGCCGCGTCAGCGACCAAGAGATCCACCGGAGGACCATGCGCGCCCTCATCCGTTCCGCTGTCCCCGCAGCCCTCGGCGCCGCCCTGGCACTGGTGCCCGCCGCCATCGCGTCCGCCGCGCCCGCCTCGCGCGCCTCCGACTCCCCGGTGCTGTGGCCCGCGCCGCAGCGCGCCTTCCTCCAGGACGGCCCTGGCCTGCTGCTGAGCGAGGTCGAGCGCGCCGAGCTGACCGCGCTCGACGAGGACGGCCGGGCACGCTGGATCGCCGGCTTCCTCGGCTCCGATCCGGACCCCGCGACGCCACTCAACGAGCTGGCCGAGGGGATCGAGCGCCGCCGCCAGCTCGCCGCCTCCGAGTTCCTGTCGCCGCTCGACGTCCGCGCCCGGCTGCTGTTCCTCAACGGCCGGCCGGCCGCGCGCGAGCAGATCGAGTGCGACTACACGTTCAAGCCGCTCGAGATCTGGAGCTACCCGGGGCGGCCGGGAGGGCCGGGCGAGGCACAGCCGCAGCAGCTCGTCGTCTACCGTCCGAGCCCCGATCTGCCGTGGCGGCTGTGGGTGCCGCTCGACTCCAAGCGGGTGCTCTACACTTCGGAGATGGAGTACTGGCTGCAGCAGGTCGACGAGCTGCGCGGCCGCGTCCGCGGCCGGCGCTTCGACCGGGTCACCTGCAAGGACGCCGAGCGGGTCGACGACGCCACCGGCGTGCGCGCCCTGCGCGGTTACCGCGACGACCGGCCCCGGCAGAGCGACTACGAGCGCTTCCTCGAGCCGCCCGACGACCTCGCCGTCTGGGCGGGCGCCGCGGCGGCCACGCCGCTCCCCGACGGGCCGCCGCCGCTGCCCCTCGATTCGGTGGTGGTGGCCTTCCCCGAGATCGTCAACCAGCGCACCGTGGCCCGCGCCTACCTGACCCTGCCTCCCGGCTCGGGGGTGGCGACGCCGGCCGAGACCGGCGAGCCGGCGCTCGAGCTCATTGTCGAAGGCGTGGTCGAGCAGGACGGCGAGATCTTCGAGGACTTCCGGCTGCGCTTCCAGCAGCCGCGGGCGGACGAGACGACCCCGATCGTTCTCGCCGTCGACCGGCCGCTGCGCCCCGAGCGCGCCTACCTGCTGCGGCTGCGGGTGAGCGATCCGGCGGGCGGCGCGGCCTCGACGGTGGCGAGCGGGTTCACGGTGCCCGGCGAGCCGCAGCCGCTGGCAGAGCCGCCGATCGGCGAGATCGTCGACGCGCTCGAGTACGACGTCGCGTCGAAGGCGCTGGCCGGCGCCGACTCGCTGATCCTGGTGCCGCCGCCATCGGACGTGGTGCTCGGCCTGTGGCGTACCGAGGCGCTGGTCACCGGGTCGCGGATCGTCAAGGTGATCTTCCTGATCGACGGCGAGCCCCGGATGACCGCCACCCGCCGTCCCTTCGGGGTCGAGATGCGCCTGGCCGAGGTGCCCCGGGAGCAGGTGGTCCGGGCCGAGGGGTACGACGCCGAGGGCGTGCTGATCGACGCCGACGAGGTGGTGGTCAACCAGGCGCGGGGCGCGCTGCAGGTGCGGATCGTCGAGCCGGAGCGCGGGTGGTCCGGCGCCGGCCCGGTCGAGGTGCGCGCCGAGGTGGTGGTGCCCGAGGAGCAGCGGGTGGTCGCGGTCGAGTTCCGGCTCAACGATCAGACCGTCGCGACCCTCGACCGGCCGCCCTGGACGGCTACGGTCGAGGTGCCGCCGGCCGGGCCAGAGGAGGTCACCTACCTCAGCGCCGTCGCCCGCCTCAACGACGGCCGCAGCGCCGAGGCGGTGCGTTTCCTCAACGCCCCGGAGTTCCTCGAGGAGGTCAACGTCGACCTGGTCGAGCTGTACACCGCGGTCACCGACCGCGACGGCCGGCCGGTGCAAGGGCTGACCGCCGAGAGTTTCGAGGTCTACGAGGACGGCCGCCGCCAGGAGATCCGCAAGTTCGAGCGGGTCGAGAACCTGCCCCTGACCGTCGGCATCGCGGTCGACGTCTCGGGCTCGATGGTCAAGACCCTGGGCGAGGCGCAGGCCGCCGGACAGGAGTTCATCGAGCGGGTGCTGCGCCCCGGCGACCGCTGCTTCGTGCTCAGCTTCGCCTTCCGGCCCGAACTGCTGATGTCGCCCATCGACGACGCCGAGGCGTGCCGGGAGGGTCTCGACGACCTCGCCCCCTACGGCGCCACGGCGCTCCACGACGCGGTGGTGACCAGCCTCTACTACTTCCGCGGCTTCCAGGGGCAGCGGGCGTTCGTGCTGATCTCCGACGGCGACGACACGGCGTCCTCTATCGCCTATCCGGTCGCCGCCGAGTACGCGCGCCGCAGCGGGGTGGCGATCTACGCCGTCGGCATCGGCACCGGCGGGTTGCTCGGCGTCGGCGTCCGGAGCAAGCTCAGGGAGCTGGCCGAAGAGACCGGCGGCCGGGTATTCTTCATCGGCCGGGCCGAGGAGCTGGACCAGGTGTACGACGAGATCGAGCACGAGCTGCGCAGCCGCTACCTCATCGCCTATCAGTCCGACCGCCCCGCCGGCGGCGGCGACGAGTACCGGGAGGTCGAGGTGAAGGTCGAGCAACGCGGGCTCGAGGCGCGCACGATCCGGGGCTACTACCCGTGAGCGGGCGCGCGGCTCGGGGAGGTCTCGCCGGCCGTCGCCGGGGCGTCGCGGCTCCGGCCGTGCTCGCGGGGTTGGCCATCGCGGCGGGCCTTACCGGGCTCGTGCTCGCCGGCGGCCGGGCGGCGGCTGCCGCTCCCGCCGCGCGCCGCGGCGGGCCGGTGGAGCTGTCCTTCGCCGCCTTCAACGGCCGCTTCTCCGAGCCCGGCGCCGCGCTCGGCGTCGTCGAGCAGGGGCCGCTGACGCTACGTCTGGTTTCGCCCGACAACGCGCTCGACGTGCTCGAGCACCGGGTCCGCCTCCAGCCGCTCGGCGACGGCAGCCATCGCGCCGAGCTGACCGCGGCGGTTCGCGGCCGCGGCCGGCTGGTCGCCGACCTCAGCGTCTCCGGGGGGGCGCCGGGGCGGCTGGTCGACGAGGTGACGCTGCCGGCCCAGAGCGTGGCGGTCGAGGGGCGGGTGCGGCTGGCGCCCGGCGCCGAGGGCTACCGGGTGGTGCCGCTCGAGCTGCCCGAGGCGGTGCACCTCGAGGTCGAGAGCGCGCTCGCCGGCCGCCTGGTCGCGCTGTGCGGCGGCTTCACGCTGCTGGTCCCCGGCGGCGCCGACTGCCGCGGCCTCGGCCGCGCGCTCTCACGCGTGGCGGTGCCGCTGCCCGAGCCGGGCGAAGAGCTCCTCCTCCCCTACGCCGCCCTCGGCCCGGCCGAGCGCGACCGCCTCGACCGCTACCTGGCGCGGGCGGCGGCGCTTTGAGCGGCCTGCTCGCCCGCGCACCGCTGACCCGGACGCTGCTGATCGCGATCGCCGCCGTCTTCGTCGCCGATATGGCGAGCCGGCTGCTGCTCGAGCGGGCGATCCTGGTCGAGTACGGGGCGAGCTGGGCGGCGCCGGTGCTCGCCGGGCAGGTCTGGCGCCTGGCGACCGCGATGTTCCTGCACGCCGGCGTCCTCCACCTGCTGGTCAACGGCTGGGCGCTGTACCAGCTCGGCGCGCTGGTCGAGATCCTGCTCGGCTCGGCGCGGCTGGCGGCGATCTACTTCGTCGGCGGCCTCGCCGGCTCGCTGGCGAGCGTCGCGTGGGACCTGGTTTCCGGCAACGCGGTGCCCAGCGTCGGCGCCTCGGGCGCGATCTTCGGCCTGCTCGGCTTCTTGATCGCCTTCCTCCTCCGCCACCGCGACCGCCTCCGCCCCGAGGCCCGCTCGCTGCTCCTCCAGCTCGTCTTCTGGGCCGGCATCAACATCGTCTTCGGCTTCACCGTCGACATGATCGACAACGCCGCCCACCTCGGCGGGTTGGCGGCGGGGTTGGCGATCGGCGCGGCGATCCGGCCGCTGCAGCAGAGATCCTGACTACCGCGCCAGCCCCGCCCGCGTCGCCGCCACCACGATCGCCTCGTGGTCGGGGATCTGGTAGAGGAAGACCTGGCGCTGGTCGGGACGGAGGCGTTCGGCTTTGGCGAGCAGGCCGCGGTAGGCGCGGCCGAGGTGGAGCAGGGGGTCGCCGCCGTCCTCGCCGCGGGCGCGCAGCCATTCGAGGCCGCGCGACATCCGGTAGTCGATGCGCTCGCCCAGCTCGGGGTAGTCGCGGCCGGCGAGGAACTCGCCCAGCTCGCTGGTGAGCTGGGCGACCTCGTCGGGCCGCTCCTCGGCGAGCGCGGCGTCGAGCAGCCAGGCGCGGTCGAACGCCGCCTCGGCGCGGTCGCCCTGCTCCTCGTGGTGGCGCAGCGCCCGCAGCAGGTAGTTGCGCGCCTCCTCGGGCTTGCGGCGGGTGAGCTGGATGCGGCCGAGGAGCTGCTCGGCCTGCCCCAGCGGCTTGCCCTCGGTCAGCAGGCTGAGCGCGAAATGCGCCTCGCGGGCCTCGCGCAACGCCTCGCGCTGGCGCTCGAGGGCGAGGTGGTTCTCGGCCACCGCCAGCCGTGCCACCGCCTCGCCGAGGCCGTCGCCGCTCGCCTCGCGCAGCGCCAGCCCCTGGCGCAGCGGCGCCGAGGCGGCGGCGAAGTCGCCGAGCCGCGACAGCGCCCGGCCGATTCCGAGCAGGACGTAGGACAGCTCCTCGTCGTCGCCGGCCTCGCGCGAGCGCTCCTCGGCCTGTTGGTAGTGGGCGAGCGCCTCGCCGTAGCGGCCGAGCGCCAGGTAGCAGGCGCCGAGCGCGGTCAGCGAGGCGATGCGCGGCTTGACCGGCCCGCGGCTGGCCTGCCGCAGCTCGAGCGCCGCCTGGTGGTGCGCGAGCGACTCCTCGTAGCGGCAGCGGTGCAACGCGATGTTGCCGAGGTAGAAGCGGCAGCCGGCCGCCAGGTCCTCGGCGCCCGGGCGGCCGACCCGCTCGAGCACCTGGTGCAAGAGCTTCTCGGCCTCGTCGAGGCGCTGGCGCGCGATCAGCACCCGGCCGAGCTGGAGCAGCAGCGCCGCCTTGCCCCGCTCGTCGACGTGGTGCGAGGTCTCGAGCGCCTTGCGCAGGGTCTCCTCGGCCTTGGCCAGCCGGCCCTCGCGGCGGTCGAAGTCGGCCTTGAGGCGGGCGAGGGCGAGCAGGCGCTCGGGGCCGCCGCCGCCGTGCTCGAGCGCCAGGTGCATGGCGTGCTTCAGCTCGTCGGCGAGCCCCTCGAGGTGGGCGGTGCGCAGGGCCAGCGGCAGCAGCGCGAGCAGGAGCTTCAGCTCGGTCTCGGAGTCGCCGCCGCGCTCGCGGTGGGCGACCAGCTCGCGGATCAGCGCCGCCAGCAGCTCGTCGTCGGAGGCCGGCGACGGGCCGTCGGCGCTCGCGGCGCGCTCGGCGAGGTCGAGCAGCACCGGCACCCCCTCGTCGCCGCCGGCGAGGAGCTGGTAGGCGGACCAGCGCGCCGCCGGCTCGCGCGACAGCTCGCCGAGCAGCTCGCCGAGAGCGTTGCGCGCGTGCGTGGCGGTGTCGGGCGCCAGGGTGCCGGCGAGGGCGGCGCCGAAGGCGGGCGAGCGGAAAGCCACCCCCGGCCCCCAGGCGGTCGGCCGCGCCACCAGCCAGCCGCGCTCGACGTAGACCTCCTCCCAGCCGGTCTCGCCGCCACCACCTGCCATCACCGTCGCCGAGCGCAGTTCGTCGGCCGGCGCCGGGGCGCCGGAGACCGCGAGCAGCCGCAGCGGCGCCGGCCGGCCGTGGCGCCGGGCCTCGGCCTCGACGTGCAGGGTCAGCCGCGGCGACGGCTCGTAGGCGTCGTCGTCGCCGCCGCTGTAGAAGAAGCTGCCGTAGAAGCGGCGCAGCGAGCGCCGGTGGATCATCGCCGCCACCCCCTCTTCGAAGACGAAGGGGTTGCCGGCCGCGGCCTCGGTCAGCCGCTGCGCGACCGGCGGCGGCAGCGAGAGCCCGGAGAGGAGCTGGCGGGCGAACTCGGCGATCTCGGCGCCGGTCAGGGGCGGCACCTCGATCGACGGCAGCTCGGCGAGCCCGGGCGTCCACGGCGTGCCCGAGCGGCCGATCAGCGCCAGCGCGGGAGCCGCCGGGCGGTCGGCGCGCACCGCGACCAGCGCCTCGAGCAGCTCGAAGTCGCCGGCGTCGGCCGACTCGAGGTCGTCGCACAGCACCGCGCGGGGGCCTCGGCCGGCGGCCGCGCAGGCAGTCACCAGGGCGGGCAGCCGCGCCGCCAGCCGCGCCGCCGCGGCGTTCTCCTCGCCGGCGTCGGCCTCGCCGAGCAGGTGGCGCCGGCGCGCCGCGGCGAGGGCGCGGACCAGCGCCTCCATCCCCTCGCGGTCCTCGGCGGCGGCGTGCGGCAGCCAGGTGAAGGCGAGCTGCTCGGCGAGGCTCGGGGCGTGCGCCCGGCGGGCGCCGGGGGCGACCCAGGCGACGTCGGTGCCGGCGCCGAGCGCCTCGACCGCGAGCAGGGTCTTGCCGACCCCGAGGCCGCCGAAGATCCGTACCGCCCCGGCGCCGGCCGCCTCGCGCACCGCGCGGGCGAGCGCCGGCCGGTCGATCGGCTTGAGGCGCCGCCCGAGCAGCTCCGGGTTGCGCCACGGGCGCTCCGCCGGCTTGCGGGCGCCGGCGAGGAACAGCGGCACGCTGCGCCCGCCCGGGCCGTCGTAGGAGCCGGCGGAATAGACCTCGCGCCGGGTCTCGAGCACCCGGGCGGCTCGGCCGGTCAGGTGGACGCCGGAGGGCGGCAGGTTGGGGGCGCGGCGGTCGAGGTCGGCGAGCAGCGGGTCGTGGAGCGCCTCGACGCCGCCCGCCGACAGCCGCACCCGGCCGGGGGCGACCAGCAGCGCCGCGCCCTCGGCGCCGCCGGCGAGCGGGCGCTGGGCGGCGGCGCCGAGCAGCCGGCCGTACGAGGCGGCGGCGTCGAACACCGCCGGGTCGCCGGCCGTCGGCACCACCGCCAGGCGGTGCTCGCCGAGCCGGTGGACACCGCCCCCGGGGCTGATCGCCGCGGCCAGGCGCGCGACGCGCTCGTCCCAGCCGCTGCCGCTCGCCCGCGGCCAGGCGTAGAGGAGCGCCGCGGGCAGGTCGAGAACCCAGCCCCGGCCGGGGTCGTGCCGGTCACCGCCGCTCATCGCATAGAGAGCCTCGAAAGGACACCCAGGCGCCCCCCGGAGGCATCACAGTCCCCGAGCCCCAACGGGCTCGGAGGCACACAGTCCCCGCGCCCTGACGGGCCCGGAGGGATCACAGCGCCCGAATCAGCCGGCCCGGGGTGGATCGGTCACGCCCATCGCCATCCCGGGATTCCGCAACTCGGTTCGATCTGGTACTCTACACCCTCGGCGTGCCGCGCCGATCCCGCCGCCGGGTCCGCCGCCTCGGTGCCCACTCAGTCCGAATCCCGTCCGTGCGGAGCGGAGCGCTTCGCCGGCGGCTCCGCGGCGCGGGTCGAGTGACTTTGAATGACATCGCACGAAGGATGCACGCATGCCACGACGCCTGATGAACCGGCTCTACTACTTCACGATCGAGGACGAGGGCATCCTCGCCGAGGCCTTCTCGCAGTTCGGCGACGACGTCTACGCCATCGCCTACAAGGTCGCCGGCACCGACGACGTCTTCGTCACGACGTCGGAGACCAAGGACGCGATGGACCGCGCCGACGTCCCCTACAACCTGCTCGCCCAGGAGGAGGGTGCGCGGATCGGCCTCTACCACTCGCCGCTGTCGCGCGAGGAGTTGGGCGAGTTCGAGGACCCGGTGAAGGCGCTGGCGCTCGCCTTCCGCGCCGTCGCGGTGGCCTGCGTCGGGGTCAACGGCGAGAGCAATCTCGGCTTCGACCTCTCCGACGGCGCCAAGGACTACACCTACTTCACCGCCCCGGCCGGCC
>Ga0302046_10002982_pt1 | contig 15510 bp, 11 predicted proteins | sample RVTome_11_FD_200261 | JGI IMG/M metagenome (GOLD analysis project Ga0302046, IMG submission 200261) | Soil microbial communities from uranium-contaminated site in the Upper Colorado River Basin, Wyoming, United States - RVT147D111 (version 2) ...
AGCGCATGTCGACGCGGCGCGGCGGCAATGGCGGCTCGATCGTCAATATCTCGTCCGGCGCCGCCAACAACGGTTCGCCCAACGAGGGCATCCTCTATGCGGCTTCAAAGGGCGCGGTGAACAGCCTAACGATCGGCCTCGCCCAGGAGGTTGCCAAGGATGGTATTCGGGTAAATACCGTCAGCCCGGGGCTCACCGCCCCCGGCATGCCACCCGAAGAGAAGGTGGCGGAGCTCGCGCCGCGCCTGCCGATGGGCCGCGCCGGCCGGCCGGAAGAGATCGCGGAAGCGATCTGCTGGCTCCTGTCCGAGAAGGCTTCCTACACCTCGGCAGCCAATCTCCGCGTGGGCGGCGGCCGGCCTTGACGACCGGCGGAAATCGTCGTTTCTAGATCAATCTGCAATCAGGTGGATTCACCTGATTGCAGAGAAATTGATCTATCTTAATAAGTTAGAGCAACTTATCTGCGTCCGACTGGACGCAGGTTGCTCTAGCCGCCGGTTCCGATCGGGAAAGGAAAGGCGACCATGAGCGAGCCCAGATTCGAGTTCCACCCCATGTTCCCGTTGGGCCCGGATGCGGCGCCCTACCGCAAGCTGACGGAGAAGCACGTCCGCACGGCCAAGTTCGACGGAACGGACATGCTGACCGTCGAGCCCGAGGCCCTGTCCCTTCTCGCCGCCGAAGCCTTCAAGGACGTCAGCCACCTGCTGCGCCCGGGCCATCTCAAACAGCTCGCCAGCATTCTCGACGATCCGGAAGCGTCCGAGAACGACCGCTTCGTCGCCTATGACCTGCTGAAGAACGCCAACATCGCGGCCGGCGGTATCCTGCCGATGTGTCAGGACACCGGCACGGCGATCATCATGGGCAAGAAAGGCCAGCGGGTGTGGACGGGCGGCGGCGACGAGGCGGCGCTGTCCGCCGGCGTGTTCCGGACCTACACCGAGACGAACCTGCGCTACAGCCAGGTCTCTCCCGTTTCGATGTTCCTGGAGACGAATACCCGAAGCAACCTGCCGGCGCAGATCGACATCTACGCCGATGACGGCGACGCCTATAAGTTTCTGTTCATCGCCAAGGGCGGCGGCTCGGCCAACAAGAGCTTCCTGTTCCAGGCGACCCCCGCGACGCTGCACCCGGAGAAGCTCATCGCCTTCCTCGACGAGAAGATCCGGACCTTGGGCACGGCGGCATGCCCGCCCTACCACCTCGCGGTGGTCATCGGCGGTACGTCCGCGGAGATGACGCTCAAGACGGTCAAGCTCGCGAGCTGCCGGTATTACGACACGCTGCCTACCGAAGGCGGCGACAAGGGACAGGCGTTCCGCGATACCGGCCTCGAGCAGAAGATCCTCGGGCTGACGCAGAAGATGGGCATCGGCGCGCAATTCGGCGGCAAATATTTCTGCCATGACGTCCGCGTCATCCGGTTGCCGCGCCACGGTGCCAGCATGCCCATCGGCCTCGGCGTGTCGTGCTCCGCCGACCGCCAGATACTCGGCAAGATCACCAGGGACGGCGTCTTCCTCGAGCAGCTCGAGACCGACCCGGCGAAGTATTTGCCCGAAGTTGGGGGGGAAGTTCTCGGCGGTGAGGTCGTCGCCATCGACCTCAATCGTCCGATGCGTGAGATCCTGGCCACGCTGACGAAATATCCGGTCAAGACGCGGCTCGCGCTCAACGGCCCGATCGTCGTCGCGCGCGATCTGGCGCATGCGCGTCTGCAGGCGCGGCTCGACGAGGGCGGCGACCTGCCGCAGTATTTCAAGGACCACCCGGTCTACTACGCCGGGCCGGCCAAGACGCCGAAGGGCTACGCATCGGGCTCCTTCGGCCCGACCACGGCCGGGCGCATGGACTCCTTCGTCGACCGCTTCCAGTCGGCCGGCGGATCGATGGTGATGCTGGCAAAGGGCAACCGGTCGGATCAAGTCCGCCAAGCCTGCCAGAAATACGGCGGTTTTTACTTGGGCTCCGTCGGTGGGCCGGCCGCGCGCCTCGCGCTCGACTGCATCAAGAAGGTCGAATGCATCGAATACGAGGATCTCGGCATGGAGGCGATCTGGCGTATCGAGGTCGAGGATTTCCCGGCGTTCATCGTCACCGACGACAAGGGCAACGACTTCTTCCGCGACCTTTGAACGGCCGGCTGGGCTCGGCGTCATGGCGATCAATACCGAATTCGCGGCTTTTCTGCGGGATCAGCTGGCGCCGTTCGGCCCTGTGGCGATCCGGCCGATGTTCGGCGGGGCGGGCATCTTTCGCGACGACGTGATGTTCGGCCTCATCGCAAAGGACACGCTCTACCTCAAGGCGGGCGATGCGAACCGGAGCGATTTCGAGCGCCACGGCATGCAGCCGTTCACCTACCGCGGCAAGTCGAAACCGATCTCGCTCGGTTACTACGAGGTTCCAGCCGGCGTTCTCGAAGACCCTGACGAAATGAGCGATTGGGCTGCAAAGGCCTTTGCAGCCGCCTTGTCCGCCAGAAAGGCGAAACCGGCCCGAAAGCGCCAGCGTTCGACGGCCGACGGTTCCAGGTAATTCCACCTGATCGAAGATTGATTTAGTCGACGACGCTCTCGCGATAGCGCTCGAACACGGCAAGAACGCGGAAAATCGTTCCTTCCGGCACCGACCGCGAATGCAGCGCCGCCTCGAAGTGGCTGAGGCACTTGTTGAAGGCGTCGTCGTCCAGGCCCTTCTTCGGCGACAGCCACTGGTGGCCCGGCGCGGCGACCGGCTTGCTGCTCTTGAGCGCGGTGGCGAAGAACGCCTGCATCGCCTTCCCTTGGCGCTGCAGGTCCGCGCCTTCGAAATAGCCCGCCAGCCGCTTGTCCCCGTTCACCTTCTCGTAGAATCCGTGCACCACGGACGCGAGCGCCAGTTCGCCGCCGATCAGCTCGAGCAGGTCATTCGACTGCGCGGCATATTTCGGCGCGCTCTCCGCAGCCGGTTTGGCTTTCGGCGCAGCGCTTTCGGGTTCTCCAGTCCCCGTCTTGGCCACCGGCTTTGCGGCGGCCGCAGGCTTCGGACTGGAGCTTTCGAGATTCTTCGCGGGAGCCGAGCTTTTTTCACTCGCTCCCTTCGAAGACGGCGGCGTCACCTTTTTGGCGCTCGCCGATCCTTTGGCAGCTTTCTCGTCGGCGCCGGCAGTCGGGGCCGGATCGGACGACGCACCCGCCCCATTTGCGGCGGATTTCAGCTTGCGGAAGATATTCTTGCCTTGCTTCGCGGGCTGTGCGACCGACTCCGCGGCTTCGCCGTCCTCGGATTCTTGGTTCACCGGCGCCGGAAGGGCCTTCTGCGCGGCGGAATGCGCATCGACGGCTTCCTTCGGGCGGCGCGCGAAGAACTGGATCGGCGGCGTTTGCGCGATCGTCTCCGGCGCAAGGATCTGATTAACATCGAGCACGGCCAGAAGCTCGCCATCGAGCCGGTAAATACCCGTGCACAGCTGCTTGAGCTTCGTGTCGAGCGTCGCGGGCGCCGCTTCGAAGTCGGACCGGTCCAGCAGGCGCACCTCACCGATCTGATCGACCAGGATCGTATAGAGATCGCCCTTGAATTCGACGGTCACGCCCATGCGGCTGTTCGAGTCGTCGCTGCGGCCCAGAATGCGGCGGAGATTGATCACCGTGACGATCCGGCCGCGCAGGTTCATGATTCCGGAAATGGCCGACGGGGTCCGCGGCACCTGCGTTATCTTGTGCGTCTCGACGATATCCTGGACGCTGAGGATCGGAAGCCCGAAAAGCTGCCCGTCGACAGTCATCGTCACGAGCTGCTCTTCGTTACGGGCCAAGACGGCCGCTCGTTCTTCCACAAGTGCTAGTTCGCTCATATCACCGGCCTACATGAAAAACGGATTCGCGCGATAGAAGCATGGTTTCTAGGCCAATTTCTTTAACGTCTCCTTTACAGCGAGCAAAGCCGCCCGCAATTTTGGGACTGCCGCCGTTAACGATTGGGAAACCATAGTGGGCTCGGATCGATGATCGAACTGGTTAGAACAGGCCCGGAAACCGGCCCCGGCGCCATCGCCCTCGCGCATGGCGCCGGGGCCGGGATGACCTCCCCTTTCATGGCCGCCTTCGCCGAGGGACTGGCCGAACGCGGCATCACGGTCTACCGCTTCGAATTTCCGTACATGCAGAAGATGACGGCTTCAGGGCGCCGCCGGCCCCCGGACCGCGAGCCGGTCCTCCGACAATGCTGGGGGGCGGTCATCGCGCAGCTCGGCGGCCGTCGTCTCGTCATCGGCGGCAAATCGCTGGGCGGCCGGATCGCGAGCTTCGTCGCCGACGAAAGCGGCGCTTCGGGTCTGATTTGCCTGGGATATCCTTTTCATCCCCCAGGACGGCCGGAGCGCCTCCGCACGAGCCACCTGTTGACATTGCGGACGCCCGCGCTCATCTGCCAGGGTACCCGCGATCCGTTCGGCTCGCAGGCTGAGATTCACAACTTTGGATTGCCATCAACGATCACCGTGCAATGGCTCGCGGATGGCAATCATAGCCTGGAACCGCGCCGCGCATCGGGCCGAACGGCGGCGGACAACTGGAATGAAGCAATGGACCGGATTGCTGAATTCGCGCGCACCGTGTGGCGATAATATGGATATATCGCATCAATAATACGTGAATGCATATTGCAAACGCAGACCGTTGAAGTCACCGTGGTGCGGTATATTTGTACGTTCATTGGAAACACAGATTTCTCGCAAATGTCCTCATCTTCTAATCGGGAAGAATTCCAAAGACACCTCGGCAACGAGTCGTCTGGCAATATGGACGGTGGACCGCTCGGCGCGATGAAGAAGCGCTCCGTCGTGATCACTGGACATCGCACATCCGTTTCGCTCGAGAACGCGTTTTGGGACGCGCTCAAGGAAATCGCCAGCAAGCGGCATTTCACCGTCAATCAGCTCGTGACGGAAATCGACAAGCAGCGCGACGGCAATCTGTCGAGCGCGATTCGCGTCTATGTCCTGACGATGTTGCAGACCGACCTGGCGAACGCGCGTAAGACGGATCGCAGCTCATCGACTGAGCCCCTTCAGTAGGCCCTTGAGCACGTCTTCAGGCTTCGGTTTCTGATCAGCAGGCGTCGACCGGGCCGGTTCTTGCGGCGCGGCCTGCCCTTCGGACGGCGGCGGCTGCGCAGAAACCGGCGTCCCTCGCAGCAAGGTGCCGCTCAGCTTCCGGACATAAGGATCGTCCAGCGCACCCGCCGCCTGCACGGTCAGGTAGGGGTCGCTATCCTGGCCGAGCGTGACGTCGGTGAGGCTGTCGAGCGTCCAACCCGGCAAGTTCGCGGTTCCGGCCGTCAGCGCGCGACCGCTCCGCCCGACGAGAACGAGATTGCGCGTCGTTACGACCCCGCGCTCGACCGAAAAATCGCCATTAAGCGTCGCCGGGCCGTCGAAAGCGGATATGAGCAAATCGGTTCCCTGAACCGCGTCGGTCACGCCCCGGATTTCCTTGACCTTGTTGCCCAGCAGTGAGCCTGCCAGACCGGCAACGGCGCTGATTTGTCTTGTGTCGCTCGACATGTCGGCCCGCAACTGCCCGGTAATCCGGCCCGAGCCCGTTAGTCCGGACACGAGCTCGCGCTCGCTGCCGCCAAGTGTACTCACCGCTGCCGTCATGGTGACGGGACCGCGCATCTTGGTGCCGAACCGGACCGGTCCCAATCGAACCTGGTAATTACGCAATGCCTCCACGAGGTCGGATATGTCGACGCCGTCCAGATTCGCATTGAGCGATCCGACGACCTTGCGCTGCTCGGCGGCCAGCGCCCCGGTGACCGTCACCGTTCCGGTCGAGAAATTGGCGTGAAACCGCTCGAGCGAAAGCTTCCCCTCATCCACCCGAAGCCGCAGCTTCGACTCCTTCAACCGATAGGGGTCTTTGGCAAGAACGGCCATGTCGACATCGACTTCCGCATCGAAGGCGTCCAGCGCCGATAAATCGATCGGATCGGGCGACCAGCGCGGCGACGAGGCAACAGAGGTCGCCGCCGCAGCGGCTGGTAGGATGCGGTACGTCCCGGCGCCGTCGGACCGGCGCCGGTCTTCGAGCGGCAGGAAGAGGTCCAGCGACACTTCGCTGGTGCTAAGCGCCGCGCGCAGCTTGGGCCGCGGCTCATCGAGCTGCAGCGCCGCCGACCCGCGCACCGTGACCGGCCCAGCGTGGCCGCTGATCGAGTCGGCCTTGATCTGCGTTTGCGACCCCTCCAATTGGAACGAAAGATCCACCGGCCCCAGCTTGCCGGCGGCGGGCGAATAGCTCTCCGCCGCCAATCGGACCAGTTGTACGAGCTCGGGCGCACGCACCGACGCCGCCAGCTTGAAGGCCGGCGCGTTGAGCAGCGCCGTCAGCGCGCCGTCAACGTCCGCCGTCACCCCCAGACCTTCGATGCGAGACGTGACGACGAGCCGATCCTGATTGCCGGCCAGCTTCCCGCTGGACGCCAGCCGGCCCTTGCCCTGATGCCGCATCAATGTCGGATCGTCGAGAAATCGCGCGAATCGCGCCTGGTCGGCAATCTCGACTGTGTATTCCGCGTCGACCGACGGCAGCTCCTTCGTTCGGTCGAGCTTGCCTTTGATCGAGCCGCGCAACCCGGCGAAATCGCCAAGCTCTGCATGCTTTACTTCGAGGCCGCCGTTCAGGACCGTGACATCGGCCCGGATATTCGTTGCCGGCATGCGGGCGACGGTCATGCTCTTGATCGTGGCGTCGATGTTCGCATCGAAGCTTTCGAGGATGCGCAATGCATCCGCGATCCCGCCCAGCGGGCTGGCCGGCGTCGCGTCTTGCGGACCCGTTGCGGCCGGCGATGCCGCGGGCGCCGATTGAATCGGTCCGTCCTTGTGCGGCAGATAGGCGTCGACGTTCACGCGATCGACAACCAGGCGCAGGCCGAAAGCCGGACGTTCCCGGAGAACCAGCGCAAGCCCGCCGGAGAGCTTGCTCGCGTCGAGCTGCACGTTGATGTCCTTGGCCACGATATTCCGGGGCGAGCCGGTCACGGCGGCCGACATCGAAAATCGCCGCAGACGGTCGGCCGGCACCGAGGAAATGTCCACGCCGAGCCACTCGAGCATCTCGCGCAGGTTGTCGGACCGGCTGGAAAGCTGAAGGTTCAGGTCGGTCTTTCCGTCGACATCTTTCAGGTCACCCTTGATATCGAAAGACGAATTTCCGGGAAGAATTGCGCTGAACCCTTCAATCGTGCCGCGGCCTCCCTTCAGGGTCGCCTTGAGCGCCATGTCCCGCACCAGGGCGCCATTGTACTGAATGATGTCCGCGTCGACGGTAAGCGAGGCATCGAGGTTGGCCGGAAGGGCGAATTCCGGCTCCGCTGCGTCCTTCGCCTGCGGGTCGGCCGCCGATTTCGGCACAGCGGCGCTGGTTCTTGCCGCCGTGGTCTCGGCAACGGCCTCGCCGGCGCTCCGGTCGCCTTCGAGAAACGCGTCGAGGTTCAGGTTTCCGGTGCGGATCACACCGGTCAGCTGCGGCACATCACCGAGCGTGACGGCAAAATCGCCCGTCGCCCGGGCATCGCCGAACTCGAACTCGGCCGCGTTGAGCGATAAGGACTTTCCCGACCCTGCGACGCTGCCGCGCACCGTCAGGGGCTGAGCGAACACGCCGGGCGCGGCTATGCGAAGGGTCGAGTCCAGCAAGGCGGCCACGCTCTTCGAATTTACTTCGAGCTCGCCGTCGATCGCCGGACCGCCATCGCGCTCGGAGACCGAGCCATTGAGCCGGGCAGTCGAGCCACCGTCGGACGTGGACACCTCCGCCGTCACGAACAGCGGCGCCCCGGGCTTTACGGTTCCGGTCGATGCCTGCAGGGCGAGCGGAATGCCGCGCACTGTCGCCTTGCCATTGATCCGGAACGGCCCGTTGAGCGAATCAAAGGATACTTCGGAGTTGAGATTTTCCACACGCTGTAGCAGCGCCGTGGTCGCATCGTAATAGCTGATCGTGCCGTTCACGATGCGGAAGCTGTCCAACTTCACGTCGAGCGGTATACCGCTGCTGAGCTTTCCGGCGTCGCCTTGCCCAGTCGCAGGCTTGTCCTGGCCGGAACCGAAATCCCAATTGACGCGCCCGTCCTGCAGCGTTTCCAGATGGATCGTGGGGCGCACCAACGTCACGACCGTTGCGATACGCCCTTCGAGCAATGGGCCGACGGCGACGCTGATACGCGCTTCGGGCAACCGGACCATTTCGGGAGAGACTGCCCCGGCGATGCTCGACAACCGGACGTCTTCGACACGCAAGGCCGGGCTCGGCAGGATCGTGACGTCGATATTGCCGCGAATGGTCAGCTCGCGCCCCGTGGCGTCGCGGACCATCGCAGTGATCTTCTGCTTGTGAGCGTTCCAGTCGACGAAGCTGGGCGCAATCAGGATCGCGGCTATCAACAGAACCCCGACGGCGGCGAGGCCAATCAGCAGCTTCTTCACAAATGGTCCCTCGCGGCTGGGGCGCTATCCACCGACCGTGCCGGCAGGAAACCGCTAAACTACGGGTTCGACGGCAGCCGATCAAACCGTTTCCGTCCGTTTAATTTATGCTCTTCCGGCAACTATTTTAGTGCCTTGGCAAATTTGTGATGCAGCGCGGCGAAATCGCCGAGATCGGCGCCTGACGGCACCAGCCCATCCTTGAGCCCCGCCTCGCGAAACGCCGCGATGCGGCTCCCGTCGCGCGAGAAGACGTGGACCGGGACCAGCCAGCTTGCTCCGGCGCCGCTGACGAGGCCGGGCGGCTGATGATCGCCAAGCGCCACGACCAGCGCGCTCGCCGGCGCCCTTTCCGCGAGAAAGCCCTCGACCATGTCGAGATTGTAGATCATGGCGGAACGGTAGGAATTGCGCGCTTCCGTCCAATCGCCGAGCGCCGCCGGCCGGCCGGCGGTCTGCACGTAGGCGGCCGGATCGAGCGCCTTCGACCAGTCCGGAAGATAGGCCGGTACCGGCGAAAACGGCATATGGCTCATGATCGTGGGCCAGACCACGAACAGCGGCTTGCGGCCGGGCGCGCGGAGCTCCCGCTCATCCAGCCTTCCCAGCGTGAATTGATCCGGAATCATCCACCATCCGAAGGCTGGGCCGCCATAGTCCAGCGTTGCGGCGTCGTAGATCGCGTCAAAGCCGTAGAAGCTGCCCTCCGGCCAGGCGAGCTTCAGGCCGGGCATTAATGCGACGGTGCGGTAGCCGGCCTTGGCGAACTCCCGGACCAGCGTGGAGCGGTTGCCGCTCAGGAGCAGCTCATAATCGCGATTTTCCAATACCGTCACGCCGGCAAGAAAGCTGGCATGCGCGAGCCAGGAGCCGCCGCCAAAGGTCGGCGACTGGAAAAACCCCGATGCCATATGCCAACCCTTGCCTCGCAGGACACGCTCCGCCTCCCCGACGCGCGCACGAATGTCGCCCGCCACCTCCGGCAGGCGATATGCCGCCTCGCCATAGGACTCCAAAAAGAAGACGAAGACGTCGGCGCCGTTCAGCGCTCCGATCTCGACCGTCGCCGCAGGCTGGGACGCGAATGCCGCGTCGCCCGTGCCGGCAACTGCCTCGACCAGGAAACCGGCCTGCCTCAGGTAAACCGGGGAAACCGGGTGAGCGAACAACGGCTCCAGCCGCTGCAGCAGCGGCATGGACGTGGCAAAGAACAGAAGGATCCCGGCTGCCGCCATAACGCCCGCCGGACGGCGAACCGCTCGGTCCGACAATGCCTGCGCCACGATCCCGATGCCCCAGCGGACCGACAGTAGCGTACCGGTCAGAAGCGTTAGGCCGGCCGCGGCTAGGAAGGCAACCTTGATCGGCGAGCGCGCGCCCGCCGTCATGGCCGCGACCTGCGGCAGATGCGGCAGGTCGAAAAAAAGGTTGATCGGCCGTCCGAACAGCGAATGCGACGTGACCGCGGCATAGCGGCCGGCAATCAACAGGAACAGCACGGCTGCCATGCTCCAGGCGACGGCGCCGCCGATGGCGCGCCGGCGCTCCATGTATAAAGCGCTGACGGCGAGCAGAATGAGCAACTCGACCGAAATCGCCGTTCCGGGTATCGCCCAGAGCGTCGGCCATGCGTTCTGCAGGGTGATCGCCGCGTTGAATGCCACACACACGGCAATCGCCAACAGAAGCCGGATCGACCGGTCGTTCAACATCGGCGCCGCGCCGCCACGCCCACCATCGATGAAGCCGGGCCAGCCGTCTCAGGTACCGGTAAAGACCGGCTTACGCTTCTCCATGAAGGCTTCGCGGCCTTCCTTATAATCATTGCTGTCGAAACATTCGCGCTTCAGATCATCGATCATGGCGTAGTCGCGCGCATCCTTGTCCTTGAGGATTTCGGCAATGATCAGCTTGGACGCCTTCATGGACAGGGGCGCGTTAACGGTGATGGCATCGGTAAAATCGGCCACCGCCTTTTCGAGGTCGTTCGCGGGAACGACCCGGTTGATGAGGCCAATCTGATAGGCTTCCGCGGCGCCGAGCTGGCGCGCCGTGACCAGGATTTCCTTGGCATAGGACGGTCCGACGAGGTCGACCAGCCGCTTGATGTTGTCGAAGGTGTAGGCGATGCCGAGCCGCGCGGCCGGAATGCCGAACTGCGAGTCCTCGCTGGCGATGCGGAAATCGGCGTTCATGGCGACGCCGAGGCCGCCGCCGAGGCAATAGCCCCGGATCATCGCGATCAGCGGCTTCTGGAACTGCGCCAGCTTTTGCCGCGCGTCGTTCGAAATTTTGTCGTACTCGGCCGCCGCATCGGCGTCGTTCCGCTTCTCCTTGAACTGCGAGATGTCTGCGCCGGAGACGAAGGCCTTGTCGCCCGCCCCTTTCATGACGCAGCATTTCACGTCGGGGTCGCGGGAGAATTCCTCCATGATGACGCCGATCGCCTGCCACATCTCGAGCGAAGTCGCATTGCGGCGTTCCGGGTTGTTGAAGGTCATCCAGCCGACGCCGTTCTTCTTCTCGGCGATCATCTTGTCGGTAGCGAGTTTCATGACGTCCTCTACGCTTGTCTCAGGGCCGGCCGCGGTGCCGGATTAAACGACATTCTTTTCGTGAAACGCTGCGATCTGGTCCTTGCTGTAACCCAGTTCGGTTAGGACCGCATCCGTATGTTCACCAAGCTCGGGCGTCGCCAGCCGCATCTTCTTCGGCTGCGGCGTCCGCTCCATGATGATCGGCTGGCCCACGACGTTGATGGTACCCAGCTTGGCGCTCTCCATCGGCGTGGCGATACCCAGATGCTTGACCTGCGGGTCGTCGAATACCTGCTTCACGTTGTAGATCGGCCCGCACGGCACGCCGATCTCGTTCAGCAGGTCGACCCAGTACTGGCTCGGCTTGGTCTTTGTGACGGCGCCAATCTTGTCGTTCAGCTCGTCCCGGTTCTTGCGGCGAGCGTCGAAGGAATTGTACCGCGCGTCGCTGACCCATTCGGACGTGCCGAGCGCATTGCACAGGCGCTCGAACAGCACCGCGCCGGACGCAGCGATGTTGATATGCCCATCGGCGGTGGGAAACACGCCGGTCGGAATGCCGGTTGGATGGTTATTGCCCGCCTGCTTCGGAATCTCGCCATCCTTCAAATAGCGCGCGGCCTGGAAATCCATCATCGAGATCATCGCCTGCAGCAGCGATGTGTGGACCCACTGTCCCTTGCCGGACACTTCGCGTTCCAGCAGGGCGATCAGGATGCCCTGGGCGAGGAACATGCCGGCGGTCAGGTCGCAAATCGGGATGCCGACGCGCACCGGACCCTGGCCCGGAATGCCGGTGACCGACATCAGGCCGCCCATGCCCTGGGCGATCTGGTCGACGCCGGGCCGCTTGCCGTAGGGGCCAGTCTGGCCGAAGCCGGCGATGCTGCCGTAGACGATACGGGGATTGACCTTCTGGCAGGCCTCATAGTCGATGCCGAGACGGTGCTTCACCGCGGAGCGGAAATTCTCGACCACGACGTCGGAGCTCTTGACGAGCTCGAAGAAGATCTCCTTGCCCTTCTCGCTCTTGAGGTCGAGCGTCAGGCTCCGCTTGTTGCGGTGCAGGTTCTGCAGATCGAAGCCGTGGCGCGAGCCGATCAGGCTGCCCTTGTCCTTGCTGATGGCGGACGGCGCTTCGATCTTGATTGTCTCGGCGCCCCAATCCGCAAGCTGGCGGACCGCCGTCGGGCCGGCGCGATGGGCCGTGAGGTCGATGACTTTGAACCGTGAGAGAGGCAAGCTGTTGCTCGACACCGGATTTCTCCCGTTCATCGGTTAGAGTTGATGGCCGGGCCGGCGCGGCTTCGGCCTAGGAACATGAGGGGAAATGTCTTCCGATTAGTAGCCCATCCTGGGCCGCTAGTAAAATAGACATGCCGGACGGAGGAAGATCAAATCCGGAGGATCTTCCCCGGATTCATGATGTTGTGCGGGTCGAGAGCCTGCTTGAGCGTGCGCATGACGCTGACCGCCTCGCCATGCTCCGCCGTCAGGAACTGCATCTTGCCCTGGCCGATGCCGTGCTCGCCGGTGCAGGTGCCGCCATAGGCCAGCGTCCGCTCGATCAGCCGGTCGTTCAAAGCGTGCGCACGGTGCATCTCCTCCGCGTCGCTCGGATCCACGATGATGACGAGATGGAAATTGCCGTCGCCGACATGGCCGACGATCGGCGCGATGAGACCGGACCTGTCGATGTCGGCGCGTGTCTCGACAATGCAGTCGGCCAGCCGCGAAATCGGCACGCAGGCGTCGGTGGCGATCCCCTTCTTACCGGGCACCAGCGCTATTGCAGCGTAATACGCGTCGTGCCGCGCCTGCCAGAGCTTGCTCCGCTCCTCGGCCTGCGCGGTCCACTGGAACGCGCTGCCGCCGAAGTCGTCGGCGATCGCCTTGACCATCTCCGCCTGCTCGGCGGCCGATGCGGGCGTGCCGTGGAACTCGAAGAACAGCGTCGGCCGCGCCGCGTAGCCCGCGAGCTTGGAATAGACGATGCAGGCCTGCATCTGCACCTCGTCCAGCAGCTCGATCCGGGCGACGGGGATGCCCGCCTGGATGATCGCGATCACGCTGTTCACCGCATCCGCCAGGCTCGGAAACTGACAGACGGCCGAGGTGATGGCCTCCGGAATGCCGTAGAGCCGGAGCTGGACCTCGGTAATCACGCCGAGCGTCCCTTCCGAGCCGACATAGAGGCGCGTGAGGTCATATCCCGCTGCCGATTTCCGCGCCCGGCCGCCGGTCCGTATGATCCGGCCGTCCGGCAAGACCACGGTGAGTCCCAGCACGTTGTCCCGCATGGTGCCGTAGCGCACGGCGTTGGTGCCGCTGGCACGGGTCGCGGCCATGCCGCCGAGCGATGCGTCGGCGCCCGGGTCGATCGGGAAGAACAGCCCGGTGTCGCGCAGGTATTCGTTGAGCTGCTTGCGCGTGACGCCGGCCTGCACCCGGCAGTCGAGGTCCTGCCCGTTGACCTCGAGGACGGCATTCATGCGCATCAGGTCGATGCAAACCCCGCCATACAGCGCCTGGACATGCCCTTCCAGCGAGGTCCCCGTGCCGTAGGGAATGACCGGAACCCGATGCTCGGCGCAGAGACGTACGATCGCGCCGACTTCCTCGGTGCTTTCGACGAAACAGACCGCATCCGGCGGGACGACCGGGAAATAGTCTTCGCCGCTGCCGTGGTGCTCGCGCACCGCCGCCGCAGTCGACATCCGGTCGCCGAGAATGCGGGATAGGGCCGCGAGAAACGCGGAATCCAGCTCCACCTTCGGCTTACTGGCTGCAACCGGGGTCACGCCGCACCTCTCTCACCGGCTCCGAAAATGACTGGAGTGAGAGTAGTCGCGGACCCTGCCCGCTTCAACTGGCAGAAAGGATTGAAAGGGCCGGCGGTTCAGCTCTTGAGCACGAATTCGACCTCGGAGCCGTCCGACGCTTCGAACAGGACACGGACCAGCGAGCCGTCATGGCTGTCGTACCAGAGGTCGCGGCTGTAATCGCCGGTAATCCGATACCGCTTAGCGTCGATCTTCCGGCCGCCGATCGTCAGGACCTCGTCCCCCAGCACCGTGGCCTTCGTCGCCATGATCGTGCCCTTGACGGTATCCAGCAGGCTGTGGCGCTCGACCACCAGCGAGTTCCAGAGGCTCGCCGGAACGGCCTTGGAGTCGACCTCGACCTGGCCATCCTCGCTGCCGACCTTGAGCACGCGGCCGTCCGCGCGCACGTCCAGCGTCACGGGATTGCCGTTGTCGTTGGTGTTCGAGATCATCCGCACCAGGCGGTCGCCATCCCAGATTTCCCGCGATTCATGCCGGAACCGGTAAATCGGGATCCACAGCAGCCGGAAATCGATCTTGGTGTTGACATCGACGACGACGCGGTTGCCCTGGCGGTCGATCCGATAGACCTGGGTCCCGATCGGCTCGCCGTTACGGGTCACCGTGAAGGAGAGGCGTCCATCGCCACCGCCGCTCGTGGAAACGGCAGAGGCTGCCTGTCCGGCGGCAAGCCCAAGGGCGGCTGCAAGGGCCACGATCAGGTACCGCATTGAGGAAAGTCGTCCCACGGTATGCTCTCTCGTCGCGTTGCGCTGCCTTGCTCCACCAAGCGGTTGGCAGCGAATTCGTGACATATTTATGACCTTTGATGCACCGCAACAAGGATGGTCGTCACACCTCCCGATCTAATTATTCGGCGGCGTGCCGTCGTGCAACACTCCGGCCGAAGCCGCCGCCGCCCGGCGTTTCCAGCACGAAGACGTCGCCCGGCCGCATGACCGTCGCGTCCGTGCCGGTCATCTCATGGCGCGAGCCATCCACCCGCTCGACCCAATTCCGTCCGCAGCTTCCCGGCTCGCCCCCGGCAATTCCATAGGGTGGCACCCGGCGGTGGCCGGACAGAATGGCGAGCTCCATTTCCTCGAGAAACCGCAGCCGCCGGCGCGTCCCGTCGCCACCCCGGTGCGCGCCATTCCCCCCCGAACCGGGGCGTATTTCGAAGCATTCGAGCAGGACCGGGAAACGCCATTCTAGCACCTCGGGATCTGTCAGGCGGGAATTCGTCATATGCGTGTGGACGGCGGAAGTCCCGTCAAAGGATGGGCCGGCGCCCGAGCCGCCGCACACCGTCTCGTAATACTGGTGGCGGGCATTGCCGAAAGTGACGTTGTTCATCGTCCCCTGCGCCGCCGCCATCACGCCGAGCGCGCCGTAGAGCGTATCGGTAATGCATTGCGAGGTCTCGACATTGCCCGCGACCACGGCCGCCGGATAGCTCGGCCGCAGCATGCAGCCCTCGGGGATGACGATCTCGATCGGCTTCAGGCACCCCTCGTTCATCGGGATGTCGTCGTCAACCAGCGTGCGGAACACATACAGGACCGCCGCCCGGCAGACGGCAGACGGCGCATTGAAGTTCGTCGGCCGCTGCGGACTCGTGCCGGTGAAATCGACGCGGGCGCTCCGGCTTTCCCGGTCGATC
>Ga0302046_10002983_pt1 | contig 15509 bp, 9 predicted proteins | sample RVTome_11_FD_200261 | JGI IMG/M metagenome (GOLD analysis project Ga0302046, IMG submission 200261) | Soil microbial communities from uranium-contaminated site in the Upper Colorado River Basin, Wyoming, United States - RVT147D111 (version 2) ...
CCCTGAAACGCCGAAGGCGTTTCAGCCCCCGAGGGGAGAGGGGAAAAGGAAGGCTCACTCTGACTCCCTCTCCCCTCGGGGGAGAGGGCTGGGGTGAGGGGGACCTCACCGTAAGGAACGGGCTCCAACGTACAGTCCCACTCACTTGCATTCACGTCGACCGGCAGCACCGTCACGCCGTGCTCGCGGGCGTCGCGCACGATCTGGGCGGGGGCGTAGAAGCCCATCGGCTGGCTGTTGATGAGGGCCGCCGCGAAGACCGCGGGGTAGTGGCATTTGAGCCAGGCCGAGACGTAGACGAGGAGCGAGAAGCTCGCCGAATGGCTTTCGGGAAAGCCGTAGTCGCCGAAGCCTTCGATCTGGCGGAAGCAGCGCTCGGCGAAGTCGGGCGCGTAGCCGCGCGCGGTCATGCCGTCGATCATCTTGTCGTGGAAGCCGTGGATCTGGCCGTTCTTGCGGAAGGTCGCCATGGCGCGGCGCAGGCCATCGGCCTCGCTCGGCGTGAAGCCGGCGGCGACGATGGCGATGCGCATCGCCTGTTCCTGGAAGAGCGGCACGCCGAGCGTCTTGCCGAGCACCTGGCGCAGCTCCTCCGACGGAAACTCGACCCGCTCCTCGCCGTTCCGGCGGCGCAGATAGGGATGCACCATGTCGCCCTGGATCGGCCCCGGCCGCACGATCGCGACCTCGATCACCAGGTCGTAGAAGCTGCGGGGCTTCAGGCGCGGCAGCATCGACATCTGGGCCCGGCTCTCGACCTGGAAGACGCCGATCGAATCCGCGCGGCACAGCATGTCGTAGACCGCCGGGTCCTCCGCCGGCACGCTCTCCAGGCTGAGACGCCGGCCGTAATGTTTCTCGATCAGGTCGAAGCCCTTGCGGATGCAGGTCAGCATGCCGAGCCCGAGCACGTCGATCTTCAGCATGCCGAGCGCGTCGAGGTCGTCCTTGTCCCATTCGATGAAGGTGCGCTCGGGCATGGCGCCGTTCTCGATCGGTACGAGCTCGCAGAGCACGCCCTTGGTGATGACGAAGCCGCCGACATGCTGGGAGAGGTGGCGGGGAAAGCCGATCAGCGCGCGCGCCAGTTCCGCCGCCGCCATCATCGTGGGATCGGCCGGGTCGAGCCCCGCCTCGCGGATCGCGCGCTCCTCGATGCCGTCGCTCGACCAGCCCCAGACCGTGCCCGCGAGCGCGCCCACCGCGTCCTCGGAGAGCCCCATCGCCTTGCCGACCTCGCGGATGGCGCTGCGCGCGCGGTAGGTGATCACCGTCGCCGCGATGCCGGCCCGGTCGCGTCCGTACTTCTCATATATATATTGGATCACCTCCTCGCGGCGCTCGTGCTCGAAGTCGACGTCGATGTCGGGCGGCTCGTTGCGCTCGGCCGAGACGAAGCGCTCGAACAGCAGCTCGACCCGGCCCGGATCGACCGCGGTGATGCCGAGCACGTAGCAGACCGCCGAGTTCGCCGCCGAGCCGCGGCCCTGGCAGAGGATGCCGCGCGAGCGGGCGAAGCGGACGATGTCGTGGACGGTGAGGAAGTAGGGCGCGTAGGCGAGCTGGCCGATCAGCTCCAGCTCGTGGGTCAGCGCCGCGCGGACGTCGCCGGGGATGCCGCCCGGATAGCAGCGCCGCGCCCCGATCCAGGTGAGCCGCTCGAGCTCCTGCTGTGGGCTGCGGCCGCCGGGCACCGGATCGACCGGGTATTCGTAGCGCAGCTCGTCGAGGCTGAAGGCGCAGCGCCCGGCGATCGCCACGGTATTGGCCAGCGCCTCCGGATAGCGCCGAAAGAGCCGCGCCATCGCCTCGGGCGCCTTCAGGTGCCGCTCCGCGTTGGCATCCAGTAACGCGCCCGCTTCGCCGATCGTGCAGTGCTCGCGGATGCAGGTCACCACGTCCTGCAGCACCCGCCGTTCCGGCGCGTGGTAGTGCACGTCGTTGATGGCGACGAGATCGAGCGCGTGCGCCGCGGCGAAACCCGCGAGCCCGGCGAGGCGGCGCGTGTCGTCGCCCCGGTAGAGCGCGGCGGCGGCGAGATAGGCGTCCGACCCTTCCAGCGCCTTCAGCCCGGCGAGCCGCTCGGCGAAGGCGTCGTCCGGGCGGGCCGGCGGCAAGGCCACGAAGATCTGCCCCGCGCCATGCGCCAGCAGGTCGTCGAAGCCGATCGCGCAGTCGCCCTTCTCGGTGCGCAGCTTGCCGAGGGTGAGAAGACGCGAGAGCCGGCCGTAGGCGGCGCGGTCGGTCGGAAAGGCGAGGGTCTCGAAGCCGTCGTCGAGCACCAGCCGCGCCCCGACGACGAGGCGGATGCCAATGCGCTTGGCCATAATATGCGCGCGCACCACCCCGGCCAGCGTGTTGCGGTCGGCGATCCCGACCGCGCGGTGCCCCAGCCGCGCCGCCGTCTCGACCAGCTCCTCCGGATGCGAGCCCCCGCGCAGAAAGCTGAAATTGCTCGTCACCGCGAGCTCGGCGTAAGCAGGCGTCGGCACGACGAGGTGCATGGGACCCTTACCCAATTATCTGTAGGGGCGGGTTTGAAACCCGCCCCTACAGATATGTCTTGTTTTATCGCTCCTCATCCGAACTGCCCGTGCAGATACCAATTCCCGGCCTGCGCCCCCTCCGCCGGTCGCACCTCGCGGAACAGCCAGAAGCGGCGGCCGGCGCGGTCTTCCACGCGGTAGTAGTCGCGCGCGGGCGAGGCCGGCTGACCCAGCTCGCGCCACCATTCGGGGGCGATCCGCTCGGGCCCCTCGGCGCGCGCGACCGCATGCGCGAAGCGGCGCCAGCGGAAACCGTCGGGCCGCTCCTTCATGCCGGTCACCGCGACCGGCTCGGGCCGGGCGAGCAGGCGGAGCGGGCGGGGCGGGCGGTCTCGCGGCGCCGCGCCCGCGGGCGGCGGGCCGTCGAGCACGGCGTGCCTGAGCGCGGCGCGCTCGGGCCAGTGGCTGTCGCGCAGGCGCAGTGCGCGCACGTTCCCCGCGCCCAGCCGGCCGGCGAGGCGGTCGGCGAGGGCGGCGAGCTCGGGATCGCCCCGTGCCGCGTGCGGCGTCAGGGCGCGCTCGCCGGCATCGACCCCCGTACAGACCCCCGCACTGACCTGCGACATCGCCCGCTGCCCGGCCTCGAACGCCGCCACCCCCGGAAAGGCCAGCACCGCGACCTCGACGCCGCTGTGGCCGTCGGGGCCGGCCGGGTCGAGGTGCTCGAGGCTGGGGGCGAGGAGGCGTATGAGATGCCGGGGATCGCGGCTCGGCCGGCTGGCGCCGGCGCGGATGCCGTCATGGCTGCCATCGGACCGATGGATGGCGAATTCGATCCGCCGCGCGCCCAGATGCGCCGCCTCCAGGCGCCCGCACAGCATGGCCAGCAGGCGCTGAAGCGCCGCCTCGATATCGGTTGGCAGCCCGACCGGCTCGGGAAAGGCCAGGCGCGCGGTGAAGGGCGCGGCCGGCCGGCGCGGCGAGATCGGCTCGGCCAGCGTGCCCAGCGCCTGGTCGAGGCGCCGGCGGACCGCGCCGCCGAGCCGCGCCGTCAGCGGCGCCGAGGGCAGGCCGTAGAGCGCGCCGACGCGCCTGAGGCCCAGCCGGTCGAGCGTGTCCACCTCTTCCGGCGGAAGGCGCAGGGCCGCGACCGGCAGGCCGGCGAGCGCGGCCTTCGCGCCGTCCGGCGGCAGGACCGGGTCGCCCGCCTCGCCGAACCGCGCCCAGGCCCAGGCCGCCCCGGGCGTGTCGGCCAGCGCCCCGCGCGCGGCGAAGCCGAGGCCGCGCAGGCGCCGGACCATGTCGGCGAGCAGCGCCCTCTCGCCGCCGAAGAGATGGGCGCAGCCGCTGACGTCGAGCCAGAGCCCGCCGCTGCCGGCCCACGACCCGGCCCGCGTGCCGGCCTCGACCGCGGCCCAGGGCGTGTAGCGCGCGCACCAGGCGGCCAGCCCGTCGAGCGCTTTCGCGTCGCCCACCGGATCGGCCTCGTGCACCTCGAGCCCCGGCGCCAGCGCCCGCGCGTCGGCGAGCGCCATCGTAGGCGCGATGCCGAGCCCGCGCGCGGCCTGGTTCGCGCCGGCCACCACCAGCCGCCCGCGCTCGCCCGCGGCGGTGACCCGCGGTGGCTCGCGCTCCGGTTCAGGCGGCTTCGGTGACAGCCGGCGCGCGATCCGATCGGTCGCGAGCGTCGGCAGCCACAGCGAGATGCTGCGCTTCAAGACAGGGCGTTTCATGTGCGTCATGGGTCCATTCGACCAGCCAGCGTCGCGGGCGCCCGCCGCGGGCGCGCAACAGCTCGAGCCGCCAGCGCGGAGAGCCCACCGTTTCGGTATCGCTCCCGCCCGGGAGGCTCCCCGCTGAGCTCACCCGCCAGCGCGTGACCGCGGCGCTGGCGGGCAGCGGATCGAGAACGGGCTGGAGGAGGAGGGCGGTGACCCCGCTCTCGCCCGCGGCGAGCTGCAGGCGCCGACTCTGGGCGAAACCGGGTTCGGCCCCCTCGGCGAGCACGGCGGCCAGCGCCGGGCAGCGCACCCCTTCCTCCAGCGCCCACAGCGCATCGGCCGGCCGGCGCGCGCGGACCGCCGTCACCTGCGTCGGGTCGAGCCCGAGGCCCGACAGCGCCGGCGGGTAGGGCCCCGCGTCGGGCGCGATCCAGAGCACCGGCCGGCCGCCATGCGCTCCACCGGCGAGCAGGCCGAGCAGCACCGCGGCGAAGCCCTGCGCCGCCAGGTCGCGCTCGGCGGCGCCGGTGATCTCGTGGAGCGCGCCCCGCGGCAGCCCGCCCCAGGGCAGGGCCGCGTCGATCGCCGGCGCGCCGAGGGGGCAGGCGGCCCGCGCCGCCCCGCCGCCGTGCTCGATCCGCGCGATCCGGGCGCGCAGCCGCGCCAGCCGCGCATCCCGTTCGGCGGCGGCCTCGTCGCGCTGTCGCGTCAGGCCTGGAGAGCGCATGGCACCCGATCCCGTCATTGTTGTTCTTGATTTGTTCTATATTTCGCGGGCCGGTTTGTCAAGGACCGGATCGCCTGGCGCGCCACCGATCGGGCGGAGCCGGCCTGGCGGACAATCGGCTGGCGACAAAGCAATTGTGCGATTGTCCCTTCCGCCGCCCGGGCCGATCAATCCCGCGCATTGAGCGGCGAGAGCCCCTTGGCTATTGTCCCACCCGATGAACATCGACGGCACGCCGTACCGAACAATCTGGGTCGCCGCCGACGGCTGGTCGGTCGAGATCATCGACCAGACCAAATTGCCCCATGCCTTCGAGACCGCCCCGCTGAAATCGCTCCAGGACGCCGCCCACGCGATCGAGGCCATGCAGGTGAGGGGCGCGCCCTTGATCGGCGCCACGGCGGCATATGGCGTGGCTCTGGCCATGCGGATGGATCCGTCCGACGAGGCGCTCGACGCCGCGCACGCGAAATTGCTGCAAACGCGGCCGACCGCGGTCAATCTGCGCTGGGCCCTCGATACAATGCGCGACCACCTGCGCAATCGGACGCGCGCCGAGCGCGTCGCCGCCGCCTATGACAAGGCCGCGGCAATTTGTGACGACGATGTCGCGACCTGCCGGGCCATCGGCGAGCACGGCGCGCAATTGATTCGCGACGCCTGGGCCAAGGCGGACAATGCGCGGCCGGTCAATATCCTCACCCACTGCAACGCCGGCTGGCTGGCGACGGTCGATTGGGGCACGGCGCTGGCGCCGATCTACCTGGCCCACGACGAGGGCGTGCCGCTCCACGTCTGGGTCGACGAGACGCGCCCGCGCAACCAGGGCGCAGCCCTCACCGCCTGGGAGCTCGGCCGCCACGGCGTCGACCACACCGTCATCGTCGACAACGCCGGCGGCCATCTGATGCAGCATGGGCGCGTCGATCTCTGCATCACCGGCACCGACCGGACCACGGCGGCCGGCGACGTCTGCAACAAGATCGGCACCTACCTGAAAGCGCTCGCCGCCCACGACAACGGCGTGCCCTTCTACGTCGGCCTGCCGCACAGCACCATCGACTGGACGATCGCCGACGGCCTGCGCGACATCCCGATCGAGGAGCGCGATCCCGCCGAGGTCACCGAGCTCAACGGCCGCACGCCGCAGGGCGAGATCACGGCGGTCCGCATCACCCCCGAGACCAGCGCCGCCGCCAACTATGCCTTCGACGTCACCCCGGCGCGCCTCGTCACCGCCCTGATCACCGAGCGCGGCATCTGCCCCGCCAGCCGCGAGGGCCTGCTCGGCCTCTATCCCGAACGCGCCGCCGGAAGCGCCGCGGGCTGACCGGCCACTACCCGGTCGGGATCGCCCGACCTATTGTCCTTGTATCGATTCCGGTCAGGGCAGGGAGGTGATCGAGATGGGCGAAGCCGCGCGCAAATCGGGCTATGACGACAATCCGGACTTCAAGATCGTCTTCGAGCCGAGCCCGCGCCGCGTGCGCGCTATGGCCGGCGGCGAGACCGTCGCCGACTCCACCGCCATGCGGCTGCTCCACGAGCCGGGCCACCTGCCGGTCTACTACTTCCCGCGCGCCGACGTGCGCATGGATCTGCTGCGGCCGAGCGGCCACGAGACCCATTGCCCGTGGAAGGGCGTGGCGCGCTATTGGAGCGTCGCCGCGAACGGCGGCGCGATCGAGAACGCGGCCTGGAGCTACGACGATCCCTATTCCCAGGTCGCCGGGATCGCCGGCTACGTCTCGTTCACCTGGTCGAAGATGGAGCACTGGTACGAGGAGGACGAGGAGGTCTTCGTCCACGCCCGCGACCCCTACAAGCGCGTCGATGTGATCGACAGCTCGCGGCCGGTCGTGGTGATCGTCGGTGGCGAGACGGTCGCCACGACAAGCCGCGCCCGCTTCCTCTTCGAGACCGGCCTGCCGACGCGCTACTACATCCCCCGCGCCGACGTGCGCGCCGACCTGTTGGAGCCTTCGCAGGAAAGCACCCGATGCCCGTACAAGGGCGTCGCCGCCTATCATTCGGTGCGCGTCGGGGAAAAGCTCTTCAAGGACATCGTCTGGTACTACCCCGAGCCGATCGCCGAATGCCCGCGCATCAAGGATCACCTCTGCTTCTTCAACGAGCATGTCGACGCGATCCTGGTCGACGGCGTCGAAACGCCGCGGCCGGAAACCCATTGGACCAGGCGCTACCCGCAATCGCTGATGCTCGATCACATGTGAGTGTTTCCGCGCGGCGCCGCATTGGCGGCCGCCCGCCTTGCGGTTAGGCTTCGTTGCCAACCAGCCGCTCCCGGGAGGGATTTTGTGACCGCACCCAGGCTCGATCGACGTCTCGCCCGCTTGGCCGCCACTGCCGCGCTCGGCGCCCTCGTGCTTCTGCAGGCGGCGCCGGGCAGGGCGGAGAAGGTCGATCTCGAGCTGGTCTTCGCGGTCGATGGCTCGGGGTCGATCGACGAGAGCGAGTTCCGCTATCAGCGCGCCGGCTACGCCGCGGCGATCACCGACAAGCAGGTCCTCGGCGCCATCACCTCGGGCGCCCACCGCAAGATCGCCATGGCCTTCGTCGAGTGGGGCGGCGAGGGCTCGATCCACACCATCGTCGACTGGGCCGTCGTCCACGACGCCGCCTCGGCCAAGTCCTTCGCCGGCCGCCTGCTGCGCGCGCCGCGCCAGGCCTTCGGCTACAACTCGATCAGCGGCGCCATCCTCCACGCCGCGGCGATGATGCGGACCAACACATACGAGGGCAAGCGCCAGGTCATCGACGTCTCCGGCGACGGGCCCCAGATCGGCGGACCGCCGCTGGTGCCGGCGCGCGCGCTGGCGCTCGCCCAGGGCATCACCATCAACGGGCTGGTCGTGGCCTTCCGCGGCGGCGTGGTCGGCGGCGGCGGCGGCGCGGCGCTGGCCGAACACTACAAGGCCGAGGTGATCGGCGGGCGCGGCGCCTTCGTGATCATCGCCGACCGCAAGGAGCATTTCGCCGAGGCCATCCTGCACAAGATGGTGCGCGAGATCGCCGGCCGTCCGGCAGCGATCCGATCGGCAAGAAAAACGCAACAATTCACTATTTTTCAATCATCTATAATCAATCGTTAAAATTACAGTTCAGCCAACCCGAGCCAAACCCCTGCCGCCGCTGGCCGGGGATGATTTCGCCCGCCCGCCCCGTATCACTCATGCCGCAGGAGCCTGAGCCGTCCCGCGGCGCGACAAGGTTGGACCAGACTGCTGCGATCAGGGGACGCATGGCGGGCGACCAGCTGAATGCCCTGCCCAGGGGCTACGAGACGCACGGCTACCGGATCGAGGACGTGCTCGGCTCCGGCGGCTTCGGCATCACCTACAGGGCGCGCGAGACCAGTATCGGGCGCACGGTGGCGATCAAGGAGTATCTGCCCGCCGGGGTCGCCCTGCGCGGCCGCGATTCGGCCTCGGTGCTGCCGATCAGCGCCGACGACCGGCCGACCTTCGAATGGGGCCTCGACCGCTTCCGCATCGAGGCGCAGACGCTCGTCCCCTTCCGCCACCCCAACATCGTCAAGGTGCTGCGCTTCTTCGAGGCGAACGCCACCGCCTACATGGTGATGGACTACGAGGAGGGCGAAAGCCTGGAATGCGTCCTCGATCGCGAGGGCGCGCTGGACGAAGCGCGCATCCGCGGCTTCCTGGAGCCGCTGCTCGACGGCCTCGCCGAGATCCACGCCACCGGCTTCCTCCACCGCGACATCAAGCCCGACAACATCTACCTGCGCAACGACGGCCAGCCGGTGCTGCTCGACTTCGGCGCCGCCCGCCAGGCGCTCGGCGTGCGCAGCCACAGCCTGACCGCCATCGTCACCTCGGGCTACGCGCCCTACGAGCAGTACGAGTCCGACGGCGATCAGGGCCCCTGGACCGACATCTACGCCATGGGCGCGGTGCTCTACTCGGCGATCGGCGGCGACGTGCCGCCGGAATCGACCCAGCGCCTGTCGGCCTACGCCCGCGGGCGCGGCGATCCGATGATCCCGGCGACCACGCTGGGGATGGGCCGGTACTCGATCGCCTTCCTGGAGGCGATCGACGGCGCTCTCCGCATCATGGAGCAGGACCGCCCGCAGACCGTCCACGAATGGCGGCACTGGCTGGCCGAGGGGCTGCCCGCCGCCGAGCCTGAGCCGGACCCCGCGCCGGCGACGGCCCCTGGGCGGACCGTCGTCACCCTCGACACCTACCGCTCGGCGCTGCCGCCTCGGCGCGGCGTCGCGCGACGGATCGCGGCGGTTGTGGCGCTCTCGGTGCTGCTGGTCTCGGGTGTCGCCAGCGGCGGCTACTACGCCTACGACGCGCTCAGCGAAAGCTACGCCGATTACGAGCGCAAGCTCGCCCAGGAGCGCGCGACGGCGCGCGCCGCCCGCCGCGAGGCCGAGGCGCTGGCCAAACGGCAGGCCGCGGAGGAACGCCTGCGCGCCACCGCGGAGGAGCAGCGAAAGCGCCATGCCGCGCTCGAGGCCAAGCAGCGCGCCGAGGCCGAGAAGCGCCGCCTGGAGGCCGAGGCGCGCCGCGCGGCGGAAGAGTCCAAGCGGACGGCCGAGGCCAAGCGCCAGTTCGAGTCGGCCCGCCGCGAGGCCGAGACGGAGCGCCGCCGCGCCGCCATCGAGGCCCGCAAGCGCGCCGCCACCGAAGCGACCCGCGAGCTCGAGGAGCGCCAGCAGGCGCAGCTCGCCGCCGCCCGCAAGCGGGCCATCGAGAAGATGCGCCGCGAGCAGCTCGCCGCGCGCCGCGAGTTCGAGACCGAGCTCAAGAAGGAGCGCCGGGCCCGCGAGCGCGCCGAGGCGGCGCTTCGCCGGTTCCGCGAGGAGGCGCGCAAGCGCGAGGCCGCCGCCAAGCGGGCGGAGCGCGCCGAACGCGCCAAGCGCGCCCGCGCCCGTCGTGACGACGAGGCCGCGGCGCGCCGGTCGGGTGGCGTCGCGCCGGGCGGCAAGCCGTCACGCATCGCCCGGCGCCGCGCCGACATCAGCACCGGCGGGCAGGGGCGCGAGCCCCAAACGGCGAACCAGGCGGGCAAGCCCGCGGCCAAGACTACGCCGCGGCGCTACGCCGAGGCCGGCAATCCCTGGCGCCGGACCGACGGCGCCGACGGCACGCAGATCGCCCGCGCCGGGGTGGGGCGCCTCTTCGGCCGCTGGTGCGGGCCCAAGGGCGCCATCCGCTTCACCCGCTCGCACATGATCGCGCGGCCCTACGACACCGGCCAGGTCGGCCGCTACGAGCTCGCCGGCTATCACCTCGGCCCGCGCTCGATCGTGGTCCAGTACCTCATGCCCGACGGCATGCACCGTCTCGCCTTCGGCCGCTTCTCGCGCGGCGGGCGGCGCATGGTCGAGATGGGCGCCAAGCGCCCCGGCAACCCCTGGCGCCGCGTCGGCGCGCCCTGGCATCGGTGTTGAGGGGTACGTGTCGTCGTTGGAGCCTCGGCTGCGGAAACACGAAAGGGGCCGACGAAATTATCCATCGGCCCCTTCTATCTGATTGGCTCCGGCGGCAGGACTCGAACCTGCGACCCAGCGGTTAACAGCCGCTTGCTCTACCAACTGAGCTACGCCGGATCAGGATGTCGCGAACCGCGGTTAGATAATATGGAGACGGACAAGGTGCAACCGGTAGGGTTAGCAATTCCCTAATCCGACCCGGCGGCCTCCTGTCGGTTGCCCTTGCCGTTCGCCCGGCGCTGGCGCGGCCGGACCACCTCGCTCGCCAGGCCCAGCCTCTCCAATACCCACACATGCATCCAGGTGAGGTCGAGCTCCCACCAGCGGTGGCCGTGGCGGGCGCTTTTCTCGTCCCAGTGATGGTTGTTGTGCCAGCCCTCGCCGGCGGCCACGAGGCCGACCAGCCAGTTGTTGGTGCTGCCTTCCTTGGTGTAGTGGGTGCGGTAGCCGAAGCGGTGCGAGAGCGAGTTCACCGACCAGGTGATGTGCCAGACCAGCACCGTGCGCGCGAAGACGCCCCAGACCAGCAGGCCGAGCCCCAGCCGCACGCCTTCCATGATATCGCCCGAGGCGGTCCAGCCGACGGCGAGGCCCGCGAGATAGAACAGCGCCGCGTGCGCCAGGTAGATGCCGTTCCAGATCCACCAGTGGCGCTCGAGCGCCCGGTAGAAGCGGTCGTCGAGCAGGTCCTTGGTATAGGTGCTGTAGGCCGTGGGCGCGCGGACCGCGCGGTTCTCGAAGAACAGCCAGCCCATGTGGCCCCAGAAGAAGCTGACGAAGGGGCTGTGCGGGTCGTCCTGCTTGTCGGAGAAGCGGTGGTGCACCCGGTGGTGGGTCACCCATTTGATCGGCGTGTCCTGGAGGCAGCAGATCGCCACCACGACGAGCGCGTATTCGTACCAGCGCGGCACCTTGAGCCCGCGATGGGTGAGCAGGCGGTGGTAGCCGAGGTTGACGCCCTGGCCGAAGAAGAAGACGCCGACCGCCATCACCGCGACCCCGGCCCAGCTGAACAGCCAGGGCACGAAGACCAGCAGCGCGAGGACGTGGATGCCGCCGATGCCGATGGCGTAGTCCCACAGGAAGCGCCGCTTGTTGACCGTTTCCGGCGCGGCGAGCGGGGTCGCCTCGAACCGGCGTTTAGTTGCGATGGCGCTGTCGCCGGCTTGGCTCATCGGCCGACCGTGTCCTTTTCCTCGATACCGCGGGCGGTCGTCGCGCCGCGTGTCCCCGGCATCGTCCAAACCTGATCCCAAACCTAATCCCAAACCTAGCCAAAGGCGCGGCCAAGTTCCACGCCGCTGGCGCGCGACCGCTCCGCGCCGATTGTCGCATCGCGCGGGGCCGGCGGCGCGGGCGCCCGGCGCAGGGCCGGCCATCCCCCAGCGCATTGGCCATTTGCCGGCCGATGCACTAAGCCTGCGCGGCGGCCGCGCGCGGCGGCCGCGCGCGGGGCCGCCGCGGGGCCTTAGGCGCAGGGGGCGCGACGCCATCCCATGGAGTTCCATCTCGCCGAATTCGGCTGGTTCGCACTCGCGATCGGCGCCATCGCCTTCGTCCTCGGCGGCATCGTCAAGGGCGTGATCGGGCTCGGCATGCCGATGGTCGCGGTGCCGGTCCTGGCGAGCTTCATGGACCCCAAGGTCGCGGTCGCCATGATGACCGTGCCGGTGCTGACCTCGAACATCTGGATCGCCGGCACCAGCGGCCATCTGCGCGCGCTCTTCGTACGCTTCTGGCCGGTGCTGATCGGCCTCGTGGTCTTCACCTTCCTGGGCGCGCAGCTCTTCGTGCAGATGGACGCGCGCCTCGCCTCGATCATGGTGGGGACCGGCATCGTGCTGGTCTGCATCGCCCAGGCCTTTCCCATCAAGGCCCGGCTCGACCCCAAGCACGAGGTCTGGCTCGGTCCCACCGCGGGCAGCCTGGCGGGCCTCATGGGCGGCACCACCAACTACATGGCGCCGATCATGGTCGCCTACCTGATGGCGCTCAGGGTCGAGAAGGACCTCTTCGTCTTCTCGATGTCGCTCTTCTTCATCTTCGGCAGCGCGCCGCTCTTCGGCAGCCTGGCCGCCTACGACATTCTCAGCCTCGAGGTGCTGGCGGCCTCGGCCGCGGCGGCGGTGGTGGCCATCGCCGGCCTGCAGCTGGGCGCGGCGCTGCGGCGCAAGGTCCCCCAAGGCATCTTCCAGAAGATCCTCTTGGCGGTCCTCTTCCTGATCGGCCTCAACCTGATCGGCCGCGGTATTCTCTAAATCCGGCCCGTCACCCCGCGCCATTGCCCTTGGCGTCCTGGATCGCCCGCCAGACCGTCTCCGGCGTCGCCGGCATGTCGAGCCATGTAACGCCCACTGGCGCCAGCGCGTCGAGGATCGCGTTCATCAGGCACGGCATGGCGCCGACGCTGCCGCCCTCGCCGGCGCCCTTGATGCCGAAGGGATTGGTCGGCGAGGGCACCGGGTTCTCCGAGACCTCGATCGCCGGGAGGTCGTCGGCGCGCGGCATCGCGTAGTCCATGAACGAGCCCGACAGCAGCTGGCCCGTGCCCGCCTCGAAGACCACGTCCTCCATCAGGATCTGGCCGATGCCCTGAACCACGCCGCCGTGGACCTGGCCCTTCAGCAGCATCGGGTTCATCACCGTGCCGACGTCGTCGACCACCACGTAGCGCTCGATCCTGATGGCGCCGGTTTCCGGGTCGATTTCGACCTCGGCCGCGTGGCAGCCATTGGGGAAGGTGGGCACCGGCGGCACGAAGACGCCGTCGGCGATCAGGCCCGGCTCGATATCTGGCGGCAGCAGCGCGCGCATGAAGGCGGTCTTCGCGACCTCCTGGAACGGCTTCGTCTTGTCGGTGCCGGCGACGCGGAACTCGCCGCCGCCGAACTCGACGTCCTCCACCGCCGCCTCGAAGAGATGCGCCGCGATGGCTTTGCACTTCTCGATGATCTTCTCGCCGGCGGCGCCGATGGCGGCGCTGCCGACACCCGAGGAGCGCGAGCCGAAGGTGCCGTGGCCGAAGGCGACCTGATCGGTGTCGCCCTGAAGAATGCGGATATGATCGAACTCCAGCCCGAAGATCTCATGCAGCAGCTGGCGGAACACCGTCTCATGGCCCTGGCCGTGATTGTGCGTGCCGACCATCACCGTGGCGCTGCCGCTCGGATCGAAACGGATCTGCGCGTATTCCTCGAAGCCGCCCGCCGATTGCTCGATCGCGTTGGCGAACCCGAAGCCGCGCAGCATGCCGCGCCTGGCCGCCTCCGCGCGCCGCGCCTCGAAGCCGGCGGCATCGGCCTGGGCCAGCGCCTGGTCCATGTTCTGCTCGAACTCGCCGGAATCGTACTTGAAGGCATGGCCGGTCTGAAACGGCATGGCCTCGGGCGGGATCATGTTCCGGCGCCGCAGCTCGACGCGGTCGAAGCCGAGCTCGCGCGCCGCCCGGTCGAGCGCGCATTCGATGGCGAAGGACACTTCCGGACGCCCGGCCCCGCGATAGGGCGCGATCGAGGGCGTGTTGGTGAAGACGGCGCGGATCGTCATGGCGATCGCCGGGGTCTTGTAGACGCCGGCGATGCCGCCGGCGTTGAAGATCGGCGTGAAGCCGCCGAACAGCGAGAGATAGGCGCCCATCCCCGCATGGGTGAGCGCGCGCAGCGCGAGCAGCGTGCCGTCCTCGTCGAAGGCGAGCTCGGTGACCCAGCGGTTCTCGCGCGCATGCTCGTCCGACAGCAGGCCCTCGCCGCGGTCGCTCGTCCATTTGACCGGCCGGCCCAGCTTCTTCGCCGCCCACAGCACCAGCACCAGCTCGGGATGGATATTGCTGCGCACGCCGAAGGCGCCGCCCATGTCGCGCGACACCACGCGCAGCTTGGTTTCCGGGACCTTGAGCACGAACTGGGCGATGAAACGGCGGACGTCGTGCGGCCCCTGCACCCCGGTCTGGAGCGTATAGCGGTCGTCGGCGATGTCGTAAGAGCCGAGGGCCGCGCGCGGCTCCATCGGATTGGCCGAGACCCGGGTGATGTCGTACTCGTAGCGCACCGTATGCGCGGCGCCTTCGAAGGCGGTGTCGACGGCTGCCGCGTCGCCGCTCTTGTGCTCGAAGCAGATATTGTCGGGCACGCCCGGCCAGACCGCGGGCGCCCCCTCGGCGATTGCCTCGCCGATCGAGACGACCGTCGGCAGCTCGTCGTACTCGACCTCGATCAGCTCCGCCGCGTCGCGCGCCTGGGCCACGGTCTCGGCGACCACGAAGGCCACCGGGTCGCCGATCGTGCGCACCGTGTCCTTGGCCAGCGCCATGCGCGGCGGCACGAACATGGCCGAGCCGTCGGGGCGCTTCAGCGGCATGATCATGGCGATCATCGCGGGCAGCATGCCGATGCCGTCGGCTTCCAGATCCTCGCATGCATAGACGCCGAGCACGCCCGGCGCGTCCTTCGCCTCGTCCGTGTCGATCGACTTGATGGCGGCGTGGCCGACAGGCGAGCGCAGCACATGGCCGTAAGCCTGGCCCGGCATGTTGAGATCGTCGGTGTACTGCCCCTTGCCGACGACCAGGCGCTTGTCTTCCTCGCGCAGGACCGATTGACCCAAACCGAACTTCATTGCGTGCCGCTCCCCAATCTCCGTCGAGACCGGCGCAGTGTGCGCAATCGGCCCAGCGAGGCCAACAGGAATGACCCGGCACCGTCAAAAAATTCTGCTGGCAAAAAATTCTGCTGGCAAAAAATCCTGCTGGTAGGGCCGGCCGGACAAAAAAGCGGGCCGGCGAGGCCGGCCGCCGGACAAAAAAAGCGGGCCGGCGAGGCCGGCCCGTGAGGTGAAGGTTTGGAGAGAGAGCGGTTGCTTGTCGTTGCAGGCTAGTAGCAGTTGTTGTAGTCGGCCTGGGCGCCGATCGCGCCGCCGGCGAGGAGGCCGATCAGCGAGCCCGCGGCGATGGCGCCGATACGGCCGCCGCCCTGGCCGATGTGGCTGCCGATATAGCCGCCGGTGGCACCGCCGACCAGGCTGCCCACGAGCTGCCCGCCGCCATTGCAGGCACGCCGGTAGACCGGGGCGCCGCCGTAGGCATAGCCGCC
>Ga0302046_10002984_pt1 | contig 15509 bp, 9 predicted proteins | sample RVTome_11_FD_200261 | JGI IMG/M metagenome (GOLD analysis project Ga0302046, IMG submission 200261) | Soil microbial communities from uranium-contaminated site in the Upper Colorado River Basin, Wyoming, United States - RVT147D111 (version 2) ...
CCCATCCAACCGCACCGTGCCGCGCCATGGCGCGGGATCGAGATTGCACAGCAGCGCGAGTTCATCACCGTCGTCGAAACGCCAGCGCGCCGCGAGCGCGCGTTCGCCGAGCAACTGGTAGTGCGCACGAATCTCGCCGGCCGTGCGCAGGCGCGGCACGATGTAGCGCGCGCGCAGCGCCAGGAGCTCGCGATGCAGCGCGAGCCAGCGCGCATGGTCGGCGATTTCCGGCTCGTGCCAGTCGAGCACGCAGCGCCGGTACGTCTCGGCGGCACCCGGGTCGGGGATGCGCGCGCGCGTTGCCGGATCGGCGAACTGGGCGAAGCGCGCGAACTCGCTGCGCCGGCCCTCGGTCACGCGGGCCGCGAGCTCGGTGTTGAAGTCGCAGAAGAACAGAAACGGCCGGGCGCTCGCCCACTCCTGCCCCATGAACAGCAGCGGCGGGGAGGGCGCGAGCAGCAGTACCGCGGTGGCCGCGCGCACCGCTGCGGCCGGGGCAAGCTCGGTACAGCGCTCGCCGAAGGCGCGGTTGCCGACTTGGTCGTGGTTCTGCAGGAAGTTCACGAACGCGGTCGGCGGCAGATGGCGGCTCACTTCGCCGCGTGCCGCCCCGTCGCGATAGCGCGACGCTTCGCCCTGAAAGGCGAAGCCCTCGGTGAGGCAACGACCGAGCAGCCGCATCGGCGCCACTGCAAAGTCGGCGTAGTAGCCGTCGGTGTCGCCGGTGGTGAGCACGTGCAGCAGGTGATGGAAGTCGTCGTTCCACTGCGCGTCGTACCAGCGCGGCAACCCGGCCGCATTGCGTTCGAGATAGCGCGCGGCGTTGCGGTCATTCTCCAGTACCAGGTGCACGTGACGTGCCGCGCCCGGTCCACGGCGCACGGCCTCGGCCAGTTCCCGCAGGATGTCGGGTTGCGAGTCGTCGGCGATGGCGTGCACGGCGTCGAGGCGCAGGCCGTCGACGTGGAACTCCTCGAGCCAGTAGAGCGCGTTGTGAATGAAATAATCGCGCACCGTGCGCGCGGCGCGGCCGTCGAAGTTGATGGCCGCGCCCCACGGCGTGCGATGGCGCTCGGTGAAAAAGTCGGGCGCGTACACGTGCAGATAGTTGCCGTCCGGGCCGAAGTGGTTGTAGACCACGTCGAGGAACACCATCAGCCCGCGCGCGTGCGCGGCATCGATCAGGCGTTTGAGGTCATCGGGATGGCCGTAGCGCGCATCGGGCGCAAACGGCAGCGCACCGTCGTAGCCCCAGTTGCGCTTACCGGGAAAGTCGCCAAGCGGCATTAATTCGATCGCGGTCACACCGAGGCCGGCGAGATAGTCGAGACGCTGCTCGACGCCGGCGTAGTTGCCGGACGCTGTAAAGCTGCCGACGTGCAGCTCGTAGAGCACCACGTCCTCCCACGGACGACCGCGCCAGTCGCCGTCAGTCCAGCGATAGCTGCCCGGATCGATGACGGCGCTTGCGCCATGGACATCGTCAGGTTGGTAACGCGAGGCCGGGTCGGGCACCGTCACCTGTTCGTCGATGCGATAGCGGTAGCGCGAACCGGCACCGGCGTCTTCGATGCGCCACTCGTACCAGCCGTCCGCAGCCGGCGCCGCCGCGACTCGGCGCACGTCAGGCGCCTCGCCCAGTTCCAGCTCGACATGCCGCGCGCCCGGGGCCCACAGGCGAAAGTGCACGCCGCCGCCATCGAGGACCGCGGCGCCGAAAGGCATCGCGTGCCGGCGCTTCATGTTGCAAACTCCATTGTGCATCCCGTTATCCGATTGCGCCAAGTTAACGGCATGCAAGAGAATCGGCAATCCCAATAATGAATCGGATCAAAACATGAAAGCCGATACCGCGGCGCCCGACGCAATCGGGCGAGCGGCGGCGCGCGAATTGCTGGCGCGCAACGCCACGCCGCACGGCTTGCTCGCGGCGACACCGCTGCCGGCGGCGCGCTCGCGCGGGTATCACGGTGTGTTCGCGCGCGATGCGGCCATCTGCGCGCTCGGCATCGCACTCGATGGCGAGCCGGCGCTGCTGCGCGCGGCCGCGGCCAGCCTGCGCACGCTGGCGCAGCACCAGGCCGAGAACGGCCAGATTCCGAAGTTCGTGAACGTCGAGCAGAACGATTCCGACTTCTGGTATCTCGGCTGCATCGACGCCTCGCTGTGGTGGCTGATCGCACTCGATGTGCTGCGGCGCGCCGCGCCGCCGGAAATGGCGAGCGAGCTCGAGGCGCTGCGCCCGCATGCTGAACGTGCCCTGGCGTGGCTGCGTTGTCAGGAGCACCCGCGCCTGCACCTGCTGCAGCAGAACGAGGCCAGCGACTGGGCCGACATCATGCCGCGCTCGGGCTTCGTGCTCTACACCAACGCGCTCTGGTACGAGGTCAAACGCCGCTACGCGCCCGCCGAGGCGCAGGCCACGCACTATCACTTCAATCACCTGTTCTATCCGTTTACGCGCCAGCCGCCGGAGTACCGGCGCCTGCGGCTGCTGACGCACTACGTGCGCCGGCGCGCGCTGGCGCGCGAGCTGTACCTCAGCTTCGTCAACTTCTCCTATTGGGGCGAGGAGGGCGATGTGCTCGGCAACCTGCTCGCGATTGTGTTCGGCCTGGCCGACCCGGCGCACGCGCTGGCGATCGTGCGCGCGCTCGAGCGCGCCGGCGTGCACGAGCCGCACCCGGTGCGCGCGGTAGTGACGCCGATCCGGCGGGAGGACCTGCTGTGGCGCACGTACATGGGACGGCACCGGCAGAACCTGGAGTACCAGTACCACAATGGCGGCAGCTGGCCCTTTATCGGCGGCTTCTGGGTGTCGGCGCTGGTGCGGGTCGGCCAGCACGAGCGCGCGCGCCAGGAGCTGGCGCGGCTGACGCAGATGAACGCGCTGCGCGACTGGGAGTTCAACGAGTGGTTTCACGGCGCAAGCGGGGCGCCGCGCGGGATGGCCGGTCAGTCGTGGAGCGCGGCCATGCTGCTGCTGGCGCAGCACGCCGTCGAGCGGAGAATTTCAGACATTTTTCCCGTGAGTTGACAGCCCCGGCGCGAAGGAGGAGCTTAGAAGCGTCGACATCGTGAACGCCAACGCCCGCCGACGGCGGGTTCGGCGCGAGGAGGCAGCATGGGTACCATGAATGAGGACCTCGCGCGATTCATGCGCAGACTGGAGCACGAGCGCGATCAACTGCGGCTGAAGCTGCAGCTCGGCAAGGCCGAGGCGCGCGAAGAATGGGAAAAACTCGAACGGCAGTGGCAGCAGCTGCGCGGCAAGACCGGGCAGATCAAGGGTGCGATGGACGATAGCGCCCGCGAGATCGGCGCGGCCGCCGCCCGCACGGCACGCGAGATCCAGCGCGGTTATGAGCGGATTCGCGACCGGATGCGGTAAATCAGTGCAAAATGCAAAATGTAAAGTGCAAAGTTAGAAAAGTAGAACCGCTACTTTGAACTTTGCACTTTTAACTTTGCACTGACGTCCGGCGTTTCTCGATCAGCAGCACCAGCGAGCGCCCGGCCAACGGGTACTGCGCGCCGGCGGCATGCGGACCGTCGCGCTCCAGACCGTTACCGCGCGCGGTATCGACCTCCATCTCCCAGCGTGCATCCGGATGCAGCGCCGGCAGCGTGAAGCCGATCTCCTCGTGATGCGCGCTCAGCAACAGCAGGAAGTTGTCGTCACGGATCGGACGACCGCGCTCATCCACGTCATCCAGCCCTTCGCCGCCGAGGAACACGCCGAGGCAGCGTGCGAACGACTTGGGCCACTCGTCGTCGGTCATCTCGGCGCCGTCGGGTTTGAACCAGGCGATGTCCTTGACGTCGCTGCCGCGGATGTGTCGTCCCTGGAAGAACGAGCGCCGGCGGAACACCGGGTGCTCGCGGCGCAGCTGCACCATGTGTTGCATGAACGCCAGCAGGCCGCGCTCGACGTCGCCGAGTTCCCAGCGCAGCCACGAGAGTTCGCTGTCCTGGCAGTAGCCGTTGTTGTTGCCCTGCTGCGTGCGCCCGATCTCGTCGCCCGCCAAGAGCATCGGCACGCCCTGTGACAGCAGCAGCGTGGCGATGAAGTTGCGCTTCTGTTGCGCGCGCAACGCGCGGATCGCCGGATCGTCGGTCGGTCCCTCGACACCGGCGTTCCACGACAGGTTGTCGTTGCTGCCATCGCGGTTGTCCTCGCCGTTGGCCTCATTGTGCTTGTCGTTGTAGCTCACCAGGTCCTCGAGCGTGAAGCCGTCGTGGGCGGTGACGAAGTTGATCGAGGCATACGGCCGGCGTCCGCCCGGACCGTAGAGATCGCTCGAGCCGGTAAGGCGAAAGGCGAGCTCGTCGATCAGGCCACCGTCACCCTTCCAGTAGGCGCGTACAGTGTCGCGGTACTTGCCGTTCCATTCGGTCCAGCCGATCGGGAAGTTGCCGACCTGGTAGCCGCCTTCGCCCAGGTCCCACGGCTCGGCGATCAGCTTCACCTGCGATAACACCGGGTCCTGGTGGATGATGTCGAAGAAGGCGCCCAGGCGATCGACCTCGTGCAGTTCGCGCGCCAGCGCCGAGGCGAGATCGAAGCGAAACCCGTCGACGTGCATCTCCTGCACCCAATAGCGCAGCGAGTCCATGATCAGCTGCAGCACGCGCGGGTGGCGCATGTTGAGCGTATTGCCGCAACCGGTGAAGTCGACGTAGTTGCGCGGATCGTCGGGCGCGAGCCGGTAGTACGAAGCGTTGTCGATGCCGCGGAAGCACAGCGTCGGGCCGAGCCGGCTGCCCTCACCGGTGTGGTTGTAGACCACGTCGAGGATTACCTCGATGCCGTTCGAGTGCAGCTGGCGCACCATGGTCTTGAATTCGTTGATGTTGCCGTTGCTGGAGTAGCGCATGTCGGGCGCGAAGAAGCCGATCGAGTTGTAGCCCCAGTAGTTGCGCAGGCCCTTTTCGATCAGGTGGCGGTCGTCGATGATCGAGTGCACCGGCATCAGCTCGACCGCGGTCACGCCGAGAAGCTTCAGATGGTCAATCACCGGCGCGGTGCCGAGTGCGGCGTAGCTGCCGCGCAGCGCCTGTGTCACCTCTGGATGTTGCTGGGTGAAACCCTTGACGTGCACCTCATAGATGACGGTCTCGTGCCACGGCGTGCGCGGCGGGCGGTCGTCGCCCCAGGTGAAGGCGGCGTCGATGACGACGCATTTGGGCATGTCGGCGGCGTTGTCACGATCGTCGAAGGCGAGGTCTTCGTCGGCGTCGCCGAGACGATAGCCGAAATGCGCATCGGCCCAGCGCAACGCGCCGGCGAACTGTTTGGCGTACGGATCGAGCAACAGTTTATTCGGGTTGAAGCGGTGGCCCTCGGACGGTTTGTACGGCCCGTGCACGCGGTAGGCGTACAGCTGACCGGGGCGCGCTTCGGGCAGGTAGCAATGCCAGACCTGATCGGTGTGCCGCAACGACAGGCGCGCGGTTTCATTGCGCCCATCGGCGTCGTACAGACACAGCTCGACGCGCTCGGCGTGCTCGGAGAACAATGCGAAGTTGACGCCTTCACCGTTCCAGTTGGCGCCGAGCGGATACGGAAGCCCGGGCCACACCGCCATCGTTTCGCTCACACGCCCCCCTCAGCTAAGGGTCAACGGCCAACGCAAAGACGCGAAGACGCAAAGAACTCGACTCTCGTTCTTCTTGGCGCCTTTGCGTCTTCGCGTTGGATGTTATTGATTTCATCTATCGCCGCCGCGGCGTTTCGGCCACCAGCGTTCGAGCAGGTCGGCGGCCCACTTCTGGCCGCCGAGTCCGAACGCAATCGCCAGCGCCAGCACAATGCCGGCGAGCAGGATCAGGAAGCTGATGCGCACGATGTCGCCGGCGATGTTGATCTGATCGAGCGCGATCAGCACCACGAACACCATGATCGCGTAGAACGCCAGTCTACTCAGGAATGTTGCATCTTCGATGTCGACGTTGCGGCAATAGGTCTCGACCGCGGTGGCGACGAAGCGGGCGAAGTAGGCGCCGATCGCCAGGATCACCACCGCCACGATCACCTTGGGGATGAACAGCGCGATCCGGCTCAGCAGCTCGGTGACGTGCGTCAGGCCGAGCGTGTTGAACGCGACCACCAGTGTGGCCAGCACGACCAGCCAGTACATCAGGATCGCCAGGATGCCGACGGTGTCGCGCTTGAGGCCGCCCTGGGCCAGGAAACCGTCGACGCCGGCGCGCTCGGTGAGCACGTTGAAGTTGATCGCGCGCAGCCCCTTGTCGACCGCGAGCCGCAGTCCCTTGGCGAGCAGCCAGCCCACGATCAGGATGACGAGCGCGAGCAGCAACTTGGGCATGAAGTGCCCGATTTCCACGAGAAAGGCGCGCACCGGTTCGAATGCCATATCCAGCTTCTCCATATTTTCCTCCGTTGAACTACGTCGACTGTATGTGTTCGAGCAGACCGTGCAGCGGGATGCGCGCCCAGTCGGGCCGGTTGTTGAGTTCGTAGCGCAGCTCATACAGCGCCTTCTCGAGTACGAACAGATCGAGCAGGGCCAGCAGCTCGGGCGACTCGGGCGCGGCGCCGAAGAGTGCGCTGTCGCGCAGCGACTCGCGGTAGGCACGCAAGAAGTCGCGTTGCACCGCGTGCTCCCAGTCGCGCGCGAGCGGTGCCAGGGCCGGCAGGTCGTCGGGCCGCTCGGCGGTGAGGCGCATCAGCGCGCTGGCAGCGGCGTAGCTGAACGAACGCAGCATGCCGGCCACGTCGCGCAGCGGCGAGTGCTTTTGTCGGCGCTGCTCGAAGTCGCGCGCCGGCTCGCCTTCGAAGTCGGTGAGGATGAAATCGTTCTGGCGCAGCAGTACCTGGCCGAGGTGATAGTCGCCGTGATGGCGGATCTTCAGTCCGCGCTCGCCCGCCTCGGCACCCTGCTTGAGCCGCGCCAGCAGTTGCTTGCGCTGCGCGAGCAGCGTTTCGGCGTCCGGGCGGATCGCACCGGGCATCGCCTCGAGTCGCTGTTGTAACAGCTCGAGCGTGTCGTCGGCTTCGGCCGTGGCCTGCTTGATCCAGCTCTCGAGGTCGGCGCGGCGGATCGGTTCCGGGTCGAACGCCGGATCGCCGCTCGGCGTGGCGAGCGCCTGGTGCAGTTCGGCGGTGCGCTGGCCGAGGATACGCGTGAGCGCGAGGTAACCGCCGTGCAGCTCGGCCGGCGGCGGCAGCGGTTGGGCGGCGGCGCGGTTCTGTTCCAGGAACCGCTCCAGGTAATCGAGCGTGTAGGCCCAGCCATCGCCCTGGTTCTCGACGTATCCTTGCAGCAGCGCGAGCGTCATCACGCTGCCGTCGGCGCCGCTGTACTCGATCGAACCGGCGAGCGGCACGGCGTTCGGAAAGCGCGCGACTTCGGTCAGGAACCGGCCCATCTCGAGTTCCGGATTGATGCCGGGGCGCAGCTGCCGGTACGCCTTGAGAAACAGCCGATCGCCGAAACGCACGTTGGTGTTGCTGGCCTGAGTCGACGGCGCGCGCATCGCCAGCGGTTCCTCCGGCGGCCCGCGCAGCTCGGCGAACGTGCTCGTGTGCCGGCAGCGAATCTTGCCGCGGGCGCAGGCGATCTCGGTTTCGGTCCCGATGGCGCTGAGCAGCGCCTGGGAGAAACTCTCGTCGGCGAAGGCATCGGCAAGCGCCCCGACGCGCGCCTGCTGGCGCACCTTGGCCACGCCGATCGCCATGGCCGTGCGCAGGCGTTCCTCGCTCTCGTCCTCCCACACCAGCGACAGCGGAATGAAATACGGCGTGCGCACCCCGCCGGCGCCCTCGAGGTGAAACAGTGCCAGCATGACCTTGCCGTGCTCGCCCCACTCGGCTTGATCGAGCAGCTCGGCGCGCGCGATCGGCGTGCCCTTGGCCGCGTACCAACGCTGCGCGCTCACGAAGCGCGGCAGCAGCTCGGTCTCGAACTGGGCGCGCGCCTTCTCGGCCATGGCGATGCGCCACGGCACCACGCGCTCGCGGAACAGGCTGCGCCAGCCGTCGAACAGCACCAGCGTCGGCAGATCCTCCGGCGGCAGCCGCGCTTCGTGCCACGAGGGTTCGTCCTCGCTCTTCGACAGGCGGAACCAGTAGAAGCTGTGGCCGGGCAGGGTGATGAAATACGGCAACTCGCCGATCGGCGGAAACGGCGTGCGGCCCATGAGCTCGACCGGCACGCGGCCCTTGTAGCGCGACAGGTCGAGTTCTACCGGCTGCGCCGAGCGCGACAGGTTGGCCACGCACAGGATGGTCTCGTCCGAGTACTCGCGCATGTAGGCGAGCACCTTGCGGTTGCCCGGGCGCAGGAACGTGAGCGTGCCGCGGCCGAAGGCCTGGTGGGCTTTGCGCACCGTGAGCACGCGCTTCATCCAGTTCAGCATCGAATACGGATCGCGCGTTTGCGCCTCGACGTTGACCGCCTCGTAGCCGTACACCGGGTCCATGATCGGCGGCAGAAACAGCCGCTGCGGGTCGGCGCGCGAGAAACCGGCGTTGCGGTCCGGGCTCCACTGCATCGGCGTGCGCACGCCGTTGCGGTCGCCGAGGTAGATGTTGTCGCCCATGCCGATCTCGTCGCCGTAATAGATGATCGGCGAGCCCGGCATCGACAGCAGCAGGATGTTCATGAGGCGAATGCGATCCATGTCGTTGTCGAGCAACGGCGCCAGGCGCCGGCGGATGCCGAGGTTCAACCGCGCGCGCGGATCGGCGGCGTACATCTGGTACATGTAGTCGCGCTCCTTGCTGGTGACCATCTCGAGCGTGAGCTCGTCGTGGTTGCGAAGAAAAATTGCCCACTGGCAGTTGCCCGGGATGTCCGGCGTCTGCTGCATGATTTCCACAATTGGGTGGCGGTCCTCCTGCGCGATCGCCATGTACATGCGCGGCATCAGCGGGAAGTGGTAGGCCATGTGGCACTCGTCGCCGTTGCCGAAATAATCGTTCACGTCCTCCGGCCACTGGTTGGCCTCGGCCAGCAGCATGCGGTTGGGAAAGTGCGCATCGATCGTCGCGCGAATCTGTTTGATCAGCGCGTGCGTCTCCGGCAGGTTTTCGCAGCTCGTGCCCTCGCGCTCGACCAGATACGGAATCGCATCGAGCCGCAGCCCGTCGACGCCCTGATCGAGCCAGAAGCGCATGATGCGCAGCACCGCGCGCAGCACGCGCGGGTTGTCGAAGTTGAGATCCGGCTGGTGCGAGAAGAACCGGTGCCAGTAATACGCCTTGGCCGCGTCGTCCCAGGTCCAGTTGGAGTTGTGCGTGTCGGTGAAGATCACGCGCGTGCCGGCGTACTTCTTGCTGGTCTCGCTCCAGACGTAGAAGTCGCGCTTGGACGTGCCGGCCGGCGCACGCCGTGCCGCCTGGAACCACGGATGCTGGTCGGAGGTGTGGTTGATGACCAGCTCAGTGATCACCCGCAGCCCGCGCCGGTGCGCCTCGCGCACGAAGGTGGCGAAGTCCTTGCGCGTGCCGAAGCTCGGATGCAGGTTGTGGTAGTCGGCGATGTCGTAGCCGTCGTCCTTGAAGGGCGAGGGATAAAATGGCAGCACCCAGATGGTGTTGACGCCGAGGTCGGCGATGTAATCGAGCTTGGAGGTGAGGCCGGGGAAGTCGCCCATGCCGTCGGCGTTGCTGTCGCAGAACGCCTTCACGTGCACTTCGTACACGATGGCGTCTTTGTACCAGAGGGGGTCGTTGGACAGGGTGGGGAGCGCGAGTTTTTCGTCTTGTTTCATCGCGTGCGCTCTTTAGGTTGAGCGCGCGCGTTGCGCGCGATCGTCGTGTATGAAATTAACTTGTGCCGTACAGGGACGTACGAATGTCGCGAGCGCAGGATGCGCAGGAGCGACCGGTTCGCGCACCGCAGGCGAAAAAATTGGGGTCGGAGTGAATACTCCGACCCCAATTTTTTCCCAAAAGAAAGCACGCCCCGAATCCGCGCGACACCTCCCGAGCCCGAATGCCTTTTGGGGCCCGCGCGCACCGACGCGGCTTCCATGCGGCGGCGGTGCTGTCGCGTGCATCCTGCACGCGGCCCTTCGGGCTTTTCCCAAAAGGCATTCGGGCTCGGGCGCGCTCCACGGGGACCCAACGGCAACAAAGTCCATTCGGCCGTTGCTCGGTGTTGCACCGTTAACGGTGTTGTTTCTGATGTAGTAGAAACTCTTTGGCTTCGCCGTTCTCGCAGGTGCGGTTGGATTACTGCTGTAATGGCGTAGCCCAGAGGTGACTACATGCAGAGGAACCACACCACTAACGGCGCAACGCCGGGGCAACAGCCAAATGGGTGTGCTTGCTGTTAATCCCCGTATGGAGCGCTCGTCCCCCACCCGCCTTTGGGAAAAGCCCGAAGGGCCGCATGCATGGATGCATGCGGCAGCGACCCGCGGCAGGAGGCAGCGTGGGAGCGCGCGGGCCCCAAAGGCGGGTGGGGGACGAGGTGTGTCGCGTAATTCGGGGGCGCCTTTCTTTGCGGTACCTTTCTTTGGCGAGACAAAGAAAGGTACCGCGCCCGCGGTGCGCGAACCGCAAGTTAATTTATTACTTCGACAGGCGCGCGTCAGCGCGACCGAAACCATTACCCGGCCCCGCGCACGCGACCCCATCTCACAAGTAATAATCAAAATCATGCTCCCGATGAATCTTCCGCCGCAGGCGGAAGACATGCGCCGGTGTCGCTTGCGGATCGAGCTCGACAAAATTCCGCGCCCCGTACCAGAGGAAGCGCGCGCCGCCCAGCAGATCGTGCATCTGGTACGGCTCGCCCGGTTTGATGCCGAAGTGTGCGAGCGGCAGCTCGACCCAGCCCGACTGGCGGTGGTGCGGGTCGAGGTTGACCACGACCAGGATGGCGTTGTCGTCCTTCTCTTTGCTATAGCAAATGAGCTTGTCGTTATCGACCGGGTGGAAGCGCAGGCCGCGGTCGGCTTGCAGGGCCGGGTTGTCGCGGCGGATGCGGTTCACGAGGGCGATCAGGTCGCGCAGGCTGTCGCGGCGGTCGAGGTCCCACTGGCGCAGCTGGTATTTCTCGGAATCGCGGTATTCCTCGCTGCCGGGTTCGCGCGGCTCGGCTTCGGCCAGTTCGAACGCCGGACCGTAGATGCCGTAGCTCGCGGCGAGCGTGGCGGCCAGCACCAGCCGGATCACGAACGCCGGACGGCCGCCGAACTGGAGATATTCGTTCAGTATGTCCGGCGTGTTCGGCCACACGTTGGGACGAAAGTATTCGCGGCCGGCCTTAGCGGTGAGTTCGGTGAAATACTCGGTCAGCTCGCTCTTGGTGTTGCGCCACGTGAAGTACGTGTAGGACTGGCTGAAGCCGACCTTGGCCAGCCGGTGCATTACCTTCGGGCGCGTGAACGCTTCGGACAGGAACAGCACGTCCGGATGCTCGCGCTTGATCTCCGTGATGCACCACTCCCAGAACGCGAATGCCTTGGTATGCGGGTTGTCGACGCGGAACACCTTCACGTCCTGCGCGATCCAGAAATCGAAGATGCTTTTCAGCTCCAGCCACAATGCTTGCCACGCCTCGCACTCGAAATCGAACGGATAAATGTCCTGGTATTTTTTCGGCGGATTCTCGGCGTACTGGATCGAGCCGTCCGGGCGGTGGCGGAACCACTCCGGGTGTTCCTTCACATACGGATGATCGGGCGAACACTGGAACGCGATGTCGAGCGCGACTTCCATCCCAAGCTCGCGCGTCGTGGCGACGAAGCGGTGGAAGTCTTCCAGCGTGCCCAACTCGGGATGTATCGATTTGTGTCCGCCTGCGGACGCGCCGATCGCCCACGGGCTGCCGACGTCGTCCGGGCCGGGCGTGAGCGTGTTGTTCGGGCCTTTGCGGAAGCTGCGTCCGACCGGATGGATCGGCGGCAGATAAATGATGTTGAAGCCGAGCGCCGCGGCGTATGCGAGGCGCGCGTCGCAGTCGGCGAAGCGGCCATGCCGGCCGCCGTCGCAGGAGCGCGGGAAGAATTCATACCAGGCGCCGAAACGGGCACGCTCGCGGTCGACGATGACTTCGGGCTCGCGCTCGTAGCGCGTGGCGTAGCGGCGCTCGTCGTAGCGATGCATGAGCACCGCCGTCTCATCGGCCAGCGCGACCGCGCGCTTGTCGGCATCCGCGGACTTGCCGCGTAGCGCGGCGGCGAGCGCGACAAGTTTTTTCTTGTCGTCGCCCTGCGCCTGCCGCGACGCGGACTCGATCAGCCGGGCACCGAATTCGAAAGTGGCGGGGAGATCGGGGTCGTCGGCCGGACGGCGCGCGAGATCGTGACACCACGAGGCGTAGTGATCGACCCACGACAGCGCGGTGTAACGGTAGCGGCCGAGTTCGGTCACGTTGAATCGTGCGCGCCAGCGGTCGTTCGGCAACGGGGTCATCGGCACCTCGTGCCAGTCGGTCTCGCGCTCATGGCGGTAGAGGAGCAGGCAGGCGATGCGGTCGTGGCCGTCGGTGAAGGCGTCGAGCTCGACCTCGACCGGCTCGCCGACCACGCGCTTGATGGCGAAGCGGCCCGCGTCCACTTCCGGCGCCAGGCGTTCGAGCACGACGCGCGCGCGGCCTTCGACCGCGACCCGGATGCTGTGGTTGTCGCCGCGTTTCACTCGCTGCGCCCTCCGGGTTTGAAGCACGAGATGGAGAGCGGCGGCAGCGTGAGGCAGAGCGAATGGTAGCGCCCGTGCATCGGCACCGGCGCGGTGTCGACGCCGCCGAGGTTGCCCTGGCCGCTGCCGCCGTAGAGCGTGGCATCGCTGTTCAGAATCTCGCGCCAGTAGCCGCCCTGCGGCACACCGACGTAATAGTTCGCGCGCGGCACCGGCGTCAGGTTGCACACCGCGAGCACGACCTCGCCGTCGTTGTCCTTGCGAAGAAAACTGAAGATGCTGCGTTCCCAATCGTGCAGGTCGACCCATTCGAAACCGTCGTTGCTGAAGTCGCGCCGGTGCAGCGCCGGCTCGGCGCGATAGCAGCGGTTCAGGTCCTCGATCCAGCGCTGCACGCCGCGGTGCAGCGGGTTGTCGAGCAGGTGCCAGTCGAGACTGGCCTCGTGGTTCCATTCGTTCCACTGGCCGAGCTCGCCGCCCATGAACAGCAGCTTCTTGCCCGGATGCAGATACTGGTAGCCGAGCAGCAAGCGCAGGTTGGCGAACTTCTGCCAGTCGTCGCCGGGCATCTTGTTCAGCAACGAGCCCTTGCCGTAGACGACTTCGTCGTGCGACAGCGGCAGCACGAAGTTTTCGTGGAACGCGTACCAGATACTGAAGGAGAGCTGATCGTGATGGTACTTGCGGTGCACCGGATCGTTCGCGAAGTAGGCGAGGGTGTCGTGCATCCAGCCCATGTTCCACTTCATGCCGAAGCCGAGGCCGCCGATGTAGGTCGGGCGCGAGACCATCGGCCAGGCGGTGGACTCCTCGGCGATGACCTGCACGTCGGGATGATCGCGATACACCGCCTCGTTCAGGTCGCGCAGGAACTGAATCGCGTGCAGGTTTTCCCTGCCGCCGTACTCGTTCGGAATCCATTCGCCCTGCTTGCGGCCGTAATCGAGGTAGAGCACGGAGGCGACCGCGTCGACGCGCAGGCCGTCGAGGTGATACTGGTCAAGCCAGAACAGCGCACTCGAAGTGAGGAACGAGCGCACCTCGTTGCGGCCGTAGTTGAAGATGCTCGAGTTCCACTCGGGGTGGTAACCCTGTTTGGGGTCGGCGTGCTCGAACAGGTAGGAGCCGTCGAAGTAGCCGAGGCCATGCTCGTCGGTCGGGAAGTGCGACGGCACCCAGTCGAGAATTACTCCAATACCGGCCTGGTGCAGCGCATCGACCAGTTGCTTGAACTCATCGGGCGTGCCGTAGCGCGCGGTGGGCGCGAAGTAACCGGTGGTCTGATAACCCCACGAACCGTAGAACGGATGCTCAGTGATCGGCATCAGCTCGACATGGGTAAAGTTCAGGTCGCGCAGGTACGCGGGGAGCTGCTGCGCCAGTTCGAGGTAGGTGAGAGAGCGATTGCGGTCCGCCGGCACGCGCCGCCACGAGCCGAGGTGTATCTCATATATAGAGTAGGGCGCATCGAGGGCGTTGGCTTTGGCGCGGCCGCGCATCCAGTCGGCATCGTCCCAGCGGTAGCCCGGCTCCCACACCACGGAGCCGGTGCGCGGCGGAATCTCGCTGCGGCGGCCGAACGGATCGGCCTTGGCAACCTGGTAATCGCGCAGCTGCGAGATCAGATGGTATTTGTAACAGCTGCCGGCCGGCACACCGGCGATGAAGCCTTCCCAGATGCCGGACTGATCCGACCGCGCGCGCAGCGGGTGCGCGCCGGGGCGCCAGTCGTTGAAGTCGCCGATGACCGATACCGCGCGCGCGTTCGGCGCCCACACCGCGAAGAGCACGCCGGCGACGTCGCCGTGTGTATGTGCGTGCGCGCCGAGCTTGTCGTAGAGACGAAAGTGGCGTCCCTGGCGAAAGAGGTAGATGTCGTGGTCGGTGAGCAGGCTTGCATCGTGAACGACCTGACCGCCGACGGGCACCCCACGACCGGGCGTTTTGGTTGCCGTCATGCGAACGTCCTCTCGAATGTCGGTGCTGCTCGCCGGCCCGATGACGATCCGTGTGCGAGGGGGTGGACCGGCCTGGTTCAGGTTACCGCCGTTCGCGCGTCAGAGGCAACCCTGCATTGCGTGAGGACGTAAGCACGCGAGATCGGGGAGCGACCGACGTTGCGCTTTCGATCTCCGTGTTACACGCGTCAGACGCGCTCGAACGATGTGCCCTGGCAATGTGGACATGGCGGAACATGCCCCGGACCCGGCATATCCACGCGCGTGCCGCAGGCCTTGCATGCGATCGGACCGCCGGAATACATCTCGCCGGTGACGTACGTTTGATGTTTGAGTTTGCCACCCGTGCTCTCGAGCCATGTCCCGAGCGCGCTCGTGGCCTGACCGAGAAACGTCGTGCTGCGATCGAGCCACACGCTGAAGACGTCGGCGCTTTTCTCCGAGAGCGCATCCCACTTCGGCCCGAGCCGCTGGGCTGCGTCGGTGATCTCTTTTCGCATCGCTGCTACCGCCTTGTTGGTGGTTTCGGCGGTGAAGTTGCCGGCCGATTTGAGGTTCGCGGCGGCGGTATCGACGGCCTGCCGGATCGTCTGGGCGTTAACATTCTCGCGTGTCGCCGCGAGAATCTCCTTGACGTGCTGGCGCAGCTTCTCGTAGGCCGCGAGTTCTTCCTTGCGGGTCTGTTGTCCGCTTTCCGGTGTCTTGTTTTCCTCGTTCATGACTTCGCCTCCTTGGCTGAGTGTGTGTCTCGATCAAAGGTACAGCTTCAATGTTGCAAGTACTCCCACGCCAGCTTCTTGCCGTCCTCGACCGCGGGCTGATCGAACGGATCGATGCCCATCAGCTCGGCCACGACCACGGTTTCCATTTCCAGCAATACGATCAGCTCGCCGAGCGCCTGCGCCTCGAACGGCACGTTCAGGGTCCGGTTCGGG
>Ga0302046_10002985_pt1 | contig 15508 bp, 10 predicted proteins | sample RVTome_11_FD_200261 | JGI IMG/M metagenome (GOLD analysis project Ga0302046, IMG submission 200261) | Soil microbial communities from uranium-contaminated site in the Upper Colorado River Basin, Wyoming, United States - RVT147D111 (version 2) ...
TTGTCGTTGTACCAGGTCGTGTTGTTCGAACGCGTGACGCCGGCCAGGACGAACTCGATCTTCGTGTTCGTTCCGCCCGCCCCGTTCGAACCGGCGATCGCGTTGAAGTCCTCGTTGAGGACGACGATCTGCGAGTCGATGAGCGCGTCGCTCACGTCCCCGCCTCCGGAGTTCGTGCGCAGGACGTGGAACACGACCGGGATCGTGTAGGTCACGCCGCCGCTCGGCTCGTACTCGGCCGCCGGATTCGTGGTCGACGACGAGCAGTCGCTGGTCGTGCCGCGCGAGATCGGGTGCAGGAGCAGATCGGTGCCGCACCGCAGGCCGTGGTCTTGGAAGAAGAGCGACTGGACGTAGTCTGCGAAGGTGGCGAACCAGATCTGCTGGTTCGCGTCCGCGGCCAGGATGGATCCGTCGTCGAGTTCCTGGAACAGGATGTTCCGGATCGGGAAGCGCGGGTCGTCGAGTGCCTCGACGTCCTGAGCGCTCGGAGCCGCGGCCAGAGAGAGGGAGAAACAGGCTGCAAAGGGAGCAAGACCGATCTTCCGCATGGGAAGTCCTCCTCGATTGTCTCGAAAGCTGTAGAGGCAAGGGCGACCTCCACCATGCAGCAGAGGACGACCGTGCAGGGGTTTCCGGGCGCGACCGTACATGGCTCGGCCGATTGCCGCACCCCCCAAAAAAAAGGATCGAAGCGCTACCAGGTGAAGCTCGTCTCCGCCGCGCGCCGCCGGAGGAGCCTGGCGAGCCGCACGGCGTCCCGCAGCCGAAGGAAGGGGAGCACGAAGGACAGCTCCGATTCGTCGTTCCCCGCGGTATCGACGCGAACGGTCGCCATCCCGTGGCGGACATCGAAGGGCGAGCGCGTCAGTGCAACGGACTGGATCTTCGAGAAACGCACCACCTTGCGGACGTGGGTCAAGACCCCGTCGCGCATGTAGACCGCGGTGTCGCCGAGCGAGAAGCCGAGCCGCTTCACGCGAGAGCGCGAGCAGGAGAGTGCGATCCACGCCGCGGCCACCGAGGCAGCACACGCCCACGGGATCGAGGTCCTCGCCACGAACCCCACGGGGATCGCGAGCAGGAGGACCCAACGCACGAACAGGCGACGGACGGCGCGCGGATGGACTCTCTCCCAGGAACGCCCTTCGAAGCTGACCTCGGGCTGTACCTCCTCCAGGATTCCGGAGAGTCGCGCGACCGAGGCGACGGGAACGAGCCACTTGCGGCTGACCTGTGACCTGCTGGTGGAGTCCCCGCCCGCGGTCAGCGCCTTGACGGACATTCGCCCGAGTCGTCGTTGTAGCCACCCCTCCTGGATCTCGAGGAACTGGATCCGCTGTCGCGGCAGAGTCGCCGTTTGGCGCGTCCACAGACCGCAGGTCGTCCGCAGGTCCTCCTTCACGCGCGCGACGTGGAAGTCGAAGAGCGTGACGAACGCCCAGGCGAGGGTGAGCGCTTGCAACGCGAGGAAGAGACCAAAGGCCGCCATGAGCCAGGTCCAGAACGAGAAGCGGCTCGGCAGCTCCTCGGGGTCGAAGGGCAGCGCGGCGAGGAGGCGCTTCCACAGGTCGAACTCCCACACCAGGAACATCAAGCCGAAGAGGAGCGCGATCCCCTTCTGCGAGAGGAAGCCGAAGTAGGCCACGTCGATCGGTCGCATGCGGAAGACGTCGGCTCGGGCCTCCGCACCGGTCGTCTCGGGCGCGACGGATGGCTCCGGCGATCGCGGCTCCGGGATGCGACGACGTGCGAACACGCCGTCCCGAATCTCGTCCAGCGCAGCCAGGGAGAGCACGCGGAACACCGCTTCGGGCTCCTGACCGCTCGCCGTCTCGAGTCGTACCTCCACGACGCCGAACAAGCGGTGCAACGGGTTTTGGATCGTGTCGATGTTCTGGATGCGAGCGTAGGGGATGTTCCTCGTCTTCCGGAAGAAGATGCCCTCGCGCACGACGAGGTGCTCTCCCGTCAAGAGGTAGCGCCGCGAGAAGTACCGCAAGACCGACGACGCCACCGACGGCACGAAGAACGCCATGTACCAGATCTCGTACCGATCCCCGGCGGCGAGGAAGAGCACGATCAGGCCGGGAACGACGAGCGAGAGGAAGGAGCGTCCGATCTCGAACAAGGGCGAGGTCGGATGCAACCGGCGGCCGCGACCGAGTCGGCTCTCGGCCGAGTCGTCGATGCGTTCGAGCGCGTCGAGCTCCTGTTCGAGGCTAGGCTCCGTCTCCATCTCGATCATCGCGCACCGCCAGCAGGTAGTCGCGAACCCCGAACGCGACATCCTGAGTGATCCCCTCCAGGTTGATCTCGTACTCGTGCGTGCCGGCCGTGTGCACCACGAGCGTCGCCAGCCCGAAGCGCCGCTGGATGGGCCCTTGGGCCACGTCCGTGTGCTGGATGCGGGAGCTGGGGACGTTCACGACGTGACGCCAGACGACGCCGCGCTTGATCTCCATCCCGTCCGGACCGATGCGCCAGCGCGTGCGCCGGAGCTCCAGGGGGGGCCAGAGGTAGCCCACCACCGCGATGAACGCCACGAGCGCGCCGGTCGCCCCCACGACGGCCAGCTTCCAGAGAGTCCCGAGGTCATCCGCGGCGAACCAGAAGATCGTCCCTCCAAGAGCGGCGACGGCCGTCAGGATCGCGGTCGTGATCAGCGCGGTGAGGCGGCTGGCCGGAACGTGCGCCGGGTCCAGGCGGTGCACGACGCCCATGAGTTGCTCGCGGATCGCGGGTGCGGCGGAAAGCCCTTCCGTCCTCGGCGGGTCATTCGGGGGCGCGACGCTACGGTCGTGCGCAGGGCCGAGATCGCGAGGGTCTTCGTTCATCCGAGCTGGTCGAGTCGTCGTCCCGACGCGGTCGCGACGAACGTACGCGTGCGGTTCCGCACGATGATTCTATCTCCGGCGCTGGCGTAGAATCCTACCTGGAACCCTCGCGTTTCCCCACTCGCCGAGTGGCGAGTCGCGACCACCCCTCACTCCGCCATCGGAACATGGAGCGCTCGGTCCGCACGACCAACCTCAGAGAGACGTCCTCCCTCCGGGTCGCAACGCTGCTCGGATGCGTGGCGCTCCTGGCGTCCTCGTCCTGCGGAACGGGCGGCGGGCAGAACGGATCGTCGCAGGCCGGACTCGTCGGGCTCGAGCTTCCGAAGTCGGACGGCTCCACCTACTTCGTCGACTTCCACCAGAACGGACGAGCAGAACGAATGCTGCTCCAGGAGGTGACCTGGGGCCGTCTCGTGGACGTGCACGACGTCGACGCGACCGGGGTGACGAGCCCGCAGCCGATCTTCCGCGACCTGGTCGTGCGCGAGACGATCCTGAGCGACGCGACGAACTATCGCCTCGAGCGGAACGCGGTGACCGGTCAGACACGGCTCGTCGTCCGCCGGACGCGCGGGGAGCCCGATGACGGGACCGGGTCGTTCGAGACCCTGTTGCGCGAGGCGCGCGAGCCGCTCCCCGCCGTCCAGACGCGGGGCCTCGAGAGCGGTCCGATCGTCCCTCACTCCGTCGTTCCGCGGAACGCCTGCCTGGTCCTCCAGTTCGACGACCTCCTGGCGGACGGCCTCGAGGAAGAGCGGTTGCTCGAGCAGATGGTTCAGCTCGCCTCCGGCTACCCGCCCGAGACCCCCCACTCCGCCCGGCTCCTGTTCGACGCCAACCACGGAGGCGTCGGCAGCGGGGACTTTCACACGACGCGGATCCTGATCGACCTGGCCGTCTCCGAGGCGGAGGCCTCGACCATGCGTTTCCCGGTGCCCGTCAACCCCATCGGGCTCGACGCGAGCCGACCCGGTGCGACGCAGGCCAACGTGGCCCTGCGCCTGCCGGTCGAGGAGAACGCGGCCCAGGGCCAGTTCTCGATCCTGCGTAACCTGCGCGGCTCACCGCTCGCCTCCGTCGACAACGGTCCCATGGAGACGATCCCGGTCCGCGCGCTGGTGCGCGGCATGCGCTCCGGCAACTTCGGGGACAACAACAACGGCTTCCTGATCGACAGCGATCCCCCTCGCGTCGTCGCCGACTGGCCGGTCCTCGTGGTCGACGCCAGCGATTCGGCGACGGCGCCCGGTTTCGAGTTCGACGTCGACCTCCAGTTCCTGTCGACCTGCTCCGACCGCCCCAGGTCGGGCGACATCGTGGTGGTGGGAACGGACTTCTTCGAGGTGCTGGGCGCACCGCAGGGAGTCGATCAGGACGGCCTCACCACGGACGTCCGCGTGCGCGCGCTGTCCCCCGTCCCGCTCGGCCGCCACGACGCCTTGGGGCTGGGCTCCTTCAGCACGCCCTTCGAGGCCGACTCGCGAGTCGAAGAGGGCTGCTGGGTGACCTTCACGCCGCCGCCGAAGGTCTACCCGACGAGCGGCATCTCCCCGTTCTCGGAGATAAGCATCCGCTTCAGCGAGCCGATGGACCCCACCACCTTCAGCGCGACCGACGGGCTGCAGATCGTGCGTGGTCCGCTCGCCGTCCCGGCGGACGGACTCAACCTCGTGGTGGGCGAGGCGCTCTCCTCTCCCGACCTGCGCTCGATGCGCTACGTCCCGCGCCTGCCCTTCGCCCACCTCGGTGAGCGTGCGCTGTTCCACGTCGAAGTAGTGAGCGGCGACACCGAGGACACGCGCGGGGGCTTGACCGATCTCGCGGGAAACACGCTTCGCGACCAGCTCCCGCCCATCGAGTTCGACATCGACCCGGAGTCGCCGAGGTTCGTCAACGCCGGCATCACGCAGCGCTTCAGCAAGATCGACGAGCTCCCGGCCTATCAGCGGGCGGACGTGCGCGGCAACGTGTTCGTCGACACGGTGCGAGGCGTGCTCGAGCCGCGGCCCGTGTCCCACAGGCTCTACCCGGTCGACTCGTCGAACCCGGTGCCTTCGATCATGATCGCCTTCCCGCGCGGGATCCAGACGCCGATCACTCCGCTGGGGAGCAAGCTCCAGGCACTCTGGCGCTATGCGGACCTCGGCTGGCAGGTGCGCGACGAGACCAAGTACGACTTGGACGTGATCGGTCTCTACTGGTCGCCGACCTCGGGGGCCGTGCTCTCCGACTTCTACCCCGAGTTCGAGATCCGGTTGGCACACGGCAAGGAGACGCCGGACGAGCTCCGGCGCGGTTTCGGTGGCGCGCGGTATCCCGACTCGGGGCTGGGTTCCGGGGCGGTTGCCTTCGACGACAACCTCCTGATCGACGAGCGCAGCCCGCAGACGACGGTGCATCCGCGCATCCTCGGCTACCGCCTGGACCCCGGCGACCTCTCCGCGAGCCCGAGCGGAGCGCTCCTTATGCCCTGGCCCATGAACCGCGGCACCGGCGTGCAGCGCACCTTCACCTGGCGCGACACCTCGGTATTGGCCCTGGGCGGGCTGAACGGCAACGGCGTCCCCGTCACCGTGGAGGCACTACCGCCACTCGACATCGAGCAGAATGCCGGGAGCTTCGCGAAGGCGGGGAAGGTCCCCAGCGTCGGCCTACCGCTCCTGATGGAGTTCCGCTGCTATCCGACGGCGAGCGGCCTCGGCCTCAACCCGCTGAACATCCTGCTCGCGATCAACACGTCGGCCCAGCCGAACTTCCGCGCGTTCTCGACCGGCGGCATCAACACCGCCGGGAAGCTCGTGACCAAGAACCCGGACCTCGAGGTATTCCCCACCGGTGGATTCAACCCGCTGTCCTCGCCTCCGGGCCGCCCCACCGCCCGCCAGGCGGACAACAGCCTCTACATGGGAGCGCTCGATACCGTGACGCGCGTTTCCCGGGGCCACTCGATGTGGGTCGACACGCAGTTCTCCTCGCCGAGCTACTCGCCGCCGCTGCTGCTGCCGGCCAAGGAGGACCAGCCGACGGGGACGCAGGTCATGATCGACTTCCGCGGAGCGACGTCCCTGGTCGCGGACCCGGAGCCCTCGCCCTTCAACTCCTCCGGCGTCGACGCCTACGGCAACCTGCGCTGGGGCGTCGAGACCTTCCACCTGGGAGTCGCCTCCTGGACGGACGACATCACCCGGATCGACGGAGCGCGGTACTTCCAGATGCGCTACACGTTCCTGGGGAACGTCGGGTCCGGCGTCACGGCCGAGCTCACCTCGGTCTCGGTCGCGTTCTCGCAGGAGTGACGCGACCGCAGGGGTCATCCCCTGCGACGGTCGAGCTCCGACGTCCAGGTGCGCACGTCCGGGGGTAGATCGATTCGGGTCAGCGCCTTCGCTGCGCGCCAAGCGGCGTCGACGACCAGCGGACTCGCGTCCTCGAACAGCTCGACCAGGTGGTCCACGACGCCTCGGTCCCCCACTTCGAGGGCCGCGTCGCAGGCGAGCAAGCGGACGTCGGGCGAGCCGTTCCGGAGCAACCGACCGAGCGCCGAAGCGACCTCGCTGCGCGCCAGGGGATGGCGCCTCAGCTCCGCCAGGGCTGCCCGCACGGAGCCCGGGTCGTCGGGACTGAGTCTGCGAAGCTCCGAGGGCATGCGCTCCCGGAGCCAGGCTCGCTCGGACTCGAGCCAGTGTCTCCAGCGTCGCGCGTCGGAGGCGAAGGCGAGGCCGGTCAGGTCCCTGAGACACCAGAGCGCGGTCTCGCGCAGCATCTGCGAGTCCCCGGACAGGAGCTCGATGAGTTGCGGCACTGCCTCGAGGTCGTCGAGCGCGGCCAGCGCCAGGCAGACCGACCTCGCCTTCTCCGGCTCGGCCGTCAGGACGTGCGGACGGAGCTGGAGCAGCACCTCTTCGTTGAGCGCCGAGTCGAAGGACGGACCGACCTTGCGGATCTGGGCGAGAGCCAGGTCGTTGAGCGACGGACGCCAGAGGAGGACTCCGGCGAAGAGGTCGAGCGCGGCCGGGTCCCCGAGGTCCCCGAGGGCGAGCAGCACCGCCTGCAGGACGCCGTTCGACAGGCTGCTCCAGCGGTCGGTCAGGGTGACGTGCGCCTCAGGGGATCGCGCGACGATCGAGGCTACCGCTTGCCGGAGCGGCTCGCTCGTGGCCCTCTGCAGACCGGACTCCCCCGCGGAGACGGCGAGTCCGAACACCCGCTCCAGGTCGAGCGGCGTCCCCACGGCGCCCCAGACGTGGATCGCGGCCCGGCGCTGAGCAGGAGTCACGGCCTCGGCCAGTCTCTCGCCCACCTGTGCCTGGACGGCTGCCCGCCCGTGCGTCGTGAGCGCGGCGAGGACGAGCTCGCGTTGCACGCCGCTGAGGATCTGCCGGCCCTCGCCCAGGTCGGGCACGACCCCCGACTCCAACACGTCGAGCAGGAAGCCGACCTGGGCGCGCGTCACCGCCGCGAAGGGCGGCGCCAGCTCCGCAACCGGCGGATGCTCAGGATCGCGCAGCGCGCGCAGCCGGGTCACGGCCTCGCGCAGAGACGGATCCGCGACCGGCTCGGCGACCGACTGAGGGAAGACGGGCGCGGACAGGACGATCAGGACGAGGCTGGCGGGGATCTTCACGGCACGCTCAGGGGTTCGCCACGATCCGCCAGCACAACACCTCGTACCCCTCGGCGGCACCGCCAGCGACCTTCATGAGGTTCTCGTCGAAGTGGACGCTACTGTTGCTGTCGAGGTGGACGCTGCGCGCCACGACCGAGCCGAAGAGCTCGAAGTTGCTGTCGATGTCGATGCGCGCGTGGGGCGCGTAGATCGACCCGAAGAGCTGGGCGTTCGAGTCGAACTCCACTTCGGCGAGGTTCACGTTCGTGTCCGGATCGATCACGTTGTCGCTGTTCAGGTAGAGCTGAAAGCTGGCAGGGTTCTGGGACAGAGGGCTGAGCAGCGAGTTGCTGTTCATCACGAAGTCGTTCACGACCCAGATCTCGACCGGACCGTTCGTGTCGTCGATGAGAACCTCGGCGTTCGACCTCAGCTCGAAGTCGACCGCGAGCACGACCGCCGGCCCCTGGATCGTCAGCACGTTGCTGCCGCCGATCGTCAGCGCGTCGAAGGAGTACTTCCCGCTGGCCCAGGTCGTGTTGCCCCCGATGGTCCGGTCCCCCGTGCTCGGCAGGACGGGAAGGACGAGCGGTGGGAGGTCCACGGTCGCCATCGAGGGCAGCGTGGTCCCGCTCACGACCGCGTTCCCCGTGATCGAGGCGACTCCGTCCGGTCCCGGGATCGCATCGCCCCAGACCGTCGCGTTGCTCGACATGCCGATGTCCCCGTTCGAGCCGACGTCCCCGTTCGTCAGCGCATAGCGGTCGCTGCCAGAACCGTTGACGTCCTGGCTGTCGTAGGACCCGAGGGAGGAGTCGTAGCTGTCGACGCGAGCGTTGCTGTCCATGGTCATGCCCTCGTCGCCGAAGGCCGCCCACTTGAAGAACGCGTCGTTGAACTGCCGCACGGTCAGCTCCACGCTCGTCGTGGCGCCGTTCTCGGTGCCGGTGGACATCAACCGGAAGGTGTCGCCGCCGAGGTTCGCGGCCTGCACGTAGAACGCGGCGCCGCCGTAGTCGATCGGGTTCCCGGCCGTCCCCAGGTTCCCAGCGCCTCCCGCCGCCAGGTCCATGAGCGCCTCGCTCAGCCCTGCTTCGGCAACGTACACGGCTACCAGGTCCCGGTCGGCGCCCTTGCGCTCGGCCACCGTGGAGCGCGTGGTGTGCAGCAGGCAGACGGACAGCACCGCCATCGTCGTCACGAGCACCGCGACGAAGACCAGCGCCGAGCCTGATTCCGCGTTCCTCTCGATGTCTCTCATCAATTCCTCAACCTCACCGATGTCGTGAGCGACCTCACGACGGTCCCCAGTTTCGGACTCGCCTCTTCGACGGACAGGCGCAGCGTGAGGACGTCGCCGTCCCGGTGCGCGTTGAATCCCATCTCGTCCGTGATCAAGTTCCCGTTGTCGTCGGCGTCGTTGTCCTCTTCGCCCTCGAGGAACTCGCGCACGCTCCGGCACAGCACGACCCGGCGCTCGCCGAGGCCCCCCTCGTCGAGCGTCAGCACGAGCTGCCGCTCGTCGACGACTCCGTCGCCGTCGTTGTCGACTCCGTCGTCGACCTCGCCCGGCTCCAGCTCCAGCGCCAGCCTCTGGACCGGCCCCCACACGATCGCGCCGGCCTGGTAGTCCACGGCCTGCTGAAAGGTGAGGAACGAGGAGCCGAACTCGTCGTCCAAGTTCAGGGGGCCGACCATGTCCCACCCCGCGGGCATCAGCTCGCGCGACACGCGTCCGAGCGCGCGATGCAGTCTGGCCTCCGCGGTGCTGTTCAGGCGAGCGCTCTCGAAAGCTCCGAGCCCGGTCGAGGAGGCGACGATGGCGGTGGTCGACACGAGGGCCAGGAGCGCGAGACCCAGGACCGCCTCGACCATCGTGAAGCCGGCTCGTGCGCGATGAACTCTCATGGCCTAGCGCAGGTTCCCCAGCATCGTGCGGAGCTCGACGCGGCCGGTCCCCGCGGTGCTGCGCCACTCGACGCGCACCAGGACCGGCAGGAGCTGGTAATCGCCGGCGTGGTCCAGCTCGTCCACCGCGCCGTCGCCGTTCAGGTCGCGCGGGAGCCCGAGGCGCTTGTCGACCAGGTCCTCCCGAAGCACGCCGGGAGCGACGTCCACGTACGGCAACAGGACCTCTCCGGCGAAGCCGTCGGCGTCCCCCAGCGCGAGGTCGAGCTCCTCCACCGCGAAGAACCGCCCGGGCGCGGTCCCGGCGCCGTCCGGATCATCCCCCGGGTCCGTGTTGAAGCTCGCGAAGATGTCCTCGAGGTCCATGTCCCTGAGAACTTCGATCTGCTGTCGCGCCGCCTCCCGGGCGAGGCCGGCCTCGTGGCTCGTGCCGGACGTCGCCATGGACGAGACGATCGAGCGCGCGAAGCCCAAGAGCCCCGCGATCAGGGCGACGAAGGCCACCAGGACCTCGAGAATGGTCTGGCCCCTTCGCAACCTGCGGCCCTGTCCGCGGAGATCGATCCTCGACCGCGACTGCCCCCTGTTCCCACGCATTAGCATCGGCGATTCCCCCGCGCTCACCATCGGCGTGTGGCGAAGACCGAGTGGAGGCGACCCGGGATTCTCCTCCGCCGCGGTCCGGTGAAAGGAAACAGGGCCGGGGCTCCGTAGCCCCGGCCCCGCATGAGGAGAGAGAGAGCAAGGCCGACACGAGCCAGGGGAATGGCTCGCAGGTTCGTCGGACTTGCTCGGGAAGGGTGGGATCTCTCCGGGCCCCGTCCAAGGGGCGACTCCCGCCTGGCGAACAAAGTCCCGATTCCGGGACCGACCGGCCTCCTGGGGGTGCCGGAGGCCGATTGCCGCGCGGTCGGCGAGCCGGACCCGCCCGGGTCGAGCCGAGCGCGTCGCGCCGGCTACGGTCGCCGCAGGTCGAAGGCGAAGGACTTCGTCCTTCGCATCATGTCCAGCCCGGAGTCGATCGGGAGACCCCCGTTGCGGAGCCTCCAGTCGGTCCAGGTCCCGCCCCAGCTCACCTCGCAGGAGAACAGGGAGCCGGCCGCGTCCAACAGTACGACCTCGGCCGTGTTCGTGCCGGGCACGCCGCGGATCTCGGTCTGGATGCAGGCCCCGACCCCCGGCAGCGCCTTCTCGGCCTCGATCCTCCAAGAGTCGCGGAAGCGCGCCGTCATGAAGTCGCCGCCCTGTCCCTGGTCTCGCCAGAGCACGAAGGCGTGGCCGGTCTCGCCGACCCAGCCGACGTCGATCGAGTGCTGGCCGAAGACGCCCTGCAGCGCGACCTCGGCGGTGTGGACGAAGGTCGTCCCGTCCCAGATCGCGACCGTGACGTCGTCGTCCATGTCGCCCTCGCCGAAGGCGGCGGCGATGCGGTCGCTGGTCGGGTCGGAGGCGAGCTCCACCTGGGCGCCGATGGCCTCGGAGCTCGGGTGCAGACCGAACTGCCAGGTCCCGCCCCCGGGGGCGGCCGGGTCGAGCGTGGCGAAGCGCGCCTGCTCGGCGAAGATCGAGAAGCCCCAGACGACGAGCAGCTCGCCGCTCAGCGTCTCCCAGGCGGCGTCGAAGGCCTGGAACTCGCGCGTCTCGACCACCTGCGTGGCGAGCAGGACCTGGTTCGTCCAGGCGTCGCCGTCCCAGATCGCCGCGGTGAGGTTCTGTGCGTCGTCGAGGGTGACCAGCGCGATCCGGTCGGTTCCCGGTTGCCGCACGAGCTCGACCCAGAGCACGGTCCCCGTGCCGAGGGCGGGAGAGAACACCGGAGCGTCCTGGCTCCACCTCCCACCGGAGCCACCCGAGCCGCGGGAGAAGGTGCGGTAGACCGGGTTCGCACCGTCGTTCGAGCGCACGAGGAGCGCGTCGCCCGAGAGTCCCTCGAGCTCGAGGTCGAACCCGCGCTCGCCGCTGTTGCCACTCCGGATCGCGCTCGCGATGGGCGCGTCCACGTCCTCGCTCCAGAGCCTGCCGCTCCAGCGCCGGACGGCGAGGTCGGTGCGCGTACCCGTGTCGGAGAGCACGGCGGTGAACTCCACCGGCGCTCGCGGGGAGACGGCATGGACGACCCACTTCACCTCGGTGTTCGCGTCCTGGGCGCGGACCGGGGCGGCGTAATCGCCCGCGGCGTCGCGCCGGCTCGTGCGCAGCGTGACCTGCCCGGGGAGGACCCAGGCGACCCGCGCACCGCCCTCCTCGAGGGAGGCGTACGGATCGAGCGGCGCGGGGTAGTGGAAGCCGAGGTTCAGGTAGTCGCCATCGGGAGCCTCGCCGTCGCGCAGGCCGTCCAACCGGTTCGTGAGTCGCGAGACCGGGCCGCCGTGGGCGAGGAAGAGTTCGTCCGCGCGCGAATCGCCGGCATCGAACGCCGCGCTCCCCTGCAGGAAGCGGAAGTCGTCGTCCGCGGCTCCGACGCCGCCCAGGACCTGGTCCGGGCCGAAGGGGTTCGAGAACAGCGGGTCGTCGACGATGCTGTCGGGGTCCGGACCGCTGCGCTGGACTTCGATCCCGGCGTTCGCCCAGGACAGGTTGTAGGTCGGCTGCAACTGCGTCGAGGCCGAGAACCCGAGCGCGTCCGCCCCTCCCTCGGAGAGGACGTTGTAGGCGATCGTTCCCGTGCTGCCGCTCGAGCGCTCGGAGAAGTGATCGCCCGAGTTGCGGTAGAAGGTGCTCAGCGCGACCGTCAGGTCGAGCGAGACGTCTTCCAGGGCGAGACCGGCGCCGCCGTTCCCGTAGACCAGGTTGTGGAGGAAGAGGCACCCCGCCGTCAGACCGAGGACGACGCCGTCGCCGTCGTTCCTCGAGATGCGGTTGTTCTCCAGGACGAGCCCGCGGGCGACCCCGACGTCGACGCCGCGCTCGTTCTCGTAGACGTCGCAGTCCTGGATCGAGACGTGTTCGTTGAGGACGGTGTCGAAGAAGACGCCTCCCCCTCGGCGGGACTGCAGGGGTTGCGCTCCTCGGATCGAGAAGCCGCGCAGGCGCACGAAGAAAGCCCCGTCGATGCGGACGCCCCAGTCCGTGCCGCCGGCGTCGATGACGACGTCTCCCGCGTCCCCGGTGAACGCTCCCGTGCGATCCGCCCGGATCACGAGCGGAGCGTCCTCGGTCGCGACCGTACCGATGGTCACCGGCGCGTAGGTACCCGCGCCGACGAAGAGCGTATCACCGGGCGCGAGCACGCTCAGCGCGTGCGACAGGGTGCGCCAGGCAGCCAGGGGCGAGTCCCCCGCGTTCGCGTCCGAGCCGGAGGAGCGCACGTAGTAGGTGCTCGGTAGGTGCTCGACGAAGGTGACGGATCGGGAGCCCAGCTCGAGCTCGTCGGCCGTCCCGGGGCGAACGATCGCGCGCACGGTCTTGACCTCGCTCGCGGTGGAGCTGAGGGTCCCGGCGACTCGTCCGGTGGCGTCCGTGACGCTTCCCTGGAGCAGATCGTTGCCGAGCCCGCTGACGCGGTACTCGACCTCGACTCCGGCCATGGGTACTCCCGCGGTGTCCACGAGGATCGTCTCGAGCAAGACCGCGGAGACGCCGTCGGCCACCACGCCGAAGACGTGGTCCACGGTGAAGGAGGAGAGGTTGGCGTCCGGGTCCGGAGCGCCGCCGCCTCGTTTTCCTCCTCCCCCGCCGCCGCCGCAGGCGGGGACGAGCAGGAGGGCGGTCAGGGCGAGCAAAAGGGCCCGATGAGCTCCCGCGGCTCGGAATCTTGCCGTGCCGCCAAGATTCCGAGCCGGGAGCTCGTCGCGCTTCCGCCTCCTCGGAACGCGGCAGAACCGCGTTCCTTCGGGTGCGGACTCTCCGCGATGAAGTAGAGGGTGCATGTTCGAGCGCAGGCGTGGAGGGTCGGCTCCGCGGGGTCTCCGGGAGGGGGCCCCAGGGAAACCTACCCCGCCGGCCGGCGGCCGGCGAGAGTCGGAAGTCCCTTCTGGATTGCCGAGGTCCTCGCGACGTGCCGAGACATCCTCGAAGCCGCTCCTCGACCACCCCGCCGCCGGAGCGGGGCCGGCGATGGATCCAACCGCGCCCAGGCGACGGCGTAGTGGCGTATCCTTCGCACGCGAGCCCACCCGGAACCGACGCATGCTCCTCGCCACGCTGACTCTCCTCTCCCTCGGCCTCCTCCCGCAGGACACGCGGAAGCCCCCGAAGCCAGCGGACGGCGAGGGAGTGGTCGCGACCAAGGACCAACTCCAGGTCGTGGGCCTGGCGAACGCAGGGTTCCTGCTCCGCTCGGGCAACTTCTCGGTGCTGATCGACGCCTTCGCCCGGGACTCGATCCAGGGCTACGAGAGCCTGCCGGAGAACGCGTTGCGCAAGCTCCAGAACGGCGAGAAGCCCTTCGACGGCTACGCGCTGGCGCTGGTGAGCCACCTCCACCCGGACCACTTCCACGCGCGCACCTGCGAGCGGTTCCTGAAGAACAACCCGATGGCGGCGCTCATGAGCGGCCCCCAGGTGGCCGGACGGCTGGCGGAGGCCGCGAAGAGCTTCGCCGACGTGCGCCAGCAGGTTCGCAGCATCAGCGTCGAGTACGGAACCCCCAAGGCGATCGACCGCGGCCTGCAGAACATGGGCGTCGAGTTCTACCTGCTCCCGCACGCCGGAGCAGAGGAAGTCGGAGGCGGGGAGGTCGTCGAGAACTACGGCCACCTCGTGAACATGGGCGGCTTCAAGGTCCTGCACGTCGGCGACGCCGACGCCGACCCTGCGGCCTTCGAGCTCTACGACCTCGCCGCCAAGAACATCGACATCGCGATCCTCCCGTACTGGTTCTTCACGAGCCCCGAGGGGGTGAGGATCGTCGACGAGCTGATCGCGCCCGACGTTACGATCCTGTGCCACTTCCAGGAAGCGGAGAAGGCGCTCTTCGTCGAGCGACTCGTGCTCGACAGCCCCGAGGTGGTCGTCTTCCAGAGCATGTTCGAGTCGAGGATCTTCGACCGGCGGAGGCCGCCGGATGCCGCGGAGAAGGGCGAGCCCGAGTCCTCCGACGACTAAGCGCGGCCTCTCAGGCGACCTGGTGCAGGTGCACGTCCCGCTGCGGGAACGGGATGCTGAGGCCGGCCTCGTCGAAGCGGAGCTTCACCTGCTCGTGCAGGTCCCAGTAGACGTCCCAGTAGTCGCTCGTCCTGACCCAGGGCCGCACGACGAAGTCGACGCTGGACTCGCCGAGCTTGGAGACGCCGACGACCGGAGCGGGATCGCTCAGGACGCGCTTGTCCGACGTGCAGATCTCCAGCAGGAGCTTCTTCGCCTTGCGCACGTCGTCCTCGTAGCTGCAGCCGAACACGAGGTCGATGCGACGCGTGTCGTGGGCGGAGTAGTTGACGATGTTCCCCTGCATGATCGAGCCGTTGGGGACGATGATCTTCTTGTTGTCCGCCGACTTCATGGTGGTCGCGAAGATCTGGACGTCGAGGATGACCCCCGAGACGCCCCCCGCCTCCACGAAGTCGCCGGCGCGGAAGGGGCGGAACAGGATGATCAGGATGCCCGCGGCGAAGTTGCCCAGCGACCCCTGCAGCGCGAAGCCGACCGCCAGGCCGGCCGCACCGAGGACGGCGACGAAGGAGGTGGTCTCGACGCCGAGCTTCGAGATGGCGCTGATCACGACCACCGTCATGATCGCCATGTAGGTGAGGCTCCCCAGGAAACCCGTCAGCGTCGCGTCGACGCCGCGCTTGGCGAGGAGCTTCGTCAGCAGGCGACGAAGGAACCCGGCCACGAACCTGCCGAGGACCAGGGTGGCGATCGCGGTCAAGAGCGGAACGAAGATCGGGGACAGCTCTCCGATCACTCCGATCGGATCCTTCTGGAACCGCTCGAACATGGTCGAGGTCGGGGACTCGGACTCTTGGAACAGGGCGGCAAGGAACGGGATCATGGTCGTTTCTCCTTGGCGGGCGTGACTAGCGGCCGAAACTCCATCCGAGGCTGATGACGAAACGGTGGTCGTCGCGCTTGGCCCCGACCGCGGGGCTGTTGTCCCAGTCGACGACGTACTGCACGGAGCCGAGCATGCTCTCGGTCAGCTTGGTCTCCAGGCGCGTGTCCAGGCGCAGGAAGACGTCCGAGGGCTCGTCCACGGGCGGATAGGCCTTGAAGG
>Ga0302046_10002986_pt1 | contig 15507 bp, 9 predicted proteins | sample RVTome_11_FD_200261 | JGI IMG/M metagenome (GOLD analysis project Ga0302046, IMG submission 200261) | Soil microbial communities from uranium-contaminated site in the Upper Colorado River Basin, Wyoming, United States - RVT147D111 (version 2) ...
GCGATGTAGTGCATCAGCTCGACCGGCCGGTTGTTGCCGATGTTGTAGAGCCGGTAGGGGGCGCGGCTGGTCGCTGGATCCGGATGGTTTCCGTCCCAGTCGGGGTTCGCCGTCGCGACGTGATCGAGCGCCGCCGTGACGCCGCCCGCGATGTCGTCGATGTAGGTGAAGTCGCGCCGGTGATGGCCGTAATTGAACACGTCGATCGGCTTGCCCTCAAGGATGTTGCGCGTGAACTGGAACAGCGCCATGTCGGGCCGTCCCCAGGGACCGTAGACCGTGAAGAAGCGCAGCCCCGTCACCGGCAGCTCGTAAAGCGAGGCATAGGTGTGCGCCATCAGCTCGTTCGCCTTCTTCGTCGCCGCGTAGAACGACAGCGGATGGTCGACGTTGTGGTGCACGGAGAATGGCATCTTCGTATTGGCGCCGTAGACGGAGCTGGTCGACGCGAACACCAGGTGCTCCACGCGGTGCCGGCGGCAACCTTCGAGCACGTGCAGCGTGCCGGTGAGGTTGCTGTCCGCATACACGTGGGGATTCTCGAGCGAGTAGCGCACGCCCGCCTGCGCCGCGAGATGGACGACACGGGCGATGCCGGCCTTCGCGAACAGGTCTTCCATTCCGGCGCGATCGACAAGATCGAGCTGTTCGAAGCGGAAACCCATTTTTTCGCGCAGGCGCGCGAGGCGTGCCTCCTTCAGGGACGGGTCGTAATACGGGTTCAGGTTGTCGAGGCCGATGACCTCGTCGCCACGCGCGAGCAGGCGCTCGGCCACGTGGTAGCCGATGAAGCCCGCTGCCCCGGTGACCAGCACGCGCATCAGAGCCGTCCGTCGGTCTCGTCGCGGTCGAACAGGTATTTGATGTCGTAGATCACGTGCTTGCGCCTGGCGAGGCGGCGGATCTCCGCGGGGGTCATCGCCTGGAACTGCCGGTGGCCCACGGCGAGCACGACGGCGTCATAGGCGCCGCGGGCGGGCTTGCGCACGAGCTTGATGCCGTACTCGGCACGCGCCTCCTTGGCACTGACCCAGGGATCCCAGACGTCGACCTCGGCGCCGCTTTCCTTCAGCTCGGCGACGACGTCGGCGACCTTGGAGTTCCGGAGGTCCGGCGTGTTCTCCTTGAACGCGAGTCCCATGACGAGAATGCGCGACGACTTCACGTGAATCCGCTTCGCCGTCATGAGCCGCACCACTTCGCCGGCGACATACAGCGCCATGTTGTCGTTGATGCGCCGGCCCGCGAGGATCATCTCCGGGTGGTAGCCGATCTGCTGCGCCTTGTGCGTCAGGTAGTAGGGGTCGACCCCGATGCAGTGCCCACCCACGAGACCCGGCCGGAACGGCAGGAAATTCCACTTGCTGCCGGCCGCTTCCAGCACTTCCTGCGTGTCGATGTCGAGCCGGTTGAAGATCATCGCGAGCTCGTTGATGAGCGCGATATTCACGTCGCGCTGTGTGTTCTCGATCACCTTGGCGGCTTCGGCGACCCGGATGCTCGAGGCCGGATGCGTGCCCGCGGTGATGATTGACGAGTACAGCTTGTCGACGAAGGCGGCCGCCTCCGGCGTCGAGCCTGCGGTCACCTTCCGGATCGTCGGCAGGCGATGCTCGCGGTCGCCGGGATTGATCCGCTCCGGACTGTAGCCCGCGTGGAAGTCGCGGTTGAACTTGAGTCCGGACTGGCGCTCGAGGATTGGCACGCAGATCTCCTCGGTGCACCCGGGATAGACGGTCGACTCGTAAATGACGATGTCGCCGCGCTTCAGCGCCTTGCCGACCGATTCGCTCGCGCGCTCGAGCGGCGTGAGGTCGGGCCGCTTGTCCTTGTCGATGGGCGTCGGCACGGTGACGACGAAAACGCGGCAGGACTTCAGATCCTTCGGCTCAGGGGTGAATCGCAGGCGCTTCGCCGATCGCAGCTCGCGCGGCTCGACCTCGAGCGTGCGATCCTTGCCACGGCGCAGCTCCGCGATTCGCTCGGGATTCACGTCGAAGCCGGTCGTCTCGTAGTGCTTGCCGAACTCGACCGCGAGCGGCAATCCGACGTAGCCGAGCCCGATCACGCCGATGCGGCAATTGCGGAGGCTGAGCGGTGGCAACTGGTTACGACCCATCCGGCGACCTCAGAGCAGGCAGAGCACGCCGAACGCGGCGGCGGCCGTCATTGTGACGAGATAGGGGAGCGCCATCCAGACCATGCGGAAATAGGACAGGCGGATCAGCGGCGCCAGCGCCGATGTCAGCAGGAACAGGAAGGCCGCCTGGCCGTTCGGCGTCGCGATGCTCGGAATGTTGGTTCCGGTATTGATTGCGACCGCCATCGCCTCGAACTGCTCCCTCGAAACCGCACCTGCCAGCAGCGCCTCCTTGATCTCGGTGATGTAGATCGTCGCGACGAACACGTTGTCGCTGACGATCGAGAGGAACCCCGAGGCGCCGAACAGCGCGATGGGCTGGCTGTCCGGCTCGAGTTGCAGCACCCAGTCGAGGAACGGCCGGAACAGATGCTGCTGGTGAATCACGCCGACGATCGCAAAGAACACGACGAGCAGCGCCGTGAACGGCAGCGCCGCTTCGAAGGCCTTGCCGAGCCGTCCCTCCTCCACGACGCCCGTGAAGGCGGTCGCGAGCACGATGATTGCAAGCCCGATGACGCCGATCTCGGCGACATGAAACCCGAGCGCGAGCACGAGCAGAATGGCGACTACCGCCTGCACGACGATCACCTGCTTGTGGCGCGGCGTCATCTGCGCGGATTCGTGACGCTCGAATTCGAGCAGCACCTGTCGCACCGCCGCCGGCATCGGCGTCCCGTAGCCGAACCACGCGAGCCGCTGGACCACCAGGCAGGTCGCGAGGCCAGCGATCACCGCGGGCACGGTCACCGGCGCCATCTCTGCCGCAAAGCGCATGAATTCCCAGCCCGCTACCTTGCCGATGAGCAGATTCTGCGGCTCGCCGACCAGCGTGCAGACGCCGCCGATGGTCGTGCCGATGGCACCGTGCATCATGAGTCCGCGCAGATAGGCCCGGAACCGCTCGAGGTCCGACCGGGAGCCTTCAACGATTCCGCCGTCCGCACTCGAGTCATGCGCTTCTGCATGATGCGGCTTGCCCGACGCGACGCGGTGGTACACACCGTAAAAGCCGACAGCGACCGTAATCATCACGGCCAGCACGGTCAACGCGTCGAGAAACGCCGAGAGCAGCCCGCCGATCGCGACGAACAGGAATGCGAGCAGCGTGTCGGAATGCACGCGAAGCAGCAGCTTCGTGAACGTGTAGACCAGCATTTCGCGGAGGAAGTAGATTCCGGCGACCATGAACATCAGCAGCAGGATCACCGGCAAGCCGGTCTCGATCTCCTGCTGAATGCCCGCGGGCGTGACGAGGCCGAGCAGCACGGCCTGGATCGCGAGCAGCCCGCCGGGCTGTAACGGATAGCAACGCAACGCCATAATCAGCGTGACGATGAATTCAAAGAGAATGGCCCAGCTCGCGACCAGCGGTCCGGTGAACGCCAGCAACGGGGCATTCACCGCCAGGAATGCGACGATCAGCCACTTGTACCAGTCGGGCGCCTGGCCCAGGAAATTGCGCCAGGAGGCCGCGCCGAGCGCTCCGGGCATCAGTTGTCCCCGGCTCCCTGCCCCACGGCGCGAAATATCGCGCGGCCGGCGCATGCCCGCTCGATCGCCTCGAGCGACTGCTCGTGCGCGGCGAGCTCCGCCGCATTCGGCTGAATGACGGGGATGTGGACGGCTCCCCGCCCAGCCTGGCCGGCCGCGGCCATGACGCCCTCCGCAGGTCCGGTGTCGAGCCCGAGGGCCGCCTGTCCCCCGCTCATGGCGAGATACACGTCGGCGAGGATGCGCGCGTCGAGCAGCGCGCCGTGCAGGTCGCGATTCGAATTGTCGACACCGTAGCGTTTGCAGAGCGCGTCGAGGCTGTTGCGCTGGCCAGGGTGCATCCGGCGCGCCATGCCGAGGCTGTCGCAGATGCGGCAGATTTTGCCGACCGCCCCTGGCAGCCCTGCCCGTTTCAGTTCCATGTCGAGGAAACCGAGGTCGAATTCGGCGTTATGGATGATCAACTCGGTCCCATCGATGAAATCAAGGAACTCCTGCGCGACTTCCGCGAAGGTCGGCTGACCGGCGAGGAATTCGTTCGTTATCCCGTGCACCGTCAGTGCGCCCGCGTCGACTTCGCGTTCCGGCCGGAGATAGCGCTGCCAGGTCCGTCCGCTCAGGCGCCGGTGCACCAGCTCGACGCAGCCGATCTCGATGATGCGGTGGCCGTCGGCGAGCTCGAGTCCGGTCGTTTCGGTGTCAAGGACGACTTGGCGCATGAAAAGAAAGGATACCAGTTAGCGGAGTTCGTCGATGCCGCGGTTCGCGAGCTGATCCGCGCGCTCGTTTTCGGGATGGCCGGCGTGGCCGCGAACCCAATGCCATTCGATGTCGTGCGCGGCCGCAAGCGTGTCCAGCCGCTGCCACAGATCCTGGTTCTTCACCGGCTTGCGATCGGCGGTTTTCCAGTCGCGGCGTTTCCAGTCGGGAAGCCAGGTCGTAATGCCTTCGCGGAGGTACTTCGAATCGGTGTAGAGCGAGACCTTGCAGCGGCGCGTGAGCGCCTCGAGGGCGCGAATCGCGGCCGTGAGTTCCATGCGATTGTTGGTCGTCGCCGCTTCGCCGCCGTACAGCTCGCGCATGCGTCCCCGAAACCGCATCACCGCGCCCCAGCCGCCGGCGCCGGGATTTCCGCGGCAGGCGCCGTCGGTGTAGATCTCGACGCGGTTCAAGAAACGCGCCGCGCCGCGGGCTCGACGAGTCCGCCGATGACGGCGGTGCGCAGGCGCTTGCGCAGGCGCACCGGCGTCATCGAGTGAACGCGCTTGCGCGCGTGCAGCAGGTAAGCTCCCGAGAATCGCGGCCAGGCACGGCGCCCGATGCGCTCGAGCATCCCGCGCGCCTTGCTGGTGCGCAAGCCCGCGAGCGGCGGCACGTAGAGATAGCGCTCGGCCGCGCCGACCTCGAAACCGACGAGCTTCAGCCATTCGGTCAGCCGTTGCGCGGAAATGGTGCGGCAGAGCCCCGGCGGAAAACCGCCGCGCGTAAAGTCGTGCCGGAACGACCAGCTGCCAAGCGGCTCGAATCCGAGCACGACGAGCTCGCCCTCACCGGTCAGCACGCGCCCTGCCTCGCGCAGCACTTCGTGCGGATCCGGTGCAAATTCGAGCGTGTGCGGCAGGAGCATCACGTCCACGCTGTCGGATTGCAGCGGAAGCGCCTCCGGTTCGGCGACGAGGGCGGCACCCGCCGCCGCATGGCCCGCGATGAGCGCCGCGCAACGCGTGCGCGCGAGCGCGAGAAACCGGTCCGGCTCGCCCCAGGCGCCGACCTGCAGGCAATGCAGCCCGAAGGCGCACTCGAGCGAATCCGCCACGACGGCCTGCTCCTGTTCGAGGAGCATGGCGCCGAGCGGGCCGGCGAGCCAGGCGTCGAGGTCGGGGGCGTGCGCGGCCATGGCGAAAGCATAACCGCCGCCCCGCCGCCGCGGCCAGTTGGCCGCGGGGTCGCGATTGCCGCAAACTCGCGCATGCTCGACGTCAGGCCGATTCCGGCTTTCCAGGACAATTATATCTGGATGATTCGCGGCGCGAGCGATCCGCGCTCGGTCGCGGTCGTCGATCCGGGCGACGCGGAACCCGTGCTCCACGCGCTCGCAGAGGACAGCTTGCGGCTCGAAGCGATTCTCGCGACGCACCATCACGCGGATCACGTGGGCGGCGTCGCGAGACTCGTCGCGACGACCGGGGCCGCGGTCTTCGGCCCGGGCCGGGAGCGCATGCCCGTCGAAGTGACACGACTCGCGGCCGGGGATCGCGCCCATCTCGCGGGTCTCGATCTCGAGTTCGAGGTGCAGGACGTGCCCGGCCATACTGCGGGGCACATCGCCTATGTCGGCCACGGCGCGCTCTTCTGCGGGGACACGCTGTTCAGCGCCGGCTGCGGGAGGCTCTTCGAGGGGACCCCGGAGCAGATGCTCGCCTCGCTCGACGCCTTTGCCGGTCTGCCGGACGAGACACTGGTCTATTGCGGGCACGAATACACTCTGGCAAACCTTCGATTTGCGACGGCCGTCGAACCAGACAACTCGGAAATAATGGACTATGTCAAAAGGGCGGCGGCGCTCCGGGCGGATGGCCGCCCGACTCTCCCATCAACCATCGGGCTTGAGAAACGCGTCAATCCATTTCTGCGAACCCGGCATGAAGATGTCAAATCATCGGCCGAACGCCGCGCAGGCAGGATGCTGCCGACGCCGGTCGCCGTGTTTGCCACGATTCGCAGCTGGAAGGATACGTATCGATGACTGACACGCGAATCCGGATCTTGCGCCTTCTGGTCATCGCCGCCCTCGCCGCCGCGTCCGCGGGTTGCGCCAGCGCTCCACCACCCGCGCCCGACACGCCGCCGGAAGAGCAGATCGTCAGCGATTCCGCGGAGATCGCGTTTCCTGACGAAGCCGAAGCGCCGGAGCTGCCGCCGCCGGTTTTCGTGGCACCCGCGGAGCATCAGCCGCTCGCGCCCGCGGTCGTGTATGGCGACGTGCTCGTGCGGATCCGCGGCCAGCTCTCGCTCCCCCAGGCCGAGCACCAGCGGATCGATCGCGAGATCGAGTGGCTGCAGCGCAATCCCGATTACGTCGCGCGCGTGTTCGGCCGCGCCCAGCGTTACCTGCACCACGTGGTCAACGAGGTGGAGGCGCGCGGATTGCCCGGCGACCTCGCGCTGCTGCCGGTCGTCGAGAGCGCGTTCAACCCCTTCGCGTACTCACGAAGCCACGCCTCGGGACTCTGGCAGTTCATCGCGCCGACCGGCGAGCGCTACGGGCTGCGGCGCAACTACTGGCAGGACCAGCGGCGCGACGTCATCGAGTCCACCCGCGCGGCGCTCGAGTTCCTGAGTCACCTGCGCGACCGGTTCGACGGCGACTGGTTCCTCGCGATCGCCGCGTACAACTACGGTCCAACCAACATCCGGCGCGCCATCAACCGGAACCTCGCGCTCCGCCGCAAGACGGATTTCTTTTCGCTGTCGCTGCCCGCGGAGACGCGTGCCTATGTGCCGAAGCTGGTCGCACTCGCGAAGATGATCCGCGAGCCGGAGACCTACGGGTTCTATCTGCCGCCGATCCCGGACGCGCCTTACTTTCGCATCGTCCCGACCGACGGCCCGGTGGATCTGCGCCTGATGGCAGAGCTCGCGGGCGTCGACACCGAGGAGCTTCACGCCCTCAATCCGTCCTGGAACCGGTGGATCACCGATCCCGAGGGTCCTCATCGCGTGCTGATTCCCGAAGTCGTCGCCGGCGGCTTTACGACGAAACTCGCCGCGCTCGACGCCAATACGCGCGCGCGGCTCGGCGTCCACACCGTCGCCGCCGGCGAGTCGCTTGCCTCGATCGCCGGCCACTACAAGGTGCCGGAGACCTTCATCGAGGGCATCAATGCCGGCAAGCGCGCGGATCTCGAGCCGGGCGACCTGCTCTGGGTGCCCGCCGGCGATGTGTCCCAGCTCCGCGCCGGCCTCGGCTCCGATCTCGAGCGGCGCGTCCACCGGGTGAAGAGCGGCGAGTCCCTCTGGTCCATCTCGCGTCGCTACGGGATGACGGTGCCGCAGCTCGCGCGCATGAACCACCTTTCGGCCAAGGGCGTCCTTAGGCCGGGCCAGCGCTTGCAGGTCGCGGGCTCCGGCGGCCAGGCGGAGACGGCGCCGACGCAGCAGGTTGCCTCGGCCGGCAAAGTCAATTACAAGGTGCGGCGCGGCGACACCCTCTCCGGCATCGCACACCGGTTCGCGGTCACCGTCCACCAGTTGCAGGCATGGAATAACATGGGCCGCAGCACGGCCCTGCGCGCCGGGCAATTCCTGACCATTCACGTCGGGGGCGAATCGCGCGTCGGCGGCTGAGTCCGGTTGGAGGGAAGGCATGGGGTTCCTGGCGGGCAAGAAGGCCCTCATCGTGGGCCTGGCGACCGATCGCTCGATCGCATGGGGCATATCGCAGGCCATGCGGCGCGAAGGCGCCGAACTCGCGTTCAGCTACCAGAACGACCGCCTGAAGGACCGTGTGGTCGAGCTCGCGGGCACACTCGGGTCGCGCCTCGTGATGCCGATGGACGTCGGCATCGACGCCGAGATCGACGCGGCGTTCACGCGGCTCAAAGACGAGTGGAAAGCGCTCGACATCATCGTCCATTCCGTCGCCTTCGCGCCGCGCGAGGCGCTGACCGGCGGCTTCGTCGAGGCGACGACGCGCGCGAACTTCGCGATTGCCCACGGTATCTCGAGTTACAGCTTCACCGCGCTGGCGAAGGCCGGACTGCCGCTGATGGAAGGCCGCGCGGGCGCGATGCTGACGCTCACGTATCTGGGCGCGGTGCGATCGATTCCCGCCTACAACGTCATGGGCCTCGCGAAGGCGAGCCTCGAGGCGAATGTGCGTTTCCTCGCTGCCGATCTCGGCGCGAAAGGCATTCGCGTAAACGCGATCTCGGCAGGCCCGATCAAGACGCTCGCGGCGGCCGGCATTCCGGGCTTCCGCAAGATGCTGCATCACGTCGCGCAGGTGGCGCCGCTCAAGCGCAACGTGACCATCGACGACGTCGGAAACGCGGCAGCGTTTCTCTGTTCGGATCTGGCGGCGGGCATTACGGGCGAGACCGTGTACGTCGATGCGGGGTATTCCCACGTGGGCATGAGCTTCCCGGAGTCTGGCGAGAAAGAGCCGCGCTGAGCGGACCCGCACGCGCGGCGCGCTGTCGCCTCGTTCCGGCGGCTCATGCGAAGCGCATCCACGGGAATCGACTGCGGCGGCCGGCCGTTGGGCCGGCCGGACACCCGAGCGCGCGAATGTCTGATCTGGTGAGCGCGCGAGGGTCTGTCCGGCCGGCCCAACCGCCGACCACCCTATTCGAATACCTGCGGATTCACGTCGACGTCCGCGTTGGCACGCATCGAGGTGACGTAGACATTCGCGTCGGACATCGCGATCCGGTCACGTGCGGCATCGAGTTCCTGCTGCTTCACTTCAGGAGAGAGCGTGGCGAGTTTGCCGTTTTCGACCGCGGTGACCGCCCAGATCGCGCTGTCGCCGCTTGCGAGCGCGGCAACGCCGTAGCGCGGCTTCTCCGCGGGCGGCGCCGCGCGAAACGCGGCGTCCCTGACTTCGGCCGGTAACGCGGTATCGTCACGGCGCACCGGCTTCGGCACAGTCGTCGCAGTCTCGCCTTTCCACTTCGCGGTCGCCGCTTCCCAGGAGCCGCCCCCATTCAATTCCGCGACGATTTTGGCGGCCCGCGCGGCCGCCAGCTTGCCCGCCTCGGCGAGCCGGGCGGACTCGGCGACCTGAACGCGCACTTCCTCGAGCGGTCGCGCGCGTGCCGGCTCGTGTGCGACGACGCCGAGCGCAACCACCCGTCCCGGCGCAAGCTCGACCGTCCGTAGCTCGCGGCCCGCGAGCACCTCCGGCGAAAACACCGCCTCCACGACTGCAGGCGTCGCTCCGAGCTCGGTACTACCCGAACGCGTGAAACGCTCGATGCGCTTGAGCGGCAGCTTCATCTTCGCGGCGACTGTCGCGAGATCGCCCGAGGCTTCGAAGGCAAGCGTGTCGAGCTCCTCCTGCGCGTCGCCGAAGGCTTTCTCGACCTTTGCGCGGCGCAGTTCCGGCTCGAGTTCCGCCCGCACTTCGTCGAAGCTGCGGACCAATTCCTCGTCGACGGCCTCGAGCTTGATCACGTGCCATCCGAACTCGCTCTCGACGGGCCCGCGGATTTCGCCCGGGCTCATGTTCCACAGCGCGTCGCCGAAGCTTGCGACGTAGTCGCCGCGCTCGGCGAAGCCGAGGTCGCCGCCCGCTTCCCGGGAGCCGGTATCGTCCGACAGCTCGCGCGCCAGGGCGGCGAAGTCCTCCCCGGCGCGCGCCCGCTCGTAAGCACGCTTCGCCTTCGCTTCGGCGGCCGCCGCGTCCTCGCCGATTTCGATCAGGATGTGCCGCGCGTGGCGTCTGCCGGCCTGCGTGTAGCGGGCCTTGTTTTCCTCGTAATACTGGCGGAGTTCTTCTTCGTCGATTTCGGCATCGGCCGCGAATGCGTCGATGTCGAGCTCGATGAAATCGACGATCGCCTGTTCGTCCGTCATGTACTGCGACTTGTTCGCCTCGTAATGGGCCTGGATCGCCGCGTCGCCCTGCGTCACGGCAGCCGCGAATTCCGTCGCCGGCACAATCGCGAAGCCGAGCGTGCGGGTCTGGTTCCGGAGCGCGACCTGGCGCTCGAGCTCGGCTGGCAGCACGAAGGCGGAGCTGTACAGGCCCTGGTCGAGCTGTCGCGCGAGCACGAACTCGCGCTGCTCGGCCTCGAACTGCGTCGGCGACATGTTGAGCGAGGAGAGCGCGGCGCGATACGCGTCGGGCGAGAACTCGCCGCCGACCTGGAATGCGGGAACTTCGCGGATCGATTCCAGCACCTCCGCGTTGGTCGCCTCGAAATCGAGTTTCTGCGTCCGCTGGCGGATCAGCTCGGCGCGTATCGCCTGCTCCAGCACCTGCTGCTGCATCGCCGTCTGCATCTCCTCGGGGACGCCAGCGGCGCCGAAGGCCGCCTGGTAGCGGGACATCTGGTCGTTGTAGGTCTGCAGCACGTCGTCCACGGAGACTTCGCGGCCGTTGACCTCGATGCCGCGCGCCTTGGTGAAGCCTCCCACGCTGACGTCGACGCCCCAGAACACGAACACGACGCCGAGCGCGACCAGGATTACGATTGCGAAGATTCCCTTCAGGTTGTCGTGAATCGTCTGCAGCATGTTTGATCGGCGCCAAAAAAACGGGGCGCTAGGTTAGCATGATCGCCCTGCCCCGTAGCCAGGAGCGCGCGATGGCGACCCGAGCCGTTTGTCTTCCTCTCATTGCATTGTCCGTGTCGATGCAGGCAGGCGCCGCCCCGGCGAAACCGGTGTTCGCGCCGACGGACGTGTTCGCGCTCGAATGGGCGAGCGACCCGGAGATCGCGCCGGACGGCTCGCAGGTCGCCTACGTGCGCCAGTCGTTCGACATCAAGACCGACAAGCGGCGCAGGGCGATCTGGCTCGTCGACAAGGCCGGCACGAATCACCGGCCGCTCGCGGGTAGCGCGGCCAACGAATCGAGCCCGCGCTGGTCGCCGGACGGCTCGCGCCTGGCCTTTGTCGCAAGCGATGCCGACGACGGCGCGCAGATCCACGTGCGCTGGCTCGCAGAGGGCGTCACCTCGCGCGTCACGAACCTGATCGAAGCGCCGTCGCGCCTCGCGTGGTCGCCGGACGGACGCCAGCTCGCCTTCGTGATGCGCGTCGCTGCGAAGCACGAGCCGCTCAAGGTCAAGCTGCCGGAAGCGCCGAAGGGCGCGTCCTGGGCCGAGCCCCTCAAGGCGATCGATCGCATGGTCTATCGCGCCGACGGCGAAGGCTTCCTGCCGGACGCATTCAGCCAGGTTTTTGTGGTGCCGGCGGACGGTGGCTCGGCGCGACAGCTCTCGGACGGCCCGTGGGAGCACGAAGACCTCGCCTGGACGCCCGACGGCAAGGAATTGCTGGTGTCGGCCAATCGCCGGCCCGACGCGGACCTGATGCCCGCTGACACCGAGCTCCACGCAATCAATGTCGCGACCGGCCGGATTAAAGCCCTGACCAAGCGCTTCGGACCAGACGCCTCGCCCGCCGTCTCGCCGGACGGCAAGCACGTCGCCTACACGGGCTTCGACGATGAGTTCCAGGGATACCAGCGCGCCCGCCTCTATGTGCTGCGCCGCGACAGCGGGGAGATCCGCGAGCTCGCGGCGGAGCTCGACCGCGACGCCGAAGATCCCGTCTGGAGCCGCGATGGGCGCCGCATCTATTTCAGCTTCGACGACCAAGGCAACACGCGCGTCGCGGAGGTCGATCTCGGCGGACGTATCACGAATCTCGTGGACGATCTCGGCGGCGAAGGCTGGTCACGGCCATACGGTGGCGGCTCGTTTTCCGTCGCGCGCGACGGCACGATCGCGTACACCGCGAATGACGCGCTGGCTCCGGCCGAAGTCGGCTTGTTCGACGGCGGCAAGTCGCGGCGGCTGACGAGCCTCAACGCCCATCTGCTCGGGGAGCGGGAACTCGGCCGCGTCGAGGAAATGTGGACGACATCCTCCGTGGACGGCCGCCGCATCCAGAGCTGGCTGATTTACCCGCCGGGCTACGATCCGTCGAAGAAATACCCGATGGTCCTCGAGATTCACGGCGGGCCGTTCGCGAACTACGGACCGCGCTTCGCCGCGGAGCTGCAGCTCTACGCGTCGGCGGGCCACGTCGTGCTCTTCTCGAATCCGCGCGGCAGCACGAGCTACGGCGAGGAATTCGGCAACCTGATCCATCACGCCTACCCCGGACGCGACTACGACGACCTGATGTCGGCCGTGGACGCCGCGATCGCCAAGGGCGGGATCGACGAGAATCGCCTGTTCGTGACGGGCGGCAGCGGCGGCGGCGTGCTGACCGCCTGGATCGTCGGCACGACGGACCGGTTCCGTGCGGCCGCCGTGCAGAAGCCCGTGATCAACTGGGCTAGCTTCGTGCTGACGGCCGACTTGCCGAATATTTTCTACAAGTACTGGTTCGAGACGCCGCCGTGGGAAGACTACAACGCCTACTGGCAGCGCTCGCCGTTGTCGCGCGTCGGCAGTGTCAAGACGCCGACCATGGTCGTCACCGGGGAAGAAGATTTTCGGACTCCGATGTCGGAATCTGAACAGTACTACCAGGCACTGCGCCTGCGCGGCGTCGACACGCTTCTCGTCCGCGTCCCCGGCGCTCCTCATTCTCTCGATCAGCGGCCGAGCCAGCTCATCGCCCGCGTCGCCTACATCCTCGCCTGGTTCGCCAAGCACGACCCCGCTGCGTCGCCGCCCGCGACCGACCCGGCCCAACCAAGCGAGGCAGCCTCGCGAGCGGGCGAATAAAGTTCCGGCTGAGCCCGCGAGCGACGGCTGCCTTGCGAAGGCTGGGCAGGGCCGACCGAGAACGGCTACGAAAAAGGGTCGTCACTGGCGTGACGACCCTGACGAGAATGATTGGCGGAGCGGACGGGACTCGAACCCGCGACCCCCGGCGTGACAGGCCGGTATTCTAACCAACTGAACTACCGCTCCAGGTCACTGGTGGGTGCTGCAGGTCTCGAACCTGCGACCTTCGCCTTGTAAGGGCGACGCTCTACCAGCTGAGCTAAGCACCCCGGTGGGCCGGATTCCGGCCCCCTCGGAGGCGCGGAACTATACGGCATCGACCCTACCGTGCCAAGCCGCGAAAACTGCCTTTAATGCGGTTGCGACGGCTTGATCGTGCGGCGCGCGGTGCGGCGTTCCAGTTCCTTTGGCGCCTCGACCGAAGTCGGCGCGGCGGCGGTCTTCACCGCGATCTGCGGACTGCGCTCGAGCGCGATTTCCAGCACTTCTTCGATCCACTTGACCGGCCGGATGTCGAGCTTGTCCTTGATGTTTTCCGGAATCTCGACGAGATCCTTCTCGTTCTCGCTCGGGATCAGGATCGTCTCGACGCCGCCGCGCTGCGCGGCCAAAAGTTTTTCCTTCAGGCCGCCGATCGGCAGCACTTCGCCGCGCAACGTGATCTCGCCGGTCATCGCGACGCTCGCGCGCACCGGAATTTTCGTCAACGCGGAGACGAGCGCGGTGCACATGCCGGTGCCGGCGCTCGGGCCGTCCTTCGGCGTCGCGCCTTCGGGCACGTGCACGTGTACGTCCATCTTCTGGTGATAGTCGGTTTCGAGTCCGAGCAGGTCGGCGCGGCTTCGCACCACGGTCATCGCGGCCTGGATGGACTCCTGCATGACTTCGCCGAGCTGGCCGGTATAGAGGAGCTTGCCTTTCCCCGGCACCACGGCCGCCTCGATGGTCAGCAGCTCGCCGCCGACTTCGGTCCAGGCGAGGCCCGTGACCAGGCCCACGCGATTGGCCGATTCCGCCTTGCCATAACGGAAACGCCGCACGCCGAGGAATTCGCCGAGATTCTCGGCAGTCACCGCGATCTGCTTGTCCTCGGGCTTGAGCAGGAGCTGCTTGACCGACTTGCGGCAGATCTTCGCGATCTCGCGCTCGAGATTGCGCACGCCCGCTTCGCGCGTGTAGTGACGGATGATGTCGAGCACCGCGGGATCGTCGACCGCGAGCTCGCCCTCTTTCAGGCCGTTCTGCCGGACCTGCTTGGGCAGCAGGAAGCGGCGTCCGATGTTCTGCTTTTCGTCCTCGGTGTAGCCGGGCAGTCGGATCACTTCCATGCGGTCGAGGAGCGGCGGGGGAATGTTGAGCGTGTTCGCCGTGCAGACGAACATGACCTCGGAGAGATCGAAGTCGACCTCGAGATAGTGGTCGGCGAAGGACGCATTCTGCTCGGGGTCGAGCACTTCGAGCAGCGCCGACGACGGGTCGCCGCGAAAATCCATCGACATCTTGTCGACTTCGTCGAACAGGAAGAGCGGATTGCGCACGCCCGTGCGCGCCATGTTCTGCAATACCTTGCCCGGCAGCGAGCCGATGTAAGTGCGCCTGTGACCACGGATTTCAGCCTCATCTCGCACGCCGCCCAGGCTCATGCGCACGAACTTGCGGTTCGTCGCCCGCGCGATCGACTGGCCGAGCGAGGTCTTGCCGACGCCGGGAGGTCCGACGAGGCAGAGGATCGGACCCTTCAGCCGCTTCACGCGCTGGGTGACCGCGAGGTACTCGACGATGCGTTCCTTGACCTTCTCGAGGCCGTAGTGATCCTCGTCGAGGACTTTCTGCGCGGCCGCGATATCGTGGTGCACGTTGGTGCGCTTCTTCCACGGCACCTTCACCAGCCAGTCGACGTAATTCCGGACCACGGTCGCTTCGGCCGACATCGGCGACATCAGCTTGAGCTTGTTCAGCTCGCCGACGGCTTTCTCGCGCGCTTCCTTCGGCATTCCGGCCTTGGCAATGCGCTTCTCGAGATCGCCGAGCTCGTTCGGGGCATCCTCGAGGTCGCCAAGCTCCTTCTGGATCGCCTTCATCTGCTCGTTCAGGTAGTACTCGCGCTGGCTCTTTTCCATCTGCGACTTGACCCGGCCGCGGATCTTCTTCTCGATCTGGAGAACCTCCATCTCGCCCTCGATCATCGACATGACCTGCTCGAGCCGGGCGCGCACATCCTGCGATTCCAGCACCTTCTGCTTCTCGGAGAGCTTGAGCGCCATGTGCGCGGCGACCGTGTCGGCGAGCCGCCCCGGCTGCTCGATGCCCGCAAGCGAAGTGAGGATCTCGGGCGGCACCTTCTTGTTGAGCTTCACGTACTGCTCGAAGTGCGCCACGACCGAGCGCGTCAGCACGTCCATCTCACGCTCCTCGTACTGCTCGACGTCCGGGAGCGGCGTCATGTCGGCGGTGAAGTAA
>Ga0302046_10002988_pt1 | contig 15495 bp, 12 predicted proteins | sample RVTome_11_FD_200261 | JGI IMG/M metagenome (GOLD analysis project Ga0302046, IMG submission 200261) | Soil microbial communities from uranium-contaminated site in the Upper Colorado River Basin, Wyoming, United States - RVT147D111 (version 2) ...
TGCGCTGCCGGCGGGCCCGAGCACGACGATGAGCGGGCGCTTGCCGAGATTCGCTTTCGCGCCGCCCGAAGCGGCCAGGCGCGTGCGCGCGGCGCGTACGGCGCCGTCGACCTCATCGTCCGACGCGGCAGGCTCGGGCATCGCCTTCGCGCGCGCGCGCAAGATCAGGAGGAGCAGGATCGCGGCGCCCAGGCCGAGCAGCCAGAGCGTGGCGCGCATCACCCAGAGCACGCGCGTCGACAGGCCGAGCATTCCCGGCACGAAGGTACCGAGCAGCAGGAACAGCAGGAACAGGGCGGCCGCGGCCAGCCAGGCGATCGTCATTCGTTTCATGACTGCGCCAGTCCGTTCACGAGCGTCTGGAGATCGCCGGCGGCGCCGCCGAGCAGGAACCGCGCGACGACCCATACGACGAGAGCGAGTGCGGCGGTGACCGCGAGCGCGATGAACAGCTTCGGCATCCACGGATCGCGGCCGGCGGGTGCCGACTCATTCACGGGCAGCGCCCATGCGGGCGCGAACGGCAGCGTGCCACCGCCGCGGATGCGGCGGATCTTGTCCTGTACGGAGACGGTGATGCCGTGCAGTGCGCCGGGGTTCGCGCCGTAGCGGCCGCGGAAGCCGAGCAGCAGACAGAGCAGGTAGACCTCGAGCAGATCGGCAAGGTCCTCCGAATCCTGGCGCGCGAGCAGATCGGCGAGGTGGCGGAAGAAGTTTTCGCCCGCGACGTGGTCGCCGAAGACTTCCTCCTGCAACGGCTGCTGGGACCAGCCGGAGAACATGGGCTGCGCGGAGTTCAGCACGGATTCATCGAGGAACGCGATGTACGCGTAGATCGCGAGGCGCGCGGTATCGCCGTCGTAGCCCATGCGGCGCGCATCGCGATCGGTCGACGCCAGCAGCTGCTTGATCTGCGCGCGGAACGCATCCGCGCTGGCAGCGACCTGGCGGTTCGCGCGCAGGCGCACGGCGACCGTGAACGCCTCCTGGAGCGCGAGCGCGAGCTGGCCGCGGCGACCCGTCGCGGTTTCCGTTGCCGTTGCGGCTGTCATTCCGATGCTCTCTCCTCAGCCCTCGAGGATCACGGAAAGCTGGAGCTCGGCATCCGGGATGGCGGCGGGCACGTACACACCGATCTTCGCGGAATCCACGATGCTGCTCCAGCAGGCCTCGTCGCGCTGGACGCGGAAGTAGACCCAGCCGACGCGTGGCGCGATGTCGGCGGGCGGCGAAGGCTCGTGCTCGAGGCCGAGGCCGGGGTACGCCTCCTTGACGAGCCGGACGATGTGCTTCGACGAGCACAGCTTCACGAGACGCGGCACGCGTGCGATCACCTCGCCGTGCGGCGCACTCGAACGTACCGCGAGATACCAGTGCGAGCGACCGAGCACGCGCCGGTCGGCCACCGTGCCCGCGAGGAATCCCGGATCCGTCGGCGCCAGCGCGATCGTCACGTGCGATGTCGGAATCGCGACATCCAGGTGACGCCGGATGTGCCGCTCGAGCGCGTCGAAGCCCGCCTCCGCATCATCGTGATCGTAGAGCGGCAGATCGCGCGGGTGCGCATCGAGCGAGAACGTGCAGAGCGCACCCGCCAGCCGGGACAGCTCGAGGAACAGCTCCTCCGGATGCGCGGTGCGTGTGCGGTAGAGGTGGCGGAGCGGTGGTACCGCGCTCTGTATGGCGTGCGCAAGCCAGAAGCTGGCCACTTCGCGGGACGCGTACTCGGCGAGGTCGGCGCCGGCCTGGCGGCGCTCGCCCGCGAGCGCCGCTGCCTTCGCATCCAGCATCTCGAGCAGCCGCCCGAGCAGCGCCATCAGGCGAGCATTCGCACCCAGCTGCAGGCAGGGCGGGATGAAGGCGGCGTCGTACAGGAAATGGCCGGCGCCGTCCCGGCGGATGCGCGCGAGCGGCAGCGTCACCTCGCCCTCGTGCGGCGCGCCGGCCGACAGGCGGAAATTCTTGCGCGCGAGCGCGACCGGCTGCGCCTGCACGCCCGTCGTGTCATCCGGCAGCGGCTCGGTGACGGACCGGAACCGCAGCGCGCCGTCCTCGCCGAGATTCGCGTGATCCGCGCGATACGCGGGGAGCACGAGACTCACGAGCAGCGCGTCATGGGTGGGCGGGAACTCGTCGCGCACATCGAGCGGCGCAGGCAGCGGATCCTCGGGAAAATGGAAGGGCGTGCCGTCCGGCAGCACACCGCGCGCGTGCGTGAGCGAGACCGTGCCGTTGCGCAGCGCATCCGCGTCCAGTTCCAGCGCGACGAAGCCGTACGCACGGTAGAACAGACTCGAAAGCGTGAACGCAGTGAGGTCCTCGAAATACCGGCTCTGTGCCTGGAAGTGGTGCTGGGCGAGATGCATGCCTTCGCTCCACACCACCCGGGAGAGAAACGTCACGCGTGCCTCCGGGCGTCATCCTCACTCGTGCCGGTGCGGGCGCTCGTGCATTCATCATCGTTTGCCCGGTCCGGACGCCGCGGGTAGTATGATACGGAACGCCGTGGCGTCGGAACAGCCGCGGCGCCTCTGTCACCGTACGATCCGGGTCCAATTGCATGACGAGTGCGGAGTTCAACGCCCGGTACCAGCTCGTGAAGCAGGTGACCGAGGGCGCAGTGTGTACGTATCACGCGGTCGCGTCCACCGGCGCGGTCGTGATGGTGCACATTCTGGATCCTGGCGCGCTCGACGAGAACCGCGTCCTCGTCGAACTGCTCGGCTCGCTCGACCCCGCAGAGCGCCCGCGCATCCTCGAAGTCGATGAGGTCGACGGCGCCACGATCATCGTCACGCGCTTCATTCTCGATTTCCCCTCCCTGCGCGGCTGGCTCGAAGCGCATGCGTCCGCCGAGCCCGGCGGCACGCCGCCGACGCTGCCCTTCGCACTCGAGGCAGCGCCGCCGGCCACACCGGAACCGCGTGCGGTTCCCGACCCGCAGCCGCCCGCGCAGAGCGAGCCGCCGGCCGGCACGAAGGAGCCGGGCGAGTTCACCCGCCTGTTCCGCTCGCCTGCCGCGGATTCCGCGCCCGCTGAACCGGCAGAGCCGGCCGCAAAGGAGCCGGGCGAATTCACGCGCATGTTCCGCGCGCAGGCGAAGCCGGAGAAACCCGCCGCGTCTGCTCCGCCACCGGCGCGCGAGGACCCGGACGATCGCACGCGGCTGTTCGCAGCGGAACAGCCCCGAAAGGATGCGCCGCTCCCGTTCCCCACGCCGCCGCCGGGCTCGAAGCCGGCCGGCGAGTTCACCCGGATCATGCGCGCCGCGGCGGCGCCGCCGGACCCGCCGTCGCCACCGCCCGCAGCCGTAAAGCCACCGCCCGCAGCCGTACAGCCGCCGCTCGCAGCCGTGCCGCCGCCGCCACCGGCCCCGCCCGCGCAGCCGCCGGCGTCGGGCGAGTTCTCGCGCATGTTCGGCGCGCAGTCCGGACCGCCGCCGCACCAGGAGAACCCGTTCGGTGCGCCGCACAGCGGGCTGACGGGGAGGTTCGCTGCGCCGGGCCAGGGCGGAAAGGCGGGAGCGGGCGACGACTACCTGTCGAAGCTGGACGCCTCGCGCCCGAGCGGGCCGTCGCGCGACGATCCGCTCGCGGGCTGGGGCGCAGCCGGTCCCGCCGGACCGCCGCCCTCGGCGCCGCGACCCAGCGGCGCCGGCGAGTACACGCGCATCATCTCTGCGCTGCCGCCCGCGCCCGAGCCGCCGCGCGCGCCGCCGCCCCCACGGCCGCCGCCGAAGCCGGACAAGGCGAGGCCGTGGCTGATCGGCGGTCTCATCGCGATCGCCGTGCTGGCGGCGATCCTGGTGCTCGTGTTTGCGCTGGTGGGCGGTGGCGGCGATGAAGCGCCCGCGACGCCGCCGGACTCTAGCGCTCCTGCGGCAACAACACGATGAGCTCGAGCTGCGGCTCGGGAAAATCGGACGGCACGTAGACGGCGAGATTGCGCGCGCGCGTCACGGCATCCCAATCCTCGCCCGCCTTGTCGAGCGCGAAGTACTGGTAGTCGAGTTTGACGGGGATCGCGCTGGGCGGGTTCGGCGCGTGGCGCAGCGGCACGCCGGGCAGGGCCTGGCGGATGAGCCGCTGCACGCGGTCGCCCGAGCTCACCTTCATCAGCTGAGGCACCTTCCGCAGCAGCTCGTCCTGCTTCATGTCGGCGCGCACGGCGAGGAACAGCTGCGGTGCGGCCAGATAGCGGTCCTGATCGATCGCCGTGGCATGCACCGATGGCTCGACCTGGCGCAGCGGCAGTGCGACGTGATGCGCGGGCACCACCGTCTCGAGCAGGTCGCGCAGCATCACATCCAGGCGGGCGAAGCACGTGCCGAGCTCGCGATGATCGTACTCGGGCAGATCGCGCGGCTGCACGGTGGTCGAGAAGGTGGTCAGCGCGCCCGCCAGCGCGAGCATGGCTTCGAACAACTCGGCCGGATGACCGCGCTTCGTTTCGAAGAGATGCCGGAACCGTGGCAGATGCGTGTTGACCGTGTAGAGCAGCCAGAAGTTGGCGATATCGGCGACGCCGAAATCGGCGAGGCCGCGGCCGCGCTGTCGGCGCGCGCCGGAGAGTGAGGCGCTCCTGGCGGCGAGGACCTCGACGAGCCGGCGCGCGATGCCGAGCAGCACGTCGCTGGCGGCGAGATCGAGCACGGGCGGCACGAAGTGCGGGTCGATCTGGAACTCGCCGGACGGTGAGCGCGTGAGGCGCGCGAGCGGCAGCACCGTGTTGCCTTCGAGCGTCTCGCCCTCGAGGAGCAGGCGCAGATTCTTGCGCGCGACCTGGATCGGCTTTTCCGCGAGACCCGTGTTCTCATCGCGGCGGAGCAGCACCTCGGAGAGGAAGCGGGCTCCGCGGTCCGCGGCATCGAGGGAGACGTTGTGGCCACCCGGCCGGTGCTCCGGAATCGCGAGATGGACATCGAGCCGGCCGCGATCGGGGACCCAGTGATCCGCGAGCGGACGGGGCGGTGGCGCGGCGTCGGCGCCCGGCACATCGAAGGGCAGGCCGTCGGGCAGGAGGCCGGATGCAGAGCCGAGCGCAATGGCGCCGCCCGCCAGCGCCTCGCGGTCGATCTCCAGCGCGCGGAATCCCCACGGGAAGAAGCTCAGCGACGAGATCTGGAACCCCATGAGGTCTTCCAGGAACCGGTCCTGCGTCTGCAGGTGCTGCGGGCTGAGCAGGACGCCCTTCGTCCACAGCACCTTCTGCATCTGTCTCATGCGAATCCTCTCCGGATCGGCGCGTGCGAGCAAAGTCTGGTCCGCCACCACGTTTCAGCAAGGCTTGCGCGTGTCCGGAACTCGTTGGGGATTACGCATCTCCTTCTTGACACGGTTCGGAGCGGTCCCTAAGGTCCCAGCTTGCGAAGTCTCCCCGCAAATTCCCGCAATCCGGCCGTCCGGCTGACAGGAGCGTCCGAATGCCCGAGAGCATCCACAGGAAACTCGAGCGGGTCCGGCCGCCTCGCGTGCACATCAGCTACGAGGTGGAGATCGGCGATGCGATCGAGATGCGCGAACTGCCCTTCGTCATGGGAGTGCTGGCGGACCTGACCGGCCAGCCCGAAGAGGAGCTGCCCCGCCTCAAGGACCGCAAGTTCGTCGAGGTCACGCCCGACAACTTCGACGACGTGCTGAAGAGCATGAAGCCCCACATCCAGTACAAGGTCGACAACAAACTGAGCGAGGATCCGGAAGCCGGGAAGATCGGGGTCGATCTCCATTTCGAGAGTCTGGACGACTTCTCGCCGGACCGCGTGGCCCAGCAGGTGGATCCGCTGAAGAAGCTGCTCGAGCTGCGCCAGCAGCTCGCGGACCTGCGTGGCAGCCTGCAGGGCAACGACAAGCTCGAAGAGATCCTGCAGTCCACGCTGAACGACGCGGAGAAGATGGGCAAGCTGAAGCAGGAATTCGATTCGCAGGGAGGAACCGATGGCGAAGGGTGAGGCCCAGGCCGGGCAGAGCGCGTCTGCCGAGGCCGCCGAGGCCAGTCTCCTCGACCAGATCGTCGACAAGGGCCGGTTCGGCGGAGAAGCTCCCGCGCGCGATCGCGGGCGCGGCCTCATCCGCCGGTTCGTCGAGGAGGTTCTCGAGGGCACGATCACGATCAAGCCCGACACCGAAGCGATGCTCAATGCGCGCATCGCCGAGATCGACCGCCTGATCTCGCTCCAGCTGAACGAGATCATGCACCACCCCGAGATGCAGCGGCTGGAAGCGACGTGGCGCGGGCTCAAGTACCTGCTGTCGCAGAGCGAGACCGGCACCATGCTCAAGATCAAGGTGCTCAACGTCAAGAAGAAGGAGCTGCTCAAGGACCTGCAGAAGGCCCCCGAGTTCGACCAGAGCGCCCTGTTCAAGAAGGTCTACGAGGAAGAGTACGGCGTGTTCGGCGGTGCCCCGTTCGGCGCGCTCCTCGGCGACTACGAGTTCGGCCGGTCCGGCCAGGACATCGAGCTGCTCGAGAAGATCGCGCAGGTCTCCGCCGCCGCGCACGCACCCTTCATCTCGGGCACGTCCGCGGAAATGTTCAACCTGGAAGATTTCACGCAGCTGGACTCGCCGCGCGACCTGGCCAAGATCTTCGACACGACGGAATACGCGAAATGGAAGGCGTTCCGCGACGCGGATGATGCGCGCTACGTCGCGCTCACGGCGCCGCGCATGCTGCTGCGCGAGCCGTACGGCAGGGCGAACGTGCCGCTCGAGGCGTTCGACTACGAAGAGGGCGTGGATGGGCGCCACCACCAGCGCTATCTGTGGGGCAATGCGTCGTGGGCGCTGGGCGCGCGCGTGACGACGGCCTTCGCGCGCTTCGGCTGGTGCGCCACGATCCGCGGTGTCGAGAGCGGCGGCCTCGTGGAAGGCCTGCCGGTCCACAACTTCCGGACCGAGGCGGGCGACACGGTCATGAAGTGCCCGACCGAGGTGCCCATCACGGACCGGCGCGAGAAGGAACTGGCCGACCTCGGCTTCGCGCCGCTCGTCCATTGCAAGGGCACACCGAACGCGGCGTTCTTCAGCGTGCAGTCCGTGAACAAGCCCAAGGTCTACGACAAGGACGCGGCGACGGCGAACGCGAGGCTGTCGTCGCAGCTGCCGTACATCTTCGCGGTATCGCGCTTCGCGCATTACCTGAAGGCGATGATGCGCGACAAGATCGGCGGCTACACGTCGCGCACGGAGATCGAGCGGTTCCTGAACAACTGGATCAACAACTACACGATCGCGAACGACGATGCGGGCATGGAGCTGAAGGCGAAGCACCCGCTGAAGGAGGCGCGCATCGACGTGGTCGAGATCCCCGGCAAGCCGGGCGCATACCGCGCAGTGGCGTACCTGCGGCCGCATTTCCAGCTGGATGAGCTGAGCGTGTCGCTGCGGCTCGTGGCCGACCTGCCGCAGAAGGCCGGCTGACGCGGTTTCGCGCGCCGCGACACGCGCAGCCTGAAGCGAATCCGGAGGCGCCGGGCGGGGACCCGGCGCTACACCACCTATCGAACGGAGCGAGGACATGGCGGCGTTTGATGCGTTTCTGAAGATCGAAGGACTCGATGGTGAGTCGCAGGATTCGAAGCACAAGAACGAGATCGCAGTCGAGAGCTTCAGCTGGGGGGAGACCCAGACCGGCACGCACGGTGGCAGCGGTGGTGGCGGCGCGGGCAAGGTGTCGATGCAGGATTTCCACTTCGTGATGAAGGTGAACAAGGCCAGCCCGAAGCTGATGCTGTACTGCGCAATGGGGACGCACATCAAGAAGGCCGTGCTGACGGTGCGCAAGGCGGGCGGTGCGCAGGAGGAGTTCTACATCATCACGATGTCGGATCTGCTGGTCAGCTCGTACCAGACGGGTGGCTCGGGCGGCGGCGACGTGATCCCGATGGACCAGTGCTCGCTGAACTTCTCGAAGATCGAATACGAGTACAAGCCGCAGAAGCCGGATGGCACGCTGGACGCGCCGGTGAAGGTCGGCTACGACGTGAAGGCGAACAAGAAGGTCTGATGCGGCCGCAGCCGAGATGAATGCCGCCGAGCTGTACCAGGCGGGCAGGCTGGACGATGCGATCACGGCGCTGGGCGACGCGCTCCGCAAGGACCCGACGGACGCCCGGCGCCGCACGTTCCTGTTCGAGTTGCTGTGCTTCTCGGGTGAGCTGGACCGCGCGGAAAAGCAGCTGGGCGTGCTCGCGAGCGGCAGCAGGGAATCGGAAATGGGTGCACTGGTCTATCGCGCGGCGCTGCACGCGGAGCGGCTGCGTCGCGATGCGTTCGGACCGGCCGGGCTTCCGCCCTCGGCACGAGAGCCGGCTGCGGTGCGCGGCACCCTGAACGGCAAGCCGTTCAATGCGCTCGAAGACGGCGACCCGCGCATTGGTGCGCGGCTGGAAGTCTTCGCGGCGGGCCAGTACACGTGGCTACCGTTCGAGCACGTCGCGCGCGTGAGCATGCAGCCGCCGAAACGCCTGCGCGACCTGATCTGGGCGCCCGCACTGGTGCAGACGGGCCCGGCGTTCGAGGGCATGGAGTTGGGCGAAGTGCTGCTGCCGGTGCTGACGCCGGAAGCATACGCGAGCGAGGATCCGGCGGTGCGGCTGGGTCGCATGACGGACTGGCTGATCCTCGAGGACGGCCGCGATGCACCGGTCGGACAGAAGCTGCTGAACGTGGACGGCGAAGGCGTCCCCATCCTCGACTTGCGCGAGCTGGTCATCGACGGAACCTCCGCCGGCTGAGATCCATGCCGCTGCGCGATGATCTGCTCACGCCCATCCAGGGCGACAACCCGGCAGGCGCGTCCCTCCGCTACGAACCGGTCTACGACAGAATCAAGGAAGCGCGGCGCGATGATCCGCTGCACGATCCGCCGGTGCGCGCGGACTGGCGGGAAGTCGCGGAGCTGGCGAGCGAGGCGCTGGCGAAGAAGACGAAGGACCTGCAGCTCGCGGCCTGGCTGACGGAGGCACAGCTGCAGCGTGAAGGGTTCGCCGGGCTGCGTCAGGGACTCGAGCTGATCCACGGCCTGCTCACGAACTTCTGGGACCACGTCTACCCCGAGATCGACGACGGCGATGCGGAGATGCGTGCGGCGCCGCTCGCGTTCGTGGGCGCGTACCTCGACACACCCGTCCGGCTGGTGCCGCTGAATGCGGAGGGGCACAGCCTGATGGGGTACCGCGCGTCGCAGACCGTACCGGCAGAGGATGAAGCGGCAGCGGACGAGGCGAAGCTGGAAGCGCGCACGGCCGCACTCGCGGATGGGAAGCTGGATCCCGAGAGCTGGGACGCGGGCTTCGGGAAGACGTCGAAGGCGTGGTACAAGGATCTGATCCGCGAGCTGGACGCGTCGGTCGCGCAGATCGCGGCGCTCGAGAAGCTCGGGGATGCGCGGTTCGGCGATGCCGCACCGAGCTACCGCAAGCTGCGCGAAGCGCTGCACGAGGTGCGCGTTTCCGCACACGGCCTGCTGACGCGCAAGCTCGAGCTGGACCCGGATCCGCCGGATGAGGAGCCGATCCCGGAACAGCCGGCAGCGGGCGGGGCCGTTGCGGACGGCACGATAGCGGCGGAACCGAGGAGCCGCGATGACGCGGCGCGCCGCATTGCCGCGGCAGCGAAGTACCTGCGCAAGGATGCACCGACGGACCCCGCGCCGTTCCTGCTGCTGCGCGGGTTCCGCTGGGGCGAACTGCGCGCGGGCGGACGCGATGTCGACCCGCGTCTGCTCGCGGCGCCACCCACGGACATCCGCACGCGACTCAAGGGCCTGCTGCTGGACGCGCGCTGGCCCGAGCTGATCGAAGCGGCCGAGGACGTGATGGCAACGCCGTTCGGCCGGGGCTGGCTCGACCTGCAGCGCTACGTGGTCACCGCATGTCAGGCGTCGGGCGCGCAGTACGACGCCGTTACGAGCACGATCAAGGGCGCACTGCGCACGCTGCTGCGCGATCTGCCCGGGCTCCTCGATGCGACGCTGATGGATGATTCGCCGACGGCGAACGCCGAGACGCGCGGATGGCTGCGCGACCAGGGCGTGCTGACCGGCGATGAGCAGGAAGCACGTGCGGAAACGGAGGAGGCGGCAATCTCCGGCTCGCTCGAGCGCGTTGTCGAGCGCATGGGCACGACCCAGCCCGAGCGCGCGATCGAGCTGCTCATGCGCGCAGCCGCACAGGAGAAGAGCGAACGCGCCCGGTTCATGCGCCGCTCCGAGGCCGCGAAGATCATGGTGAACGCAGGACTCGAAGGCGTCGCGCTGCCCATCCTCCAGGAAATGCTCGAGCAGGTGGACGCGCACAACCTCGAGGAATGGGAGGCGGGGGACACCATCGCGCAGCCGCTCGGCCTGCTGTACCGCTGCATGATGCAGTTGGACAACGATCCCTCGATCCGCCAATCGCTGTACCTGCGCGTGTGCAGACTGGACCCGCTGCAGGCAATGAAGTTCGCGTCTCCAACGACGACGACGGATGGCGAGTCGGGGTCCTGAGCGCAGCGTGCAGCTGCCCGTGCTGGATCGTCTGATCGACGACCGGCCGGGCCAGGGTGATGCGCCGATCGGCTTCCATGAATCCGTGCGCAGGCTCAAGCAGGCCGTGCTGCGCGACCTCGACTGGCTGCTCAACACGCGACGCAATCCCGAGCCGGTGCCGGACGCGTACCCGGAAGCGCAGCGGTCGGCCTACCTGTACGGCCTGCCGGACACGACATCACTGTCGGCGGATGATCCCGAGACGCGGCGCGCGCTGCAGCAGCGCATCGAGGAGTGCATCCGCCTGTTCGAGCCTCGCCTGGCCTCGGTCGAGGTCACGCTCGTGGCGGCGCCCGATAACAACAAGCGCATGATCCGCTTCGTCGTCGAAGCGATCCTGCGCATGGATCCGGATCCCGTGCGCGTCGTGTTCGACACGATGCTGGACCCGTCGAGCGGCGCGATCCGCGTGGAGGGCGAGCATGCGTGACGACGTGCTGTTCTTCTACGAGCGCGAGCTGGCCTGGCTGCGGCGCATGGGCGCGGAATTCGCCCGGCAGTACCCGAAAGTGGCGGGGCGCCTGCTGCTCGAACCGACGAAATGCGACGACCCGCACGTCGAACGCCTGCTCGAAGGTGTCGCATTCCTGACCGCCCGCGTGCAGCTCCGGCTGCACGAGGACTTCACCGAATTCAGCGAAGCGATCCTCGGCACCGTGTACCCGCAGTACACGCGGCCCATCCCCTCGATGTCGCTCGTCGAGTTCCAGCTGGACCCGGAGCAGGGCAAATTGACGACCGGCTACCGCATCCCGCACGGCACGCAGCTGTACTCGCGGCCCGTGGCCGGTGCGGCCTGCCGGTTCCGCACCTGCTACGACACGACGCTCTGGCCCATCCGCGTGAAGTCCGCGAAATGGCTGTCGCCGCACGAGCTGAGCCCGGGTGTGCGCGCTCCCGATGCGGTGGCGGCGCTGCGCGTCGAGCTTGCGTGCGCACCGGATGTCAGCTTCGGCAAGCTCGCGATGGACCGGCTGCGCCTGCACCTGCGCGCCGAGCCGGCGCTCGCGTCCACGCTCTACGAGCTCCTGTGCAACAACTGCGTGCGCATCCTCGCCCGCACACCGGGCAGCGACGCACAGCCCGCGGCAGTCCCGGGTGATGCCATCAGGCCCGTCGGCTTCACCGAGGACGAAGGCATGCTGCCCGTGCCGCGGCGCGCGTTCGTCGGGTACCGGCTGCTCCAGGAGTACTTCACGTTCCCATCGAAGTTCATGTTCCTGGACGTCGAGCGGTTCGGCGAGCTGCGCGCGGGTGCGCCCGGCGATGCGATGGAGCTGATCTTCCTCGTGTCGTCGTTCGAACGCGCGGATCGCGGCGAGTCGCTGCGGGGCGAGGTCACGCGCGAGACGATCCGGCTGGGGTGCACGCCCGTCGTGAATCTGTTCGCACAGACGGCGGAACCGATCCAGCTGAACCAGCAGCGCTACGAGTATCTCGTGGTCCCGGACGCGCGACGGCGTGCGTACACGTCGGTGTTCGCCGTGGAGGAAGTCGTGGGCACGTCGCCCGGTTCGCAGGATGTGCTGCGGATGGAGCCGTTCCTGTCCTTCCGTCACGGGCAGGACCGCGACTCGCCCGCCGTGTTCTGGACCGCGCGGCGCCGGCCGGCCGGCTGGCGCCAGGACCGCGACACCGACGTCTGGCTCTCCTTCACCGACCTGTCCTCGCGCGTCGTGCATCCGGACGCGGACACGGCGACCGTGCGCACACTGTGCTTCAACCGCGATCTGCCCGCGCGCCTGCCATTCGGTGATGCGAGGGGCGACTTCGAGATGCCGGGCGGCGGACCCGTGAAGAGCATCATCGCGCTGGTGAAACCGACGGAGCCGATCCATCCGCAGCTGGGCCGGCCCGAGCTGTGGCGCCTCATCTCGCAGCTCTCGCTGAATTACACCTCACTCGTCGAGGGCGGCGCCGATGCGCTGCGCGAGCTGCTCCGGCTGCACAACTTCGGCGATGCACCAGCCGCGGAACGCCAGTTGGGCGGGATCCTGCGCGTCAGCGGCAGACCCGTGCACGCGAGGATCGCGAGCGAGACCGGCCTCACCTTCGCGCGCGGACAACGCGTCGACATCGAGTTCGACGAGGAGCCCTTCGCGGGCGGCGGCGTCTATCTGCTCGCCAGCGTGCTCGAACGTTTCCTCGGACTGTACGTGTCGCTCAACAGCTTCTGCATCCTGTCCGCCCGCACGAAGCAGCGCAAAGGCGAACTGCGCGAGTGGACACCGCGATCCGGATGGAAAGCACTGATCTGAACCTCGCCGCCGTCGAACGCGCGCTGGCGGAGGACCCCAACGCGTTCGACTTCTTCCAGGCCGTGCGCCTGCTGGAACGGCTGCGCGCCGGCGGAGCGCTGGGCGGACACGGCGATCCCGCGGAAGAGCCCGTCCATTTCGGCGCGCACATCGGCCTCGCATTCCCGGCCAGCGAGATCCAGACGCTCGAGCTGGCAGACGAGGGGCCCGCGCACATGCGCGTCAACTTCATGGGTCTCACGGGCCCGTCGGGCGTGCTGCCGTACCACTACACCCAGCTGCTGATCGAGCGAGCTCAGGCGAAGGACCACGCACTCGCCGATTTCCTGGACATTTTCCATCATCGCCTGATCTCGCTGCTGTACCGCGCGTGGCTGAAGCATCGTTTCGATGTGTCGCACGAGCGAGGCGAGGAGTATGGGCTGCTCGACCACCTGCTCGATCTGGGTGGTCTCGGTCTCGCGGCGGACCGGCGCCATGCGCCGGTCGCGGAGGAGGCGCTGGCCACCCGAGCGGGACTGTTCGCGCCGGAACCGCGCAGCGCGATCGGCCTCGAGCGCCTGCTCGCCGACTACTTCGACGTGCCCGTCACCGTCGAGCAGTTCGTCGGCGGCTGGTACCGCGTCGAGCACGCGGATCGCTGCGCCCTCGACGAACCGGTACAGGCGAGCAGACTCGGCCGCGGCGCACTCGTCGGCGATGAGGTATGGGACGCGCAGGCGCGCGCACGCATCCGCGTCGGCCCGCTCGACCGCGCAACCTTCGAGCGGTTCCTGCCCGCCGGCGACGCGTATCGCACTCTCGGTGGCCTGGCACGCCTCTACGCCAACGACCAGTTCGACTTCGAGATCCAGCTGATTCTCCAGAAGGATGACGTGCCGGGGTGCGCGCTCGATCCGGCGCAGGGGACGCGGCTGGGGTGGAGTACGTGGGTACGGACGGCTTCACGAGACAGGGACGCGGAGGATACTGTTCTGGCGGTCTGAACGGCAGAGCAGGAATGGGGAATGGGAAATGGTTCAGGTTCATGGGGGAACGGATACGGATAACGGATAACAGATAACAGATATGGGCGAGGGCACGAGGACGTACACCGGCCCGCCTGCGGCGGGCCTGTACACGTACACGTACACGATACGGACATCGCGATGAAGGGGCGGGCGAGATGAATGTTGATCTGCGGGCACTGATCGGGAAGGTGAACACGCAGACACGCAACGCGCTGGATGCGGCGGCGGGGCTGTGTGTTTCGCGCACGCACTACGACGTCGATGTCGAGCACTATCTGCTGAAGGTGCTGGATACGAGCGATACCGACTTCGCGCTGCTGCTGAAGCAATTCGGCGTCAACCGCTCACGGCTGGCGAACGAGCTGACGGTGAGTCTGGACGGGTTCAAGTCGGGGAACCAGAAGACGCCGGGGTTTTCGCCGACGCTGGTGCGGATGCTGACGACGGCGTGGACGCTGGGCTCGGTCGATTTCGGTGCGCAGCGTGTGCGCACGGGGCACACGCTGCTCGCGCTGCTGGTCGACGAGGAGCTGCGGCGCATGGTGCATGAGATGAGCCGCGAGCTGGCGAAGATCTCGCCGGAAGAGCTGCGCAAGGAGTTTGCGAACATCGTCGCGGAGTCGGTCGAGGAAGCGTCGGCGGGTGTCGCGCCGGCTGGTGCGTCGGGTGAGCGGGGTGCGCGGCCGGGCGGGAAGACGCCGCACCTCGACCAGTACACGGTGAACCTGACGGAGCGCGCGAAGGGCGGGCAGCTGGACCCCGTGCTGGGGCGCGACTTCGAGGTGCGCCAGATCGTGGACATCCTGACGCGGCGCCGGCAGAACAACCCGATCCTCGTGGGCGAGGCGGGTGTCGGGAAGACGGCGGTCGTGGAGGGCTTCGCGCAGCGGCTGGTCACGGGCGATGTGCCGCCCGTGCTGCGCGGTGTCGAGCTGCGCACGCTCGACCTGGCACTGCTGCAGGCGGGCGCGGGCGTGAAGGGCGAGTTCGAGAACCGGCTGAAAGGCCTGATCGAGGAAGTGAAGTCGTCGCCTACCCCGATCATCCTGTTCATCGACGAAGCGCACACGATGATCGGCGCGGGCGGGCAGGCGGGCCAGAACGACGCGGCCAACCTGCTCAAGCCTGCGCTCGCACGCGGCGAGCTGCGCACGATCGCGGCGACGACGTGGTCCGAATACAAGAAATACTTCGAGAAGGACCCGGCACTGGCGCGGCGATTCCAGCTCGTGAAGGTCGAGGAGCCGAGCGAGACCGTGTGCCTCGTGATGATGCGCGGCATCGTCGGGCACCTCGAGAAGCATCACAATGTGCGTATCCTGGACGACGGCGTGTTCGCGGCGGTCCGTCTGTCGCACCGGTACCTGCCGGATCGCCAGCTGCCGGACAAGGCGGTGAGCGTGCTGGACACGGCGTGTGCGCGGCTCGCGCTGGGCCAGAACTCGACGCCGGCGGCGCTCGAGGACGCACTACGCACGCTCGACGACCTGGCCGTGCAGGAGCGCGTGCTGCTGCGCGAGGTCGCCGTCGGCGCCGACCACACCGAACGACTGTCGGAGCTGGCGTCCCGCCGTTTGGACACCGAGACGCGTCTGGGCGCCTTGCAGGAGCGCTGGGACAGGGAACGCGAGCTGGTCGGCCGCGTGCGCAAACTGCGCGAGACCCTCGAAGCGCGTGCCGGCTCGAATGGCGTGCAG
>Ga0302046_10002989_pt1 | contig 15494 bp, 18 predicted proteins | sample RVTome_11_FD_200261 | JGI IMG/M metagenome (GOLD analysis project Ga0302046, IMG submission 200261) | Soil microbial communities from uranium-contaminated site in the Upper Colorado River Basin, Wyoming, United States - RVT147D111 (version 2) ...
AACACGGTGTCCGCGCTGATGAAGGGAGAAGCCGCCGTTGCCGCCCGGCTGGCGGGTTCCCCTCGCGGCGACGTCGCGATCTCCCAGGTCACGGTCGCAGAGATCGAGTTCGGCCTTCGCTACCTGCCGGCGTCGAAGCGCCGCAGGCTGCTCCAGGAGCAGTGGGAGGCGATCGGAGGGGAGCTGATCCGCTTGCCTTGGGACGATCGGGTCAGCCGTACCTTCGGTGAACGCAAAGCCCACCTCGAGAGGGCCGGCCATCGGATGAGTGACTTCGATCTTGCGATCGCCGCCCACGCCATTGCTTTCGGGTTGATCGTCGCCACCGCCGACGCCGCCTTCGAACACCTCGCCGTCCGCCGAGAGAACTGGCTGGGGTGAGGCGCCCGATCGCCCTGGCTCACGGCAAGCGGTGCCGCAGGGCCGAGACCTGGGCGATCGCGACGTAGTCCCGCTCGCGGTGGAGCACCTCGAGGTCGTGCCGGATGGCACAGGCGGCGATCACGCAGTCGACGGAGGAGCGAACCGTCAGCCCGCCGCGACGGGCGTTGCGGTAGAGGTCGACGGCCCCCGAGAACACGTCATCCCCGAGCGGGGACTCCACGATGGGTAGCGAGAACATCGCCTCGCGTGCCCGCCGATAGGCGCCCTCGTCGCGGAATCCCTGGAGGACCTCCTGGATCACCGGGAGGCAGGTGACGACATCGTCGAAGTCGAGAACGGCCTCGAGGTCGAGGGGCCGGCGCGCGCGAAAGACGTCGACCCAGACCGACGTGTCGACCAGGATCACGAAGCCCGCTTCTTCGGGGCACGATCGCGTCGCATCACGGCGAGCTCCCCTTCCCAGAGCCCGGACCCCTGGAGGCTCAGGATCTGTCGGGCCTTCGCCCGCCGCACGAACTCCTCGAGCGCGCGCATGACGGCCGCCGAGTAGGTCTTCTCGCCGGAGAGCCGTGTGGCCTCCTCCAGGACCTGCTCATCAAGCGCTAGATTCGTACGTTTCATGCGCACAGCTTGCCCGCCTCGGGGGCACGCGCAAGCGACGCGCGCGGGGAGGGAGCCCGGGTCGACAGGGGAAGCCGCGGCGAGCAGACTGGCGGCGCTCCAAGCGAGGAGATCCGTATGCGCTGGAAGGGCTACCGCCAGAGCGGCAACGTCGAGGATCGGCGCGGGATGCGGCCGGGGGGCATCGCCCTGGGCGGCGGCGGATTGCTGGTCGTGCTGCTGGTGTCGCTCGTGCTGGGCGTCGATCCCACGCAGCTGCTCGAGGTGGCGGGCTCACCGCAGGCATCGGTCGACTCCGGCCCCGCCGGGCCCATGGGCGCGCCGAGCGACGAGCTCGGCCAGTTCAGCGCCAGCGTCCTGGCCAGCACCGAGGACGTCTGGGGCGCGCTCTTCGAGGAGGCGGGCGCCGCCTACCAGCAGCCGCGCCTGGTGCTGTTCTCCGAGGCCGTGCAGTCGGCGTGCGGGACGGCCTCCGCGGCCGCCGGGCCCTTCTACTGTCCGGCCGACCAGCGGCTCTACCTCGACCTGTCCTTCTTCGACGAGCTCGACCGCCGCTTCGGCGCGCCGGGCGATTTCGCCCAGGCCTACGTCATCGCGCACGAGGTCGGCCACCACGTCCAGACCCTGCTCGGCATCTCCGAGCGCGTGCAGGCCGCCCGCCGCCAGGCCGGCGAGGCCGAAGCCAACGCCTTGTCCGTGCGCATGGAGCTGCACGCGGACTGCCTGGCCGGCGTGTGGGGCTACCACGCGAACCGCACGGCGCACCTGCTCGAGCCGGGCGACGTGGACGAGGGGCTCGCCGCTGCGGCCGCCATCGGCGACGACCGCATGCAGCATCAGTCGGGCGGCGGCGTGCACCCGGAGTCATGGACGCACGGCTCGTCCGAGATGCGGGCCCGCTGGCTCCGCCGCGGTCTCGAGCGTGGCGACGTCGCCGCCTGCGACACGTTCGTCGCCGCCCAGCTCTGACCGCGCCTGGCTCGGCCTCGAAGGCTCGAGATCCACGGGGAACCTCCGGGAGGCGGCTCGGAGCGGGGCCGGGGTTGATATACGATACGTCGCGTATAGAAATCCGACCCGAGAAAAACATCAGTCTTTACCGCTAGTGATGGAGAAGTGACTGCCAGCGGCCCGCGGACGGGGCATCCTGCCGCGCGCTCGCCCCGAGCGGAGGAACGCTGCACATGGACGAACCCTGGGTCTGGCTCGGCATCGTCTTCTGCGTCACGCAGTCGGCGACCATGTCCGGCCTCAACCTCGCCGTCTTCAGCCTGAGCCGACTGCGGCTGGAGGCCGCCGCCGAAGCGGGGGACGTCCGCGCGCGGCGAGTGATGGCCCTCCGGCGCGACGCCCACTACACGCTGGGCACGGTCCTGTGGGGCAACGTCGGCGTGAACGTGCTGCTCACCCTGCTCGCGGACTCGGTGCTGGCCGGGGTGAGCGCCTTCGTCTTCTCGACGGTCGTGATCACCCTGCTGGGCGAGATCCTGCCCCAGGCGGTCTTCTCGCGCTTTGCGCTGCGTGCGGTCTCGTTGATGGCTCCCATCCTCCACGCGTACCGGATCCTGCTCTGGCCGGTGGCGAGGCCCACCGGCAAGCTCCTCGACGCGCTGGTGGGAGAGGAGCCGGTGCCCTGGTTCGCCGAGGAGGAGCTGCGCCGCGTCCTCCACCACCACGTCCGCGACGGGACGACGGAGGTGGGCCCGCTCGAGGCGACCGGGGCGCTCAACTTCCTGGCCCTCGACGACCTGCCCGTGAACCACGAGGGTGAGCCCCTGGACCCGGCCAGCGTCGTGCGCCTCCCGTTCCGGGACGGGCGCCCGGTGTTCCCGGCCTTCCACCGCGCCGTGGACGACCCGTTCCTGCGCCAGGTGGCGGCGTCGGGTTGCAAGTGGATCGTCCTGGCCGACGAGGCCGGTGAGCCTCGCTTCGTCATGAACGCCTACCACTTCCTGCGCGCGGCCTTGTTCGACGATGCACCGCTCGACCCGCTCTCACTGTGCCACCGCCCGCTCCTGCTGCGCGATCCGAGCGCGCCCTTGGGCCACGCGCTCGAGCGCCTCACCGTCCGGCCCGAGAAGCCCGGCGACGACCTGATCGACCAGGACCTGATCCTGCTCTGGGGAACGCGCGAGCGGCGCATCATCACCGGCTCGGACATCCTCGGGAGGCTGCTGCGCGGCATCGCGCGGCCGCTGCCGGCCGGCGCGGCCTGACCGGCTCGCGGTCGAAGCTCGAGACCGCGCCTAGCTCGGCCTCGAAGCGCTCATCCCAAGGCCCTTCGACCCTGGAGAACGCGAACCAAGATCACCACGACGGCAACGACCAGCAGGGCGTGGATGAGTCCGCCCATGGTGTAGGAGGACACCAGGCCAAGGACCCACAGGATCACCAGGATGATCGCGATCGTTTCGAGCATTCCATGCTCCTTTCTCGACCGCTGAGCTGGCGCGGAGCGCAGATCAGCGGACCTTGTGCCTGGTCTTGTCGATGACCTTCTCCACCTTCTCCTTGATCTTCCCGGCAGCCTTCTTGAGCTTGCCGGCAGCCTGGTCGGCCTTGCCCTGCCGCTTCAGCTTCTCGTCGCCGGTCAGAGCCCCGGCCGCTTCCTTCACGCGTCCCTTCACTTCGTCGGACTTGCCGCTCGTCATGGTCGGAGCCTCCCTGTGTCGCCTAGTTCGTCGCCGGGCGGCGCTTGGCCTCGATGTGGTCGCCCACCTGCATGTCCTTCAGCGTCTCGTCGGACGCCTCGAACTCGTAGGACTTGCCGTCGCTGCCGCGCATCGTCACGCGGCCCCTCTCGAGATCGATCTTCACCACCTGTCCCGAGACGGCCTCGGGAACGTGCTCCGCCGCCGTCGCCACGCGCGGCGCGGCGACCATGCCCTGGCCCAGCGCCATCGCCAGCGCCAGCGCTGCGAGGCCCACACTTCTCTTCATGACTTCCTCCTCTAGTGCCTGTCGTAGCGATCGTCGTCGTGCCGATCGCCGTCGTACCGATCGTGTCGATTGATGTCGTAGATGGCGCCCGCAGCCGCGCCGATGCCCGTGCCGATCAGTGCGCCCCGGCCGGCGCCGTAGCCCGTCCCGGCACCGATTGCCGCTCCGCTGCCCGCGCCCACCGCTGCACCGGTCGCGGTGCCGCAACCCGTGAAGAGCAAGGCCGCGAGCCCGAGCCCCGCGATCGCAATCCCCATTCGAGATGTCATCATCGCCTCCTTCTCAATCCGCATTGGTTCCGACTCGTACGGCGGGCGGTTGGCCCTCCACCGTCAGATCGCCGACCACCGAGCGCACGCCTTCCGTGTTCCGGGCGAGCGTGAACGCGGTCCACCGGTCGGACTGGGTCAGGACCGTCCCGCTCAGGCGGACGACGCCGTCCGCCACCTCCACGGCGATGCTCGCGTCGGCGAGCTCGTCGTTCGCCTCCAGCCGCTCCTCGATGGCGCGCTTCAGCCCCTCGTCCCGGTGTCCGACGGGGGCGGCCGACACCTGCGGCACCACCTGGAGGTCGTTCTCCACGCTGTTCACGCCGTCGACCTCCCGGATCTCCACCTCGGCCGCGCGGCGCGCGGCCTCCGTGGGCACGGTGCCGAAGAGGGTGACCACGCCTCCCTGGGTGTCGACGTCGATGTCGCGAGAGGGGGTCGCGGAGTTCCCGATCAGCCGAACCTGCGATTCCGTGGTGATCCAGGCGTCCCTCGCTCCCGCCACCGCAGGCCTCTGGAGATCGCCGGTCGCGTCGTGCCAGATGCGGTCATCGGCCTGGAGGTCCGGGCTCTCGATCTGGCTGGCGACGCGCTTCACGCCGCGCACGGCGCGCGCCACCTGGACTGCGCGCAGGTGCGCGTTCACCGTCCGCGCGCGCCCGTCCAGCAGCACCACGCCCTCGTTCACCGACCTCACGCGGATCTCGCTGTCGCGCAGGACGGGATCCGCGTCGAGCCGCTTCTCGACCTTCGCCTGGAGCGCCTCGCTGGCCGCGGCCGCCCAGTCCCGTCGCGGCCTCTCGACGACCTGCAGCAGGTTGCGCACCACGTGCACGCCCGCCACGCGTTGGGCCAGCGCCTCGGCTCGAGTCCTCTCGCCGGCGCTCGCGACGCTTCCGTGCAACGTGACCTTGCCGTCCGTCGAGTCCACGTGGACGGCTCTCGCACTCACGTCCTCCGCCACGAGCAAGGCGATCTTCACCGCGGCGGTGATCCACGTGTCGCGCGCGCCCGCTGCGCTCGCGGAGCTCGCGCTGCCCGCGCTGGCGAGCCCCAGTACGGCGGCCGCCAGGGCCAGACGACGGTAACGGACCATCGCTACGGCTCGACCGTGCCGGTGGAGGCGCCGCTCGGGCCCTTCTGCCCGATCAGCCGATCCGACGAAACCTTGAGCCGGCTGAGCTCCCGCCTTTCGTCCACCCGGCCCACGCTTTCGTCCACCCGGCCCACGAGCAGGTCGAGGCTCGCGGTCATGACCTGGCTCACGATCCGCTCGCAGGTCTCCCGGTCGTTCACGCGCCGGCTCACGTAGGCGTAGACGCGACCGAAGCAACGCTCGAAGCCGGCGCTGAATTCCTGGCGGCTCACCGGCCCCGCGTGGAGGCGCGGTTCCGGCGCCCCCAGGTCGGTCCCCTGCAAGCGAGCGGGTTGCTCTCGTCGTTCTGCGTGGCGCTGATTCATGCCTCTCGCTTTCTCGATGCGGGCAACGCCGTCCTCGAAAGCGAAGACTTCTTCTCGCTGCTGTCGATCATGCTAGTCGCGCAGGTTGTGCGCGGGTATCCATGGATTCGTGGGTATTTCGAGCCGGACACATGGAGTCGATGCGCACGCCAGATCCACGGCCCGTGCGAGATCGGCGAGCTGCCAAGGCTTCTCGACGAACTGGGTCACGCCGTGCCGGGCGAACTCGCTGCGGCGCTCCGCGCCGCTGGTCCCGATCAAGGGGAGCGCGGGGCGCGTGCTCCGCAGCCGCTTCACCAGGTGACCGACGTAGCCGTCCGGCATGTGGAAGTCGAGGATCGCCAGCGCGAGCGCGGGCTCGGCGGCCACCAGCGCCACCGCCTCCTCGTGGGTGCCGGCGAGCAGGCAGCTCGCGCCGGCGCGCCCGAGCAATCGGCTCGCCGCCCGCCTCAGCAACGGCTCGTCGTCGACGAGAAGGATCTGCTTGCCGCGGATGCTGCTGGCTCCGAGTTCGGCGACGCCGAGTTCGCCGACGCCGAATTGCGCCGAGCCTCCGGGCGGATCGGGTCGGCCGCCTCGTGCTGCGCTCGTCATCTCCGCCTCCTGCGCCCTGGTGTGTCCAGCCGCACCCTGTAACCGGAGGGTGTCAGTCGATCGTCACGGTCGGAGAGCGAGATCGATCGTGCCGCGCGTCAGCAACGTCGACCATCCTTGGATCCCGGTATCCGGTGGATCGAAGGTGGGGATCCGGCCGCCTGGCGGCCGCGCGGGCTCGGCTGGCAGAGCCGGACCTGCGCAGCCGGCCGCGGCCACCTGGTCTGATATAGTGCCGCGATGGCCGCCAGGAAACGGGGACCGCGAGTCAAGCCGAGCTCGGCCAAGCCCCGGGCCCGTGCGAATTCGCCGCCTGCGGAGCGCCGCGCCGGGTCGACCAAGCGCAACGACGTTCCCGGCCGTGGCCCTGCCACTCCCGCCCCTCGAGACGACACACCCGTGATCGTCGGCGTCGGCGGATCCGCCGGCTCGCTCACTCCTCTCCGGCAGCTCTTCAGCGCGCTCCCCACGGACTCCGACCTGGCATTCGTGGTCGTCAGCCACCAGGCGCCGACCGGCCAGAGTCTGCTCCCGGAGATCCTCGCGAAGACCACCCAGATGCCGGTGTGCGAGATCCAAGACGAGACGAAAGCGCTGCCGAACCACGTCTACGTGCTGCCGCGCGGCTACTCGCTCACGGTGCACGACGCGACCCTCGCGATCGAGCCGATCGGGGAGCCGGGCCGCGTGTCCCTGCCGATCGACCACTTCTTCCATGCCCTGGCCCGGGATCGCGGCCCGCGCGCGGTCGGGATCGTCCTCTCGGGCACGGGCAGCGACGGCACGCTGGGCCTCGCCGCGATCCGCGCGGCGGGCGGCCTGTGCCTGGCACAGGATCCCGCGACGGCTGAGTTCGACGGCATGCCGGCCAGCGCGATCGCTGCGCAGGCGGCCGACTTCGTCCTCCCAGTCGGCGTGATGCCCGCGCGCCTGCTCGTGCACGCACGAGCCATCCGAGCGGGGCACGGCGTCGACCTTGCCGGCTTCTCGTCGCGCGAGCTGGAACGGATCCTCACCCTGATTCGCGTGCGCGGGGGCCACGACTTCACGGCGTACAAGCCCGACACGCTGGTGCGTCGCATCGAGCGGCGGATGGGCCTCCATGGCATCGAAAGTCTCGGCGACTACGTGCGCTACCTGGAAGCCAACGACGAGGAGATCGGCGCGCTGTGGCGGGACTGGCTGATCGGCGTCAGCTCGTTCTTCCGGGATCCGGAAGCCTTCGCGGCGCTCGCCGCGGCGCTCCCGCCGCTGCTGGCCGCGCGCGCCGCCGATCGCCGGCTTCGCGTCTGGGTACCCGGATGCGCGACGGGAGAGGAGGCCTACTCGATCGCGATCGTGGTGCTCGAGGCCTTGAAGGCCCTCCGCGAGCACGTCGACCTCCAGGTGTTCGCGACGGACCTCGACCCCTCTGCGATCCAGACCGCCCGCGCGGGACGCTATCCGAAGACGATCGCCGAGGTGGTCGGCGCGCAACGCCTGGGCCGATTCTTCGTAGAGGAGGAGCACGGCTATCGGGCCAAGAAGGACCTGCGCGAGCGCATCGTGTTCGCCGTCCAGGACGCGCTGTACGATCCGCCGTTCACCCGGGTGGATCTGATCTCCTGTCGGAACCTTCTCATCTACGTCGTCCCGAGCGCACAGCAGGCCCTGCTGTCCACCTTCCACTACGCCCTGAGTCCGGGCGGCCTGCTGCTGCTCGGCGCGAGCGAGCACGTCGGAGCATCCACGGATTCCTTCTCGATGCTCGACAAGCGCTGGAGGCTCTTCCGACGCAACGATTCCTCGGGTCAGGCACCCTTCCGCTGGAGGCCATGGGCGTTCCATGCGAAGCGCGAGGGCGCCGTCCCTACGCGCGCGGAGCGGCCCAAGGTCGACCTGACGGAGACGCTGCGCACGTGCCTGGCCGAGCGCTTCGGACCGCCGGCCGTCGTCGTCGATCTCCAGGGCCAGATCCGGCAGACCCATGGACGGGTCGGCGCCTATCTCGAGCTTTCCCCCGGCCGCGCCAACCTGAACATCCTGGACATGGCGCGCGAAGGCTTGCGGGCGCCGCTCGCGTCCGCGCTCCGCGAGATCACGAAGGCCGGCGCCACGACCGTCGAGAAGGACCTCCGCTTGAAGGGGGCGGACGGAGGCCGACAGGCGCTGCGACTGACCGTGGGACGGATCGAAGGCCGTCGCCTGCCGAGCCCGCTGCTGCTGATCTCCTTCGAGCCGGCATCGCCTCGCCGAGCGGCCAGCCGCGCGCGCAAACCCTCCTCGAAGGGACGGCGGCCCGAGCGGGCGCAGCTCGAGGAAGACCTCCAGCACCTGCGGGAAGACCTCCGGATGAGCGTCTCCGATCTCCAGGCCACCAACGAGGAGCTCGCGTCGGCGAACGAAGAGGTGCAATCTGCGAACGAGGAACTCCAGAGCAGCAACGAGGAGCTCCAGACCTCCAAGGAGGAGACGCAGTCCTTGAACGAGGAGCTCCAGACCGTGAACGCCGAGCTCACGGAGAAGCTCCGAGGGCTCGAGCAGGCCAACGACGATCTCCTGAACCTGATGACCAACATCGAGGTCGCGACCATCTTTCTCGACGACCGCCTCCGGGTGAAGCGCTTCACCCCCCAGGCCCGCAGCGTGGCGCGGCTGATCGACAGCGACGTGGGCCGCCCGCTGGCGGATCTCGCGGCCCTGGTCGACTATCCCGATCTCCTCGCGGATGCGGGGCGCGTCCTGGCCAGCCTTCGCCCGATGGAGAAGCAGGCCTCGGCGCCCGGCGGCGTCTGGTACACGGTGCGCATCCGCCCCTATCGCACCACGCGCAATGCCGTGGAAGGGCTGGTGGTGACCTTCATCGACATCACGGAGACCAAGCGCGCGGAGCGCGGCCAGGCCGCGCTCCTGCTCGCCGAGAGCATCCTCGATGCCGTGCACGAGCCGTTGCTCGTGCTCGATGCGACCCTGCGGGTGGCGCGCGCGAATCGCTCGTTCTACCAGGAGTTCCGCGTCGAGCCCAAGGAGACCGAGGGGCGGCCGCTGGCCGCGCTGGGCAGTCGCCAGTGGGACGCCCCGCGCCTCCGCAGCCTCCTGGAAGCGACCCTGCGCGACGGGGTTGCGTTCGAGGCCTTCGAGCTCGTCCACGAATTCCCCCACCTCGGCCGAAGGCGCATGGTCCTGAGCGGCCGTCCGGTCGCGATGCAGGACGACGAGAAGCCGGTGCTGATCGTGCTCGGCATCCAGGACGCAGGTCCCGCTTCCGCGGCGCTGCGCGGGGAGGACGTGGAGGCATGAAGCAGAGACCCCGCAAGGCGCGCAGCTCGATCCGACGGCTCGCCGAGCGCAGGTTGGCGGCCGGGACCGCCGTCGATATCGACGATCTGACGGCGGAGGAGATCCGCAACTTCGTCCACGAGCTGGAGGTCCACCGGATCGAGCTGGCGATCCAGAACGAGCAGCTCGCGGAGGCGCAGGCCACGGCCGAAACCGCCATGGAGCGCTACCGAGACCTCTACGAGTCGGCCCCGATCGGATACCTCACGCTCGATCTCGAAGGGGTGATCGTGACGGTGAATCTGGTTGCCTCCGAGCTGCTGGGCGCTCCCCGCGCCCAGCTCATCGGCCAGAAGATCTCGAGCTTCGTCGCCAAGGAGCACCAGGACGATTGGCACTTTGCGCGACGCACGCTCTCGGAGAGCACCACACGCCGGAGCATCGAGATCGAGCTCGCTCTCCCCGATGGGAGCACGCGCCAGACGCAGCTCGTCAGCTCGGGACATCTCGACGCCCAGGGAAAGCTCAGTCTGGCCGTGCTCGACGTGACGGAGCTCCGCAGCGCGGAGCATGCACTGCGCAAGGCGGCGTCGGAGGTATCGCTCACGGAGCAGCGCGAGCGCCGCAAGCTGGCCGCCGACCTCCACGATGACGCGGGCCAGCTGCTCTCGCTGGCCTCTCTCAAGCTTCGCGCGCTTGCCGACGTCGTGGCCGACGGGCGCTACGGCCCGTTCGAGGAGCTGGCGGAGCTCATCACCGAGGCTCGCCGCCGGATCACGTCCCTGAGCTTCCAGCTGAGCCCGCCGCTGCTCCACGACGTCGGGCTCGTGGCCGCCGCGCGCTGGCTGGCCGAGGACCTCGAACGCTGCTACGGGCTCTCGGTGCACGTCGCGGAGGGTGAGGAGCTCGCCCTGGACGAGGCCGAGAGCGTCACGCTCTTCCGCGCGCTCCGCGAGCTCCTGATCAACGTGACGAAGCACGCGGCCGTCGATCGGGCGCGCGTGGAGATCTGGCGCGACGGCCCCATGGCGCGCGTCGCGATCGAGGACGCTGGGGTCGGCTTCGGTCGCACTGCCGGCGGTGAGGGTGGCTTCGGGCTCCTGGCGCTCCGCGAGCGTCTCGGGCAGCTCGGCGGCACCCTCGCCATCGGGCCGGGTCCGCGCGGCGTGGGCAGCCGCGTCGTCGCCAGCGTACCTCTCAAGACCCAAGAAGGAGGTTCATCGTGACCATCCGTCTCCTGCTGGTCGACGATCACGAGCTGATGCGGGAGGGGCTGCGCTCGATCCTCGACGGTGAGGCCGACGTGGAGGTGGTGGGGGAAGCCGCGAGCGGCCGGACGGCCGTGGCGCTCGCGCGTGAGTTGGCTCCCGACCTCGTGGTGATGGACGTCGCCATGAAGGACCTGAACGGGATCGAGGCCACGCGCCAGATCCGGGCCGAGTGTCCCGACGTGAAGGTGATCGCCCTCTCGAGCCACTCGGACAGCCGTTACGTGAACGCCATCCTGGAGGCAGGCGCGTGCGGCTACGTGCTCAAGGCCAACGCCTACGACGACCTGCGCCGGGCGATCGACGCCGCGCGCCGGGGCCAGACCTATCTCTGCCCCGCGGTCACCGACGCCGTGGTCGGCGCTGCGTTCCGCGGGCCGGGAGCCGATTCCGGCCGTGCATCGCTTTCCCCGAGGGAGAAGGAGGTGCTGCAGCTCCTCGCCGAGGGACTGTCGTCGCCGGAGATCGGCAAACGCCTTTTCGTCGCGACGACCACCGTCGAGACGCACCGGCGCAACCTCATGCACAAGCTGGCCATCCACAGCGTGGCCGACCTGACCAAGTACGCCATCCGCGAGGGCCTGACGCCGCTGGACCAGTGAGCGCGCGCGCGCGGCCACCGCGAATCCCTGGTTCGCGCGCGTGGTCTACCGCCATCCGAGGATGTACCTCGCGGGTTGGCGGTGGGACTCTGCCTCCGATGCGAGAGACAGGCGCGACCCACCGGTGGCTCGACATCCCCCTCGGCCGGCGTTCCGGGCGGGAGATCCCGACCTGGGGCGCGCTCGCGCAGCGTTACGAACGCTGCTTGGGCCGGGTCGCATCCTACGTCGGCAAGCGCGTGCACGATCCCGGGGTCTTCGATCGCATCGTGGGCGAAGCCCTCGAGCGGAACGTCGACCTGCTCGTCGCGGAGCACGACGAGCTCGAGGAGCTCCGGCGCCTCAGAGCGACGGCCGATCGCCTGATCCTTCGGAGCGGCGGCGCTCAGCCCCCTACGCGGTAGGACGAGATCGGTCCCATCAAGCCGAACGCGGAGAGGAGCCAGAGCACCACCCCGATGACCACCACGACATTCAGGATGCTCTTGATCTTCGAGTCCATCGGGATGTAGTTGTTGACGAGCCACAGCAGCATGCCGACGACGATGAGCGTGACGACGAGATTGATGACAGGCATGCGGGTCATGATCCGCCAGGGGCCGCCGGCCGACCATCCTCGGAACCCGGTAAACGCGCCACTGGAGTCGGCAAGACAGGAGGGCACCGAGTTCGAAGCGATGCCCCTGGAGGACATCGTCCGGAAGTCCTCCGGGCGGGCCAGTGGGCTCCATCGGCGCCGGGCCGGGTCAGGCCGAGCAGTTCAGCAGGGTGTCGGAGGCCGTCTCCAGCGGGGCGCCGGCGCCCGGGTCGGCGACCTTCGGTGACGGCGACTCCTCGCTGGGCACGTCCAGCGCCCGCGTCGCGAGGTACGCATCGATGCCGTTCTCGATCCTGCCGGGGAACCCGGGCGCGGGCCCCACCAGCCCATCCTGGTAGACGCGGATCATGATCTCGCGGAAGATCGGGAGCGCCGCGCGCGCCCCGGTCTCCCTTGCGCCGAGCGAGCGGTTGTCATCGAAGCCGATGCGAACCGCCACCGTGATCCCCAGCGGTCCGTACGTCGATCCGACGAACAACGCGTCGCGGAACCCGTTGGTCGTCCCGGTCTTCCCCATCACGGCGATCGGGAAGTCGCGGCGGTTGTCGAGTCCGTGCGCAGTTCCTTCCGGGAGGCGGATCACTCCGCGCAGCCCCTCCTGGATCAGGCTCAGCCCCCTGGTGCGGATCTCGCCGGCGGGAAGCGGCGCCTCGTAGAGCAGAGCCCCGCCCGAGGCGTCGCTGACCCGGGCGATGACGTGGGGCTCGGCCGAGATTCCCGAGGCCATGGCGCGATAGGCGCCCGCCAGCTCCAGCAGCCGGACCTCGGACGCGCCGAGCGCCGTGGCGGCATTGGGCTGCAACGGGCTGCGGATCCCCAGCTCCCGGGCGGTACGGGCCACCTCGCCGAGGCCGATCCGGCACGCGACCCAGATGGCCGCCGCGTTGCTGGATTCGGCCAGCGCCTGGCGCATCGGGGTCGGACCCCGGAACCGTCCGTCATAGTTGCGGATCCACTTCACTCCGCGGTTGCCGCCGAGGGGCAGCCCGAAGCGATCGTCGGCCACGATGGTTTCGAGGTCGAGGCCTCGGCGGAACGCAGCCAGATACACCAGCGGCTTCCAGGCAGAGCCCGGCTGCCGCAGCGAGTCCGTGACGCGGTTGTAGTCGGAGTAGAGCGCCCGGCGGCCCCCATGGACCTCCCGTCCACCGGCCTCGGCCAGGATCGCCGCGTCCGCGTTGCGCAGCACCACGATCGAGCCCTGGATCAGGCCATGCGCCTTGGGGTGCCGATCTTCGTAGCGCGCGAGCCCGTTCTCGAGCGCCTCGCTCACGATGGCCTGCACGCGCGCGTCCACCGTGGAGGAGACCGAGATCCGCCCCTGGAAGAGATCCTCGACCCCGAACCGGCTCCCGCCGAGCCGTTTCAACTCGGCGAGGACGTGGCCGGTCGCGGCGGGTGCGTGGGTCTTGATCGGGCTCCGGGCGACGACCGCGACCGGTTCGGCTCGTCCGCGCTCCGCGAGGCTTTCGGGGATGTATCCATTGCGCGCCATCAGGGCCAGGATCTGGTTGCGGCGGCGCAGAGGACGCGGATCGCTGGCGACCGGAGCGTAGTCTCGAGGGGACTTCACGATCCCAGCCAGCAACGCCGCCTTGCCCGCGTCCTCGGAGGTGTAGGCCGTCAGGGGCTTGGCGAAGTAGTACTCGGAGGCGGTCGCGAAGCCGTAGCGGCCGTGGCCGAGGTACACGAAGCTGGCGTAGCGGGCGAAGATCTCGCGCTTGGCGGCTTCGCGGTTTCCGTAGCGCTGGCGCATCTCCTCCTCCAGCCACAGCGTCAGGCGCACCTCCTCCTTCTTCCGGAAGAGGCGATTCGCGTCCGACCGGCCCACCAGCGCGGCGAGGAGCCGCGAGGTCGGGCTGTCGCTGCACAGGACGTCGCTGCGCTCGCAGCGCGTCAGGTCGGCGAGGAAGAAGCCGCGGACGAGCTGCTGCGTGAGGGTCGAGCCGCCCTGCGGGAGCATCAGACGAAAGCTGGCCCGATCCCTCCACCACCGGGTCAAGGAGCTCCCCAGCGACTTGCCGACGACCCGCGGCCAGGCGCTGTAGTCCAGCCCGGAGTGGGAGAGGAAGTTCTTGTCCTCGGCCGCCAGGATGGCCTGTCGCAGGATGGGCGGCACCTCGTCGTAGGAGACCACCCGGCGGTACTCGCGTGCCAGCTCGGTCAGCACCTCGCCTCGGGCGTCGCGGACCTCGCCGGTCGTGGGCAGCTCGAAGCGCAGGAAGGACTCGAGGTCGGGCAGCCCGCTTCGGTCGAAGTAGACCTCGTGGGCGAGCCCCAGCACCGGGAGCAGGATCAGGGCCAGCAGGCAGGCCGCGAGGCGCACGCCCCGGCGCGGCCAGGCGGGGCGCCGGCCGCCGACCACGAGGGCTCCGAGCTCGATGCCCATGCGCGCCCGGCTAGAGCTGTTCCAGCGCGTCGATCCGCTCCCGCGTTCCCGGATGGGTGGCGAGGAACCCTCCCCTGCTCGCGCCCTCGGTCCGCATGAGCCAGGTCAGCGTGCTGGTCATCAACTCGGCGGGGTAGCCGGCACGGCGGAGGATCTCCACGCCGTGGCGGTCCGCCTCGTACTCCTCCTGGCGGCTGTAGCCCCTCGTGATCAGGGCGCCGGCGACGGGTGTGATCTGGCCGCTGCCAGGGAATATCTGGTCGAGGATGATCACGCCGATGCCCACTCCGGCGCCCAGGGCTTGCGCCCTGGCGACGTGGCCGAGATCGTCGTGGGCGAGCTCGTGGGCCAACACTCCGCGGAGCTGGTCATCGTTGGCCTTCAGAAGCAGCCCGGTGGTGACATAGAACTCTCCCCCGCCGGCGCTGGCCGCGTTGACGTGCGGATCGTCCATGATCGCCACCCGGACCTGATTCGCGGGGCGCGGGTGATCCATGGCTCCGAGGAGCGGCACCATGATGCGCCCGAGGCGCTGCGCCTGCTTCGCATCGAGCGGGCGGGACGCGGGCTCGTTCCCGCTACGCTGCGGCTCGCGTGACTGCGGCTCCCGGGACGGCGCACCCCCGCCCGCGACGCAGCCCAGCGTCACGAGACAGAGCACCAAGGTGCCCAGAAAGACGGTGGTTTCGCGCACGGTTCGAGCGTAGTCGCGCGGGAAGCTCACGGATATCCATGGATCCGGGGGGATCAGCCGCCGGATGCCATGGGTTCGGCCCCGCCGGATGCCATGGGTTCGGCCAGGAGGCCGTGTCGACGTCGAGCGAGTCCGAGCCCGGCGAGTCCGCTCGTGAGCAGTGCCAGCGTCGTGGGCTCGGGAACGGCGGTGCCGCCGCCACCGAAGCCGGCGCTGCCGAAGTCGCGGCCACTGTCGCCGTCGACGCTGGCGCAATCATTGGAGATGACGTTGCCCTGCAACGTCACCACCGCATTGAGCGCAATGGCTCTACCGCACAGGATCGTTGCGCTGGTATTCAGGGTGATGCTCTGGTCCGCGAGAATGTTCCCTGCAAACACCGTGCTGGTACCGAGCGTCGCGGGGAGCTGCCGATC